>Ga0310811_10002994_pt1 | contig 21203 bp, 17 predicted proteins | sample YCmetagenome_FD_207642 | JGI IMG/M metagenome (GOLD analysis project Ga0310811, IMG submission 207642) | Soil microbial communities from experimental microcosm in Duke University, North Carolina, United States - YC | ecosystem: Engineered > Artificial ecosystem > Soil microcosm > Unclassified ...
GCCACAAAAAATTCAGCCAGACGATCTTGCTGTTTTTCCGTTAAACGACAACGCTTTAGGTCCATTTCGCCATCCTAGATCCGCTCAGGATCTGGGACAGCCCCAAAACTTTTGTTATGCTGGGCCGGGGGCGGTGAAACCACCACGGCCCAAAGTTAACAAAGTCATCGTAGGTGGAAGCCTGCGGCCAGTGGCCAATATCTTCTGTTGTGCCTAGCGCAGCTCAGAGCCGAAGGTGTTAAAGTCGTTCGACGGGAATGGCCAACCGATAGCCCACACCACGTTTCGTCTGTATGATTCGAGGAGCGGTTGGATCGGTTTCCAGCTTGCGCCTCAAGCGCAAAACCTGCACGTCAACGCTTCGGTCGAAGATATCTTCATGCAGGCGCGTGGCCTGGAGAAGATCTTCGCGGGTCAACGGCTTTCCCGGTGCGAGAAGGAATGCGATAAGAAGATTGTATTCGCTCTTGGTCAAGGTAACCAGTTTCCCTGCGGGATTGCATAGTTGGCGCCGTCGCTGATCGAGGGTCCATCCCGCAAATTTATAGCTGGCGTATTCCGGCTTACGAGGGACGACGGACGCTGCGTTTCTGCATTTATCCCGCTGTGTAAGCACTGTCTCATCGCTGCATTGTCCTGTGACAATGATCACTGACATGTCGAACCCGGCTTTGATTTCCTGCAACTGATTGAACCCGTCGGCCCGTCCGAGCCGCAGGTGGAGTAGAGTCAATGAAGGTTCTCCAGCGGCGAAATAGCGTAGCACCTCTTCCGGTCCCGATGCTGGAAGGGGACGCTCATTCTCTTCCATCAAATAATCTCCGTTAAATAGTCGACTAGCATGCACTGGACCCTGCGCCGTCATCGAGAATCAAACTGCGAATGTTTTGGTCTCTGGGTGTTCTCATCGACCGCGCTTGATTGCGACGAGGCGCATCTCCGAGGTATTTCGGCTGAAACGGTCGAGCGTTTCCAAGCAAGAAATCTGCAGTGAAATCGTCATCCGCGCATCCAATGCCGCCAATCCCTGGTCTTGAACCATCGTGATGACACAAGTAACCCCCGGCCCGACCGGATGCAACGGGCAGGGTAGATATGTTCTTCGTTTGATAGCAGCAGTAATCAGTATTTAATTTTACTGACATGACTCCTTTAATAACGGAAACTATCGTCCCGTTGACGGCAGATCTGGCGTCTGTTCGTGAATGGACTCGACATCTTGAACTCAAAAATTCCATGCAGGGATCTTCAATAAAAGTCGCCAGGTATGCTTTGGTGCCGGTCCATCACCGACGCAGGACTCACATATCGCAGAACTGTCATAAGGAAGGACACGGGGACGTGGTTACCATGGTCCTATTTGACAACCCATGATGCAGCCAAGCGGCGATGCATCATTAATTCGAGTGAGCGAGCATATGAGTGAATCTACGTCAGTTGTTGAGCCTGGTGACGTGAACGAAAGCATCGGAAATGTCAGCCCAAGTCCGATTGCGCGGAGCACAAGCATTCATTCTGTCCCGGCCGCCAGCGTCGGCACGACAGGCAGTCCCCAAGAGGTGGCAGCAGATATTCACGTCGACCGCACGCCTCTTGAAAAGACTCTGGAGTTTTTAAGCAAGGCCGAATTCGTCCGGGATTTCCGCCGGTTCCAAACACCCGAGGCGTTGAGGGAATTGCGTGAATCCGGCGAACTCGATACAGCGCGCGACCTGCTCAGGAATCTTCGTGAAACCTTGGGGTCCGAAGGCGTTCCGCCGGAGATCCTTAACAAAAATTCGCAACTCATTTCTTTAGCTGAAACAGAGCTCCAGAGGCTCGAGAAAAATGTTCCTGCCTGGCGGCGCGTGGCCTACACGACGGGGATCGTCGCTGCCCCAGGGGGGTTGTCGTTCATTGGGACGTCTCAAGACAGGATCTACACGATGCGCATTACATCGAATTTTGCGCGAACGGTAACAAAGCTGGTGGGGCAGGCACTCAATCCAACGAGCGACTTCCAGGCTGTGGTTGGCCTGGGCACGGATCGACTGGCGTCATTCGTGATTCCCGCACTGTTCGCGCTCCCAGGGACGGTTGCAGGTTTCATCCCTGAACCGCATAGCAATACGGTCAAAAATTTGGCGTCACTCAGTACAAATATACCCTATAATGTCGCTGCCGCGATTGCAGATACGACCCTTTTGTTCGGTCTAAGCCACGGCAGCCAATTGCTTCATTATATAAATTCCGTCAGAAGCTCCACCCCAATCGAACAAAGGATATCTGACAATCTTGCAGGCGACGTTACCGGGACACTTGATAGATTGGGGCGTAGTGTCGACGAAATTAGCGAGATCATTAAGGCAAGGCCGGTTAGCGATCATCTCGACCGTCATTTGACGGAAGTAAAAAACGCGGTGAGGGCGGTTCGCGGCGGCTTGCGTGTCCATCTTCCCGGGGGGGCAGACGTCCCGGTGGCTGCATCGCAGAGCCAAGCAGACCAGGCGGCCAAATGGGCGATGTTTGGTGGTGCCGTTGTCATCTCTGTCCTAAACAATGCCTTTTCGTCGAAATCGCCTGAGGCGCTCACCAACTATGTGCCTTACTCTATCTGGGTGTTAACCAGGTTGGCGCAGGCCGCTCAGGATCCAAATGTGTCTGTACAGGGGATGGCGGAAAAATTTGGGAGCCTCTCATCGGGGACATTCATGGGGCTGGCGCCGAGCGGTATAACTAACTTTCGTCCGGAGGTGGTTAACAACAACGCGGTATTTCTTTCTTTAACGTTAGGGCTGATGGCAGCTAACTTGCTTTTTGCGGGAAGGGTCGCCAATACTCTCGCGACGATGGGGGTGTCGGCGGTCGAGCGGTATAAAGCGTATACCCAACCCAACCCCATGCCAGAGGCAAATCCCGAACAAGGGGGGGTAGAATTGCGTTCTCTGGAAGAGAGGACGCCGTCCATCGGGGCTTCCTCCTCGGTATCTGCCACCAGCGGCGCGTTGCCCGCACGAGCGCCTGAACCGGCACGTGCCGCTGGCAACTATTGGCAGCAACTGACCGCGGCGTCCACGAGCAACTTAAGCGAACCCCAACGGCCGAAGCAGCCGAGGCGGCTAACAATTTAGTCACTATAGCCGATTATGCCGTGCCGGCCGCGATTTTTTGTCGATCAGAAGGACGTCGTGGTCGATTCCGAATCAGGAAAAGCCGGCGCGGCGCGGGCGGCCCCCTTGCTCATGCTCAGGGGCCCATCCACGGCATCGGCGTGTGCGGCTGCCGGGGGACGATAGAGTTATCTGATTCGCCGCCGAACGCGCATTACTGTCGCAACATATGCTGACGGGTATGTTTCAACCGTAGCTAAAAACATCGTGCGGTGGCGGCGTTATGCCTATAATCAATTGTCGTATCTTGGGCGATCGGTACAGTGGACGGGGATCACTGATCGAGTGACTTATTACACGAAAGTCTTAGGGCCGGATGAAACTATTTACTGCGAGGGACATCTCCATTGGCTTGTCTATGCCAAAGCCTTAATATCTTTTGGCTTGGCGGTCTTTCTAATAACAGTGAGTCTATTGGACGTTCATGAGTTGCCCCCAGACGTTGGCATTGTGGTGGCGGCCATAGCGTTGTTCTCGTTAGGGAGTTTTGTAAGCGCCAGTGTTCGCAGGGCAACGACGGAAATCGTTGTAACGGATCGGCGTGTGATCTATAAAACCGGGATCTTCAGCCGGCACGCAGTCGAGATCAATGCAAGCAAGATTGAAACGATCGATGTTGATCAAAACATCATTGGTCTGGTGCTCGGATTCGGTACGATTTCAATACGGGGGACGGGTGGAGAAGTTGAGCATCTCCGGCGGGTCGCCGACCCAATTAAATTGCGAAATGCCATCCTCCCCGGGTGAATGATGGATGGCTCACATGAGTTGGCCTTAAGCGGCGCCGTTTTGGCTCGGTCTCTTTCCAAATTGAGAAGGCGTACCGCTCGTTTTGTGGGGCATGACGATAAGATTGTTACCGAGTGAGACTGGTTGGTCGTGGGGTTATGGTTGCATTGAATAAACATTAGTTTAGGGCGGCGTCGGGACGCTGGCTCGACTGAAACGATTGGCGTTGACACGCGTCACCATCTCGGGACGCCGGAAATAGATCGCTCGGCCGCAGCGCAGAGGTTTGGCGCCTCTCGCGACGATGAAGGCTTCGTCCGTCCGGCAGTCATTCATCAGTTCCTCGCGGCGGATCAGTGGTCGACTGATTTCCTGATTGGAGGTGTTGGAACCTCGTGACATGCTCCCTATTTCGAAGGCCTTGCCGGACGTGCCTTTGTTGCTGCCCCCAGAGATCGCCACAACTGCATAATTGCCAAAGGTTTCTTCGAGTTCCTTTGCTGTATCCAAATCCTGCACGGCAGCGTAGGTTCGATGAGATACACCATCATACCAAGCCCGTTTTCCATCCTTGCCCCATTGTTTTTCGAGTTGGCCAACTGACTGGTATAGGAGCTGGAGTGTGATTCCGTATTTACGCCCAGCATCTCGGGCGGTTTCAATGATCTTCATCGGGCCTAGACGTGCGACCTCGTCGAGTAGGTATAGGATACGACCTCTGGTGCGGCCGTCGGCTTCGTAAGCCGCGTTCAGGAGCGCGCCGACGACCGTGCGGCCGACGGCGGGCGTGCTCTGGAGAGCCGCCAAAGGAATTTGCAGGAACACGGTGGTCTTGCCATTGAGGAGATCAAGCGACTTAAACTTGTCGCCCGACACGAGTGACGCGAACGCCGGATTGGCAAGCCATGCCGTGGTGTCATCGGCGTTCGCATAGAGTCCGGAAAACGTCTCATCCACCAAGTCCTTGAGCGTACCGGCATAGTCACGAGCCAGAGGACTGTGACTGTTTGCATGAATAGCTGCGAGAATTTTCCGCAGTTCCGGCTCCGGCGTGGAAATGCCAAGTCGGAGTTGCGCGAGGGTCTTGTCTTTCTGGGGAAGATTCGGATCCCAAAGCATATGTGCCAAGAGGCAGGAGACGAGCGCCTTGCCGCGAGACGCAAAGAACGCGCTGTTGGAGTCCTGACCCGAGGAGACATCACCGCAGACCCAATCGACCACGGATAGAACGTTCGTGGCTGCAAGGGGAGATGCGATGTCGATCCAATCAAGGACATTGAAGCCGATGCCCTCATGCAACCCGAGCTGATAAATGCTGTGTCCCATATTTTGACGCGCATTTGTTAACATCGGGCCGAGTTCACACGAAGGATCAAGCACGACGGCGGAACCGGTCCAGGTGAGGAGCGTCGATATGGCAGAGGTGCTTTTGAAGGAGCCGGCCCCGGCGAAAACCAGGCTATGGGTGGGACCGGATCGGCACGGGTCGATCAAAAGGGGAGCTTTCCCCCCTTTTCCCCAGCTTGTCTTGATCCCTGGGTCGAAGGGTATATCCGCGACGGCATCTTCGTCAACGCGATAAGCCTCGCCGATGACGATGCCGCCATAAACTGGCTCAGGGCCAGGAAAGAGCGCTTGCGCCTTCTGTAGAGAGAGCCAGTCGGCATGGCCGTGATTGTCGCTCTTACCCCGGACAAGGGCGGGAACGGCTCTCCTCTGCGGAGAACGCCACCCTAGAATGGATCGCGTCGTAGGGCGCCCCACGAGCAGGGCGACCATGGCCACCGCCATAATTGCGGTTGCTACCCCCGCCCCAATGTCGACCCAGAGGGTAACCGTCTGGTTTGGAGGAGAAAACAAGAAATAAAGCCACCATTGGTACAAAGGAAAGGAAAACGATTGAAGAAGACCGCTACCCGCGAGGAAGACAAAAGATGCTACGGCGGTCCAACCTGCCCCTCCAAGAATGAGGACAACGAACAATCCGGTGCACCGCGACAGGGTGTGCTGGGATCGCATGGCTGATATCCTCATGCTCAGACGCTTCCTATCGTTTGCGCACCGGCCGCGTTCAAACTGGGCGGAATGCCGCAACAGAAAAATTTTTTTTCAACCGACTTTTGAAAGGTCAGCCATATGTAACCCGGGTGGTGATGCCGACAAATCGCGCTGCGGTGATATCTCGGTGCGCTGACTCCGGCATTGCGTCTCGACCTCATGTTGGTGGAAATGATGACAAGAGCAGCAGATGCAATAGTCCAACACGTCTTGGATCTCCTGTCCGCTCATGAGCTAACCAATCAAGTGCGCGACGAACCTGGTTACCTACACAACACGTATCATCTTGTGGCCATCGGTGGCGAGACATGAATTACAGACGAAATCGAAAATCATGCGTTTCACGACAACTGTAACCTAACGCCGATTTACATCGGCCGCATGGGCGTGGCTTTATAAAGATGCCGAACAACGTTGGGTGATCGGAAAGATCGTTAGTGATTCCTTGCTTGGACGAAATCCGATTGTGAGATTGATAGAGATACAAGAGCGATTATGTGGGGACCTCCAATTCTGTGGCCTTGCTGTAATTTGTACGATAGCGACAGGCGGGTTTCTGGCGTCACCCGTATCTTCGCACGCCGCAACAGTCGACAAGCTCTCGCCGGCCGTCTTTGAAGACGTGGCAGCCCAATGTGAGAATTCGGTGGCGCCAGAAACGTTGCTGGCGGTCGCGAAGGTCGAAAGTAATTTTCGCGCCTTTGCGATACATGACAATACTACCGGGCGCTCTTACAATCCTCCTTCGCGAGGTGAAGCAATCGAAATCGCAGAGGATCTAACGGCCATAAATCATTCGGTTGATCTGGGCATAATGCAGATCAATAACGCCAATCTAAAAGAGATTGGTATGCCGGTTTCGGACGCGTTTGAGCCTTGCCGTGCGATGGGGGTGGCAGCCACGATACTGAGTCATGACTACGAGAGTGTCGACGGCGATGTGAGGCAGCAGAGAGCGCTCAGAGAGGCGCTGTCCGCCTACAATACCGGAAATGATAAGGCGGGATTCCGCAACGGCTATGTCAAACGGGTGGAAATTGCCGCGCGCGAGGTCGTGCCGGCGATTGAAACGGTGGCCGTCTCCCCGGGCGAGCATCCCGCGGGGGCGCTCCCGGCACAACCGAAGTCGAGCGATTGGGATGTTTGGGGAGGGCTGCGGCCGCTGACCGATGGGACGGAACATAAAAGGGCCGCCAGCACAGTCGATCCAGGCCAATCGGGAGCGATCATCTTCTCGGATGGGAGCTAATCATGGCGCATGAGTTTGCAAAACCAGCAGGAGTACGAATGGTGCTTAGTCTAAAATGCCTGTTAGCCGGGCGTGGCGTGGCTCGGGTGTGGAGTTTCATGTTTCTTGATTTGTTGAGGGCAGGGCGAAGTCGGGCACTTGGTACCGCCACACTCATTGCGAGCTTCGCAATGGCCTTTCCGGACTTCGCCGAGGCCCAGACTGTTGGCACAGATCCGGCCACCATGGTCAACAACATATGCACCTTCATCCTCGGTCCGTTCGGACAATCTATCGCCGTTCTCGGCATTGTCGCGATCGGCGTTGCGTGGATGTTCGGGCGAGCTTCGTTAGGGCTCATTGCCGGCGTCATCGGTGGAGTCGTCATCATGTTTGGCGCGAGTTACCTCGGGCAAACGATCACGGGTGGTGGCTGAGGAGCTAACGATGCAGGAACGGCTTGAGGAAAGCCCATTGTATCTGGCGGCAACCCGCCCCGCGCTCTTCTTCGGCGTACCAGTGGCGCTTGCGGCGATCCTCGTCATGGGAGCGGGGCTCGTGATCGTCATTATGAAGGATCCGCTCTATGAGCTGGTGATGGTCCCGCTCTGGATGGGGGCACGGATCCTGGTGCAGAAAGATTACAACGCAATCGGCGTAACGGTCCTCTGGTTGCGTACCGCCGGGCGGGCGATGGATAGTGGCCTTTGGGGCGGCGCCACAGTGAGCCCAAACCCGCTCAAGGTCGCTGCGCGTGGACGAGGAATAATCTGATGCGTGGTAGCGCACAGACGATCGGGGAACGCAGCGGAGAGATATATCTCCCTTATGTTGGGCATGTTGGGGATCGCGTCGTACTGCTAAGAGACGGCTCAGTGATGGCGATGGCACGGATCGACGGCATTGCCTTCGAGATGGAGGAATCGGCGACACGCAATGCGCATGCGCGGGCCTTTAACACGCTATTTCGTAACATTGCTGACGATAATATCGCGCTCTACACACATCTCGTTCGCCATACGGATGTCCCCCCTCTGCCGAGGCAGAACTTCCGAAGTGCATTTGCGGCTGACCTAGACCGGACGTTCCAGAAAACTGTTCAGGAAGGTGAGCTGTATCGAAATGATTATTTCTTGTCGCTTATTGTGGTTCCGCGCAACGCACTCGGGAAGATTGGCGGCAAGCTGGCGCGTTTCACAAAGTCCTCCCCACAGGAGGGGATTGGCGAACTGCTCCATACGTTGGAGGACCGTTGGCACGTCATCGAGACCGCACTCGAACCGTACGGGGTCAGGCGCCTCGGGGTGCGGGAGCAGGGCGAACTCGTCTTTTCGGAAATCGGCGAGGCCCTGCGCCTCATCCTGACCTGTCGCGCGCTGCCCGTTCCCCTCGTCAGTGGCTTGCTCGGAGCCTCAATATATACAGACCGCGTGATCTGCGGCCGGCGTGGTTTTGAAGTGCGCGCGCCCGGCGGGGGTTACTTTGGCTCACTTTTCTCCTTTCGCGAGTATCCCGCCCGGACGCGGCCGGGCATGCTGAATACGCTGCTGAGCGCCGAGTTTCCGCTCGTTCTTACCCAGAGCTTTGCCTTTCTGACGCGGGCACAGGCACAGGGGAAGCTCAGCCTGAAGTCGAACCAGATGATGAGCTCGGGTGACAAGGCCTTGACGCAGATACTGGGGCTGGCCGAGGCGCAGGATGCACTGGCAAGCAACGAGTACGTCATGGGCTCGCACCATCTGGTGCTCGCGATCTATGGGGATCATCTCAAACAATTGGCCGATCGCGGAGCGCGAGCGCGGGCGCGCCTGACCGACGCCGGCGCAGTCGTGGTGCAGGAAGATATCGGCACGGAAGCAGCTTATTGGTCACAGCTTCCAGGCAATCTCGAATGGCGAACCAGACCAGGTGCTATCAATTCACGCAATTTTGCGGGCCTCTCTTCGTTCGAGAACTACCCCATGGGCGCGGCCCAGGGGCATTGGGGCGGGCCACTCGCACGCTTTCGTACCAACGGCGGAACGCCGTTCGACTATGTTCCGCATGTCGACGATGTCGGCATGACCGCGATCTTCGGGCCGATCGGCCGCGGCAAGACGACGTTGATGATGTTCATCTTAGCAATGTTGGAACAGGCCATGGTCGAGCGTGGCGGCGCGGTGGTATTCTTCGACAAGGACCGCGGTGGTGAGTTGCTGGTGCGCGCCACCGGCGGCACCTATCTCGTTCTGCGGCGTGGGGAGCCGAGCGGCCTCGCCCCCCTGCGTGGCCTCGAGAACAATCCGGCGGCGCGCGATTTCCTGCGCGAATGGGTGACGGCTCTGATCGAGGCGGACGGGCGCGGCCCGATCACGCCTGACGAGGGGCGCCGGCTCGAGCGCGGCATCGTGAGACAGCTCTCGTACAGCCCGGAGATGCGTTCGATTGCGGGCTTGCGCGAATTTCTGCTGCATGGTCCGGCGGAAAGTGCCGGCGCGAGGCTGGAACGCTGGTGCCGCGGCAATGCGCTCGGCTGGGCGTTCGACGGGGATCGGGATGAGGTGCGGCTCGACACCGCCGTCACCGGATTTGATATGACGCATCTTCTTGATTACGAGGAAGTTTGCGCGCCTGCCGCGGCCTATCTGCTGCACCGTGTCGGTGCGGTCGTGGATGGTCGGCGGTTTGTCATGAGCTGTGACGAGTTTCGCGCATATCTTCTCAATCCCCAGTTCGCCGCGGTGGTAGATAAATTTCTGCTCACCGTTCGCAAGAACAACGGCATGTTGATTCTGGCTACGCAGCAACCGGAGCATGTTTTGGAATCGAAGCTCGGCGCCAGCCTCGTCGCACAATGCATGACAAAAATCATGTACCCATCGCCGACTGCGGACCGGGCCGCCTACATTGATGGGCTGAAATGCACTGAGGGCGAGTTCCGCGCCGTACGTGAAGACATGGCCGTAGGGACGCGCCGGTTTCTACTCAAGCGAGAAGCTGGCAGCGTTATTTGTGAGTTTGATCTTGGTCAGATGCGCGATTACGTCGCCGTTCTGTCTGGCCGTGCCAACACGGTGCGACTCGCCGAGCGTCTGCGCCAGGAGCTTGGCGAAAACCCGGCGGACTGGCTGCCAGTTTTTATGCAACGTCACCAAGAAGCGCGCGATTGAAAGGACATTCACTATGCGGTGGTTCTATCCAGTGTTCGTGCTCGGGCTCGCCACGAGCTCAGTGCTTTGCGGAGAAGCTAACGCTCAACTCGTTGTGGCAGACCCGACGGCTGATCCAGCCGAAGTGGCCAACGCCTTGTCGGATGCTGCAAATGCTGCGGCGGACGCCAAAGAGCTCGCGGTCATTACCTCAAAGGTGACCGATGGCATCCCGCTGCCTAATCCCAATCCCATTGCGACGGCGGCTGCGTTGCAGGAGCAACTCGTAACACCAACGGCGACGAGCGGTATCGCAGCGGAGCTTGATGACGCCAACACGGCCGAAGCAACCGCGAATGCCACCGCAGGGGGAGGGGGTGGGGCAGAAGAACTCGCGGTCGCGGAAAATCTCGACCAGCAAGCGCTTACAGAACTGGATGAAGGTGCCGCGCAGTCAGCGGCGGTGCAGGCTAAAGACGTGGGAGAAATTGAAGGTGCAACAAACGAAGAGGAGCTCATTGGGGCGGTGGCAGATTTGGAGGAGCAGAACGAAACGACCGAGCTTCAGATGATGGATGCGCAAGCACTCACCACTTTGTCGGCCAATCAGTATGCGATCGACGAAGCGAATAAAGAGAAGAGCGCAGAAGAGGACCATGCGGAGACTGCCGCCCTCTTCAGCGTTGCTTCTTCCCCCTGAACAATAAAAGAGACATTCCGGATTATGCGAGTTTCTCCCGAGACGAGTAATAGGTAATGGCGTTCTCAATCACGGCGCCTTTCACCGTTACGGACACCACTTTGAATGCGGCCTTCAGTGCCTCATTGAGTGATGCGTTGCAGAGTGTCGAAAGCCTGGTCACCGCACCGCTTCTTAGTTGCGTCACACTGTGGATCATCATCCAGGGCATTCTCGTTATGCGGGGCGATTTGGACACGAGGCGGGGCCTCACCAAAATTATCATGTTAGCGGTCGTCACAGGGCTTATCACCAGCCAATCACTATACAATAATTACGTGCAAACTTTTTTTGAGCAGACGATACCAGGCATAGTTTCTCAAGTAATCACTGATCCAATTTCGTCAGTGTCGGGCGAGGCAGTTCCCGCCCAGCTCGACACCATCTTCGTAATCATGGAAAATCTCTTTCAGCGAGTTGCGGAGGGCATCAGTCGAGATAATTTCGAAGCCGCGTTTGCCTTCGAGAGTGCTCATATTGTGTTTCTGGGGACGCTTTGGACTGTCTTCGGAATCTACGACGTTGTGAACATCATGACCAAGACGCTGGTAACGATCGGCCCGTTGATCCTTATCGGTTACCTCTTTGATGCGACCAGGAATATGACGATCAGATGGGCTTCGCAGCTCACCTATTATGGTTTGCTGCTTCTTCTTCTGAGCATTGTTGCGACAATTGTCATAGCCGTCGATGCTCTTTTTAGTGCGGCGGCGTCGATCACTATACTCGCAATAGGCCCTACCGACGCAAAGGTGATTGGCCTGGACGAACTCGACATGTTCTTCCTTACCGGCGATGCACTCGTCGTGGCCTTACCCACGATAGCAGCCGTCATCACCAGCGGTATGGCGGATAGCGCGGGAAATTACGCCGCCCAACTTGTCCAACGGAGGCTCATGATCACCCCGATGGGAGGCCGGCAGGGCGGCAACCATGCGCAGATCGCCTCGGCGCTTGCACAACAAAATGCAGGAGGGCAAGGGCAATCGTCGCTGCCACAACCTCGCCCCCAGGCCTATAGGCCGACTTCCACATAACCGACCCTCCCGAGTAAGGGCTGATGCGATGATTAGATGTCTCATTCTCCTCTTCCTGCTGTCACTTTCTGCATGCGGCAGCCAGGAACCACTCGCCGTATCCAAAGGTCCGGTTTTCGCACTCAATGCAGGACACTGGAAGCCGACACCCGCGGATCTGGCGCCACCGCAGGGACCGCAATAATGTCGAGTACCGACAATGCGATTCCCATTAGTCAGGCCAATCTCGCTGAACACTACAAGGAGGTGAAGTCGTTCCAGGCGGCGCGGGCACGTTCAACACGACGCACCTCCAGGATCCTAGGTGCGATTGCCGCAGTTGCCTTGCTCGGAAATTTCGCTCAGGCCTGGACCATCGCCGCCATGTTGCCGCTGATCCGCATTGAGCCAGTCTATCTGTGGGTGCGGCCAGATGGAACGATCGACAGCTCTGTCAGCATGTCGCGCCTGCCACCAACGCAAAGCGAGGCGGTGATCGACGCATCGCTTTGGGAATATGTCCGGCTACGCGAGGGTTATAGCTACGATACGGCGCGTTATGCCTATAATGTCGTATCAAGCTACAGCACACCTTCTGTGGAGCAGGCCTACCAGGCCTATTTTAACTATCCGAATCCGACCTCACCGCAGGTCACGATTGGTAAGCGTGGAACTGTGGTGGTGACACATATATCAAGCTCAAATATCGCTCCGGGTGTACAGCAGATTCGCTATCGCCGCATCGTCACTTTTGACTACGAGGAGCCGGTGATTACCACTTGGACCGCGACAATCCATTATGTGACCGTGAACGACCTGCCGGCGGGCACACGATTGACCAATCCCGGCGGCATCCTCGTCACAGACTATGAGAGTTCGGAAGATACCCCGTGATGAGATTCAGCGTTGTCGCCGCATTTATAGCGTGCTGTGTTTGCGGCCCTGCCTGGGCAGAGGAAACCCCCACGCCGGGTCCGCAGGATCCACGCATGCGCTACGTTCCCTATGACGCCGATCAGGTTGTGCGACTTTCCACCGCCGTCGGCGCAACACTCGTGGTCTCCTTTGCCTCCGACGAAACCGTAACGGCGGTGGCCGCAACCAATAGTAAAGACCTCGAGGCGATGCCGAGGGGCAACTATCTCTTTTTTAAATCGCGCAAGCCATTGTCTCCCCAACCCGTTATTGTTCTGACTTCGGGTGAACATGGGGTCAGGCGTTACGTCTTCGACATTTCGACCTTCGATACCACAGCGATGGCACCGGATAATCCAAACATCTACTTCAGTGTTCAGTTCACCTATCCCGCGGATGCTGCCGCCCAACGCAAGCAGCAGGCCGCCGCGCGCGCCGCGGCCTGGCGACGCGACCGGCAGAAGCTTCTGGCGTCAGCAGAGATTCAGCACGTGCGGAAAGAGTTAACAGATCCGTTCATCGGTAAAAGAAACTGGCATTACGTAGCGCAGGGTGACCGCAGTCTTCTGCCGCTCGAAATTTTTGATAATGGCTATTCAACCGTTTTTCGTTTTCCTGGCAATGTACGGATTCCGGCAATTTTCATGCTGAATCCCGACGGTACGGAGGCGACCGCCAATTATGCGGTGCACGGGGACCTGGTTACCGTTGGCAGCGTCGCCCGTGGCTGGCGGCTGCGGGATGGGAATACGGTGCTCTCCATTTGGAACAAAGCCTATGACCCGGTCGGCGACAAGCCGGGCACGGGAACGATCAGCCCGAATGTTGAACGTGTCGTAAAGGAACTTCCGCAATGAGTGGGGAGGATAGGCGAGGTGACGATCCGGATCTGGATAACGTCCGTTCGCAGGTGGGCGGTCCCCAAGGAAAGCAGATTAAATCCGCCTATAAGCTGGCGACGGCGGGTGTCGTGGTGGTGGTCTTCATGGCTTTCATTTGGCTCGGAACCAATACGCGGGCGAAGCCCACAGAGCCAACGCCCGTCCCGCAACAGCCGGAAATGGGCTTGGCATTCAAGGCGCCGCCGATTCCTCAGCCAGTGGCGCCAGTATCTGCGCCGTTGCCAATGCCGGCGGCAACATCGTCGTCGCTCCCAGGGGCTGATAGTCCCATATTCGCGTTCGCAGGGGGAACGGTGCCGACAGGGCAGGGGCCTCAGCAGGCACAGCAGCCCGTGACGACACCGCCATCAGCTGCCGCTTCCCAACCTGGGGTCGTTGGCATGGATGGCGAAAACCCTCTTACCGCCAGGTTGCAACCGGGTGCGGTGCAGGCGGCCAAAGCCGAACTGTTGCCACATCCAAATATGACGATCACGCAGGGGACCATAATTCCCTGCACATTGCAGACCGCGGTCGACACCCAGCTTCCGGGCTATGTCAAATGCGTGCTGCCGGACGATGTACGGGGCACGACCGGCAACGTCGTGCTGCTGGATCGTGGTACGACAGTTGTCGGTGAAATCCAGAGCGGTGTGCTGCAGGGAGAGAACCGCGTTTTTATTCTGTGGGACCGCGCGGAAACTCCCGAACATGTGGTCATCACACTCGCGTCTCCTGGCACGGATGAACTTGGACGATCGGGGGTACAAGGGGGTGTGGACACGCACTTCTGGCAGCGCTTCGGCAGTGCCATCATGCTGAGCGTCATTCAGGGCGCGCTGCAGACAGGAACGGCGCTTGCGGCCAATTCGGGGAGCCCCGGCGTGGCGATCAACACTTTTAGCTCGAATGGGAATCAGCTGTCGGACACAAGCCTTCAGAACTCCATCAACATTCCCCCCACGCTTGAAAAGAACCAGGGCGACAATGTGGCCATTTTTGTCGCCAGAGATCTCGATTTCTCAAATGTCTATAGCCTAAGGGCGAGAAACTAAAGGAGTAGCTCATGGTAATCGAGGCATCGGCTCAGCTCGTCTATCTTCTCAAACCGATCATGCGCTGGCTCGAAGAGCCCCAAACGGAGGAGATCGCGATCAATGGCCCGGGAGAGGTTTTCGTCCGGCAAAGAGGCGCGTTTTCGCGCCATGCGATCGAACTCGATTACGATACGCTGGAAGATATCGCAATTCTGGCGGGGGCGCTTCGTCGGCAGGATGTCGGGCCGCGAAGTCCGCTCTGCGCCACGGAACTGCCGAATGGCGAGCGACTGCAGATTTGTCTACCCCCTGCAGTGCCAAGCGGAACGGTGAGTCTTACAATTAGGCGTCCTGGTACCAGGGTTGCCGGCATCGATGGGGTAAACGGGCGTTATGTGACCGAACGTTGGAATCAGTGGGGGAACCGGAAGGACAGCCGCAGAAGCCGTGAGGACGAGGTTCTGGCACTCTACGAAGCGGGAGACCTCGAAGCCTTCCTCGCCGCGTGCGTTCGCAACCGTATGACCATCTTGCTTTGCGGCGCCACTGGTTCCGGCAAGACGACAATGAGCAAAACGCTGATTGACGCCATCCCACGCGAAGAGCGGCTCGTCACCATCGAGGACACTCTGGAACTTGTCATTCCCCATCCGAACCATGTGCGCCTCCTCTATTCCAAAAGTGGCATCGGCTTGGGTGGCGTCACCGCTGAAAGCTTGCTGCAGGCAAGCCTTCGCATGCGGCCTGACCGCGTGCTGCTTGGGGAAATGCGCGACGATGCCGCGTGGACCTATCTCAACGAAGTGGTCTCGGGACATCCAGGATCGATCTCGACCATTCATGGTGCGGATCCCGTACAGGCCTTCAAGAAGCTGGTCACGCTGGTTAAGGGAAGCCCCCATGGTTCGACCATGGAAGACAAGATCCTGGTGGAGATGTTGGCCGCGGCGATTGATGTAATCGTGCCGTTCCATAGTAGCGGTGCAACTTACGAAATCGGGGAAGTCTGGCTGGCGGCAGATGCACGACGCAGAGGCGAAACGATCGCAACGCTCCTCGCGGGCTCATGACGGCGTTCTCAAGTTAACGAGTTTTGGCATCGGCTAGGGGCTGGCCTGGCGGGCACAAAGGAAAGAAGCCGCTTTTTAAAAAAACCGGCGCAAAAATTTTTTTATGCTGGGCCATAGGCGCTGTCGCCGACGCAGCCCATGGCCCGCCATAATAAAGTTTTTTTGCTACTTTTTGTTCACAAAAAGTAGGCCTTTCTTGCTTGCTTGCCTCACACCGTCGGGCGGCGGGGAGGGCCGAAACGCCGCTCCAGCGCCCGGCCCAGAGCGAGCATCGGCCCCTCGTCGAACAACCGCCCCCAGAGGCACAGCGCATGCGGCACCTCGCGCACCATCGCTTCGCCGGGCTGCTCGGCGGCGGGCAGGTAGCGCGCCAGCCCGAGCGGGTCTCGTGTTGGCGTGGTGAAGAGGCCCGCCGGCAGGCAGAGGCAGGGATGGCCGGTGAAATTGGTGATCACGAGCATCGGCCCGGTCAGGCTTGGCCCGACCACCACGTCCACCTGGGCGAACACGGAATCCATTTCCATCATCGCCAGCCGGCGCAGCCGGTCGAGCTGCATATGGTCGACGGCGGAGAGAAAACGCGCCTTGCGGAAATCGTTCGGCCAGGCTTTCGCGTCCTGCCAGGTGAGCAGGTCGTCGCGGTCGCTTAGCGTGAGTTCCTCGAAGGCGGCGGCGGCTTCGGCATGGAGCAGGCCGAGCAGTGAGCTGTAAGGTAGTTCGCGGCGGGTGAGGGGGATCGGCTCCAGGCCCAGTGCGCGGATGCTCTCCAGCGCCTGGCCATCCAGCTTCGGCCCGTCCGCGGCATGGAAATCCTCCTTGTAATAGCCGACTCGCAGCCCCTCGACCGCGGCGTCGGACGCGTAGCCGAACGGCATGGAAATCTGGAACGAATCCTGCGGGTCGGGCTGGTTCAGCACGCTCAGCACGATCGCGGTGTCCTCCACCGTACGGCCGATCGGGCCGATCTTGTCCAGCGACCAACAGAGCGGCATGGCGCCGCGGCGGGAGACGCGCCCATAGGTCGGGCGCAGCCCTGTCGCGCCGCAGCGCGTGGCGGGCGAGACGATAGAGCCCAGAGTCTCGGTGCCGATGGCGAACCCGACCAGTCCGGCCGCCGCGGCGGCGGCGGAACCGGCGCTGGAGCCGCTGGAGCCCTCCTGCGGATTCCACGGGTTGCGCGTCCGCCCGCCGAACCAGAGATCGCCATAGGCGAGCGCACCGACGGCGGTCTTGCCCAGCATGATCGCGCCGGCCTCGTGCAGCAGGTCGGTGATGAAGGCGTTTTCCGCCGGCACGCGGCCTTGGTAGGGCTCCGCACCCCAGCTCGTCTCAACCCCTGCCGTGTCGATGATGTCCTTCATGCCATAAGGGATGCCGTGCAGCGGGCCGAGATTTTTTCCCTGTGCCGTCATCAAATCGAGTTCGGCCGCGCGGCGCCGTGCCGCTTCGGCGGTGACCACCGAGAAGCAGAACAAAACCGGGTTCAGCCGGGCGATGCGCGCGAGATAGATGTCGGTCAGCCGCGTGGCGGTCAGTTTGCCGGTGCGGATCCAGGCTTGCAGTGCGGCAAGCGGCGCGAAGGCGATGTCTTCGTCATGGTCCGGCAGCGGGGCTGTCACCGGCGTGATCCGGAACGGCCCGGCCGAAGGCGGGCAAAACCCCGGCAGCCTGGGGTCGAAGCGCGTGGCCGGGCCGAGCGCGAAGGGCAGGGCAACCGCGCGGCGCTGCTGCGCCCAGGCGATCTGCTCGGCGAGAGTCTCCAGCATCAGCTGGCGCTCGGCCTCGGTGTAGCAGATGCCGAACAAAGGCTCGGCAGCGGCGAGGGCGGCGGCGGTAAGCGGCGGCATGTCGGGCAAAGGAACCTCTAAAGGAAGAAAGCGGCCGCTTTTTTGAAAAAAAGCGGCGCAAAAAACTTTTTTTATGCTGGGCCTGTGGGGGTGAAACGGCGCGGGCCAAGCTAACAAAAAACTACTTTTTGTTCACAAAAAGTAGCCTTCCTTTCTTTAAATCCGGGCCTGCGCCGCCGGCGGTGCGCTCTCTACGGGTGCGGAGCTGTCGAGGGGCAGCGGCATACGCCTTGTCTTCGCCACGGCCGCAAGCCGCCAGGTCAGCACCTGGGCGCACGCCACCGCCAGCGCCGCCAGCAGGTAGACGGAGGGATAGCCGTAACGCCCGATCACGAGCCCGGCGAGCGGGCCGGTCGCGCCGAGGGCGACGTCGAAAAACATGGTATAGATGGCGATCGCGGCGCCGCGATTGGAGACCGACACGGTCTTCAGCGCCTCCACGGCCAGGGCGGGGAAGATCAGGGACAGGCCGAATCCGGTCAGCATCGCACCGACGATCGCCATCCACGGCGCCACTGCCAGCCAGATCAGGCACAGGCCGCAAAATTCGACGGCGAAGGAGACGAGGCTGCAGCGATAACCACCGAATTTGCGGATCGTGCCGGCGAAGAAAACCCGCACCAAGGCGAAGGCCACGCCAAACGCGCTGAGCGCATAGGCGGCGCCCTGCCAATGATGGTTGGAGAAATAGAGCGTGATGAAGGCAACGATGGTGGCAAAGCCGAGCGAGCCCAGGGCGAGTCCGGTACCGAAGGGCAGCATGCGGCTGAATACCTTGTGTAAGGCGATGCGCGTGCCGCGCACCACCGGCACCGGCCTTCGGAACACGCACAGAACCAGGGCGAGCAGCGGTAGAACAAACGTGACCAGGCCAATCGTGGCCAGCCCGTGCATATGGCTGAGCAGGACGCCGACCGGCGCGCCGGTGGCGATGCCGCCATAGGAGGCGACGCCGTTCCAGGAGATCACCTCGGCGGTATAGGTGGCGCCGACCCGGCCGATGCCCCAGGTGACGCAGCCGGTGCTGATCCCGCTTTCCGCGCCGCCGAGGAACAGGCGGCTCAGGCACAACCAGATCAGAATGGGGGTGGCGCCGCTCTGGGTAGCGGCCTCGAGAATGCACAGCCCGCTCGCCACGCCGCTGGCCAGGCCGCCGAGCACCGCCCATTTGGGACCCAAGGTGTCGGTGATCCGCCCGACGGTCGAGCGCGTCGCAAAGGTCGCGACATATTGCAGGCTGATCAGGAAGCCGGCCAGGGTGGCGCTGAACCCGAGCTGGCCGTGAACGACGCCGGGAAACACCGCCAGCGGCAGGCCGATCAGGAAATAACCGACCAAGTTGAACACCACCGTGGACAGGATCTGCCCGGTGACGTTGGACGATGGCGCGGCGCGCGGCGTGGCGTTGCGAAGAGTATCCATGAAAGGCGGCAAATCCCGGTCTTTACAGACCGTCATTAGCGCTGGAACGGGCCGTGCTGCCAATGCAAACCAGACATACGTGCTGTCTGATTTGGTGTGGCGCCGCAGAGGGCGCGGCCCTTGCCGGCCGCGCCCTGAGCGGTTTCAGGCTTTCGGCATGTCGTCTTCGATATAGATCCGCACGATCTCGTCGAAGGATTGGTCGGCGACAAAGCCCAGCGCCTCGGCGCGGCGGGGTGCGAAAGCCTTGGCCCAGCCGCTGATGATGGTGGCGATGGTGTCGTTCGGCTCGCGGCGGATCAGGCTCACCGCCTTGTCGCCGGCGATGCGGCGCAGCGCCTCGATCTCCTCGGCGACCGTGACCGATAGGCCGGGCAGCATGATATTGCGGCGGGCGCCGAGCGGGGCGAGGTCGATCTTGGCCGCATGGCGCAGGAATCCCACCGCGGCGCGCGGGCTCGCGAACCAGTGGCGCACCGTATCGGAGACCGGCAATATTGCCTCCAGCCCGGCGAGCGGCTCACGGATGATGCCGGAGAAAAAGCCGGAGGCGGCGAGGTTGGGCTTGCCCGGGCGCACGCAGATGGTCGGCAGGCGCAGGCCGATGCCATCCATGATGCCCTTGCGCGAATAGTCGGCGAGCATCAATTCGCCCATCGCCTTCTGGGCGCCGTAGCTGGTGAGCGGCGTTAACGCGAAGTCGTCTTCGATGACATCCGGCAGCGGTGCGCCATACACCGCGATCGAGGAGGTGAAGACCACGCGCGGATAATAGCCGGAGCGTTCATGCTCCCGCCGGACCGCGTCGAACAGCAGGCGCGTGCCGTCGAGATTGACTGTGTAGCCCTTTTCCAGATTGGCTTCCGCATCGCCGGAGACGATCGCGGCGAGGTGGAAAATCACCTCCGGCCGCCCAGCGACGGCGCGCACCGCGGTGGCGGGGTCGGCGATGTTGGCGGCGAAGGCGTCGACCTGGCCGGCAAAACCCTCCGGCCGCGCCGGGGCAATGACGTCGAGCAGCGTCAGCCGGTCGACCGGCCGGCCGTCGAGGCCGCCATCCTTCACGATCGCCGCGGTCAGTTTGCGGCCAATCATGCCGGCAGCGCCAATGATCAGAACATGCATGGGAAAGGACCTTGGTTGGAGAGTTAAGAAAAGAGGCCGCTTTTTAAAAAAAGCGGCGCAAAAACTTTTTGAAACTGGGCCAATGGCGATGAAACCAGCACGGCCCGAAATTAACGAAGTTTTTTTGCTACTTTTTGTTCACAAAAAGTAGCTCTTCCTTCCTTCATCTTTCTTCACGTCATCATCGCCAGCGCGCGGTGGAAGAAATCCTGGCCGCCGAAATTGCCGGATTTCAGGGCGAGCAACATGGCGGTGTCTGCGCCGATGGTGCGCAGCACCGGCACGCCGGGGGCGATTTCCGGCCCCACGGAGAAGGCGCGGATGTCGAGACGGTCGACGACCGCGCCCGAGGTCTCGCCGCCGGCGACGATCAGCCGGCGCACGTCGCGTGCGACCAGCCCGGCGCCGATCTGCGCCAGGCAGTGCTCGATTTGGCTGCCGGCCTGTTCGCGCCCATGCTGCTTCTGAAACTCTGCCACCGCCTGCGGCGGGGCGCTGCTGGCGATCAGCACCGGCCCGTCGGCCAACCGGGCATCGGCCCAGTCGAGCGCCTCTTCGGCCACCGGGGCGCCGGCCAGGATCCGCCCGATATCCAGGCGCAGCACCGGAATGTCGGCCTCGATGGCGGCGATCTGCGCGAGCGTCGCCTGCGAGCAACTGCCGGCCAGCATAGCGGCCTTGCCCCCCACGGAAGGCGCCGCTTCCTCCTCGCTCGTCCGCGGTGCCAGCTGCCGGCCCGCGATCAACGCGCGGGCCAGGCCGAGGCCGAGGCCGGAGGCGCCGACGGAAACCGGGTTCAGCAACGCCGCCTCGCCGATCGCCTGCAAATTCCGGCCCGCCACGGCATCGACGATGGCCG
>Ga0310811_10002996_pt1 | contig 21201 bp, 15 predicted proteins | sample YCmetagenome_FD_207642 | JGI IMG/M metagenome (GOLD analysis project Ga0310811, IMG submission 207642) | Soil microbial communities from experimental microcosm in Duke University, North Carolina, United States - YC | ecosystem: Engineered > Artificial ecosystem > Soil microcosm > Unclassified ...
CGTCCTGATCGTCGCGTTCGTGGTGGTGGAGCGCCGGGTCAGGCATCCTCTGGTCCGCCTCGGCATCCTGCGTTCGGCGCCGCTCGTCCGGGCGAACATCGGGCTCGTGATCTTGTTCGGCTCGTACGTCGGCTTCCAGTTCGTCGCCATGCAGTACTTCCAGAACCTGCTCGGGTGGAGCGCCCTGCACACCGCCCTGGCCTTCCTGCCCGCGGGCCTGCTGGTGGCGATCACCTCGACGAAGATGGGCAAACTGGCCGACCGGTTCGGCACGGCACCGCTGATCGCCCTGGGGACGCTCTCCCTGATCGCCGGTTACGTGCAGTTCCTCAGGATCGACGAGCACCCCAGCCTGGCCACGATGGTGCTGCCCGGCATGGTCCTGCTCGGCATCGCGTTCGCGCTGACCTTCCCGGCGCTCAACATCCAGGCCACGAACGGGGTCCGCGACGAGGAGCAGGGCCTCGCCTCGGGTCTGCTCAACACTTCGGGGCAGGTCGGCGGCGCCGTCGTCCTGGCGGTCGTCACCGCCGTGCTGACGTCGGGCACGCAGGCCGACCCGATCGCGGGTTTCCGGGCGGCGATCACGGTGTCGGTCGTCTTCGGCCTCATCGGCCTCGTCGTCGCCCTGACGGGAGTGCGGTTCCGGTCCCGTACGGCGACCACCGCGGACGAGAAGGTCTTCGAGATGGTCTGATCGGTCTGATCGCTTGAATATGGGGGCGTCCCGGTTCCGGGGCGCCCCCTTCTCATGTGGCTAGCCGAGTGTTCCGGCGGCCCAGACCTCGACGGCGTCGTACGACTCCGTGCCGGTGACCTCCCGGGCGGCGCCCGTGGTCACGTCGACGATGTAGGTGTAGTAGCCGTCGTCATCGTCTGAGACGTCGACGAGCACCTCGCGATCGTTGACCCAGCCCTGGATCTCATCGATGTAGGAGTACTTCGGAAGAGCGGCCTCGGTCAGGGTGCGGACCTTTCCGGTGCGCGCGTCGAGCGTGACCACCCGGTTCTGCCCGTAGCCGCTCGGATGGGCCGGCTCCACGGCGACGGCGAGGACCTTGCCGTCGCCGGACAGCGCCCCACCGCTGTCGAACAGTTCAGGCTCCACGCGCATGCGGCTCAGCACATGACCGTCCGGCCGCATCCGGACGAGGGTGGTGGTGTGGACGTGGCCGGGCTCGTTCAGCACGTCGCCCGTCATCGTGGCGGTGACCGTACCGTCGTCGGACACGGCCAGGAGATTCAGGTATCGCGGCAGGGACCAGGACCGGTTCGTGGTGAAGTCGTGCAGCCGGGGCCGGGGCGCGCCCTCGCCCTGTCCGTAGCCGACGGCCAGCCACCGCCCAGCGGGCGAGAAGTCCAGTTCGGTGTCGAAGTCCACCTTGTCGACGTCCGAGATGAGGTCGGTGAGCTCCGGCGTCGTATCGTCACGGCTCACCATGACCACCGCGTCGGCCGAGGTGTCGTAGTAGGCCAGGCGGGCGCCGTCCGCGCTCATCGCGAACAGCGTCCGGTCGGAACGGGTGTCCGCATCGGGGATCCGCCACTCGTCGAACCCGGTGCTCACCACGCGCCAACTCCTGCAGTCGCCGTAGTCGGCGGACTCCGAGTCGTCGGGATCGCAGTAAGGGCGGTAGGCGTACCGGAACGGGTTGGGGATGCTGTAGTCGAGCACGCGGGGCACGTCCTGGGCCTGCTGGTCCTGAGGGTCGCCGCCGTCTCCGAGGGCCTGCAGGCCGGGGTCGGCGCGGCGGGCGCCGTCCTGGATCCCGCCGATCAGGGCGGACATCCCCGCGATGACGCCGACGCCCACGAGCCCCGCCGCCGCGACGCCGGCGATCGTGGCCCGGATGCGTCGCCGCGTGCGACGACGCCGTGCCGTACGGAGGATCTCCCCGGTGACACCGGGGACGTCGACGGCGGGGGACTCGGCGGCGAGCAGCGCGAGGTGGCGCCGCAACGCCTCGTGCGCCGGGTCCTCGGCCGCCTGGGGTCCCCTGAGCGGTGTCACGGATGGCGCCGGGTGCGGCGTCGAGTACGGCCTCGCCTCCGGTGTGGCCGCCGGTGACGGGTTGAGGGGTGTGCCGTGCGGGCTGCTGAGGGGCCTCTGGGGCGCCCATGAGGGGGCGGGCGATGTCGGGGCGCTCTGCGGCTCGGGCGGCGCCCAGGACGTGCTGTGGGCCTCGGGCGCCGTCCAGGACGTGCTCTGAGGCGGTGGAGGCGTCCACGCCGTGGAGGGAGCGGCGGCCGGGGCCTCCGGCTTCGGATCCTGCGGCTCGGGGGTCTCGCTCTCGTCCCGCGCGGCAGGGGATCCCGAGGCGTCGGGCGTGACGGAAACCGGAGCCTCATCGGGGGCCGGAGCCGTATCCGAGGCCGGAGTAGGACCTGAAGCCGGAGCCGTGCCTGAAGTCGGAGCAGTACCGGGGGCCGGAGCCGCATCGGAGGCGGCCGCGAGGGCGGGAAGGCGCCCCTTCAGCTCGGACAGGGCGGCGGCGATCTCGGTCCAGGCCGTCCGGACGTCCATCTGGCACAGCACGGCCGCGTGTTCCACGGGCAGTCCCTCGTGGAAGCGCGCCACGATCAGGGCACGGCGACGGGGGGTCAGCGCCCTCATCGCCTCGGACACCTGGAGCGTGAGGATCCGGCCGTCCGGGCCCTGCGGCCCGGCGTGGAGGCCCGCACCTTCGCGTGCCGTGTCTCCGCTCGTAGGCCGGTTCACGATCCGCGGGGCCTTCGGCGGGCGGGTGAGGTAGGCCCTGAACAGCTCTCGCAGCGCGGCCCGGGCGGGGGACGACCACCGCAGGGTGTTCCACCGGTTCCCGACCTTGGTGACGGCCGCGACGACGAGACGGCGTGCCGCCGTGCCGTCACCGGTGAGCAGGAACGCCGTACGGGTGAGAGCCGGGGCGTGGTCCGCGATGAAGGCGTCGAAGCCGGGGAGGTCCCTGGCGGCCGCCCTCGTAGGAGAACTCGGGAAGGGCCGGGCACCGAGGGGGACATTCACGGCTTTCCTCGCTTTCTAGCCGGGAAAGCATATAGCTGATCTTTGCTGCTCAGACCATGTTTCGTGGCAGATTCCCGAACCGAGCGCTTGATCATCACGTCTAATGAGTCAGGATCAGCAGAAAGAGAGCCCTCGCCATGAAGACCCGTCTCGTCCTCGCGACGCTGCCCCTCGCCGGCCTCGTGGCCTGCGGTGGCACCGCGTCGGGGTCGTCGTCCCCGCCCTCCCCGGCGGGGATACCGGCCGCGTCAGCCCCCGGTTCCCCCACCACGGACGGCGCCGAGCCCGTCACGTCACCCACCCAGGTCACGCCGGCCACGCCGACTCCGTCGGTCACGCCGGTCACGCCGTCCCAACCTGCAGACGCGCCACCGCCGACCTCGACGAAGCCGATCAGCGTGGAACGTTCCCCCGCGCCCCCTCCCACGGTCACCGGAGTCAGGTACGCGCGCCACGCGACCTTCGACCGCGTCGTCGTCGACCTCGCGGGGGCGAGGACCGGCTACTCGGTCAACTGGGTGCCCAAGCTTGTCCAGGACGGGTCGGGAGCCGTCGTCAGGATCAAGGGTGGTGCGTATCTCCAGATCACGCTGTTCCCCGCCTACGCGCACAACGAGGCCGGCCAGCCGACGTGGAAGGGCCCGCGTGAGGTCGCCGTCAAGTTGCCGAACGTCACCCACGTCGTCAAGACCGGTGACTTCGAAGGCGTGGTGGGCGTCGGACTCGTGCTCAAGCACAAGGCCGGATTCCGCGTGATCGAGCAGTCATCGCCGACCCGCCTCGTGGTCGACGTGGCGCACTGACACACTGGACGGCATGGTCAGGAAGATCGATGCGCCGGCACGCGTCCCCGTGCCCGGCGGCAAGCTGATAGATGAGTACTTCGGCCGCGTGAACAGCGGCGACGACCAGGTGTCCATCGCGCACATGGTGGCGCCCCCCGGCTGGGAGGAGCCGGCGCAGACGCCGGGTTTCGCCGAGTACACCGTGGTCCTCAAGGGATCGGTGATCGTCGAGCACGCCGAGGGCACCACGCTCGTGGAGGCGGGCCAGGCGTTCGCCAGTGACGCGGGGGAGAAGATCCGGTACAGTTCGGGCCCTTCCGGCGCCGAATACGTCGCCATCTGCCTTCCGGCCTTCTCGCCGGAGACGGCCAACCGAGACGACTGATTTCCCGTCATACCCTGCAAGATCGCCTATGTGCGCGACGGTAGGGTTGGGGGATGAGTGACGGGAGCGAGGAGGGCGCATGAGCCGGCTGCCGACTCTTGAGGAGATCCGCGCGGTCCCCAAGGTGCTGCTGCACGACCACCTGGACGGCGGTCTCCGTCCGTCGACGATCGTCGACCTGGCCCGCGACTGCGGCCACACGCTGCCCACCACCGACGTGGACGCGCTCGCGTCGTGGTTCCGTGAGGTCTCCGACTCGGGCTCGCTCGAGCGCTATCTGGAGACCTTCACGCACACCGTCGGGGTCATGCAGTCGCGTGAGGCGCTGGAGAGGGTCGCCGCGGAGTGCGCGCAGGACCTGGCCGACGACGGCGTCGTCTACGCCGAGGTCAGGTACGCCCCGGAATTGCACACCTCCAGCGGGCTCAGCCTCGACGAGGTCGTGCAGGCCGTGCTCGAGGGCTTCCGGGTGGGATCGGCGGGCCCGGACGGCCGGCCGCGGATCCGGGTCGGCACGCTGCTCACCGCGATGCGGCACCAGGCGAGGTCGATGGAGATCGCCGAACTGGCCGTGCGCTACCGCGACGTCGGCGTGGTCGGCTTCGACATCGCCGGCGCCGAGGCGGGCTACCCGCCCACACGGCACCTCGACGCGTTCGAGTACCTGCAGCGGGAGAACGCGCACTTCACCATCCACGCGGGCGAGGCGTTCGGACTGCCCTCGATCTGGCAGGCCATCCAGTGGTGCGGCGCCGACCGCCTGGGGCATGGCGTCCGCATCATCGACGACGTCGCGGTGTCCGGAGACGGCGAGGCCAAGCTCGGCAGGCTGGCCGCGTACGTGCGCGACAAGCGGATCCCCCTCGAGATGTGTCCCGCGTCCAACGTGCAGACGGGGGCCGCCGCGTCGATCGCCGAGCACCCGATCGGGCTGCTGCGGCGACTGCACTTCCGCGTCACCGTCAACACCGACAACCGGCTGATGAGCGACACCAGCGTGTCGAGGGAGTTCGCCTCGCTGGTCGACGCGTTCGGCTACGACTGGGACGACCTGCAGTGGTTCACGGTCAACGCGATGAAGTCGGCCTTCATCCCCTTCGATGAGCGGCTCGCGCTGATCAACGATGTGATCAAGCCGGGCTTCGCCCAGATGGCGCGGCGCGGGTGAACCAGCAGATCTTCCGGTCCAAGGTGGCCTGGCTGTTCGGCTGGGTCTGGCTGGTGTTCGTCGCCTGGAACGTCTGGGACCTCACCCGCCACGGCTCGATGCCCTCGGCTCTGATCGCGGGAGCGGCGCTGGGCGTCATCACCGCACTCGTGTTCCTGCTGGCGCTCCGCCCCGCGATCGTGGCCGAGGCGGGAGGCGTCCGCATCCGCAACCCGCTCAGGAACATCTACATCCCCTGGAGCGACGTCGGCGAGGTGCTGGTCACCCATTCGATCATCATCGAGTCGGGTCACACGACCATCCGCTGCTGGACGCCGCAGGCCACGGCCCGTGAGCGGGCCAAGGCCGCCCGGCGGGCCGAGCGAGGCAGGAAGCCGGTCATGGAGGCGAACGTCTCCAAGGGCGAGCAGGCGGCCGCCGAGTTGCTGGCCGGTCGCACGCATGCCGACTGGGTGGCGCTGCAGTTGACGGAGATGAGCGTCTCCCGCGCCGCCGAATCGTCGGGTGAGACGAGGGTGGCCTGGTCGCCGTCCTCGCTCGCCGCCGTGGCCGCGGCCGTCGTGCTCGTCGTGGTGACGATCGTCGCGACGATCTGACGCCGGCTAAAGCCCCAACACGGCGGCCAGGTCCTTCTTGAGGGCGTCGAGGTCCCGTACGGCTCGAGCCCGCGCGGCGGTCACGCCGCCCTCGGGGCCGTCCTCCACGGGGATGACGATCTCCAGATAGCACTTGAGTTTCGGCTCGGTTCCGCTCGGCCGTACGACGACGCGGGCGTCTCCGGAGAGGTGATAGCGGAGGCCGTCGGTCGGCGGCAGGCCGGCCACCCCCTCCGCCAGGTCCTCGGCCGACTCCACCGCACGGCCCGCCAGTTCGGCGGGGGGTACGGCCCGCAGTCGCGCCATCGCATCGGTGATCAGCGACAGGTCGTCGACCCGGACGGAGAGCTGGGCGGTCGCGTGCAGGCCGTGGCGGCGGGCCTGGTCGTCGAGCAGGTCGGTGAGCGTCCTGCCGTCCCGCTTCGCCTGGGCGGCCAGACCGGCCACGGCGAGCGCGGCCCCGATGCCGTCCTTGTCGTGGACGGGCAGACCCGCGTCCGAGCCGACGCTGTACCCGAGGGCCTCCTCGTAGCCGAAGACGAGCCCCGGCCCCGCCTTCATGATCCACTTGAATCCGGTGAGGGTCTCGGTGTACCCGACGCCGCGATCCGCGGCGATCTTCCCGAGCAGCGAAGAGGAGACGATGGACGTGGCCACGAGACGGCCGTCGCCCGACGTGCTTTTCAGCACGTGCTCGGCGAGCAGGCCGCCCACCTCGTCGCCGGTGAGCATGCGGTAGCCGCCCCCGGGCAGCGGAGTGCCGACGGCGCATCGGTCGGCGTCGGGGTCGTTCGCCAGCACGAGGTCGGCGCCGGTCCTGGCGGCCAGCTCGAGCGCGAGGTCCATCGCGCCCGGCTCCTCCGGGTTGGGGAAGGACACCGTGGGGAACTCCGGATCGGGCAGAGCCTGCCGCTCCGCCATCACCGGCGCCTTGAAACCCGCCCTGACCATGGCGTCGGAGAGGACCTGCCCGCCCACGCCGTGGAGCGGGGTGTAGGCGATCGACAACTCGCGGGCCTCCCCGATCGGGAGCGACGTCACCGCGTCGAGGTACGGCTCGACGATGTCCTGGTATCCCAGCGTCGTCCAGCCCTCGCCCAGCGGCAGTGCGTCGACACGGCCGACCGCGTCGATGGCCTCGGAGATCTCGGCGTCGATCGGCGGCACGATCTGCGCCCCGTCGCCCCAGTAGACCTTGTAGCCGTTGTCACGCGGCGGATTGTGCGAGGCGGTGACCATGACGCCCGCGTCCGCGCCGAGATGCCGAACGGCGAAGGCCAGAACCGGCGTCGGCCAGTGGCTCTCCATGACCGACGCCCGCAGGCCCGCGCCGGTCAGCACCGCGGCGGTGTCGGCGGCGAAGACGTCCGAGTTGTGCCGGGCGTCGAAGCCGACGACCACGTGCTTGCCCGGCCCCAGCACGCGGGCCAGCCCGGCGGCGGCCCGCATGACGGTGACCCGGTTCATCCGGTTGGGCCCGGCACCCAATTCACCGCGGAGACCCGCGGTGCCGAACTCCAGCCTGGCCCCGAACCGCTCCGCCAGCTCGGCGTGATCCTCCCGGCGGAGGATCTCCTCAAGCTCCGCCCGGGTGCCGGGGTCGGGGTCCTGGGCGAGCCACTCGAGAGCCGGCCGTACGAAGTCGGTGGAGGTCAACGTCGTTCTCCAGTGCGAGGGAGCGGGCTACAGCTTGTCGACGACCTTGGCGAGGAGCCCGCCCATGCGGGCCGCGGTGGCACGGCCCACCTCGAGGACCTCCTCGTGGTTGAGCGGCTCGCCGACCAGGCCGGCGCCCGGGTTGGTGACCAGCGAAACGCCCAGCACGTCGGCGCCGGCCTCGCGCGCGGCGATCGCCTCGAGGACCGTCGACATGCCGATCAGGTCGCCGCCCAGCGTGCGCAACATGCGGATCTCGGCCGGGGTCTCGTAGGTCGGGCCGCGGAACGCCACGTAGACGCCCTCGGCCAGCGACGGGTCCACCTCCCGGGCGAGCTCCCGCAGGCGCGGCGTGTAGACGTCGGTGAGATCGACGAAGGTGGCGCCGGTGATCGGGTTGCTCCCGGTCAGGTTGATGTGGTCGCTGATCAGGACCGGCTCGCCGACGCTCTGCGTCTCGGGGCGGAGGCCGCCCGCCGCGTTGGTCAGCACGACCGTGCGTACTCCGGCCGCGACAGCCGTACGGACTCCGTGGACGACCGGCTCGACGCCTCTGCCTTCGTAGAGGTGCGTGCGGCCGAGGAAGATCAGCGCGTTGAGCCCGGCTGCGGTGCGTACGGCCCGCAACGTGCCGGCGTGCCCCGCGACGGAGGGGGGCGTGAAGCCGGGCAGCTTGGTCACGGGGAACTCGGCGACGGTCTCGCCGATGGCGTCCGCGGCCGGCACCCAGCCGGATCCGAGGACGATGGCCACATCGAAGGACCCGGTGTCGGTGAGATTCCTCAGCGTGGTCGCGGCCTCTGCCGCCAAGCCGTAAGCGTCGTTGGTCACTTTAGTGAGCGTACAGAAGGTACGAAGCGCCCCGACCAGGACACCTCGCGATGGTCGTCACGAACGCCTCACGGCCGGTGACGGCATCAGTCGCCGAGGGACTTGCACGGGCGGGCCCGCAGGGCGCCGACGTAGTCGTCGGGAGCGCCCGCCTTCTCCGCCGCGTCGGCCAGGATGCCGAGATAGCGCGCCGAGGGCAGGCCCCCCTCGTAGGAGTCGAGCACGTAGGACCAGGCCAGCACGTCACCGTCCAGCGTGGCGACGCGGAGCCGTACCTTGCGGTAGTAGCCCAACTCGGTGCCCGTCCACTTGTCGAGCGACCCCTCGTCCCACTCGGGGACGTCATACAGGACGACGAAGACCTGGTCGTCGGCGTCTTCGACGATCGTGGCGAGCGCGCCCTCCCAGCTGACGTCCTCCCCGCCGAACGTCAGTCGCCAGCCGGATAGCCAGCCGGTGCCGCGCACAGGCGAGTGCGGAGCACGCTCAGCCATCTGTTTCGGGTCCATGTTGCTGCCATAGGCGGCGTAAACAGGCACGGCACACAAGATTAATCCAAGATCCCGAAAGTTGAACGAAGAGAGCGCCGGGACACCCGGTCCGAGGGAGAAATCCACGTAGTCGGGTGGTTACGCGCCCCTCTTCGGGAGGAGCCCGGCGGGATGCGGAAGAATGGACGGCGTGACGAAAATCGTGATCATCGGCGGCGGTCCCGGAGGGTATGAGGCGGCGCTCGTCGCCGCGCAACTGGGAGCACAGGTCACAGTGGTCGAGCGGGAGGGCCCCGGAGGGGCCTGCGTGCTGACCGACTGTGTGCCGTCGAAGACCTTGATCGCCACATCCGTCCGCAAGCAGGCGCTGCTCGACGCGTCCTCCCTCGGGGTGTATTTCAGCGGTGGCGAGGACGGCGACGTCGGCGGGGTCACCGCGGACATGCCCCTGGTGAACAGGCGCGTCAAGGAACTGGCCCAGGCGCAGTCCGGAGACATCGCCGCCCGGCTCGCCGCCGAGGGCGTGGAGGTCGTCAGGGCCGACGGCCGGCTGGTCGATCCCCAGCGGGTGCGCGCCGGCGACCGGACGATCCGGGCGGACGTCGTCATCGTGGCCACCGGGGCCCACCCGCGTGTCCTCCCGGGCGCCGAGCCCGACGGAGAGCGCATCTTGAGCTGGCGGCAGCTGTACGACCTGAAGGAGCTTCCCGAGCACCTCATCGTCGTCGGTTCCGGGGTGACCGGCGCCGAGTTCGCCGGCGCCTACCAGTCGCTCGGCTCCGAGGTGACGCTGGTCTCCTCCCGCGACCGCATGATGCCGAACGAGGACGCCGACGCCGCGGAGGTCCTCGAAGAGGTCTACCGCCGCCGCGGCATGAACGTCATGGGCCGCTCGCGGGCCGCGTCGGTCAAGCGCACCGAGGACGGCGTGGTCGTCACGCTGGAGGACGGCAGGACCGCCGAGGGCACCCACTGCCTGATGACCGTCGGCATGATCCCCAACACCGCGGGGATCGGGCTGGAGGACAACGGCGTGCGCCTGGACAAGAACGGCTTCATCGAGGTCGACAAGGTCTCCAGGACGTCGGCGCCGGGCGTCTACGCGGCCGGCGACTGCACCGGCGTGCAGATGCTCGCCTCCGTGGCGGCCATGCAGGGCCGGATCGCCGTCTGGCACGCGCTCGGCGAGGCGGTTCAGCCCATCAGGCTGGCGACGGTCGCCTCCAACATCTTCACCGACCCGGAGATCGCCGCCGTCGGTGTGTCGCAGAAGCAGATCGAGAGCGGCGAGATCGAGGCCAACGTCGTCAAGCTGCCTCTCGCCACCAACGCCAGGGCCAAGATGCAGGGCTTCAACGACGGCTTCGTCAAGTTGTTCTGCCGGCCGAACACGGGCATCGTCCTCGGCGGCGTCGTGGTCGCGCCCAGGGCGTCCGAGCTGATCTTCGCCCTGTCCGTCGCCGTGCAGCACCGGCTGACCGTCGACCAGCTCGCTCACACCTTCGCGGTGTATCCCTCCCTGTCGGGCTCGATCCCCGAGGCGGCCCGGCGTCTCACGTCACCCCTGTCGGTGGACATCTGACACCCATCTCCTGGCCGCCTCCAGAGCCTGCCGCCCGTGCCGTACGGCCGCGGCGGCGCCTTGGAGCTCCTGTGGTGTCTGCGCGATGAGCAGCGACCGCTTGGCGGCTTCGTAGGCGTCGAGGGCCGTCTGCCATTCGGCGCTGGGACCGCTCAGCTGGCTGATCTTCATCTCGAAGTCCAGCGCGTCGATCTCCTCTCCGAACCGGGTGACGTCCTCCTCCGCCGCCCGGCGGGCGATCGCGTACTCCGCCGAGGAGCGTCGCCGGTGCCGGTGGGCTGCCCCCCAGATCATGAGCGTCGCTCCCAGGCCGAGCGCGCTGAGGACGATCAGGACCACGGGGGTGGACGGGCCTTGTCCCGACCCGGCGAGCACGCCGGTGAGCGGGTTGCCGGCGTCGGTGGGCAGGATGGCGTCGTCGGGGACGTCTTCGGCCGAGCCGCGCGTCCCGGTGAGGTTGAGGTCGTCGGCCTGTATGAAGGTCGCGTCCTTGACGCCGGCGCCCCGAAGGTCGGCCCCCTGGAGGTTGGCCTGGGTGAACTGGGCCTTCTCGAGATCGGCGTCCTTGAACACGGCGTACTGCAGCTCGGCCTGGTCGAACGTGGCGTCCCGCAGCCGGGCTCGGGTGAAGTCCGCCGTACGAGCCTTCACCTGGCCGAGCTCGGCGCCCCGGAGGTCGGCGTCCTTGAGATCGGCGTCGGTGAGGTCGGCCTGGGTCAGCACGATCCTGGTGAGGACGGCCTCGGTCAGGTCGGCGTGCGGGAACTCGGCCTGGCCGGCCTCCGCGTCGATGAGGACGGCCCCGCGGAAGTCGGCCTGCTTCGCCCGTAACTGGCCGAGATCGGCGTCACTCAGATCGGCGCCCCGGAGATCGGCGTACTCCACATGGACCTGCGACAGGTCGGCCTCCTTGAGGGAGGCGTCCCGCAGGATGGCGCCGGTGAGGTCCTTCTGGGTCAGGTCGACCTCGTCGAGCTTGGCCCTGGTGAGGTCCGCGCATCGCAGATCGGCGGGGAGGGGCGCACCGTCGGTGAAGTCCTTGCCGCGAAGGTGGGGCCCGCTGCCGGGCTTGCACGGCCCCGCGGACGCCTGTACGGCCGTCGCCGGGGCGATCGCGAGGAACGCGGCGACGATGAGGGGGGTGATGCGACGCAAAGGAGCCTCCTGAACAACCCCCCCGAGTTTTTCCCACCCCGATCTTAACCTCCACCCCCACCCCGCCGTGATCATGCACGGGTTCGGGATCATGCCCTCCGACCGGCGCATTCTCGAGTCGTGATCATGCACAGGTTCGTGAAAGTAGCCGTTGACCAGCGCATTCTCGATGCGTGATCATGCGCGGATTCGTCCGGTGGGTGGCTGACCAGGGTCGTCGCCTTCTGTGATCATGCAGGCGTTCCCGGTTGTGTGCCCGTAAAACGCTTGTGGCCTTGCCCTCCTGGAATGGAGTGCAAGGCCACAAGGGTCGTCCGGCAGGTCGTCGTCGTCCGGCTCGTGCATGATCACGTGTCATGAATGCGCCGGTCGCGAGCGCTGATCACGAACCTGTGCATGATCACGGATGAGGAATCCGCTGGTCACGGGCCATGATCTCGAATCTGTGCATGATCACGACTCGAGAATGCGCTGGTCAACGGCTACATTCACGAACCTGTGCATGATCACGGGGGGGTTGGGGGGTTACCAGTCGCCGCCGCCGAAGTCTCCTCCGCCGAAGTCGCCGCCACCCCAGTCGCCTCCGCCACCGAAGTCACCGCCACCGCCGAAGTCGCCTCCGCCGGCGTCCACGCCGTCCTGGTAACCGGCGTCGTATCCGCCGCCGTAGCCGTAACCGCCGCCCCAGCCGCCGAACGCGCCGCCCAGCATGGTTCCGACGAGCATGCCGGTGAGCAGGTCACCGCCGAAGCCGCCGTAGTAGCCGTAGGCGTAGGGCTGGTAGGCGGGGCCGGCGTCCCAGTACGGCCGGCGTTGACCGTTGACCACGACCTCGCGCATCTGCGGGTCGAAGCCGCGCTCGACCGCCTCGGCGTCCGCGGCGCAGGCCGGAACCTCGCGCATCGCGCCCCCGGGAGGGGACCAGCGCACGTTCTTGACCGAGGGGCCGTGCTGCGGGTTGAAGAAGCACGGCGGGAGCCGCTCGGGCACCGGCTGGTCGTTCACGCGGGCCTTTACGCACGCGAGGGCGTAGCGGCCGTCCTCCAGGGTGGAGGTCACCGTGCGCAGGTCCTCCGTACGCTTGACCGCGTCCAGCTCGCTCTTGGAGCGCTCGTAGGAGTCGAGCGCCCGCTGCCAGTCGGCCGAGGTCTCGGCCTGCGGAAGCATCTTGACGTCCACGTCGAGGGCGGTGATCTCCTCACCGAACTTGGTGACGTCCTCCTCCACGGTCTGCTTGACCGCGGCGAGCTCGGCGGCCTCGCGCTCTTCGCGCTTGCGCTTCATGCGGCGGGAGACGACCCACAAACCGGCACCTCCGACGACGGCGATTCCGAGAATGCCCACCAGGATGCCGCTGCCGCCGCCCCCACCGGCGGCGCTGCCGCTCTCGCCGGCGCCCCTGACGTCGCCTTCCACGGCCTTGTTCACCCGGTTGACGAAGTCCTCGATGCCGGGGACCAGTTCGCTGTTGTTGCCCGTGGAGAGCCTGGCCAGCTGGCCCGCCGAGACGTTGCGCGGCAGGGCGCTCGAGCCGGCGAAGAGGCTGGTGCCGTCGAGAACGATCACCGTGGCGGCCGAACGGCCCGCCGCGTCGAGCTGGGAGCCCAGGGAGGAGATGTACTGACCGGCCTGGGCCGTGGTCACCGTGCCGTCAGGCATCGCGACCGCGTAGATCTTGGACTTGGATTCCTCCAGAGCCTTTCGGATGTCGCCCTGCTGACCCGACGACAGGGGTGCTCCGCTCTGGACGAAGAGCGGGTCTCCACCTCGCCATCCCGCGAGCACGGTGGCGGGGTCGGGCGGGGCCGCGGCGAGGGCGGCCGGGGAGAACGCGAACAACGCCAAGAGACCGACGGCCAGGGCCGCTATCGTGGCCCCCACACGGCTCAGCGGATGATTGATCGTCACGGCTTCAAGCCTCCTTCGCCCTACTGGACGAACGGCAGGGCGCGATAGTTCCTCTCGGCAAAACGGTATCGGCTCCGGTGGCGGAGGCGCCTCGAAGTCCTGATGACGACGTTCGCGTGCACCACATCGCCCCCGGTTTCGGCGTCTCCGCCCGCGACCGCCGAATCAAGGCCATCCGGCGATCCGTGGCGGACGCGAGGAATTCGCCGACCCCACATAAGGGCTTTTTAATGAAATAACGCATAAAAACGGCAAAACGGACTAATCGACCGGTCGTTCAGGGTCCACAGCATGCCCGTACGGCCCGGGGCTCGGGCGAACGACGGCTCACGCGTCCTTGATCTCGCAGATGACGGCGCCGGCGGAGACGGTCTGCCCGACGGAGGCGGCCAGGCCGGTGACCGTGCCGGGCTTGTGAGCCTGCAGCGGCTGCTCCATCTTCATCGCCTCGAGCACGACGATCGTGTCGCCGGCCGCCACGGTGTCCCCATCGGACACGACGACCTTGACGATCGTGCCCTGCATCGGGCTCACCAGCGCGTCCCCGCCCGCCGCGGCCTGCTTTCCGGCGCTCCGGGCGCTTCGCCGCGGCGACGCCTTCGTGTCGGTACGGCCGGCCGTGCCGAGACCGGAGGGGAGCACGACCTCCAGGCGCTTGCCGCCGACCTCGACCGTGATGCGCTCGCGTCCCGCGGGCTCGCCGCTCTCGACGGGCCCGTCGAAGGGCGGGATGTCGTTGACGAACTCCGTCTCGATCCACCGGGTGTGGATCGAGAAGGGCTCCGAGGTGAAGGCGGGGTCCTCGACGACGGCCCGGTGGAACGGCAGGACGGTGGGCATGCCCTCGATCTCGAACTCGGCCAGCGCGCGCCGCGACCGCTCGAGAGCCTCGCGGCGGGAGGCGCCGGTGACGACGAGCTTGGCCACGAGGGAGTCGAACGACTGCGGAACCGTCATCCCGGTCTCGTAGCCGGAGTCGAGCCGCACGCCCGGCCCGGACGGGGTGCGCATCGCCGTCAGCGTGCCGGGAGCCGGCAGGAATCCGCGACCCGCGTCCTCGGCGTTGATCCGGAACTCGATGGAGTGACCGCGCAGCACGGGGTCGCCGTAACCGAGGGATTCGCCGTCGGCGATGCGGAACATCTCCCTGACCAGGTCGATCCCCGACACTTCCTCGGTGACCGGGTGTTCCACCTGCAGTCGTGTGTTGACCTCGAGGAAGGAGATCGTGCCGTCCTGGCCGACGAGGAACTCACAGGTGCCGGCTCCGACGTACCCGGCCTCGCGGAGGATCGCCTTCGACGACGAGTAGAGGAGCGCGCGCTGCTCGTCAGAGAGGAACGGCGCCGGCGCCTCCTCGACGAGCTTCTGGTGGCGGCGCTGCAGCGAGCAGTCACGGGTGCTCACCACGACCACGTTGCCGTGCGCGTCGGCGAGGCACTGGGTCTCGACGTGCCGCGGACGGTCGAGGTAGCGCTCGACGAAGCACTCTCCGCGGCCGAAGGCGGTCACGGCCTCGCGGACGGCGGACTCGTAGAGGTCGGGGATCTCCTCCATCGTCCGCGCGACCTTCAGTCCGCGGCCTCCGCCGCCGAACGCCGCCTTGATGGCGACGGGCAGGCCGTGCTGCTCGGCGAAGGCGATGACCTCGTCGACCCCGGAGACGGGGTCGGGGGTGCCGGCGACGAGTGGCGCGCCCACGCGCTGGGCGATGTGACGGGCCTGCACCTTGTCGCCGAGCGCGGTGATCGCGGCGGGCGGCGGGCCGATCCAGATCAGGCCCGCGTCGAGGACGGCCTGGGCGAAGTCGGCGTTCTCGGCCAGGAAGCCGTAGCCGGGATGGACGGCGTCGGCGCCCGTCTGCTTCGCCACGGCGAGGAGCTTGCCGACGTTGAGGTAGGTCTCCGCGGGGGTCTGCCCCCCGAGCGCGTGCGCCTCGTCGGCCACCCGCGCGTGCAGGGCCTCCAGATCCTGGTCGGCGTACACCGCGACGCTGGCGAGCCTCGCGTCTTTGCAGGCACGGGCGATCCGTACGGCGATCTCGCCGCGGTTGGCGATGAGGACCTTCTGCACCGGTGTCTTACCTTCCTCCCAGGCCTGGCGAGCCTCCATGGAGTGTAAGCGGCCACCCGCGTCCCGAGATCCCCGGCCCCGATATAGCGCGTCTGCTCAGATTTCCGGAAATGCCTCGTCTGTCGATCTGACTCGTTATTGTGGTCTCGATTAATCATGAGACAAATGGGACGAAGGGGGTAATTCCAGTGGGCGACAAGGTCGGCGGAATCCTGCCGGACATGGACAAGATGGCCCAGACTTTCCGTGCGCAGAGTGACGCTGTGATCTCGGTCCAGAAGGCGCTCGACGCCGAGGCCAAGAAGATCCCGGTGTCCTGGGCGGGCCCCAACGCGCAGAAGTTCCTCGACGCGTGGGAGAGCTACAAGAAGACCTTCGAGAACGTCCAGCAGACTCTGATCGAGGCGCAGGACGGCATCAAGAAGAACCGCGAGGCCATCGCCGCCGCGACCGGTTCCTGAACCACGCGATCGGTTCCTGAGCCACGGGTGGAGGGGGCCCGGCCATCGGCCGCGGCCCCCTTTCTTATGCCCGAAAGGTCGCGTGACCCCGTTCTTATGCCCGAAAGGCCGCGTGACCCCGCCTGGGACGCGCGGACGCCTTCCGGGCGGGCATGACCGCCCGGAAGGTTCCCGGGCGGTCAGCTCACGTCGCCGAGGGCGCGGCCACCTGGATCTGCTCCCAGGCTCCGCCGATCACCAGAAGCCCGCGACCGGCCGGTCCCGCCCCGCTCGCGAGGCTGCGCGGCAGCCGTACGCCGAGAAGGTCGCCCTGGCCGGTGGAGCTGGGCCGGAGGAGCAGCCCGGTGCGGGACTTCTTCATCGCGACGACGGGCCCGCGGTACATCGAGTCGAGGTCGTCGGCGCTGCCCGCCCCTATGACCAGGGAACCCGTGTCGCGCAACTCGCCCACGTGCTCTGTGATCCACTCGGCCAGCTCGCTGTCGCTTCCGAGCAACTCCAGGTCGTCGATCATCAGCACGTGCCGGCCCGTGCCGATCACCTGCCTCACCTCGTCGACGGACGCCTCGGCCGTGAAGGAGCCCCGCACACCGGGACGGTCGGCGAAGTCGCGCAGCGGGCTGCGCCGGGGCGTGATGAGCACGGCCTCGTACGACTGGTCGAGCAGCCAGGAGAGCATCGTGCACAGCGCCGTGCTCCGCCCGGTCTTGGGCGGCCCGGCGACCACGATGCCGGGGCCGTGCTCCTCGGCGCGGAAGTAGCGCAGGCCGAGGGTGTCGCCGCCCACGCCGAACACGACGGCGTCCTGCGGCAGGGGGCCTTCCGCGAGAGTGAGGGCCTCCGGCAGGCCGATGACGGCCGGCAGCGCGTCGACCCGGAACGGCCGCGCGGCGCGGGGGACGTCGCCGGCGCGTGCCCGTGCCGTACGGGCGATCTCGTGCAGCGCGGCGACCTGCGCGGTGCCCGCGGGGTCCTCGGCGAGCAACGCGACCTGGACCTCCCTGATGCCGGTCGCGGCGCGGAAGCCGCGCCCCGGCGGAAGGTGCTCGGGCACGTCCTTCGCCTTGATGCCGACGTAGGAGTAGTCGATGGGATCGGTCAGCTTGAGCACGAGCCGGTCGTCGAACTGCGTGGAGATCCGGCCGACCAGCGTCGAGCGGTCACCCGACATGATGACCTTGACGCCCGCTCCCGCGCCCTCCTGCAGGATCTGCAGCCACTTGTCGATCAGGGTGCCGTTGTCGTAGGACTCGAAGGCCGCCATGAAGCCCTCCCACCGGTCGAACAGCACCAGCACGTACGGCAGGGGCACGTCGGAGGCGGCACGCTGCTCGGACACGTCGGCGAAGCCCTGCGCCGCGAGGAGTTGCTGCCTCTGGGAGATCTCGGCCAGCAGCCGGTCGGTCAGGCGGCTGAGCCGCTCGGGGGAGTCACGGCCGACCACCGCACCGGTGTGGGGCAGGCCGACGAGGGGGAGCAGGGCGTTGTTCCCGCAGTCGACGGCGTAGAGATGCACGTCACGAGGGTCGGTGTGGGTGCCGACCGCACCGGCGAGCGCCCGCAGGACCGTCGAGCGGCCGCTGCGGCTCGCGCCGCTGATGAGCAGATGTCCCGAGGCCGCGAGGTCGTAGCACTCCGGTGCGCGGTCCTGCTGGGAGGGGATGTCGGCCAGGCCGAACGGCAGCCGGCTCCAGTCCTCCAGCGGCAGCGAGCCGAGCGTGAGCGTCTCGGGCAGCGGCGGAAGCCAGGGGCTGCGCTGCTTGGGCACGCCCACCGCCCGGGCGGTCTGGCCGATCGTGTCCACCAGGACGGCGAGGTCGGTCACCATCGACTCGTCCCCGTCGTCGTCCTTCCTCGCGGGGAGGGGGAGGCCGAGGCGGGTCCAGCCGAGCGGGACCACGTCGATCGGCTCCGCCTTCGCGGGCCCGCTCCCAGGGCGCCGCCCGCCGATCCGCGCGGACTGCACGGCGTGCAGGGACGACGCTCCCGACCGTACGTAGCAGCGACCGGGTGTCGACTTGGAGATCGCCGCCGCGTTGGGCGAGTTGATGACGTCGCTCGACTCGGCGCCGCTGGTCACGCGCAGCGCGATGCGCAGGTTCGTGTTGGCCGCGATGTCCGGGGTGACGACGCCCGCGGGCCGCTGTGTGGCGAGGATCAGATGAACGCCCAGCGAGCGGCCTCGTCTGGCGATGTCGACCAGGCCCACCACGAAGTCGGGCAGTTCCTGAACCATCGCCGCGAACTCGTCGATGACCAGCAAGAGTCTCGGCATCGGCTCCAGTTCGGCCGCCTGGCCGTACTGGGGGGAGGACAGGGCGCGGTCGCGCAGGTCGTTGTAGTCCTCGATGTCCTTGGCGTCGGCGCCGAGCAGGAGATGCTCACGCCGTTTGAGCTCGGCCGCCAGCGATTCCAGCGCCCGGATGGTCAGGTGGCCGTCGAGGTCGCTGACCATTCCGACCGTGTGGGGCAGCTTGGCGCAGTCCTTGAACGCGCTGCCGCCCTTGTAGTCGATCAGGACGAACGTCATCTCGTCGGGCCGGTTGGCCACCGCCAGCGACGCGATGATCGACTGGAGCAACTCGGACTTTCCCGCGCCGGTGGTGCCGGCCACCAGGCCGTGCGGGCCGTCCAGGCGGAGGTCGACGAGGAAGGGGCCGTCCGCGCCCAGCCCGATGGGCACCCGTGTCGTGCGCCCACGCCGCCAGAAGGACTCGATCTGCTCGGGGCGGGGGTCGGGCATGCCGAGCAGGTCGAGAAGCCGGGCCGAGCCCGGGATGGCCGAGTCGGCGTCCTCCCGGCTGACGTCGCGCACGGCGGCCATCGCGCGGGCCGTACGGTCACACCAGCCGAGGGTGACCTGGTCGCCGAGGATCTCCTGCGGGATGTCGAGCCCGGCGCCGCGGAGCTGTACGAGCCAGGGGCGCTCGATGTCGCAGGCCGCGACGACGGCGCACTCCTCGGGCAGCAGCCGCTGGTCGTCGTCCACGCAGATCGCGTGCACCCCGGCGGTCGGGCCGAGCTGGAGCACCTGGGGCATGCCCGGGAGGCCGCGGAGCACTCGGGCGCCGTCGAGCACCACCAGGATGTTGTACGGCTGGGTGCTCGCGTACCCCTGCGGCGCGTCGCCGAAGCCGGACGCCGAGGCGGCCGCCCTGCGCTCATTGATCTTGTTGACGAGTTCGGTGACCCGGCGGGCCGCCGACTCCTGGTCGGTTCCGACCAGCGCGACGCAGTCCTCCCCGTCGTGCGGGGCGCAGTGCGGCAACCACCGGACCCAGCTCCAACTGCTCTCCGCCTCGGGATCGGCGGACAACACGACGATGGCGAGGTCCCGGGGGCTGTGCAGCGCCGCCGCCTGGGCGACGAGCCAGCGCGCCAGGGCCCTGGAGGCGGGCCGCGCTCCCGTGACGCCCATCACACCGAGCCGGGAGAGCGGCACGGTGACCGGCACGGCGTGCGACACGGGGACCTCAGGCAGGCCCTTGTCGTCACCGAAACCGCGCTCGGCGGCGAGCTCGATGTTGGCGGGCTGGTCGGCCAGGCCGACGCGCAGGTTCAGCGTGTCGACGTCGTGGATCCGCCGCTCCCACAACCTCCTGCGCGGACCGGTCGCCGTGAGCAGGATCTCGGCGGGGTCGGGGCATTCCGCCCTGCGCTCCGCCTGGTCGACACCGGTGAGGCGCTCGAGTTCGACGGCGAAGGCGGCCTTCTTCTCGCGGAACTCCTTGAGCGCCTGCCTGTGCCGCTTCCTGCCGTAGCGGCGGTCGCTCCACCACTGGCCCAGCATGCCCAGCGGGGTCAGCAGGGCCATGAGCAGGAACAGCGGGTTGAACATGATCGCCATGACGATCCCGCCGACGGCGAAGATCATGGTGGAGAGCAGCTGGAGCCGGTGGTGGTCGGGCCGCGCCGGCTCCGCAGGGACTTCGATCCTCCGCGTCCGCGCCGGGCCGACCAGCCGGGGCGGCCGGTTGTAGGCCAGACCCCCGTCGGGGAGCGGCGTCAGATGGGCGTCGGGGTTCTCGGGGACCTTGAGGGTGAACGTCGAGGCTCCCGCGCGGAGCACCCCGCCGTCGGGCCAGGGGCGGGCCTCGGTCAGCGGCCGCGCGTCCAGGGTCAGTACGGCTCCCGCCACGGGCTCGACCACCGTCTCACCCGCGGACACGTGCACATGGGCCACGGTGTGCGGGATCAGCGGATCGTCCACGTCGATCGCGCCCGCGCCGCCCAGGGCGGCCGTGCCGAACCCGAGCCGGTGGACCTTTCCGGCGGCAGGCCCTCCGGAGACCCGGATCTCGACGATGCCCCTCGGCTCGTCCCGCCGGGTCGCCGCGGCCGCGCCGGAGTCGAGCGTGACCATGTCGCCGTCACGCAGGGCCTGGCCCGCGCGGGCCTGCGGGTCGAGCCGCAGCCCGTTGGCCCACAGGTCCACTCGTGCGGGGATGCGCTCGTCGCCGCCCCAGCGCGGATGCCGCACGACCTCGGCGAGGCGCTGCCCGCGCACGTCCAGCGTCTGCGCGAGGGCCTCGGCGAGCCCGCTCACCGTGGCCTGGTCGTCGGCGCTGGCGAGGACGTCCCTGGGGCCGTTGGGGGTGAGCGCCGTAAGAGAGATACGCAACGTCGTTTCCTGAAGTCTTCGATGGTCGGGAGTTGCTCGGCGGGTCGTCGTCCGGACCGGCCGGTGGGCGGGCCTCGGCTCGCGGACTAGTGGAGTGCCTGCTTGGCGTCCTCGCGTAGCTTCCCCGCCGAACGGCGCAGGTTCGCCGCGGTGGTGCGGCAGTTCTCAGCCAGGGCGTCGGTCTCGGCCCTGCGGTCCTTGACGGTGCCGGTGAACCGCTCGGCGGCGGGGCCGGTCCAGACCTCGGTGCCCTTGGCCGTCGTGGAGACGCGCGCGAAGAACGACTCGAGTTGCGTCGCCCAGCCGTCGAAGCGGCCCGCGAGCCGCTCCTTGGCCTCCGCACGGTTCAACAGCGACGCCCGGCTGGGGCCCTGGTCCTCAGGGGGGATGGGCGACACGGTCAGCCTCCTCGTTGCTTCAGCGCGTCGACGATCGGTTCGAAGTAGAAGCCTTCGATCGCATTGGCCAGCAGCACCTCGTCCGTC
>Ga0310811_10002999_pt1 | contig 21193 bp, 17 predicted proteins | sample YCmetagenome_FD_207642 | JGI IMG/M metagenome (GOLD analysis project Ga0310811, IMG submission 207642) | Soil microbial communities from experimental microcosm in Duke University, North Carolina, United States - YC | ecosystem: Engineered > Artificial ecosystem > Soil microcosm > Unclassified ...
CTGCAAACTCAAGGAGTTCAAACGCATCGCCATGCGCTCAGACAAGACGGATCAGGCCTTTAGCGCCATGATCCATCTCGTCGCAGCCATCATCAATTCACGATGATTCCCAACAAGCCCTGAAAAAGAACCACTTCCTTCCTTTCTTCTCTTACCCCAACACCGCAAGCTGCGCCGCGAACAGTTCCGCCGTGCCCGCCCGCGCCAGGCTGAGCAGCGCGGCAAACGCCGCGTCATCGAAGGTAGCCTTTTCGGCGGTGGCCTGGATTTCGACGATGCCGCCCTGATTGGTGAGGATGAAATTGGCATCCGCATCGGCTCCGGAATCCTCGGCGTAATCGAGATCGAGCACCGCCACCCCTTTGAAAATGCCGCAGGACACGGCGGCGACCTGGGCGATCAGCGGGTTTGCCTTCAGCACATTGGCCGCGCGCAATTTGCGGAAGGCCAGTGCCAGCGCCACATAGGCTCCGGTGATCGAGGCGCAACGCGTGCCGCCATCGGCGTTCAGCACGTCGCAATCGAGCGTGACGGTGATCTCGCCCATCAGCTTCCGGTCGACGACCGCACGGAGCGACCGGCCGATCAGGCGCTGGATTTCTTGCGTGCGGCCGGACTGTTTGCCCCGCGCCGCCTCGCGTTCGCCGCGGCTATGTGTGGCGCGCGGCAACATGCCGTATTCCGCCGTCACCCATCCCTCGCCTTGGCCGCGCATGAAGCCGGGCACCTTGCCCTCAACGCTCGCCGTGCACAGCACCTCCGTACCGCCCATACGGATCAGCGCCGACCCCTCGGCGTGATGGGAAAATCCGGTCTCGATGCGCACGCTGCGCAACGCATCAAAGTTCCTGCCTGAAGGGCGCATCACCCGCTCCTGTCCGTTTTTCATGTGGCGTGCTATTACGCGACACTGTAGCCATGGACCATAGGAGCAATTTGAGCGCGAAACAGCCACCCCGGCTTCCTCCCGGGCTGGACGTGCGTTCCGCCGCCGTGCTGCGGGAAATCGTCGAGCAGTATGTGGAGACCGGCGAGCCGGTAGGCAGCCGCACCCTCTCCCGGCTGCTGCCGCACCGGCTGTCCCCGGCGACGATCCGCAACGTGATGGCCGACCTTACCGATGCCGGGCTGCTCTTCTCGCCGCACACCTCGGCGGGCCGGCTGCCGACCGACCGGGGCCTGCGGCTGTTCGTCGATGGGTTGCTGCAGTTCGGCGAGTTGTCGGAAGATGAGCGCAACACCATCAACCAGGCCCTCGCGCAATCCGGCCGCTCGCTGCAGGACACCCTGGCCCAGGCCTCCACCATGCTCTCCGGCCTGTCCGCCGCCGCCGGCCTGGTGCTGGCCCCGAAAGGCGACGGGCCGATCAAACATATCGAATTCGTGCCGCTCTCGCCGGGCCGGGCGCTGGTGGTTCTCGTCTCCGCCGACGGCCAGGTGGAGAACCGCATCATTGAAACGCCGCCCGGCCTGCCGCCCTCGACGCTGCAACAGGCCAGCAATTTCCTTAACGCGCGACTCAATGGCCTGACATTGGATGATCTGCGCCGCCAGGTCGCCGCCGACCTCGCCGCCGACCGCTCGGCGCTGGACACGCTGACCAGCAGCGTGGTGGAAGCCGGGCTCGCCACCTGGTCCGGCGAGGGCCGGGCCGGCTCGCTGATCCTGCGCGGCCAAGGGCGGCTGCTCGCGGATGTGGACCAGCTGGAAAAGCTCGGCACCATCCAGGCGCTGTTCGAGCGGCTGGAAACCGAGGAGACCATGCTGCGCCTGCTCGACCTCGCAGAAGCCTCCGATGGCGTGCGGATTTTCATCGGCGCCGAATCCGGCCTGTTCGGCGCCGCCGGCGTGTCCATGGTGGTGGCGCCGGCGCGCAACGCCCAGGACCGCATTGTCGGCGCAATCGGCGTCATCGGCCCCACCCGCATCAATTACGGGCGCATCATTCCGGTCGTGGATTACACCGCAAGGGTGATCGGGCGGTTGCTGGGGTAAGGAAGGGCCGGTGGCGTTTCCGCCAGCACGGCCCAAACTAACAAAGTTTTTTTGCTTCTTTTTGTTCACAAAAAGAAGCGCTTCCTTCTCTTAAGCTGAAAGCGCCTCGGGCTCGGTCCGAGCGCGTTTGGTGATCAGCTTGTTCAGCGCATGGATATAGGCGCGCACGGCGGCGACGATGGTGTCAGTGTCCGCGCCCTGGCCGTCGACCAGCTTGCCCTCTTCCTCCAGCCGCACGGTGCAGCGGGCCTGGGCGTCGGTGCCTTCGGTGACGGCGCCGATGGAGAACAGCTGCAGTGCTGCCTCATGCGGGAAGATCGCATGAATGGCGTTGAAGGCGGCATCCACCGGCCCGTCGCCATGCGACTCCGCACTCTGTTTCACGCCGTCCACTTCCAGCTCCAGCAACGCACGCGGCTTGGCCTTGGACCCGGCCCAGACTTCCAGATCGACAAACCTGATGCGCTGGTGGTCGCGCATCACCTCGTCATCGACCAGAGCGACGATGTCATCGTCGTAGACGACTTTCTTGCGGTCAGCGAGATCCTTGAAGCGCTGGAACGCGGTCTGCAGCGCGTTGTCACCCAGATCGCCATAGCCCAGCGCCTGCAGCTTGTCGCGGAAGGCGGCACGGCCGGAATGCTTGCCCATCACCAGCGACGTCTTCTGCCAGCCGACGCTTTCCGGCGTCATGATCTCATAGGTCGCGGCATTCTTCAGGATGCCGTCCTGGTGGATGCCGGATTCATGGGCGAAAGCGTTGCGCCCGACGATGGCCTTGTTCGGCTGCACGTCGAAACCGGTAATGGTCGCCAGCAATTTGCTGGTACGCAGGATGCGGGTGGTCTCGATGTTGTGCGCATAGGGGGCGGCATCCGGGCGGGTGCGGATGGCCATCACCACCTCCTCCAGCGCGGCATTGCCGGCGCGCTCGCCGATGCCGTTGATAGTGCACTCGATCTGCCGCCCACCGGCGCGCACCGCGGCCAAAGTGTTGGCCACCGCCAGCCCCAGATCGTTATGGCAATGGGTGGAGAGAATCACCTGGTCCGCGCCCGGCACACGGGTGCGGACCATGGCAAAGATCCGCTCCATATCTTCCGGCACGGCGTAGCCCACCGTGTCGGGAATGTTAATCGTGGTCGCGCCGGCCTTGATGGCAGCTTCCACGCAGCGGCACAGGAAATCCGCCTCGGTGCGCGTGCCGTCCTCGGCGGACCATTCCACGTCGTCGGTATATTGCCGCGCCAAGGTCACCGAGGCGGTCACCGCCGCCAGCACCGTCTCCGGCTCCATGCGCAGCTTGTATTTCATGTGCAGCGGGCTGGTGGAAATGAAGGTGTGGATGCGCCGGCGCTCGGCCGCCTTCACCGCCTCGGCGGCGCGCAGGATATCGGCCGGGGCGGAGCGGGCCAGACCGGCGATGACCGGGCCCTTCACCGTCTCAGCAATGCGCTTCACACTCTCGAAATCGCCGGGGGAGGCGATGGGAAAGCCCGCCTCCATGACGTCCACGCCCAGCTCGGCCAGGGTCTCCGCCATGCGCAGCTTCTCGTCGATGTTCATCGAGAAGCCGGGGGATTGTTCGCCGTCGCGCAGCGTGGTGTCAAAAATGATGACGCGTCGTTCGTCGATGGCGCCGAAATTCGGATGATTGATGGTCATGAATGTGGTCCGATCTGCTTAAAATGCCGTAAATGCCGTGGGAAGAATTTATTGGGGCATTCCCCTGAACGATGCCGGCAGCGCGAAACCGCGCGGACTTACGCCCAGGGGCGGGTAAGTCGAAGGAGCAGACCGGAAAGGGTGGCAATGACCATGTTTTCGGGAATAGGACGATCACGCCACTACTGCAAGTTTTTTTTGCCCCGCACAATCGCCTGGGCCGTGCTGGTGGAAACGCCCCCGGTCCAGGGTCGAAAAAGTTTTTGCGCCGCTTTGTTCAAAAAGCGGCTGCTTTCTTAACCCTCCACCAGCCCCGGCAAATAACTGGCGAGATCGACGCGGATCGGCATCAGATAGGCATTGCCGCCGCGGGCGCGGATCAGCTTGAGGGCGGCGCTGGCGAAGTTTTTGTTCCACGCCATTTCCGGCGCAAAATCAGGGGGGAAGACAACGCGGTTGGTCGTCTCCCAATAGGCTTTCGCACGCGCCCCCAGCACCGGGGCCACGCCCCAATACACGTTTTGGCCCGCCAGCATGTCCATGCAGATTTCCAACAGCCGCAGGTCGAAGAGCGGCTGCGTGAAAAACCCGTCGGCGCCGGCATCGAGTTTGCGCATCACGCCGGTCAGCTCGTCGCGCAGGCCCAGCCGGTACGGATCGAAAGCGGCATAGACGCGCAGTTCCGGATGATGGCGCTTGAAGCGGCGGATGATGTCCTCGCTGTTATTCGGCCAGGTGCGCTGGCTGAGATCGCGCGGCGGGTCGCCCCGCACCACCAGCACCTCGCTCACGCCGGCGGCCTTGAGCGCATCGGCCATGGGCAACGCCTCGCCGGGCGGAATGTCGATGGCGCGGATGTGCGGAATCCCGGCCGCCAGCACCGTCCTTGTCACCGCGCAGGCTTCCCAGCTGCGCAACGGAAAGCGCATCAGGTCGGGGATGTTGAAGACATCGACAGAGGGCAAGGCGCCAAGCACCAGGCTGGCATCGGCCAATAATTCAGTTGTGCCGCGCGGCACGAGCTCAACGGAAAGACGCATGCCGCATTATCGCGAAGTTTTGCGGAAACCCAATAGCCTCAGGCCAGCGGCAAACGCGGCTGTCAGATAATCTCGCCCAGCCGCAGCATCAGCACCGACAGCCCCGCCTCATGCACCAGCCCCGCCGCGGTCGCCACGTCCATCCATTCCAGGCGCCGCTGCTTGCGCTCCGGCCATTTTTTCATCTGGACGGCGACCTCGAACGTGTACACCTCGACGGTCGCCGGCCGCACCTCTCCAGAACGCAGGCGCTTGCCATAGGTGTAGAAGCCGAGTGGAAAATCGCTCATCACCCCGACCAGCCCGGCCTCTTCGTAAGCTTCCACCGCCGCGGCGATGGCCGCGGTCTGGCCCTGCTCGACATGGCCTTTGGGAATCACCCAGCGCCCGGTATCGCGCGAGGTGATCAGCAGCACGCGCAGGCCCTCCGGCCCGCGGCGGAACGGAATCGCGCCGGCCTGACGCACAATATGATGTGCCTCCCGGTTCAGCTCTGACAGTGCCGCCAAATGGTCCATGGTGTTGTCTAGATAAGTTTTTTTGCCCTGATGACCAAGACCAAATTTGCAGGGAAGACTTTCCCGCAAATCAGGCCTTGGCCGACGCCACCCCTGTTTGAACCAAACATCGTGTCACAAGCAAAACAAAGCAAGCTTAAAACCGTGGTGAGCCGCGGAATCGTCATGTTTACGATTTCGTACGGCCGCCGAAGCTGACCCAAACTTCGTGCCCGGCATAACACAAGGCCGCCGCCGCGGCGGGGCCGAGAAAATACAGCAGGCGGAACAGCAGGATCGCCCCGAGCACCGTGGAGGGCGGCAGATAGAAAGTGAGGCCGAGCAGCAGCACGGAGTCGAGCACGCCGATGCCACCGGGCAAACCGCTGAACAGCCCGCCGGCGAAGGCCGCCAGATAAATGCCGAGCGTGCGCAAATATGTCAGGTCCGGGCTGGCCGGGAGCACGGCAAAGAGGATGGCGCAGGCGATGCCGGTGTCGGCGCAGGCCAGTGCCACCTGCAGAGCCGCCAGGCGGCGGCCCGGCAAATTGACGCTGCGCCCCCAGATCGTCAGCACGCCCCGCTTCTGTGCCGCCACCACATAGAAGAGCAAAAACACCACCAGAGCCCCGCCCAGCGCACGCAGCGACCAGGGCGGCACGGAATGGCCGAACAGCGGCATGTCCATCGGCCGCAGCAGCAGGATCGCGCCGAGCAAGGTGCTAAGACCTATGGAAAAAGTACTGCCGGACAAAGCGATGATGCGGGCGATGCCGGCCGGTGGCACCATCCAATGCGCATAAAGCCGCACCCGGATCGCCGCCGCCGAGAGCGCGGGCGCCCCCAGCACATGGCTGAGCGCATAGGCACAGAACGAGGCCAAAGCGACCCGGTGCGGCGTCAGGCCGGGAATCCTCACCAGCCGCCGCGCGAATAAAATGCCGGGAACGTCATAGGCCATCATCAGACAGAGCGACGCGGCCAGCAGCAGCAGCGCATGCACCATCTCACGCCGGGAGATCGCCCCCAGCGCATCGAACACGTCCTGCGGCCGCACATGCGCAAGCGCGCCGTGCAGCCCGGAGATGATGCCGGCCAGCACCAGCAGCCCCAGTGCCGGCGGCAGCAATTTCAATGACTTGCGAACGGCGGGCCTCATCGCACCGCCCGTGGTCAGGCCGCTTCCTGGGCCCGTGTCAAAGCCGCGTCGATCAGCGCGATCGTGCGCTCGATACCGTAGAGCGCGATGAACCCACCGAAACGCGGCCCCTCCACTTGGCCCAGCAGCACCTGGTACAGGCAATCGAACCAGGCTTTCAACGGCGTGAATGCGTGCTCCTTGCCGACCGCATAGACAAGGTTCTGCAGGCGCTCAGCCGGCGTCTCGCCCGGATAGTCGGCACCGCCACGCGGCAGCCGGGCGGCGAGATCCTGCAGCGCCAGCCGCTCCTTCTCGGTGGCGGCGCGGAAGCGCTTCTTCGGCGCGACGAAATCGCGGTTATACGTCACCGCCCGCTCGACCAACGTCGCCAGGAACGGATAGGTTTCCGGCCCGACGCCCGGCATATAGGCGCGGATGAAACCCCAAAGCATCTCTGGAGAATCCGCGTTGATCACCGAGGCAAGATTCAGCAGCATGCCGTAACCGATCGGCGAGCCGGCATTGGCCGGCGGCTTGCCGCCATGAATGTGCCAGGCGGGGTTGCCGTGCGGGTCGGCGCTGTCGGGCAGCGCGGCGACATTGGCGATGTAGTCGTCAGCCGCGCGCGGGATGACATCGAAGAACAGCCGCTTGGCGCGCTGCGGGGCATGATACATGAACTGCGCCAGGCTCTCCGGCGGCGCATAGCTCAGCCACTCCTCAACCGAGAGCCCGTTGCCCTTGGACTTGGAAATCTTCTGGCCCTGCTCGTCCAGGAACAGCTCATAAGTCAGCGTGACAGGCGGCTCGGCCCCCAGCGCGCGGACGATGGCCGACGAGAGTTTCACGGAATCGATCAGGTCCTTGCCGGACATCTCGTAATCGACGTCGAGCGCGTACCAGCGCATCGCCCAGTCCGCCTTCCACTGCAATTTCGCAGCCCCGCCGGTCACCGCCGTTTCGAACCGCACGCCGGTGTCGGGGTCCAGCCAGATGACGGTGCCATGCGCGACCTCCACCTTCTCGATCGGCACCTGCATCACGATGCCGGTGCGCGGATGGATCGGCAGGATCGGCGAATAGGTGGCGCGACGCTCCGGCCCGAGCGTGGGGCGGATGATCTCGACGATCTCGTCATGCCTGGCCAGCACGTGCAGCAGCGCGTCGTCGAATTTGCCCGAGCCGTAATAGTCGCTGGAGGAAGCAAATTCATAGTCGAAGCCGAAGGAATCCAGAAACGCCCGGAGCCGCGCATTATTGTGCGCGCCAAAGCTCTCATGGGTGCCGAACGGGTCCGGCACCTTGGTGAGCGGGCGGCCGAGAAACTCCTTCAGCATCTCCTTGTTCGGAACATTGTCCGGCACCTTGCGCAGCCCGTCCATGTCGTCGGAGAAGGCGATCAGGCGCGAGGGCAGGCCGGTGAGCGCGGTGAAGGCATTGCGCACCCAGCTGGTACGCGCGACCTCGCCGAACGTGCCGATATGCGGCAGGCCGGACGGGCCATACCCGGTCTCGAACAAGGCGCTGGTCTTGCCTTTCTGTTTCAGGCGCTCGGCAACGCGTTCGGCTTCACGGAAAGGCCAGCTCAGCTGATTTTGGGTAGGTTCGCTCATAAGGCACAGGTCTAAAGCCGGCGGGACGGTCTCGCAACAGCGAAAAGGAAGGCTACTTTTTGTGAACAAAAAGTAGCAAAAAAACTTTGTTAACTTTGGCCGTGCGGGTTTCGCCGGCACTGGCCCAAAGTCGAAAAAGTTTTTGCGCCGCTTTTTCCAAAAAGCGGCCGCTTTCTTTCTCGCCCCCGCCTCCTATAACAGCGCAGAATGTCTTTTCTGCCGGAATTATCCGCCCTGATCGCCGGTCACGGCCACGCCGTGCTGCTGACCGAGGATGGGGAGTTTCTCTCCCCCACCCCGGCCAATGCTGCCGCCCTGCTCGGCGCGCGCATGCCTTTGGTGGTGCACGGCCCGGCCACGCTGAAACGCCTGGGCAACCCGGACGTGGCGGTGCTGGACCTGCTGGAACTTTTTGCTTTTGTGTGCCCGGCGCAGAGCGTCGCCCCCACCCCGGCCGGGCTGGCGCGGGCTTTGGACATGACCCCGCCCACCAGCCAGGAAACCGCCGCCATGGCGCTGGCGGAAATGGCCGAGGCGCTGCTGGCGCGGCTGGCAGCGGCTAAGGATGTTCCGGCCAACCGTGACGCCGCCGGGCTCGCCGCGCGCATGGGGGCAACGAGCTATTCGGCGCCGGGCTGGGGCTGGACGCGGTTCGTGCTGGCCGCACTTGGCCAACCGGCCGCGACGCCAGACGGCATGGCCATGCGGCTGTGGAAACGCCTCCCGCGCTGGGAGGATTGCGCGCCCCGCCCACCGCCGGCTGCCTTCCCCGTCGCACCTTCCCAGGCCAGGGCGCGTCTGGCGAGCTTGCTCGGCCCTGGCGCCGAACAACGCCCGGCCCAGGCTGATTACGCCTCCGCCGCGACCCATGCGTTCAACCCGCGCCCGGCCGAGGGCAGTCCGCATCTGGTGCTGGCCGAGGCCGGCACCGGCACCGGCAAGACCATGGGTTATCTCGCCCCCGCCAGCCTCTGGGCGGAGCAGAACAAAGGCGCTGTGTGGGTCTCGACTTATACCCGCCATCTGCAGCGGCAAATCGAAGCGGAGGCGGCCCGGCTTGGACCGGGCAGCAAGATCGTGCTGCGCAAGGGGCGGGAAAATTATCTCTGCCTGCTGAATTTCGAGGATGCGATGGGCGCGGAGCGCTATGCCGTGCCGCTCGGCCTGATCGCGCGCTGGGCGATGGCGAGCCATGATGGCGACCTGTTTGGCGGCGATTTACCAGGCTGGTTCGCCGAACTGTTCGGCCATTCGCTGCTGGCACAGATTGCCGACCGGCGCGGCGAGTGCATCCATGCCGCTTGCCCGCATTATGGAAGCTGCGTGATCGAGCATGTGATCCGCGATGCGCGCCAGGCCGATCTGGTGATCGCCAACCACGCGCTGGTGATGGCCCAGGCGGTCTGGGGCGGGCTGGACGATGATTACGTGCCGACGCGCTATGTGTTCGACGAGGGCCACCATATTTTCGACGCCGCCGACGGCGCTTTCGCGGTGGAATTGTCAGGGGCCGCGATGGCGGAGCTGCGGCGCTGGCTACTGGGTGCGGAGGGCACGCGCTCCCGCGCGCGCGGGCTGCAGCGCCGGCTGGAAGACATCATGGCCAGCGACGAGGGCATGGCGCCGAAGCTGGAGGCCGCGCTGATCGCTGCCAAGGCGCTGCCGGCGCCGATGTTTTCCACGCGCCTCGACCCGGAACTGGTCACCGACACTAACCCGGCGGAAGCGTTTTTGCGGACCTTACGCGCCCAGGCGCGGGCCCGCGCCGCAGAGCCGGAATTGCAAAGCGGCATGCCTTTCGAGGTCGATCTGCACCCGATCGACGCAGAGATCCTGCCGGCGGCGGAATTGCTCTCCCGCGCCCTGGAGAGGCTGCGCGTGCCGCTGGCCGCCTTGCGCGACCGCTTCCTGGAGCGGCTGGAGACCGAGCCTGAGCTGGAGGAGACCACCCGCCTGCGCCTGGAAGGTGCGGCGCGCAGCCTGAAACGCCGGGCGATCGACCCGCTCACCGCGTGGTGGCGCATTCTGGATGCCCTCCCCGGCGCCGAGGCCAAACCCGGCGAGCGGCCGGCCAATATCGAGTTTTTGCGCCTGGACCGTGAGGCCGGCACCGACCGCGACGTCGCGCTGTTCTCGCACCTGCTCGACCCGACGCAAGCCTTTATCGAGACCATCGCCCGACCAGCGCACGGCATGCTGATCACCTCCGCCACCCTGCGCGATGGGGTGGATAACGAGACCGCGTGGGAGGGCGCTGAAGCGCGCACCGGGGCCGCGCATCTCCCCGCCCCGGCGATCCGCGCTGCCTTCGACTCGCCCTTCGACTATGGCGAGCGCACCCGCATCGTGCTGGTTTCGGACGTGAACGGCCAGGATATCGGCCAGCTCGCCGGCGCTTATCAGGCGCTGTTCCAGGCCGCCGGCGGCGGCGGGCTGGGGCTGTTCACCGCCATCTCGCGCCTGCGCGCGGTGCATGCGCGCATCGCGCCCAAAATCGAGGCCATGGATATCCCGCTCTATGCGCAGCATGTCGACGCGATGGACAACGCGACCCTGGTGGATATCTTCCGCGCGGAGGAGAATTCCTGCCTGCTCGGCACCGATGCGATGCGCGACGGCGTGGACATTCCGGGCAACGCCTTGCGGCTGGTGGTGTTCGAACGCACGCCCTGGCCACGGCCGGACATATTGCACCGCACCCGGCGCGCCCACCTCTCCGGCGGCACGCCGAAGGATTATGACGACGCCATCGTGCGGCTGCGGCTGCGCCAGGCTTTCGGGCGCCTGATCCGCCGCGCCGACGATCGCGGCGTGTTCGTGCTGCTGGACCGCCAGGTGCCGAGCCGGCTGCTCACCGCCTTCCCCGAACAGGCGCCGATCATTCGGTCCGGCCTCGCTGAGGCCATTCAGGGCATTAAACGTTTTCTTGGCGCGGGGTAGGATGAAGGGGAAGGAAGGGCTTCTTTTTGTGAACAAAAAGAAGCAAAAAAACTTTATCAGCTTGGGCCGTGCTGGTTCCACCGCCGCAGGCCCAGCTTCGAAAAAGTTTTTGCGCCGCTTTTTTCAAAAAGCGGCCACTTTCTTCTTCCTTCTCCTTGCTTTGCCCGCCGCCGCGCCCCCGCCCGCGGCGCCGACCGGCCGGTGGCTCACGGCGAACCACCAGGCGGTGCTTCAGGTCACATCGTGCGGCGCGAATTTTTGCGGGCGGCTTGTCGGCATCATCGTCCGGCATGCGGGCGACCCGATGCCGCTGGACTGGCGCGGCCGCCTGCAATGCGGCTTCATCATGCTCCGCACCACAAGGAAGATCGGCACGGCGGAGGCAACGCGTTGGGCCGGCACGGTCCAGGATCCGCGTGACGGCGCCATCTACAACGCCATCATCTGGGTGGGACCGGACGGGAACCTGCGCCTGCGCGGCTATCTCGGCCTGCCCTTGTTCGGCGAGACCCAGCGCTGGTCGCCCTTCACCGGCCGAACCTTCGCGGACTGCCGCCTGCCGGGCAACAACCCGAACGGGTAAAGCCGTCAGCTCGCGCGCGCGAGAATGGCCCGTGCCGCCGGCCGGCGGGCGATGTAGCCGAGGCTCCAGGCCATCAGCAGGCCGAAAATGCTGAAAGAGATGAAGGGCGAGACGAGCAGGAACCACCCGATCGGCCAGATCCAGGCGAGCCAGCACATGCAGCCGGTCTGTGCCACCAGCCCAAGCCCCCAGACCAGAGTGAGCACGCGGAACACCTGGGGCACGCCGGGCCGCGCCCATACCTGCTCATAGGCTTCGGCCCCTTCCGCCGTGTTGCGCGCCACGGTGGCACGCGCGAGGTAGAAGATCATGGGCCTTTTCATCGTCAGCGTGGCCAGGAACATCACGCCCACGGCCCCGGTCACCAGCGCCTCGCGGATCTGGATCAGCCGCGCCGAGCCGCCCAGGAAGGTGGCGCCGACGGTCAGCAGGATAGCGCTGACCACCACCACCGAGACCGCGTCCAGCCGCCGGGTCTTGATCAGCTCATAGACACTCCAGAGCAGCGGCGGCACGGCGGAGGCGATGAGCGCATTGGTGTCGCCCAGATGCCCGGCGAGGGCCTCGTACACGCCCCAAGGGGCGACGAAATTAGCGAGAATCTCAGGAACCGCGCGGAGAATTCTCTGCATTGCCGGGCTTAGAGCCCTCTCGTTTGCCAGCGAATCGCCCGGCGATGTGGCCATGGCGGGCCATCGCTCGTCCCCCAAAGCTTAACGCATGATGGGGAGAAAATAATCATGTGCTAGCGGATCAGCCCGGTCATCGGACTGGAGGGGCTCGCAACATCACGGCGCGGAATGCGCCCCGCGCGGTAGGCCAACCGCCCGGCCTCAACGCCGGCCTTCATCGCCCGGGCCATCAGCACCGGGTCGTCGGCCATGGCAATGGCCGAATTGACCAGCACCGCGTCGCAGCCCAGCTCCATGGCGAAGGTGGCGTCATAGGCGGTGCCGACCCCGGCATCGACCAGCACCGGGACTTTCGCGTTCTCGATGATCATGCGGATCATCAGCGGGTTCTGCACCCCGAGGCCGGAGCCGATCGGCGCGCCGAGCGGCATGATCGCCACGCACCCCATCTCCTCCAGCCGCTTCGCGGCGATCGGATCGTCCGAGCAATAGACCATCACCTCGAACCCGTCTCGGACCAGCGCCTCGGCGGCCAGCAACGTCCCGGCCATGTCCGGGTAGAGGGTGGGCGGCGGGCCGAGCACTTCCAGCTTCACCAGGTTCCAGCCACCCGCCTCGCGCGCCAGGCGCAGCGTGCGCACCGCCTCGTCGGCCGTGAAGCAGCCGGCGGTATTTGGCAAATAAGTGTAACGCGACGGGCTGACATAATCCTGCAGCATCGGCGCATTGCGGTCCGACAGATTGACCCGCCGCACCGCGACGGTGACCATTTCCGCGCCGGAGGCCTCAATCGCGGCCGCCGTGGTCGGCAGGTCCTTGTATTTGCCGGTGCCGACGATCAGCCGCGACGCGAAACGGCGCCCCGCCACAGTCCAGGCATCATCGCTCTGAAGCGCCCCATCCATATCCTAGCCTCCGCCGATAAAATGAACGATTTCAACAGCGTCGGCGTCTTCCAGCACGACCTGTGCATAGGTCGAACGCGGCACGATTTCGCGGTTGCGCTCAACCGCCACCTTGCGAACATCAAGGCCGAGCTCCGCCAGAAGCCCCGCCAGCGTGGTGCCGTGGGGCAGGCTCAGGGGCTCGCCATTCACCGTCAGACGCAATTGTTCCAGGGTCGTGCTCATATGTCGCATTATCGGCATCCGTCGCCTTGCTCGCAAGACCGGTTGCGCAGCAAATTTGTCCGAAGCGAATGGCCTGTGCTAGCGGAACCCGTATGGCAGCTCCTCTGATACTCGTCCTTAACGGCCCTAACCTCAACCTGCTCGGACTCCGCGAACCGGAGATCTACGGCACCGGCACCCTCGATGACCTGGAAACTCTCTGCGCCGAGACGGCTGAGGGGCTCGGGGTGTCGATCGACTTCCGGCAGAGCAACCTGGAAGGGGAACTGATCTCCTGGGTGCATGAGGCGCGCGGCCGCGCCGCCGGGTTGATCATCAATCCTGCCGGCTATTCGCACACGTCCGTGGCGCTGATGGACGCGATCCAGGCGCTGGATATCCCCGTGATCGAGGTCCATCTGTCGAACATCCACCAGCGCGAGAGCTTCCGCCACCATTCCTACGTCTCCCAGGCCGCCGACGGCGTCATTTGCGGGCTCGGTTTCGCGGGCTATAGGCTCGCCCTCATCGCTTTGTCCGACATACTGGAAGAAGACCAATGAGCCTCTCGTTTGACCCTGAAGCCCTGCGCATTCTGGCGGAGCTGATCAACGCCACCGGCCTGTCGGAAATCGAGCTGGCCGAAGGCGACCGCAAGGTGCGCCTGGCCCGGGCCCTCGCCCCGGTGAGCGTGCCGGTGCTGGCGCCCGCCGCGCCGGCGGCAGCACCCGTGGCGGCTGGCGTTCTGCCGGCGGAACCCGCCGCCAAGGCCGACCCGGCCAAGCATCCGGGCGTGGTGAAGAGCCCGATGGTCGGTGTCGCCTATCTCTCCGCCGAGCCGGGTGCTGCGCCTTACGTGACCGCCGGGCAAAATGTCGAGGCGGGGGCCACGCTGCTGCTGATCGAGGCCATGAAGACCTTCAACCAGATCAAGGCCCCGCGCGCCGGCACCGTGCGGCAAATTCTGGTAAACTCCGGCGCCCCCGTGGAGTTCGACGAGCCGCTCCTCATCATCGAGTAGGCGCAACACCATGTTCAAAAAAATTCTCATCGCCAATCGCGGTGAAATCGCATTGCGGGTCCTGCGGGCCTGCCGGGAACTGGGCATTGCCACGGTCGCCGTGCATTCCACCGCCGATACTGACGCCATGCATGTGCGGCTCGCCGATGAGAGCGTCTGCATCGGCCCGCCGCTGGCGCGCGATTCCTACCTCAACATGCCGGCGATCATTTCCGCCGCGCTGATCACCGGCGCCGAGGCCATCCATCCCGGCTACGGCTTCCTCTCCGAGAACGCCGCCTTCGCCGAGATGGTGGAGGCGCACAACCTCGTCTTCATCGGCCCGACCGCCACCCACATCCGCATGATGGGCGACAAGATCACCGCCAAGACCACCATGGCGGAGCTGGGCGTGCCGCTGGTGCCAGGCTCGGCCGGGGAACTCGCCTCGCTGGAAGAAGCCAGGGACGTCGCCGAACGAATCAAATACCCGGTGCTGATCAAGGCCGCGGCCGGCGGCGGCGGGCGCGGCATGAAGGTGGCCCGCAGCGCCGCCGAACTGGAAGCCGCCTACCGCGAGGCCCGCGCCGAAGCCGGCGCCGCCTTCGGCAACAACGCCGTGTACATGGAAAAATATCTCGATAAGCCCCGGCATATCGAGTTGCAGGTGCTGGCCGATAATCACGGCGCCGTGGTGCATGTGGGGGAGCGCGACTGCTCGCTGCAGCGCCGCCACCAGAAAGTTCTGGAAGAAGCCGGCTCCCCGGTGATCAGCGCGGCCGAGCGCGATGCGCTGGGCGCCATCGTCACCCAGGCGCTGCAGAAAATCGGCTACCGCAATGCCGGGACGCTGGAGTTCCTGTACCAGGATGGGCAGTTCTCTTTCATCGAAATGAACACCCGCCTGCAGGTCGAACATCCGGTCTCGGAAATGATTTCCGGCCTCGATCTCGTGCATGAACAGATCCGCATCGCCGCGGGCGAGCCTCTGGGCTACGGCCAGGAGGACATCAAATTCTCCGGCCATGCCATTGAGTGCCGGATCACCGCCGAGGATTCCGAAACCTTCGCCCCCTCGCCGGGCCTGGTGGAGATGTTCCACCCGCCGGGCGGACTCGGCGTGCGTGTCGATTCCGCGCTTTATGCCGGCTACCGCGTGCCGCCGCATTACGACAGCCTGATCGCCAAGCTGATCGCCTATGGCCGCACGCGCGAAGAAGCCATCGCCCGCATGCGCCGGGCCTTGCGCGAGTTCGTCATCACCGGTGTGAAAACCACGATCCCGCTGCATGAGCGGATTTTGCAGGATCCGGATTTCATCGCCGGCGACTATACGATCCATTGGTTGGAACGGTTCGTCGGGATGACGAAGTAAGTGAGAAAGTGGCCGCTTTTTGAAAAAAGCGGCGCAAAAACTTCTGCTATTTTGGGCCTGTGGCGTTGGAACGGCACAGGCCCATTTCAAAAAAGCCTTCTTACTTCAACCGTTCATAACGCTCTCCGCGAACAGTGCGTTACCACGCATGTCCACCAGCGCGTAATCCAGCCGTGAGGCGCTTAAGCGCGCCGCCATGAAGCCATGCGAACCGGACGCAAAACCACCGCGGATCGGCGGGTTCGGCCGATACGTCTCGGAGCCGGCGCCGCTGACGACATAGGTAATACCATCCATCTTCACCGATTGCAGGCAATGGTCGTGACCGCAAATATAAATGCGGATGTTATGTTTCAGCAGCAGCGGGTTAAGGCGCGCGATCAAATCCGGCTGGTCGTGGTCATAGCCGTCATCGTCGGAAAGGGCGGTGTAGATCGGATGATGGCCGACCACGACTTTCCAGTGGGCTGTGGATTCTGTCAGCGCCCGGTCCAACCAGGCGAGCTGCGCGTCGGTATCCTGCCCGATCACATTAACCCGTGACCCGTAATATTTTTTGATGAAGGGCGAAGTGTCGACATAGAAGAAATCCGCCTTCGCACCGTCCGGCAGTGTCTGCGTATCGGCGTAATAACGCGCCGGCAGCCTCCAGCGCGGGCTCATGTGGCTGTAATCCAGCTGCGCCTGCACATTGCCGCGATAATCATGATTGCCGAGGATCACCTTCCACGGCGTGAACAAAGACGGTGCGGTGTAGACCTCCTCGAAGGAACTCTGCCATTGCGGGTCGTCGACGCTCTCAACGCCGTTCTCGTAAAAATTATCGCCGATGGAAATCGTGAAACGGCTGTCCATCGCCGCCGCGGTTTTGCCCATTTGCACGGCGACCCGGCGCTGATCATGATGGCCGCGCCGCCCCCAATCACCCACGACGATGAATGGCAGCGACGTGGCGGCCGCACTGGCCGGCTTTAGATCGGCGGCCAAGGTGGCGCCGGTCACGGCGGTGGTCGAGACGAATTGACGACGGCTCAGCTGCATGGGTTCCCCTCCCTGGGAATATTCGTGGCGTCGTCGCCAAAACCGGCTGGCTTCGACGCGATCATGCGCTATCAAAGCGCGAGACTACGTCTCTAGCAAACCGGACCGACCGTGGATGTGACAGGTCGGAGATAATGATCTACCTGATGGGCTGCACGAGAGACGATGACCGCATTGAAAATCAGTAAGAATTTAGTTATTGAATTGACCATGGAGGGGGGCCAATCTTGGCCCCTATGGCTCTGGTGAATGCACTTCCGTCAGACTTCAGTGACGGAGACCTGCCCAAGGTTCCTGCAGACGCGCCGGCCGCCGGCCCGCGCGTTTGGGGCGAGGCGGGCACGGGACGCGTGGTGATCGTCTCCAACCGTGTGCCCTCGCCGAGCGAGCAGGGGGCGACGGCGGGCGGTTTGGCCGTCGCGCTGGCGGACGCCACGACCAAGGGGTCGATGTGGTTCGGCTGGAGCGGCCGCCGGGTCGAGGAGACCTCGGAGGAGGCCAGCATCGTGCTCTCCGAGGCCGGCGTGACCTTCGCGACAATCGATATCGCCGAGCGCGATTACCAGCGCTTCTATAACGGCTTCTCCAACGGCGCGCTGTGGCCGCTGCTGCATTACCGCACCGGCCTGCTGCGCTTCAACCGGCCGGATTATCAAGCCTACCGCACCGTCAACCGCGCCTTCGCCCGGGCGTTGCTGCCGCTGCTGCGGCCCGACGACCTGATCTGGATCCACGACTACCAGCTGATGCCCCTGGGCATGGAGCTGCGGGCGCTCGGCGTGGAAAACCGCATCGGCTTTTTCCTGCACGTGCCGTTCGTGCCGCCCTCCTTCCTGCAAGTGTTGCCGCCCGCCGACGAGCTGGTCGCCGCGTTGTCCGCCTGCGACGTGATCGGCTTCCAGACCGCGGCCGATGCCGACATGTTCCTGCAGAACGTCACCGAATCGCTCGGTGTGCAACCGCAGCGCGACGGGCGTTATCCGTATCACGGGCGCGAGGTCGCGGTGATCAGCACGCCGATCGGCATCGATGCCATGAAATTCGTCAAACTGGCAGAGCGTGCCGCGCTGACCCCGGAGGCGGCGCGGCTGCAGGAAAGCTTGAGCGGCCGCAAGCTGGTGCTGGGCGTGGACCGGCTGGATTATTCAAAGGGGCTGCCGCAGCGTTTCGACGCGTATGGGCGGCTGCTTTACGCCTATCCGCAGCACCGCCGCGCCGTGAATTTCCTGCAAATCGCCGCGCGCTCGCGCCAGGAGGTCGGCTCGTACCAGTCGCTGCGCCGCGAGCTCGACCGCCGCGCCGGGGACATCAACGGCGAGTTCTCCGATTTCGACTGGGTGCCGCTGCGCTACATGACGCATCCGGTGAACCGCAACGCCCTGGCCGGCTTCTATCGTCGGGCCAATATCGGCCTGGTGACGCCATTGCGGGACGGGATGAATCTGGTGGCCAAGGAATATATCGCCGCCCAGGACCCGGAAGATCCAGGCGTGCTGGTGCTGTCGCGCTTTGCCGGGGCGGCCGACGAGCTGACCGAGGCGCTGGTCGTCAACCCGGTCGATGCCGACGAGGTGGCGGCCGCGATCCATCAGGGGCTGGTGATGAGCCTCGAGGAGCGGCGCGCCCGCCATGAGGCGCTGTTCAGGAAAGTCTGCCACACCACGGCACGGCGCTTCTGCGAAACCTTCCTCGCGCATCTCCGCGTCCAACCTTAAGGCCCGACATGATGGATGCCGCGCCTCATAGCCACCGCGTCATCACCCAAGCCTGCCGTTCGGGCATGGCATGAAACACCGTCCGCAGCTCGCCACAGCCGCCGACCCGTCCTGGTACAAGGACGCGGTCATCTATCAGGTCCATGTCAAATCCTTCTACGATTCCAACAATGACGGCGTCGGCGATTTTCCAGGGCTGATCGAAAAGCTCGACTACATCGCCGCACTCGGGGTCAACGCGATCTGGCTGCTGCCCTTCTACCCGTCGCCACGCCGCGACGACGGCTATGACATTGCCGACTACCGCAACGTGCATCCGGAATATGGCGCGATCGCGGATGTGAAGCGCCTTATCCATGAGGCGCATCGCCGTGGCATCCGCGTCATCACCGAGCTGGTGGTGAACCACACCTCCGACCAGCACCCTTGGTTCCAGCGCGCGCGCAAGGCCAAGCCCGGCTCGGCGGCGCGCGAGTTTTATGTCTGGTCCGACACCGATGACAAATATGCCGGCACGCGCATCATTTTCACCGACACGGAAAAATCCAACTGGAGCTGGGACGAGACCGCCGGCGCGTTCTATTGGCACCGTTTCTTCGCGCACCAGCCGGATTTGAACTTCGACAATCCGCGCGTGTTGAAAGAGGTGCTGAACATCATGCGCTTCTGGATCGATCTCGGCGTCGACGGGCTTCGGCTCGATGCCGTGCCCTATCTGATCGAGCGCGACGGCACGAACAATGAGAACCTGCCCGAAACCCATGCGGTGCTGAAGCAGATCCGCGCCGCGCTGGACGCGCACGCGCCGGGCCGCATGCTGCTGGCCGAGGCCAATCAATGGCCCGAGGACGCCCAGCAATATTTCGGCGCCGGCGATGAGTGCCACATGTCGTTCCATTTCCCGCTGATGCCGCGAATGTACATGGCGATCGCCCAGGAAGACCGGTTCCCGATCACCGACATCATGCGCCAGACGCCGGAAATTCCGGCAACCTGCCAATGGGCGATTTTTCTGCGCAACCATGACGAGCTGACGCTTGAAATGGTCACCGATTCCGAGCGGGACTATCTGTGGAACACCTACGCCGCCGACCGGCGCGCGCGCATCAATCTCGGCATCCGCCGGCGTCTGGCGCCGCTGATGGAGCATGACCGCCGCCGCATCGAGCTGATGAACGGGCTGCTGCTCTCCATGCCCGGCACGCCGGTGATTTATTATGGCGATGAGATCGGCATGGGCGACAACATCCATCTGGGCGACCGCGACGGCGTGCGCACGCCGATGCAATGGTCGCCCGACCGCAATGGCGGTTTCTCCCGCGCCAACCCGGCCGATCTGGTGCTGCCGCCGGTGATGGACCCGCTCTACGGGTTCAGCGCGGTGAATGTGGAGGCGCAGGCGGCCGACCCGCACAGCCTGCTGAACTGGACCCGGCGCATGCTGGCGGTGCGCAAGCGCCACGGCGCCTTCGGCCGCGGCGCCCAGCGTTTTCTTTATCCCGGCAACCGCAAAGTGCTGGCCTATCTGCGCGTGCACCACAGCCCTGAGGGGGAGGAGGAGACGATTTTGTGCGTCTATAACCTCTCCCGTACCGCGCAGGCGGTCGAGCTGGAGCTTGACGATTATACCGGGCGCGTGCCGGTGGATCTGCTCGGCGGCTCCGGCTTCCCGCCGATCGGCCGGATCCCTTATCTGCTGACCCTGCCGCCTTACGGTTTCTACTGGTTCATCCTGGCCACCGAGGCGGCGCTGCCGCCCTGGCATGTGCGCCCCTCCGAACCGCTGCCGGAACTGGCCACCTTGGTGCTGCGCGCGGGCTTGAGTGACGTGCTGGAGCCGGTGGCGAAAAAGATTCTCGAGAGCGAGGCCCTGCCCGCCTATCTGCGCCGCCGCCGCTGGGTCACCGACAAAAAAGAGGTCTTGTCGGCAAAGCTGGTGCGCGGTGACAAAATCCCCGGCCGCAGCCTGGAGACTCTGCTCACCGGACTGGAGGTACAGCTCGGCGCGGGACGCGAGCGCTATCTGCTGCCGCTCGGCATTTCCTGGGACGGCGACACCAGCTCGCCCCTGCCCCAACAGCTGGCGCTGGCGCGGGTGCGGCAGGGGCGGCGTATGGGCTATCTGACCGATGCGTTTGCCGTGGATGCCTTCCCCCTTGGCGTGATCCGCGCCTTGCGCGCCCGCGCGGTGGTGAAAGTGCAAGGCGGCGAGATCCATTGCCGGCCAACCCCGCTGCTGGCCGATGTGGAGTTGCCGCAAGCGCCGGAAATCCGCCGCCTCTCCGCCGAACAGTCCAACAGCTCGATCATTGTCGGCCAGAAAATCATGCTGAAGCTGATCCGCCGGGTGATGGACGGCATCAATCCCAGGGTGGAGATGATCCGCTTCCTCACCGCTGCCGGCTACGCCAACAGCCCGAAACTGCTCGGCGAGGTGGCCATGGTCCGCACGGACGGTTCCGGCTACAGCATGATCGTGGCGGAGGACTTCGTCCAGAACCAAGGCAACGCGTGGCAGTTTACGCAGGACTATCTTGCCCGCTTCATCGAGACGATGGGCCTGGGCAACAAGGACCTTCATGACGAGGCGGACCAGCTATCCGGTTACGCCAGCTTCGCCCGCTCGGTTGGCACGCGCCTCGCGGAACTGCACGCCGTGCTGGCCCAGCCCAGCGAGGATCCGGCCTTCGCGCCGGAGCCCGTGACCAGCGCCATCGCCACGAAATGGGGTGAAGGAGCCATAGAGCAGCTCTCCCTCGCCTTTGACACGCTGGCGCAATTCACGGGCGCCTCCGAGCCTGAGGCGCAGGCCGCCGCCTTCTTGCTGGCCAACCGGCAGGCGATCCT
>Ga0310811_10003000_pt1 | contig 21193 bp, 16 predicted proteins | sample YCmetagenome_FD_207642 | JGI IMG/M metagenome (GOLD analysis project Ga0310811, IMG submission 207642) | Soil microbial communities from experimental microcosm in Duke University, North Carolina, United States - YC | ecosystem: Engineered > Artificial ecosystem > Soil microcosm > Unclassified ...
TTTCAAACTGGTGGGCGAAGGCGACTTCCTCCACCGCCCGGCCGACGACCACACCAAGTCGATCTTCGACGACTCGATCCGCGGCCATACGGATCAGTACGCGCTGAAGTTCATCAAGCCGTAAGCCCATTGCACAGCGCCTCGCCGTCCCGTAAGCCGGGCGGCGAGGTGGCGTTTGGATATCCCGATCATCGACATCGCGCCGTTTCGCGACGGTACCGATCCCAAGAGGGTCGCGCGCGCCTGGGATGACGCGATGCGCCGGACCGGTTTCGCGCTCATCGCGGGCCATGGCGTTTCCGAGCCGCTCTATGAGGGGGTTTATGCGCATGCACAGGCGTTCTTTGCGCGCCCGCCGAACGACAAAGCCAAGCTGACTTTTCCCGACCGCGGGCGTGGCCAGGGTTATCTTCCGCTCAAGAGCGAGATCGTCGGCCAGGTCGCCGGTGCCGCGCCCGATCTGTGCGAGTCGCTCACCTTCGCCAATCCGCGTTTCGACCGCGAGGCCGCAGCGAATGCGCTCGATGCCCGTCTCTATCGCGCCAATCTCTGGCCCCCCGACATGCCGGGCTTCCGCGAGACGGTCGAGGCTTACATCGCCGCCGGCAGCGATCTCGCGCTGACACTGATGCGCCTGAGCGCCGCTGCGCTCGATCTGCCGGCGGATCACTTTGCGCCGTTCTTCGACCGGATGGAGCTGAACCTGCGCTGCGTGCTTTACCCCGACCAGGCCGATCCGCCGGAGCCCGGCGCGCTGCGCTATGGTCCGCACACGGATTTCTCCGGCTTCACCATCCTGCGCCAGGATTCGGCGCCCGGCGGGCTTCAGGTGCAGACCGGCGGCGACTGGGTCGATGTCCGCCCGGTGCCCGGCACGCTGGTGATCAATGCCGGCGATCTCATCCAGCGCTGGACCAACGACCGCTGGATTTCGAACGTCCACCGCGTCGCCAATCCGCCGCGCGACAGGACGAGCGGCACGCGCCGCCTCTCCATCGTGCTCTTTACCGGACCCAATTCCGATGCGCGCATCGAATGCCTTCCGGGCACCGGCGCCGCGAAATATCCACCCATCGTCGCCGGACTTCATTCCGAGGAAAGGATGCGTCAGACCTATGGCCGTACGCCTGTTTAAGCTCGCCTTCGCAGCGCTCCTGCTCGCCACGCCCGCGCTCGCCGCCAAGCCGCCGACGCGCGAAGACAGGGTCGCCGCGCTGATCGCACGCTACGCCGCATCCCCGCCGGCGCTGCGCGTGCTGCTCCAGCCGATGCCCAAGGGCGGCGATCTGCACAACCATCTCGACGGCTCGGTCTATGCCGAGGATTATCTGAAATGGGCGAGCGATGACGGCTTCTGCGTCGACCGCACGACGCGCGCGCTCGCGCCGCCGCCCTGCTCCGCGGGCCAGGTCGAAGCCCGCGATCTCGTCACCCGCGATCCCAAGTTCTATCAATCCACCATCGACGCGCTCTCGATGCGCAACTTCGTCCCCGGCCTCGGCACGGGCGAGGTCAACGGCCACGACCACACCTTCGCGGCCTTCCCGCGCTTCGGCGCGGTCGCCGCGCGCCATCTCGGCGACATGCTGGCCGCGACAAGGCGCATCGCCGCACGCGACCACGTCCAGTACATCGAACAGATCACCGACCCGGGCGTGGCGTTCTCGCCCGAGCTTCTCGGAACGGTGCGCGATGCCCATGACCTGCAGGGCAGCCTGGCACTGCTCGCGCCGAAGCTGCCCAAGCTGCTCGCCGCTTCCCGCGCCGAATACACCGATGCCGAGGCTGTCCTGCGCGACCGGATGCACTGCAACGTGCTTCACCTCGCCGCCGAGTGCACGCTCACGGTCCACTATCTCTTCTTCGTCCTGCGCACGCTGCCGCCGGAGCAGGTCTTCGCGCAGATGGCGCTCGGCTTCGCGCTTGCCGATGCCGATCCGCGCTTCGTCGGCGTCAATCTCGTCGCGCCGGAGGACGACCCGGTCTCGCTGCGCGATTTCGACCTGCAGATGCACATGTTCGCCTTCTTCCACGCGCGTTATCCGAAGGTGAAGCTGTCGCTGCACGCCGGCGAGCTCTCGCTCGGTCTGGTCGCGCCGCTGGAGCTGACGCATCACATCCGCGACACGATCGAAGTCGCCGGTGCGACCCGTATCGGCCACGGCTACGACATTCCTTTCGAAACGAATGCTGCCGGGCTCCTCGCCGAAATGGCGCAGAAGCGCATCGCCGTGGAGATCAACCTCACCAGCAACGACATCACGCCGGGCATCAAGGGCGCCGAGCATCCGCTCGCGCTGTATCGCAGGGCCGGTGTGCCGGTGACGCTCTCGGCCGACGACGAGGGCGTCTTCCGCATCGATCTCACCCATGAATATGTCCGCGCCGTGACCGAGCAGAAGCTCGGCTATCGCGAGCTGAAGGAGATCGCCCGCAACGGCCTGGAATTCAGCTTCCTGCCGGGCGCGAGCCTCTGGCAGAACGGCGATTACAGCCGGCCCGTCGCGGCTTGCGCGGCTTCGTCGCCGGCCTGCGATGCCTTCCTCGACGCAAGCGAGAAAGCGCGCATCCAATGGGGATTGGAGCATGCCTTCGCTGCCTATGAAGACGACGTCCTGAAGGGATCGCTGGCGCGATAGCAAGTCTGAGTACGTTGCCTGAACAAACTGAATTGTCATGGCCCGCTTTTGCGGCCATGACAGTTTCTCTCATTGCGCCGCGTCTCTAACCCTCGACCGCGATGTACATATCGACGTAAGCGCCCTTGCGGTTGGGCTCGAAGTCGCTCGGATAGAGCTCGAAATCGGGCGACGGGACGGTCTTCAATCCGGATTTGGGCAGCATCTCGCCCCAGATCTTCGGCATGGCCGCCTGCATCTGCGGATGCAGCATCGTTCCGTCGAGCGTCAGCCGGAACACGGCATAGCTATGCGCATCGAGCGCGATCTTCTCGAACCCGTCGGGCAAGGGCGCATCGCCCGTCACCTCCACGCCGGCGATGTAACGCAGGCAGCCTTCCTGCTTGTCGACCATCTTGCACACGCCATAGGTCCGGGCATCGGCCTGTCCCGCCATCGGCAGCACGCGGATCAGCCGCGGCCACAGTCCCGGGATCCCGCTCTTGTTGTCTTCGGTGAACAGCGCGCCGACGCCGGCGACGCTGAAGGCGGGACGCTTCACCAGATCGGGCAGCATTTCGACATGGGCTTTTCCGCTCATGGGTTTCGGTCTCTCCATCGGTTGGATCTTGAGCGCGTCGCGCTGAAACTGGCCCGGCGGCACGCCATAGCGGCGGCGGAAAGCGCGGGTGAAGGCTTCCTGGCTTTCGAAGCCGCAATCGAAGGCGAGGTCGACGAGCGAGGGCGGGTTGTCGCCGGTCAGCCTGAGCGCCGCCGCCTGCAGGCGGCAATCGCGGACATAGCCCATCACGCTCGTCCCGAAGCGCGCCGTGAACAGCCGCGAGAAGTGATAGGGCGAGAACCCCGCCACCGCCGCCAGCTCGGCCACGGTCATCGGCTCGTCGCGATGGGCTTCGATATAGGCGAGGACATCGCCCAGGAAATCGGCCCGGAATTCGGCTTGCGTGCTCATCCCAGCCATTTTGGCAGGGCCTGGCGCCGCCGTCCTGACCGTCCTTGCGGATCTCCGGACGGCGTATAATCCATTGTTATGACGTTGTTTTCTCGCGACGCATCGGTCCCGGCAGCCTGGCGCGGCATTTTCCCCATTGAAAAAGAGAATGAGTCTCATTAGCAAGATATTGTTGCGAGTAATTCTCAATTTGAGGGGTTCTGTGTCTCGGATCGGTTTGGGCGCGCTGGCGCTGACGTTGATGTCTTCCACCGCGGTGTTGGCCGCCGATGTCGAGACGGTGATCGTCACCGGCGCGCGCACGGCCGCGCTCTCGACCAAATCCTCGGTCCCGCTCTCCGAGACTCCGCAGAACATCCAGATCCTCTCCGGCGCACTGCTCGCCGACCAGGGCGACATCCGCCTCGACGAAGCGCTGCGCAACGTCGCCGGCGTCATGCCCGGCGGCTACTACAACAGCTTCGACTATTTCCGTATCCGCGGCTTCGACGCCGCCGGCTTCATCTATCTCGACGGGCTGAAGTACGACACCAATGTCACGACCAATGTCGAGCTCTCCGGCCTCGAACAGATCGAGGTGGTGAAGGGCCCGGCCTCGTCGCTCTATGGCGGCGGCTCGCTCGGCGGTCTCGTCAACCTCGTCTCCAAGCGTCCGCGCCCCGAGACCTTCGCGACGTTGAGCGTCGGCGGCGGCAGCTTCGGCTCCTATGAGATCTCCGGCGATGCCGGCATGACGCTCGACGACAGCGGCGATCTCTATGGCCGCATCAACGCCTCGATGCGGCGCGACGGCACCTGGGTCGACTACGCGGAGGGCCTGCATCGCACCTATATCGCGCCCTCGCTGACCTGGAACATCGGCGACTCGACCTCGATCACCTTCCTGACGTCGTACCAGCACGACAACATGTATTCCGGCATGCCGCTGCCGGCGAAGGGCTTCATCATTCCCGATCCGAACGGCCAGATCCCGGTCAGCCGCTTCATCGGCGAGCCCGGCGACACCGACAAGCTCAGCTTCAGCCGCGGCTCTTTCGGCTACGAATTCCGCCACCGCTTCAACGACTGGCTGAGCGTCCGGCAGAACCTGCGCTACGTCACGACCAATTCGCGCTGGATCAACATCCTCTATCCGGCCTTCGTCGACTATACCGTGCCGACGGCACCCATCCTCTACACCTATCCGCTGAGCCTGATCGAAAATGTCTCGATCTTCGGCGTCGACACCGCGCTCGAGGCGACCTTCAACACCGGCCCGGTCAGCCACACGTTGAATGTCGGCGTCGATTATTTCCGCGACAATGACAGCTCGTTCTGGGCGCAGGTGAATTACAACTTCCCGTCTGATTATGTCGGGATCGACCTGTTCCATCCGGTCTATGGCGCAGCGATTCCCGCCCAGCCGAACATCGCGCAAAGCCTCACCCATATCGGCAACACCGGCGTCTATGTGCAGGACCACGCGGCGTGGGGCCCGGTGACGCTGACCGCCGGCCTGCGCTGGGACGATGACGACACACTCTCCGGCTTCGGCGGCTTCAACACGCCGTCGCATGCCAATGCCATCGTGCCGCGCCTCGGCGTCACCTATGAAGCGATCCCCGGCGTCGTCGCCTATGCGAGCTATAGCGGCTCGTTCCAGCCGCAGAGCGGCACGCTGGCGAGCGGCGATCCCGCCAAGCCCGAGCACGGCACGCAATGGGAAGCCGGCGTCAAGCTCGCGCTCCTCGAGGGCCGTCTGAACGCGGCCGCCTCGCTGTTCAGTCTCACGCGCTCCAACGTCGTGACCTCCGATCCGCTCAACCCGCTGATCGTGGTCCAGACCGGCCAGCAGCGCAGCCAGGGCTTCGAGCTCGACGGCCAGGCCCAGCTCGGCGACGGCTGGCAGCTGCTTGCCGCCTATACCTTTGTCGACGCCAAGGTGACCAAGGACAACGTCTTCGCCATTGGCTCGCGGCCGAGCAATGTGCCGCCGCAATCGCTCAGCCTCTGGGCGAAGTACACGGTGCAGGACGGCCTGCTGAAGGGCCTCGCCGGCTCGCTGGGCGGCAGCTTCTACGCCAGCCAGTGGGGCGACCTGCCGAACAGCTTCAAGCTGCCGGCCTATGAGCTGCTCAACGCCAATATCTCCTACGATTTCGGCGCCTACAGCCTGCAGGTCAACGTCAAGAACCTGCTCGACAAGCGTTACGCCGCCGGTTCGTACAACGACATCTATGTGAACCCCGGTGCGCCGCGCAGCGTGATGGCACAGCTTACCTGGAACGGCTGATGCTGCGGGCCGTCCTCACGCGGCTGCATCGCTATGCCGGTCTGACGCTCGCGGTCTTCCTGATCGCCGCGGGCCTCACCGGCAGCATCATCGTCTTCAACGAAGAGCTCGACGCGGCGCTCAACCCCGAGCTCTTCACCGCGAGGGCGCGAGGTCCCGCGCTTTCGCCCGGCGAACTCGCGCGCCGCGTCGAGGCGCAGCTGCCCAACACGCATGTCACGCTGATCCCGCTCAGCGTCCCGCAGAGCGAATCTGCGCTGCTGCGCGTCGAGCCGAAATCCGGCGCGCTCGACTATGACCAGGTTTTCGCCGATCCGGTCAGCGGCCAGGTTCTGGGCATGCGGCTCTGGGGCGCCGCGCGCTTCGCCCGTGCCAATGTGATGCCGTTCCTCTACCTGTTGCATTACACGCTGCAGATCCCGGGCGTCTGGGGCATCCTGCTGATGGGCTCCATCGCCTGCCTCTGGGCGATCGACAGCTTCATCGGCTTCGCGCTCACCCTGCCGCGCGGCAAGCCGTTCTGGACGAAATGGGGCGCCTCCTGGCGCATCAAGCAGGGCGCCCGACGCTATCGCCTCAACCTCGATCTGCATCGTGCCGGCGGACTGTGGCTCTGGCTGCTGCTCCTGATGATGGCGATCTCCGGCGTCTCGCTGAACCTGAACGAACAGGTCTTCCGTCCGCTCCTCAAGCAGGCCGCGACGCTCTCGCCTTCGCCGCTCGAGCTTGCCGCGAAGCTTCCGCCCTTCGATCCCAAGGACAAGACGCTCGGTTGGGACGACGCCGTCGCCAGCGCCCGCCGCGAAGCCGCCGCGCACAATCTCGGTTTCACGCCGCATTATGTCTTCTACATCGCGGCATACGGCGCCTATGGCGTCGGCTTCACGCGCTGGGGCGAGGATGGCGAGGCCGGTCTCGGCAATTCCTATTACTACGTCAGTGCCAGGGACGGCGGCATCGTGGCCGGCGAGATCATGGGCACCGGCACCGCGGGCGACGTCTTCGCCCAGGCGCAGTTCGCGCTCCACTCCGGGCGCATTCTCGGATGGTGGGGGCGCATCGCGGTCTGCCTGCTCGGGCTCGGCATTGCAGGCCTCTCGATCACCGGCCTCTACATCTGGCAGCGCAAGGCCCGCCACCGCTGGCACAAGGCGAACACCGCGGTCGCTACGCCCGCGCCTGTGGCGGCGGAATAGCTCAGTCGATCCTGTCGAAGAACGCTGTCAGCGCGGCGTCGAACGCCTCCGGCGCTTCGAGGAATGCGGCGTGTCCGCCGGGCAGCAGCGCGACTGTCGCATTCGGCGCACTCAGCGCTGCGCGCTTCGAGCGGCTCCATGCGATCGCCCGGTCGTCCTTCGCCCAGGCATAGAGCACCGGGCATTGCAGTGTCTTCGGCAGATGCCGGATATCGGCGGACGGCTTTGAAAACGACAGCCAGGCCGCTTCCAAGAGGGGCGCGCATTTATAGGCGTCGGCGATGATCTCCTCGCGCCGCCACGCGGATTTTGCGCCCGTCAGCACGGTGCGCTCGTAATAGCGGCGGTATTTGCGCGCAAAGCTCCTTTCGCCGCGCGCGCCCTTGGCGAAGAACCGCGCCATCGCCCCGCAATAGAGTTTCGCCAGCAGCCCGACCTTCTGCAGCCCGCCCGTGTTGCACAGCACCAGCGCGCTCACCCGCTCCGGATGCGCCGCCGCATAGCGCAGCGCCGCCGCGCCGCCGATGGAGTTGCCGAGCAGCGCGAAGCGCTTCAGCCCGAGCGCGTCGACGACGCCGGACAGCAACTCGACATAGCGCGCAGGCTCCGGCGCGATGGCCTCCTTCGGGCTGCCGCCATGGCCGGGAAAATCGATCGCGATGATCGTGCAGCGCTGGCCCAGCCGCTCGCCGAGGCGGACGAAATCGCGCGCGCCATGGCCGATGGCATGCAGGCAGACGAGGGCGGGGCCGGTCCCTTGCCGCGTCACGGCGAGTTTTGTGCCCTCGACATCGAGCATCAGGGTCTGCAATGCATTGCCGTTCATCGCTCCAACCGGCGCCGTCATGGCCGCCTCCGTCTTCGGGTCTGGAAGTGATATATATATCACTCCGAAGTGATTCAAGTATCACTTTTTGACAGCCCGCGCATCTGCGGCCAGAGTTGCGCCATGCCGAAGCGCGCAAGACCCACGAAACCGGCCAGAAGCACCGCCGATCTCCTGATCGACGCGGCGGCGCGCGAGTTCAGGGCCCATGGTTATGGCGGCACCGACAGCAACAAGATCGCAGCCCGCGCCGGTTTCGCGCCGCAGACTTTCTATCGCCACTTCGCGGACAAGCTTGCGATCTTCATCGCCGTCTATCGCCGCTGGGAGGATGAGGAGGCGGCCATGGTCGCCTCGCTGGTCGAAAAGCGCGCCGGCGCCGCGGCGCTCGCCGACGCCGTGGTGGCGCATCATCGCGCCTGGCTGCTGTTCCGCCGCTCGCTCCGCACGCTTTCGGTCGAGAACGAGACGATGCGCAAGGCGCGCGCCGAAAGCCGCCTGCGCCAGATCCGGAACGCTATCGCCCTCACCGGCACGGGTACGCTGGAGACGTTGGCTCCTCTTCTCTTCCAGATCGAGCGCCTGACCGATGCCATCGCGGAGGGGGAGTTCGCCGATCTCGGCGTCAGCGAATCGGCCGCGCGGGAAGCTTTGGCGAAGCTGCTCTCCGCGCTCAGACGCCGCTGAGTTCTGCTGGCGGAATTTCGAAACCGGTTATAGTCGCCCCGCCGTGATCGAGAGGCGGGGATGCCGGACAGCGAAGCCGCAGCGAAGTTCAGGCAGGACGGATTCGCCGTGATCCCGCGCCTCGCCGATCCCGACACCGTGCGCGCACTGCGCGAGGTCTACGATGGCATGCTCGACGGACGCGTGCCCACGCCCGGAACCGATCGCCAGCTCGGCGGAATCACGCGCCAGATCATGGTCCCGCATCTGCATCATCCGATCTTTACCGGCAATCCGGCGGTCCGCGCGGCACGGGAGATCTCGCGCGAGCTGATGGCATGCGGCGATCCGCAATTCTTCTTCTCCATGCTGATCCACAAGCCGGGCGGGCATCCGCACGCGACGCCCTGGCACCAGGACATGGCCTATGCCCGCATGCCGTTCACACAGGCGGGAACGCTCTGGCCGGGCGACGTCGTCGCGCAGTTCTGGCTCGCCCTCGACGATGTCGACGAGACCATGGGCTGCATGGAGTTCATCCCGGTCACGCCGGGTCAGCCGATGCCCGAACACCACGTCGCCAGCGGCGATCCGACGGACGACGGCCGGCTCCTGGCGATGGTCGATCCGGCAACCCAGCTCGATCTCAGCCGCGCCGTGAAGTGCCCGCTGCCAGCCGGCTCGGCCACGGTCCACGGCTACACCACGCCGCATTACACCGGCCCCAACCGCTCGACTCGCGGCCGCCGCGCCTTCATTTTCAGCTTCGCGAATATGGCCGCGTTGCGCGGACTCACGGCCGGGGCCGCCGCCTGAGTGTTCTCGGAACGTCCTAAGAACAAGATGTAGTATATTCGTTATAAATCAATCCATTACCCAGCGGCTTGCGAAATAGAACAAAGTGCGTACATTGCTTCGCACATGGTGGCCGCTTGGGTTTTCCGGGCGGCTCTGGAATAAGGAGGCGGATCTCATGTCACAGGCGGCACTCAAGCTCGTGGGCAAGGAAGACAACGAAAAGAAGCGCGCCCTCGAGGCGGCGCTCAGCCAGATCGACCGGGCTTTCGGCAAGGGCTCCGTCATGAAGATGGGCCAGAAGGATCTCGGGGTTTCGACCGATGCGGTCTCGACCGGCTCGCTCGGCCTCGACATCGCGCTCGGCATCGGCGGCCTGCCGCGCGGCCGCGTGATCGAGGTCTATGGTCCGGAAAGCTCGGGCAAGACGACGCTGGCGCTCCATGTCGTCGCCGAGATCCAGAAGAAGGGCGGCATCGCCGCCTATATCGACGCCGAACATGCGATGGACCCCGCCTACGCCAAGAAGCTGGGCGTCGACATCGACGAGATGCTGATCTCCCAGCCCGACACGGGCGAGCAGGCGCTCGAGATCTGCGACACGCTGGTGCGCTCCGGCGGCGTCGATATCGTGGTGGTCGACTCCGTCGCGGCGCTGACGCCGAAGGCCGAAATCGAAGGCGAAATGGGCGATCAGCTGCCGGGTCTGCAGGCCCGCCTGATGAGCCAGGCGCTGCGCAAGCTCACCGGCTCGATCTCGAAGTCCAACACCATCGTGCTCTTCATCAACCAGATCCGCATGAAGATCGGCATCATGTTCGGCAATCCGGAGACGACGACGGGCGGCAACGCGCTGAAGTTCTACGCTTCCGTCCGCCTCGACATCCGCCGCATCGGCGCGATCAAGGATCACGACGAGGTCATCGGCAACCAGACCCGCGTCAAGGTGGTCAAGAACAAGGTCGCCCCGCCCTTCAAGCAGGTCGAGTTCGACATCATGTACGGGCTGGGCATCTCCAAGACCGGCGAGCTGCTCGATCTCGGCGTCAAGGCCGGGGTGGTGGAGAAGTCGGGCTCCTGGTTCTCCTATGACGGCGACCGCATCGGCCAGGGCCGCGAGGCTGCCAAGACCTTCCTTTCTACCCACAAGGACGTGGCCGAGAAGATCGAGGCCGCGATCCGCGGCAGCGTCGGCCTGATCGGCCAGAACATGGAAGCGGGCGGCAAGGACGCGGACGACGAGGAAGAAGAATAGCCGTCCTGCGGCACACCAAAGTCCGTTCCTTTAGGCATGAGGGAACGACTCCGGCGAAGGGGCGTCCCACCACGGGCGCCCCTTCGTTTTTAGTCACCCTCCCGCAAGGGGAGGGTCGGAGGGCCGCTATTCCCCTGCCGGGGATGACAGAATTAACCCCTGCCGCTAGAAACCCCGCATGACCAGCAGCCTGTCCGACATCCGCACCGCATTCCTGGAATTCTTCCGCGACCGCCAGCACGCGGTGGTTCCGTCGTCGCCGCTCGTCCCGCGCAACGATCCGAACCTGATGTTCACCAATGCGGGCATGGTCCAGTTCAAGAACACCTTCACCGGGGCCGAGAAGCTGCCGTTCAACCGCGCGACCTCGGTGCAGAAATGCGTCCGCGCCGGCGGCAAGCACAACGACCTCGACAATGTCGGTTACACCCAGCGCCACCACACCTTCTTCGAGATGCTGGGCAATTTCTCCTTCGGCGACTACTTCAAGGAAGCCGCGATCGAATATGCTTGGGACTTCGTCTCCAAGACCGTCGCGCTGCCCAAGGACAAGCTCCTCGTCACGGTCTATCCGACCGACGACGTCGCCCGGAACCTGTGGAAGAAGATCGCCGGCCTGCCCGACGAGCGCATCATCGGCCATGAGAGCAATCTCTGGGCGATGGGCCCCATCGGCCCCTGCGGCTACTGCTCCGAGATCTTCTTCGACCAGGGTCCCGGCGTCGAAGGCGGCCCGCCGGGCTCGCCCGAAGAAGATGGCGACCGTTTCCTCGAATTCTGGAATCTCGTCTTCATGCAGTTCGAGCAGGTCGATGAGAACACCCGCATCGACCTGCCCAAGCCTTCGATCGACACCGGTATGGGGCTCGAGCGCATCGCCGCAATCCTCCAGGGCGTCACCTCGAACTACGAGACCGATCTCTTCCGCCATCTGATCGAGGCATCGATCGCCGCAAGCGGCGCCAAAGCCGAGGGCGAGGCGAAGTTCAGCCATCGCGTCATCACCGACCATCTGCGCTCGACCTCGTTCCTGATCGCCGACGGCGTGCTGCCGTCGAACGAGGGGCGCGGCTACGTCCTGCGCCGCATCATGCGCCGTGCAATGCGCCACGCGCATCTGATCGGCGCGAAGGAGCCGCTGATGTACCGCCTCGTCCCGGCGCTGGTCGCCGAGATGGGCGCGGCTTACCCCGAGCTCAAGCGCGCCGAGCCGCTGGTCACCGAAACGCTGCGCCTCGAGGAGATCCGCTTCCGCGAGACGCTCGCCCGGGGCATCAAGCTGCTCGACGAAGCCACTGCCGGCATGGGCGAAGGCGCAACGCTCTCCGGCGAAACCGCGTTCAAGCTCTACGACACCTACGGCTTCCCGCTCGACCTCACACAGGATGCGCTCAAGGCCAAGCACATCGCCGTCGACACCGCCGGCTTCGACGCCGCGATGGCGCGCCAGAAGGCCGAGGCGCGCGCGGCCTGGGCCGGCTCCGGCGAAGCCGCGACCGATCAGCAGTGGTTCGCCGTGCGCGACGCGTTCGGATCGACCGAATTTCTCGGCTACGACACGGAAGAAGCCGAGGGCAATGTCCTGGCGCTGTTCAAGGACGGCGCGCGCGTGCAATCCGCGAAGGAAGGCGACACGGTCCTGCTCCTCGCCAATCAGACGCCGTTCTACGCCGAATCGGGCGGCCAGGTCGGCGACGAGGGCACGATCAAATCCGCCAGGGGCGCCGGCCTCGTCACCGACACCGAGAAGAAGCTCGGCGCGCTGCATGTCCATGTCGTCAAGGTGACGGAGGGCGAGATCAAGGTCGGCGACGCCGTCGATCTGAAGGTCGATGGCGAGCGCCGCCGCGCGACCCGCGCCAATCACTCCGCCACGCATCTTCTTCATGCCGCGCTCAAGAAGGTGCTCGGCGATCATGTGCAGCAGAAGGGTTCGCTGGTCGCGCCCGACCGGCTGCGCTTCGACTTCAGCCATCCCAAGCCCGTCAGCCATGATGAGCTCGAACGCATCGAACAGCTGGTCAACGACGTCATCCGCCAGAACTCCGACGTCGCCACGCGCCTGATGGGCACCGAGCAGGCGATTGCCGAAGGCGCGCAGGCGCTGTTCGGCGAAAAGTATGGTGACGAGGTCCGCGTCCTCTCGATGGGCTCCGATCCCGAAGGCGGCAAGAGCTATTCGGTCGAGCTTTGCGGCGGCACGCATGTCTATCGCCTGGGTGATATCGGCCTCTTCACGATCCTGTCCGAAAGCGCCGTCGCCGCCGGCGTCCGCCGCATCGAGGCGCTGACTTCCGAAGGCGCGCGCAAATATCTCTCCGCCCAGGCCGAGATCGCGCGCGAAGCCGCCGCCGCGCTCAAGACCAGCGCGGCCGAATTGCCGGCCCGCGTCGCCGCGCTCTCCGACGAGCGCCGCAAGCTCGAGCGTGAGCTCGCCGATGCCAAGAAAGCGCTGGCGCTGAGTGGTGCGAGCGGCAGCGCAAAGGGCGAGGCCCATGCCTCCGGTGCGGGTGCCCGCCTCATCGGCGGCATCAAGGTGGATTTGCGTGTCGTTGAAGGCATTGCCGCAAAGGATCTGAAGAGCCTTGCCGACGACGCCAAGAACAAAATCGGCTCCGGCGTCGTCGCCTTCGTCGCGGTCGCCGACGGCAAGGCCTCGCTCGTGGTCGGCGTGACCGACGATCTGACCAAGCGCATCAGCGCGGTCGATCTGGTGAAGCTCGGCGCCGAGGCGCTCGGCGGCAAGGGCGGCGGCGGCCGCCCCGATATGGCCCAGGCCGGCGGCCCCGACGGTGACGGCGCCCAAAAAGCGCTCGCCGCAATCGCTGCCCGCCTTGGCGCCCTCAGCCCGGCGGCATGACCGCGCCGTCCGAGTCGCCGCGCCGCCGCGCCTATCTCGCGCTCGAAGGCGGACGGCTCGGCGGCATGCTCGGCGCTGCCGTCGAATACGGGCTGGTTACGCTGATCGTCCTCAACGCCGCCGCCTATACGCTGCAGAGCGTGCCGGAATTCGAGGCCCGCTATGCCGGGCCGCTCGCGGTGTTCGAGAACATCTCGATCTTTGCCTTCGCGGTGGAATACGTGCTGCGGGTCTGGACTGCGCCGGAGGAGCCGGCGATCGGCGAGCGCGGACCGTTCCTCGGCCGGCTCCGGTTCGTCCTGCGTCCGATGATGCTGATCGATTTCATTGCGGTCGGCCCGGCCATCCTCGCGATCTTCGTGCCGTTCTTCGATCTGCGCGTCCTGCGCCTCATCCGTCTCCTGCGCCTGCTCAAGATCGCGCGCTATTCGCCCGCCCTCGCCGCGCTCACCCACGCCCTGATCGAGGAGCGCCGCGCACTCTATGGCAGCCTGCTGCTCTTCCTCTGCGCGTTGTTGCTTTTCGCCGGTGCGATGCACGCCATAGAAGGGCGTCTGCAGCCCAAGGTCTTCGGCACGATCCCCGATGCGATGTGGTGGGCGGTATCGACCCTGACGACCGTCGGCTATGGCGATGCCGTGCCGCTCACCCCGCTCGGCCGTCTTCTCGCAGGCGTCGCGATGATCGTCGGCCTTGGTCTCGCTGCGCTCCCCGTCGGTATCGTCGCCACCGGCTTCGCGAACTCGATCCATCGCCGCGACTTCGTCGTCACCTTCGGCATGGTCGCCCGCGTGCCGATCTTCCGCGGCTTCAGCGCCCAGACGGTGGGCGAGATCATGGACCTCCTGCGCGCCTCGACCATCGGCAGCGGCGATGTCCTCTCGCTCCCCGGCGAACGCGCTGCCGCGATGTATTTCGTCGTTGCCGGCGAGATCGAGGTCCAGCTTCCCGAGCATCGCTTGCGCTTTTCGGCCGGCGATTTCTTCGGCGAGCTCGCGCTCCTGGGCCATCGCATGCGCGATGCCGCCGTCATCGCCGTCCGCACGTCGCGCGTGCTCGCGCTTTCCGTGGCGGATTTCGAGTCGCTCGTGCACAAGCATCCCGGCCTCAAGGACGAGGTCGAGCGCCTCATCCGCGAGACGGCCGGCGAAGACTGGCTCGCCCGCGAAGAGCTCGCCGAGGCCAAGCCCGTGCGCGACGACGTCAGGGCGTGAAGTAGATCGCGATCTTGTTGCCGGTCGGATCGCGCAGATAGGCGCCGTACCAGCTCTGCTTCTCCGGCGGACGATAGCCGGGGGCGCCTTCGTCGGATCCGCCTGCGGCCAGACCCGCGCGATGCGCCTCGTCGACCTTCGCCATCGCATCGGTCTTGAACGCGATCATCATGCCGTTGCCGAAGCAGGCCGGCTCCTTGTTGAAAGGTGGGCAGATATAGACGTTATGCTCGTCGCGGTCGCGCGGCCCGTAGCCGATCCAGCCGCCATCGGCGAATTTGCGCTCGTTGCCGATCGCTTCCATCACCGCATCGTAGAATTTGCCCGACGCCTCGCTGTCGCGCGCGCCGATCGTCACATAGCCGATCATGTCCCACCTCCATTGCCTTGGAGGTTAGGGCCATTTCAGGAACAAATCAAGAACAATTTTTCGTGATCAGGCGCCGGGCTCCAGGGGGATCGCGAGGGTCACGATCGCACCCGGCTTGTTCTCGCCCACTGTGATCGAGCCCTGATGGGCCTTGGCGATCTGCCGGCAGATCGGCAGCCCGAAGCCGAGTGTGTCCAGCTCGGCGGTGGCCAGCGGCTCGTCGATCCGCGCCCGCACATCCGGCGGCAAGCCGTCGCCATTGTCGGCGACGCTGATATGCAGGTCGCGCCCCATGCGGCGCGCTTCCAGCCGGACTGCCGCCTCGGCCTTGCCGGTCACACTGCGCGCGGCATTGTCGAGCAGGTTCTGCAGCGCCTGCTGGATCTGGATGCGGTCCATCGCCACCGGCGGCAGGCCCGGCTCGACGAAGACCTGGAGCGTCGCGCCGGCCTCGCGCATCCGCGCCGAGGCCAGCCGTGCTGCCAGCGCGATCATCGTTCCGACATCGGCCGGCTTATGCACCGGCGCGCTGGAGCCGATCAGCAGGCGTAACGCCTGGATCACCTCGCCGCAGCGCTCGAACTGCGCCGCGATGCGGCCCATCAGCGACTTGGCCATCGCCGGATCGGTGCGCCCGCTGCGCAGCGCCGCGAGATAGATCCGCGCTGCGGTCAGCGGCTGCGACAGGTCGTGCGCCAGCGCGCCGGCGACCAGCGCCACGGTGCCCAGCCGCGAGCGCTCGACCAGGTCGTCGCGCATCGTTTCGATTTCGGCGAATTCCTCGTTGCGGCGCTGCAGCTCGACGATCAGCCGCCGGCTGCTGTCTTCGGTCTGGCGTCGCGCGCGGTCGGAACCGGGATCGCGCACCGCTTCGGAAACGTCATAGGCGCGATGGATGATGTGGCGCAGCGTGCCGCCGCCGTCGAGCACCGGCGAATTCCGCGGACTCCAATACCGGACCTCGAAGTCGTTGCTGTCGGCGCGGCGGACGTCGATGCGGATGACGCCCATCGTATCGGCGCGCTTCTGCGCGACGACGCGCTCGAGCGAGGCGCGCAGCTCCTCCAGCGAACTTGCGCTCTCGCCGCTCGCCGGCAGCGCGTCGAACAAGGACCGGCCGACAAGCGCGTCGCGCGCGATGCCGAACGCCGTGCAGTAGCGGTCACTGGCCGCGACGATCCTGAGATCGGGATCGAGGAGCAAGTAGGGGGCGGCGGATTTCTCGAAGACGAGCTTGAAATCGACCGGTTCGGCGGGATCCGCCATATCGGGTTACCTACGCAATACCTGGCGACCATGCGCCCGGGCACGGGGAATGCGAGCTAGGTGAACTACAGAGGGGTCGCTGGTAATCCTGATTTTCCGGCCTTGCCCGAACGCCGATGCGCCCAAATGACAAGGCCCGCGGGACGCAAATCCCGCGGGCCCTGTAACCACGATGGGTATCTGTCTCAGGCCGCCATCGCCTTCTTGAGGTTCTCGTCGACCTTGTCGAGGAAGCCTTCGGTCGTCAGCCACTTCTGGTCCGGACCGACGAGGAGCGCGAGATCCTTCGTCATGTCGCCGGCTTCGACCGTGTCGATGCAGACCTTCTCCAGCGTATGGGCGAACTTGTCGAGCGCCGTGTTGTTGTCGAGCTTGGCGCGATGCGCGAGGCCGCGGGTCCAGGCGAAGATCGAGGCGATCGAATTGGTCGAGGTCGACTTGCCCTTCTGGTGCTCGCGGTAATGGCGCGTCACGGTGCCATGCGCGGCTTCCGCCTCGACGATCTTGCCGTCCGGCGTGGTCAGGACCGAGGTCATCAGGCCGAGCGAGCCGAAGCCCTGTGCCACGGTGTCGGACTGCACGTCGCCATCATAGTTCTTGCAGGCCCAGACATAGCCGCCTTCCCACTTCAGCGCCGACGCGACCATGTCGTCGATCAGGCGGTGCTCGTAGACGATGCCGGCGGCCTTGAACTTGTCGGCGAACTCGGCGTCGAACACCTCCTGGAAGATGTCCTTGAAGCGGCCGTCATAAGCCTTCAGGATCGTGTTCTTGGTCGAGAGATAGACCGGATAGTTGCGCGCCAGGCCGTAATTCATCGAGGCGCGGGCGAAATCGCGGATCGAGTCGTCGAGGTTGTACATCGCCATCGCGACGCCCGGGCCCGGCGCCTTGAACACTTCCTTTTCGATCACCGTGCCGTCTTCGCCGACGAACTTGATGGTGAGCGTGCCCTTGCCCGGATAGCGGAAGTCGGTGGCGCGGTACTGGTCGCCGAAGGCATGACGGCCGACGACGATCGGCTTGGTCCAGCCCGGCACGAGACGCGGCACATTCTTGCAGATGATTGGTTCGCGGAAAATCACACCGCCAAGGATGTTGCGGATCGTGCCGTTGGGCGACTTCCACATCTCGTGGAGGTTGAACTCCTTCACGCGGGCTTCGTCCGGCGTGATGGTGGCGCATTTCACGCCGACGCCGTGCTTCTTGATCGCCTCGGCGGCATCGACCGTGACCTTGTCCCTGGTCGCGTCGCGGTGCTCGACGCCGAGGTCGTAATATTCGAGGTTCACGTCGAGATAGGGGAGGATCAGCTTCTTCTTGATCAGGTCCCAGATGATGCGGGTCATCTCGTCGCCGTCGAGCTCGACGACCGTGCCTTCAACCTTGATCTTGTTCATCGGGATCCTTCCGGAGTTTTGCCGGCGCGGGATATAGCGAGGGCGCGGACGAGCGTCAAAGGCGCCCAGGGCCGCGCGGGGCATGGCCGAAAATGCCCTGTTTTTAGGCCTTTAGGTCTCTGCCGGCGCGTAAGGCCCCAGCCCCTCCAGCAGGGGTTTCAGCTGCTCCGGGGCAGGCCGCCAGCGGCCGACCGAGCTGGCATAGAGCGGACGGCGCACCTGCGCCGCGCTGGCCGTGACCACGGGGCGCTGGGTGCCGGTGAAGTCAAGGCAGGCGGAATCGAAATCGAGCCCCAGGAAGGCCAGCATGCGCCGCGCCTCGCCCTCGAGATCGGCGACGACGTTTTCGTAGCGCACTTCGAGAAACACTTCGGCAGGCAGCAGCGTCTTCCAATAGGCCATCATCTCGCGCTGGGCGCGGTAGTAGCGGCCGAGCTCGCGCAGCTCGTTGGTGAAGGGATAGCCGTTGCCGAGATTGGTCGCGAACACCGACAGGCAGGTGTCCACCGGATCGCGCACGACATGGATGAAACGGGCGCGGGGCAGGGCGAGGTGCGCCACGCCGGCGAAGACGTCGTTGTTCAGTGTCTTGTCGATCACGCGCCGCGCATCGCCCGCTGCCGCATCGGTCATCGCGAGATAGAGCTCGCCGGCGCGCTTCACGGCTTCCGGCGATGCCGTACGCACCGGCTCGGGAAATCCCTTGAGCGCCTGGCCGACCGCCAGACGGAAATCCGGGATCTCTCCGACGCCGGCGATGGCGGGATGCGAAGACAGGATCTGCTCGACCAGCGTGGTGCCGGAGCGCATCACGCCCAGCACGAAGACCGGCCGCTCCGACGGATCGCCCGCATCGCGCAGCCGGGCCATCAGCTCCGGCGTGAAGACGCGCTTCACCCGCTCGAACTGCGCGTCGGTCGATGCGAAGTCGTAGGCGATCATCCCCCGCCGGATGCGATTGGCCTCGAGTTGATGGGCGAAGGATTCCTCGTGTCGCCCCAGATCGGCATAAGCCTTGCCGAGCGCATAGCGCAGCAGGCAGCGCTCCTCAGCCGTCAGGGTCTGGCGCACCAGCAGGGCTTCCATCGCCGCCATCTGCGCGTCGCCCGGCGCATAGCGCTTCATATCGGCGAGCAGTGCGTGCGTGTTCGCATCGTCCGGCGCGCGCGCAAGCGCGGCGTCCATCGCAGCGACCGCCTGATCGAGACGGCCGAACGCGTAATGCTGCGCACCCAGCAGGACATGCAGGGCAGGGGTTTGCGGATCGGCGGCGACAGCAGCCTCAAGCCGTGCCGTCAGCTCTTCGCGCCGTCCGAGCTTGGCAAGAACCGCACCGAGGCTCACCAGCGCCAGTTGATTCGCCGGATCGAGCGCAAGTGCCCGTTCGAAAGCCGTGATCGCATCGGCGAAGCGCGACGCGAGGTCGAGCGCCCGGCCATAGGCCGTCCAGGCCGCCGCATCGGCCTGCGCGAGGATGGGTTCAAGCGCCGCAATCGCTTGGTCGGCTCGGCCGAGCTGGAGAAGTGCGGTCGAAAGCCCGGTCGCCGCGGCGACATCCTGCGGTGCCTCGCGCAACGCCTCGCGATAGCAGTACGCCGCTTCAGACCAGCGTCCGCTCTGCCCATGCTCCGCCGCCTGGCGCCACAGGCGTCCATCGCGACGTGGTTCGAGCAAGATGTCGGGCAAGGCGGCCTCCTCCAAAAGCGCCTAGCCAACGTCCCGCATGTCTGTATCGCGCCACTTGTCGCAAAACCTCTCGTCTGCGCGCAGCGGAATATCTTGAGATCATGTTTGCGAAGCTCACTATGTGTGCGATGAATACATGGATGAAACCGTTAGAAACCGCAGCTGAGGCAACGCGCACGCCGCGCGGCGTTGGCGCTTCTTCCATCGCCCGCCTATAGAACCGGCATGCCCGCGCCCGTCATCGTCCTCTCCCGTCCGCAGCTTGGCGAAAACATCGGCGCCGCCATGCGCGCGATGAAGAATTTCGGCCTCTCCGATCTACGCCTGGTCGCGCCGCGCGACGGCTGGCCGAACGAGAAGGCGGTCCATATGGCCGCCGGCGCTGCCGACCTGCTCGAGGCGGTCGTGGTCTACGACCAGGCGATCGATGCGCTCGGTGACCTCCAGCTCGTGATCGCCGCAACGGCGCGCGAGCGCGGCGTCGCGAAGGAAGTTCTGACGCCCATCGAAGCGGTACGCCGCCTGCGCGCCGCCGAAGCGCAAGGTCTCAGAACGGGGCTTCTCTTCGGCAATGAGCGCGCCGGTCTCGACAATGACGAGGTCTCGCTCGCGACCTCCATCGTCACGATTCCAACCGCGGAGTTCGCCTCGCTCAATCTCGCTCAATCGGTGATGCTGCTTTGCTATGAATGGTTCCGCGCCGCGGACGAGACGCCGCCGCGCCGCATCGATCACGGCCCCATCGCCAAGAAGGCGACGCGCCAGGAGATGTTCGATCTCTTCGAGCATCTCGAAGGCGAATTGCTGAGCAGCGGCTTCCTCTATCCGCCGAGCAAGGAGACGCCGATGATCCGCCATATGCGGGCGCTCCTGAACCGCGCCAATCTCACCGATCAGGAAGTGCGCACCATTCGCGGCATGATCGTCGCGCTCGCCAAGGGCAAATTCCGCCGCCCGCCGCCGGAGGGGGCATGAGCATCGTCGCCTATGCCGTCCTGGTGTTGATCGCGCTCGGCGCCTGCGCCTTCGCGGTCTGGCCGATCCTCCGCCGCGAGCAGGGCAATGCGCGTCTGCTTCTCGCGGGTGCCGCGGCGCTGCTCGTGCTCGGTATCGGCGGTGGGCTCTATGTGATCTTCGGCCATCCCGCGCTCGCAGTGCGCAGCGTCGAAGGCGCGGCATCGGACGATCCCTACGCCAAGATCGCGCATTGGGCGGAGGAGGCGCGTGCCCATCCCGAGGATCCGCATCTCTGGGTTCAGCTCGGTGCCGGCTATATCGCGGCGCGCGATCCCGGCGATGCCGCCAAGGCCTTCGCCAAAGCCATCGGCGCCGCCGAAGCCCAGGGCCAGCAATTCTCCTTCCTCTATTCGGCCTATGGCGAGGCGCTGACGCTGTCGACGATGGGCGCGGTCCCGCCCGAGGCTGAGAAGGCCTTCGCCCACGCCCTCACGCTCGATCCGAAAGACGCGGCGGCGCGCTACTACCTCGGTCTTGCCGCCGTGGCGCGGGGCCGTCCGGAAGCGGCGCTGGTGTTGTGGCAGGGCCTGCTCGCCGATGTCCCCGCGGCTTCGCCGCTTCATGCCGAGCTGGTCGACCGCATCGCCGTCCTGCGAGGCCGGATGGGCAATGCGCCCGATATCGGTGCGATGGTGGCGAAGCTCGCGGCGCGGCTAAAGGATCATCCCGACGATCCGGAGGGCTGGCAGCGCCTCATCCGCGCCTATGCCGTTCTCGGCGACAAGGACAAGGCGCGCGCCGCGCTCGGCGATGCGCGCAAGACCGCGCGCGGCGAGAGC
>Ga0310811_10003001_pt1 | contig 21192 bp, 19 predicted proteins | sample YCmetagenome_FD_207642 | JGI IMG/M metagenome (GOLD analysis project Ga0310811, IMG submission 207642) | Soil microbial communities from experimental microcosm in Duke University, North Carolina, United States - YC | ecosystem: Engineered > Artificial ecosystem > Soil microcosm > Unclassified ...
CCGCTGCCAGGCGTGCCGCAGCGAAGACGTCCGTATCGGCGAAGTCGGCCGAATCGGCGCACCGCACGCGCGCCAGCGCCAGCAAGGAATCGCCGGCGAAGCGCGCACGCGCGGCCACCGGCGCGCTCAAGCGCGAGAGCCGTGCGGGCGCGAGCAAGACCGCGTTGTCCAAGCAGGCGAAGAGCGCCGCGAGCCGCCGTTCGTCCGCGAGCCGGTCGGCAGCCGCAAAGCAGGCGTCTCGCACGAAGGGTCACGCAGCGCGTTCGGCGGCCGCGAAGAAAGCGGCTCATACGCGGGCCGCCCGTTCGCACCACTAGACCGAAGCCCGGTGCGCGCCGGGTTTCGTTCGCGATTGTCAGCCGTGCAGCAAATGCGCGGCGAGCGAATACATCGACACGACGAGCGCGAGCGCCATCGCCACGTTGAACGCACGCAAGCGCAACGGGTTCGACAGAAAGCGCCGCACGCCCGTGCCGAACGCGGCCCACAGGCAGATGCTCGGCAGCCCGATCACGTAGAACAGGGCGGCCATCAGCATCGTGTTCACGCCGAAGTCGGCCGACATGTGGATGGTCGTCGCCGCGGTCAGCACCATCATCCATGCCTTCGGGTTGATCCACTGAAACGCGATGGCTTCATGAAAACGCATCGGCCGCGGTTCGCCGCTGCGGATCTGAAAGTCGCCGGCCGTGGCGATTTTCCACGCCAGATACAGCAGATACGCGACGCTCGCCGCTTCCAGCGCGGCGTAAAGGTAAGGCACGCGACGAAACAGTTCGCCGAGGCCGAAGCCGACCGACAGCATCAACAGCACGACGCCCGCACTGATGCCGAGAATGTGCGGCACGGTGCGGCGAAAACCGAAGTTGACGCCCGACGCGAGCAGCATCGTATTGTTGGGACCGGGCGTGATCGTCGTGACGAGCGCGAACAGCATGCCCGCAGGCAGCGCGCGGACAATATCGAAGGTCATGATGCGGTATCTCCAGACTGTATTGGCGCAGTCTAGCGATCGGCGCAGGTACAGTACCGGTACAGTTATGGAGACAGGAGACAGTACGGGATCGATGGCTGTGCGCGGCAGTGTCCGGGAAGCGTCAGGTCACCACCTCGGGTTCAGCGGTCCGCGATTGTGTCGGTCGATCGCGCTGCTCACGGTCAGCAGGATCGGCGAAAACGCAGAGCAGCCGTTTGGCTGGCCGTTCGCACTGCGCGCGGCGACCGTGGGCGTTGCGGCGGCGGGCAGCGCGGCGCCCGACAGAAACTCGCGTTTGTTCATGGTTGTGGACTCAAGAAAGAACGGGCTGCAAGGCTCTGCGAGCGGCATTGTGGACGAAAACGGTGGCAGACGTAATGAATGCGCTAACGCGAAACTCCAACACGCGGATCATGAGTCGGCGTATCGTTCGCAACTAACGGTCTATTCCCGAGGCACTCGTCCATGAGCATCCAACCCGCTGCGTCCGCCGCCGTCGTGACGTTCATTAGCCAGCATGATTTCGAGCCGACGATCGAACGGCTGAAAGCCGCGCTCGCCGCTGCCGGCGCGACCGTGTTCGCGGATATCGACCAGCGCGACGCGGCGGTGCGCGCAGGGCTCGACCTGCGCCGCACGCGTCTCGTGCTGTTCGGCAATCCGGCGGCCGGCACGCCGATCATGGCCGAACATCCGCATGCGGCGCTCGAGTTGCCGTTGCGGGTCGTGGTCTGGGAGCGCGACGACGGACGTACGGCCATCGACTACCGCGACGTTGCGCAGACGCTCGGCGCGTATGGCGTCGCCGAAGATCGGCTGGCGCCGCTGCGGGCCCTGCCCGCGTTGCTGGCGAAGATCGCGGGCTGATGCGTCGTCCGTCGCCGCCGCGTCGATGCGTGACCCCGCCCGCGATTCTGCGTACGCTTAAAAATTGAGGTAGATTGGCGGCTCCCCGTATTGAACCGTCGCGTCGGCAAGCCCGGTGGCCGCGATGCCGCCGTCCCATCGAGCCGATGACCTCCTCCGCCGAACAGACCGTTTCATCCCGCGATTCCGTGAACCGCCACTGGCAGCGCAATCTGATCGTCTGCCTGTTCGGATCGTTCACGACGATCGTCGCGATGACGGTGATGCTGCCGTTCCTTCCGCTCTACGTCGAAGAACTGGGCGTGCGCGGACACGCGGCGATCGTCCAGTGGTCGGGCGTCGCGTACAGCGCTGCGTTTTTCACCGCAGCGCTCGTCGCGCCGCTATGGGGACGCCTCGGCGATCGATACGGCCGCAAGCCGATGCTCGTGCGCGCGAGCCTCGGCATGGCGATCACGATGTCGCTGATCGGGCTGTCGCGCAACATCTGGGAGCTGGTCGGACTGCGGCTGCTCGTCGGATTCGCGGGCGGATACTCGTCGGGCTCGACGATCCTCGTCGCGACGCAGACGCCGCGTTATCGCTCCGCGTGGGCGCTCGGCGTGCTGTCGTCGGGAATCATGGCGGGCAATTTGATCGGTCCGCTGATCGGCGGGTCGCTGCCGCCGCTGATCGGCATTCGCGCGACCTTCTGGCTCGCAGGCGGTGTGATCTTCGTCGCGTTCGTCGCGACGTGCCTGTTCGTGAAGGAAGATCCGCAGACGAAAACGGTCGCTGCGCGCGCGACCGGCCGCTGGGAAGCGGTGCGGGACAAACGCCCGATCGTCGCCATGCTCGCGACCGGGCTGCTGCTGATGCTCGCGAACATGTCGATCGAGCCGATCATCACGGTGTACGTGGCGACACTCGTCGATCGCCCCGAGCACGTGACGATGATCGCCGGCCTCGTGATGTCCGCGGCGGCGCTCGGCAGCATTCTGTCCGCATCGCGGCTTGGCCGTCTCGCGGACCGCATCGGTCACGTGCACGTGATCGTCGGCGCGATGTGCGCGGCCGCAGTGCTGCTCGTGCCGCAAGCATTCGTCAGCGCGGGCTGGCAACTCGTCGTGCTGCGCTTTCTGATGGGCATCGCGCTCGGCGGTCTGCTGCCTTGCATCGCCGCGGTGATTCGCCATCGCACGCCGGACCACGCGGCGGGCTCGGTGCTCGGCTACTCGGTGTCCGCGCAGTTCGCGGGGCAGGTGCTGGGGCCGGTTGCCGGCGGTTTCGTCGGCGGTCATCTCGGGATGCGCGCGGTGTTTCTGTTCACAAGCGTGTTGATGCTGGCGGGCGCCGCCTATGCGTGGCACGCAGCAGGCCCGCGGCGCGGCGGCGGATGACGGTCCGCTGACGCCGCGCGGCGACGCGAGGGCTTCGGCGCTGGCCACAAGGCGGCAACATGCTCCTCGACGACGATTACGCTGTCCTCCTTCGGATGCCGCCAGATATCGCGGACAAATGATCGACCTGCCGCATCATCGCGCGGGGAAAACATCGCATCGCGCGCGGAGCGCGCAGCGCTGGTTCGTTGTACTACCCGAATCGCTGCGTGTATCGAGCGTGCCGCCTTCGGCATATCGGTGCCGGACTGTGCGGTGGCGTTCGCGTCGTCCTGCATTTTTTGATGAGGCGTCGGCTCGCTGGACGTCGAAGGTTTCGTGGCGTGCAGGCTGTGCCGTACGCGGCGCCCACGGGCGTGTGCGAAGGATTTCAACATTGTGCGCGAAGGGGATTGCCGTCGCTCGCACCGGCAACGTGCGTCGACGCACGGCGCTGTGAGCGGCGGTAGTATGCATCGTGCGCGATGCGCGCCGTGCGTGCGCGCCATTGCCGATGCCGTGTCAGTCACAACTGATTTTTACGTCTGCAACAACAAACCGGAGCGATGCGAATGGCCCGAAGAACTGTGTTTCGCGCGTTGATCATCGTGACGGCGGCGTTGGCCGTATCGCCGCGCATCGTATTCGCTCGTGCGGATCATCCGCCGCCGCCGCGTCCCGGCAACCAGCCGCCTCCGGGCGCCGTCGAGCGCAGCCCGCGCCGTCCCCCGCCGATCAAGACGCCGCCGCGCCCACCGCGGCCTCGCGCTCGGCACGGGATGCAATACGTGTGGGTCGAAGGACGCTGGCACTGGAACGGTCGCGATTTCGAGTGGATACCGGGCTCGTGGGTGCAGGCGGACCAGGGGTGGCGCTGGCGGTCCGGCGCGTGGGTACGCCACGGCGATTCGTGGCAGTTTTCATCGGGGCGGTGGGAACACTGAAACGCACGATGTTTGCGTGCCAGGCACCGCATTTGCAATGCCTTGTCGAATGCGCCGTCCTATCGCGATCCCATCGTTTATCTCCCAGATAATTCGTGCAACAGCGTGTAATCGATACACGCCGCGTAAGCACACGCAGCGTTCACGCATCAGGTTTAAAGTCATGACGTGGCGCCCCGTACGCCGTCGGGCTTTACAGCCTGCTTTCGCACACTGTCGATCCCGCTACGTCGCTGCCTGAACCGGCAGCAGCAACGCATAGCGGTCATCGTCGATTAGTGATCCTTACATTGCAGCCAGGACGGACTGACAATCGGCTTCATGCCGATTGCGCGTCCTTTTCGATGCCGTCAGCGCCATGGGAGCCGCCGTCAATGAGCAACACCGAAAAACGTTCCATAGAAATCGATTTTTTCCGCGGATGCGCACTGATTGCCATCGCACTCGATCACATTCCGGCGAGCGTGTTGTCGCACGTGATGTTGCACACCTTTGCCTATTGCGATTCGGCCGAGGTCTTCGTGTTCGTCAGTGGCTATGTGTCCGCGGCGAGTTGGCTCTCCATTGCCGCGCGCAGAGGAGATCCCGCGGCGAACCGGCGATTCTGGCGTCGAGGAAGGGAAATCTATGCTGCGTATCTCTGCACGGCTGCGCTGATGCTGCTGACCGGGGCCCTCGCGGTTCATCTGCACGTCGATTCGCCGCTCGTCGACTACTCGGGCTATTTGCGCTTCGCGGATCATCCGCTCGCGATGCTCGGCAACATCGTGCTGTTTCGCGATCAGCCGTATCTCGCGTCCGTGCTGCCGATGTATGTGTTGCTGCTGCTTGCGTTGCCGTTCGCGATGCCGCTTGCGCGTCGGTCGCCCGATCTCGCGCTCGGCGCGAGTTTCGCCCTATGGTTCGCCGGCTGCTGGCTCGTTCGATTGCTGCCCGACGCGACGAACGCAGGTTGGGCGTTCAACCCGTTCGCATGGCAGGCGATGTTCGTCCTTGGCGTGATGTGCCGGCTGTATCCGCTGTCGCGCGAATTTCAGTCGTCGAAGTGGGGCAATGCGATCACCGTACTTGCATTGGTCGTGGTGATCGCGTTCGCGTATTTCCGTTTGTTCGTCGATGTCGCGCCGCCGCCCGGCTATCTGAAGCAGAACCTCGCGAGCCTGCGGATCGTCAGCTTCGGCGCGATTGCGTGGCTCGCTGCGCAGGCCGTGCGCACCGGCTGGATCGCGTGGCTTGCAGCGCGCACGCCGGCCGTCGTCAACGCCGGGCAGCAGGCTCTCGTGTGTTTCGTCGGCGGCGCGGTCGTGTCGAACGTCGTCGATACGCTGCTGCGCGCCGCACATGCCACCGAGTTTCTGCCTGCGCGTCTCGCGGGCGACGTCGTCGCGATCGGCGCGCTGCTGTTACTCGCGGATGTCGCGCGACGCCGGAAAGCCGGCCGGTCGCAAGGCGCACTCGCACGAGGTGCGGCATTCGTCGTCGCCCAGGATCGCGGCCGCGCAAAGTGAGGGTTTGCGGGAGCCCGCCACTTGCAGATGGGCACAATGCCCGTCATGCATGGCGAAGTCGGGGACACTCGTCCCCGATCAATCCGGCTAAAGGTGAGAGTCTGCGGGATACGACGTCGCTGCCGTCATGACGCTGCCAGTTCGCGCACGTCCGTCACAGGCTGCGAACCGAACGCGTCGCTCAATGCATGGTCGATCAGCTTCTGCGCGGCGCTCTGCGGCGACGTGAGCTGGTTGTTCTGCTTCAGTTGCTCGAAACGTTCGCGCTGCGGGAAGCGTTCTTCGCTCGTCGAGCGGATCGTGGCCTGCATGCCGGTATCGACGACACCCGGCGCCACGCTGCTGATGCGCAGCGGTCCGTTGGCGTCGAGCGCGACCGCCCGCGCGTGATGATCGAGCGCCGCTTTCGTTGCGCAGTACACGCTCCAACCCGCGTACGCGTTGCGCCCGGCGCCACTCGACACGTGAACGATCCGTCGTTGCGCATTCGTATCGAGCGCGGCGAGCGCGCTCGCGAGCATCAGCGGCGCAGTCACGTTCACGCTGACAGCGCGCGCGACGGCGCTCACGTCCTGCGTCGCGAGCGGACCGATCGGATCGACGACGCCTGCGTTGTTGAACAGCAGCACGCAGCTCGCATCGGCGACGAATGCGCGAAGCGCATCGCCGGCGAGCCATGTCGCGACGGCGTTCGTATCGGACAGATCGAGCGCCGTTTCCGTGAAGCGCTCGGGAAAACGCGCGCCCAGCGCCAGCGTCGGATGCCGGCTTCGCGACAGACCCAGCACGGCGATCTCTCGTTGCAGCAGTTGTTCGGCGAGCGCAGCGCCGACGCCGCGCGTGTGACCGGTCACGATCGCACGAATGGAGCCGGAAAAAGACGGGGTAATTGTCATGGCGATAGAAGGAGTGACAAGAAGGACAGCGAGGCGATACAGCGGGGAAAACCTGAAAAAAACACCGGAAAACAACGCAAATTCCGCAAGGGTGACACGCGTGCGGACGCTGGACATTCACGCGCCGCGCGTTTTGGGGAGCAGAAGCGCCGCCAATGATTCGGTATCATAGCGCCGGATCCCACCCTGGAAGAGAGCTGCACGTGAAAGCCGCATCCCAACAACGCCGTCCCCTGAGCTTCAAAGAAGGTCTTCAGGAAATCAAGAAGAGCTGGGGGCTGGCCTCCGGGCAAGCGCCCGAAGAGACGCCGCAGCAGCCGGCCGACAGCCGGCGTGCGCGCCAGCAACGCGCGGAGGCGAAGGGCGAACGCGCGAAAGAGCGTCGTCCGGGCGGCCAGCAGCGTCCGCGCGCGGCGGATGCGAAGCCGCAGCACGCGTCCAGCCGCGACAAGGCGGGCGGCAAGCCGGTACAGCAATCGAAGCCGGTGGCGCAGCAGCAGAAGCAGCCGCCGCGTCAGCATCAGCGTCCGCGGCCGGCGAAGCCGCTGCCTGCGAACCTGAGCGACGAAGAACGCGCACGCATCGAGCGCAATCGTCAGTTGAATTCCGTCTGGAATGTGCTCGCGAAGCATTACCCGACGTTCCGTGAGCGGCTGCCGCTGAAGATTGGCGTGATCGACGAACTGTGCGCGCGTCATCCGGACCTCGAACGGACGCTGCTCGTCTCGGTGCTGAAACGTCACGTGAATCACCCGCGCTATCACGAGCGCGTGGCCGCGGGCGGCCCGCGCTACGAGCTGGACGGCACGCCATCGGAAGGGCCGGGTATCGAACCGTCGCACATCGCGCGCGCGAACGCGGCGCTCGCGCGCCAGAAGGCGAAGGCCGAAGCTCGCGCACAGGAGGCAGCGCAGCAGCAGGGCAGCGCACAGCCGGCGGCCGCCGCGCAACAGCCGGCGCAGGTTGCCGCCGATGTGCAGGCGCCTGCTGCGCCGGAAGCATCGGTCGTGGAAAGCGCCGATTCCGGACGACCCGAGTCGCAAGACTGAGCGTCGTCTTTGCTGGCGATGTACCGCACATCGACGCCGTACGTCGCCAGCCCTCCCTCAACGTCGCGAGATAAAAAAGAAAATGTTCGCGACGGGTCCACGACATCGTTACGCCGGTTCGCCGGGCTACTCGGTTGACGAAAATCAATCGCGGCAGACGCTCGCCCGCGATGATGACCGCAGCGGAGCACGCGTGCGCCGCACGGCGATCGACGGCAGAATCGGACTACGGACAGGGGAACGAGATGACCTTGAAGGGCAACATCAGCGAGGGGCACTGGAACGTCGTCGTCGAGACGACGCACGCGGCCAGCGGCGGCTATCGCTGCACAGTTCATGTGATGCATGAATTGCCGGGCCACAACGCATTCAATCACACGTTTACGCACCACCGCACGTTTTCGACTGAGCACGATGCGGTGCTGGAAGGACTGCGTGAAGGAATGACGTGGATCGAACTCAAACGGACGAACGCATTCGACGTTTGATCATTGATGTGCGAGGGTTCCGGCGCCGCGCCGACGGTACGCGTGCAGCGCCGAACCGTGCGCTGCACGGTCTTCGATCAGACGAATTGCGTGCAGCGGCAGCGATCGGCGTGCGGACGTTATGCGGGGTCGTCGGCGAACAGTCCGTGTTCGGGCACTGCTTCCGAGTCGTCGATCCACTGCACGTGCCAGTGTCCGACGGCCGGCGCGGCGAGCGAATTCGCGCGCCAGCTGGCTGAGCCTTCCTCGCCCTCGAACGGGCCCGTATCCGCGCTGAAATTGAGTCCTTCGAGCACGCACACCGTATGCCGGTCGGTGGCGTCGCTGAGGCGCGTTTCGCCGCCTGCAATGTCGAAGCATCCCCACGGCGGCAGCGCGATACCGACGTGGCCTTCACGCGACCACTTGCCGGTGTCCTTGTCGAGCCACACGATCGCGTATGCGGACGGATCGAGGCGGTCGAAGCTGTCGAGGTGAACGGTGATACGCATGACTGACTCCTGTAAAGGGGCAATTCGACGGGATCACTGGCTCAGGCGATCACTGTAACAGCAGACGCGCCGGTCCAGGGAGGATCGCGCGGCACATTCGGCGCGCCGCGTGCGGGGACAGTTCACGACACGACTTCACTCAGCGCGCGACGCGGCGAATGCGGCACGCGCGGTCCACGGCCGATACGTAAAAGCAGCTGCGGATTCGCGTTCGCACCGAGTCCGATGAGCGCCGCGAGCTGCTCGCGCAGCGCAGCGACTTCGATCGGTTGGTTCAGATACGACGCCGTCAGTCCGGCCTGCGCGGCGACGAGCAGCATGCGCTGCATCGCTTCGCCGGCCGCGAGCCATGCTTCGCGATCGTCGCTGCCGGTGGCGAGGCACACGATCAACGGAGATCCGACGACGAGCCGATGATGCGTGGCCGCGACCCCATCGCCGAGATCGAACGTGCGCACGACCGATGCGGCGAGCGGCGTCGCGAAGTCGAGTAGCGGCAGCATGTCGGTCGCGAACGCGGGCATGCCGTCGTCGCGCCGACGCGGATGGATCCAGTTCGCCAGTTCGCGGCGAAAACGCGGATCGCCGAATTGCTGCCGATCCGCGAGTGCGACGAGGAGCGCGATGCGCTCGCGCTCGACGAGTTCGCTCACGCAGGTGATGTCGACGCCTTCGGCGCTGGCCGCTTCGATCAACGCGCGCTCGATCGCAGGATCGACCGGTTCGTCGGCGAACGGCTGCCGCGTGGTCACGCGCGTCGCGATCGCATCGAACAGAGCGGGCAGCGATTCGTCGCGATGACCGTCGTGCACGATCCGCACTTCCGCGACGACGTCCGGATCGGCACTCGACGGAAAGAGCGCGATCGAGTACGCGAGACCGACTCGGCTCAGCGCGACGCGCAGGTTGAACAGCGCGGCGCCGCAGCTGATGATCAGCTCGCGATCGAACGGATCGGCGACCGGCAGCGCGCGCAGCCGATCCGCGCACACGGCAACCGAATCGGTTCCGACGATGAATCGCCACGGCTGCGTGTTGTGGCTCGACGGCGCGAGCACCGCGCAGTGCAGCGCGAAGCGCAGTTGTTCTTCGACGCTCGCCGACTGTTCGAGGCGGCCGGCGTCGAGCGGCGGCAATCGCGGCGATCCCTGGCGGATCGGGTGCGGGTCGGCTTCCATCTGTCGATCTCCGGGTAAAGCGGCATCAGGCGGCATCAGGCGGCGTGTGTCAGTGCGACATCAGCACCGGCACCGTCATCGATTCGAGCATCGTGCGCGTGACGCCGCCGAGCATGCGCTGCTGCCAGCGCGTATGGCCATACGCGCCCATCACGACGAGGTCGTACCCTGCATCGTCGGCGTGCGAAAGCAGCGCGTTGCCGGCGGTCTCGTCCGAGTCGCAGACGATGTGCGTCGCATCCACCTTCGCGCCGTGCCGGCCGAGTGCGTCGACGATGTCGATCGCGGGCCGCGGCGATGTCGCCGGTGTGCCGTTCCTCGCCACGCGCACGACGGTCACCTGCGTCGCGCGCAGCAGGAACGGCAGCGCGTCGTGGATCGCGCGCGATGCTTCGCGGCTGCCGTCCCACGCAACCAGCACGCGCTCGCCGAGCGGCGCGCAGCGGCCCGCGTACGGCACGAACAGCACCGGACGGCCGCATGCCATCACGAGGTCTTCGGGGAAACGGTCGCCGACGTTGGCCTCCGCGTGCTCCGGGTCGTTCTGGCCGGCGATCACGAGGTCGGCGCCGCGAGCGGCGTCGATCACGGCTTCGTCCGCGTACTCGTCCGGCGCGATCCAGTCGCCTTCGACGCCCGCGCGCGTCAGTTCCGCGCGAAAGAGCCGTTCGATCGCGCCGCGCTGTTCGTCGCGCGTCTGGCTTTGCAGCGCGAAATATTCGGTGGCGCTGGCCGACAGGTAGAACGATTGCGTATCGGGCACGAACGTCGCGAACATCCCGGTGACGTGCGCGCCGAACGCGCGGGCGATCCGCAGCGCGACGTCCACGCGTGCGGCGGCGCGCTGGGTGGTGTCGAGGTGGACGAGCAGCGTCTTGTAGCTCATGATGCGCTCCATCGGTTTAGCCCGGGATCGAGCCGGAATCGGGTCCGTCGTTCGGACCAGCACGGGCCTCGCCGGTGTGGCGGAATCTCGTTGCTACTGTAAGAACGGCCGGGGCCACACGGTTGATTCAGGTCAACACACGGGGCGCCTGCGATGGCCGCTTCCCAACCCTAAATTCGACGTAACCGCTTTGCCACCATCGATGGAAACACGACGATCCTTGCGCGTCGCCCGATCGGGCGATGTCACCGAAGTACTGCTGGCCTTTCTCAAACTCGGCGCGACCAGTTTCGGCGGCCCGATCGCGCATCTCGGCTACTTTCGCCGCGAATTCGTCGAGCGGCGGCGCTGGCTCGATCACGATACGTTCGCCGATCTGCTCGCGCTATGCCAGTTCCTGCCGGGCCCGGCGAGCAGCCAGCTCGGCTTTTCGATCGGACTCGCGCGGGCCGGCTGGCGAGGCGCGCTCGCCGCGTGGGTCGGGTTCACGCTGCCGTCGTTCCTGCTGATGATCGCGTTCGCCGCGCTCGCGCCGCGGCTCGGCGGCGCGCTTGGCAACGGCGTCGTCCACGGGCTGAAGCTCGTCGCGGTGGCGGTGGTCGCGCAGGCGGTCTGGGACATGGCGCGGCGGCTTTGTCCGGACCGGCGGCGCGCGGCGATCGCGATCGTCGCCGTCGCGCTGCTCGCGGTGCTGACCGGCCGTTTCGCGCAGTTGATCGCGATTGCGGTCGGCGCCGCGCTCGGCGCGGTGCTGTGCCGGTCGCCGGACGCAGCGAGCGAAGGCGCTCGCGCGGATTCCTCGCCGGCCATCGTGCCCGTGTCGCGCCGGGTCGGGACGGTCGCGCTCGTGCTGTTCTGCGTGCTGCTGATACGCATGCCGTCGGCGCCGGGCGTCGGAGCCCATGCGATTGCGATTTTCGATGCGTTCTATCGGTCCGGCGCGCTGGTGTTCGGCGGCGGACACGTCGTGCTCCCGCTCTTGCAGCAGCGCACGGTGGCGACGGGCTGGGTGCCGCCGGACGTCTTTCTCGCCGGATACGGCGCCGCGCAAGCCGTGCCGGGGCCGCTGTTCACGTTCGCGGCGTATCTCGGCTGGGTCGCGCAGCCCGAGCCGACTCGCATGGCCGGCGCGCTGATCGCGACCGCCGCGATCTTCCTGCCCGGCCTGCTCCTCGTGATCGCCGCGCTGCCGTACTGGAGTGTGCTGCGGCAGCGGCCGTCGATGGCTGCCGCGCTGGCCGGCGTGAACGCGGCGGTGGTCGGGCTGCTGGCGTTCGCGCTGTATTCGCCGGTGTGGACGAGCGCGGTGCTGTCGGGCGTCGATTTCGCGGTGGCCGTCGTCGCATTCGCGCTGCTCGTGCGCTGGAAAGTGCCGCCGCTTGCGGTCGTGGTGTTCTGCATGGCGGCGGGCGGCGTTGCCGCGCTGGTTGGCTGACGCGGAGGCATCATTTCATCGGCACGCGGGTCGGCTTCGTGCTCGCGCGCATGCGCGGGTAGTGCGGCTTCGCAGCGGATTGCCGGGCCGGCCTCGACCGGGGAGCCCGGTACGGTTCCGACCCTTTCTGCGGAGCGCGCCGGTCTGCGGCTATCATAGGGACCATTTTCCTTACCGCCCGCATCGACTCGATGGCCAAAACGAACGCCGCCCTGAAGTCCAGCCCACCTCGCATGTCGGATGTCGCGCGTCTCGCGGGCGTGTCGAAGATGACGGTGTCGCGCGTGCTGGCTGGGCGCAGCGCATCGGTCGCGACGCGCGAGCGCGTGCAGCAGGCCGTCGAGCAGCTCGGCTACGTCGCGGACGCGGCAGCCGGCGCGCTGTCGTCGGGACGCTCGGAGTTCGTCGCGGTGCTGGTTCCGTCGCTTTCCAGTTCGAACTTCTCGGACACCGTCGGGGGTCTCACCGCCGTGCTCGAATCGCACGGGCTGCAACTGCTGATCGGCGACACCGGCTACGCGCTCGAGCGCGAAGAGGCGCTCGTGCGCCAGATGCTGCGTCACCAGCCGCGCGCGATCGCGCTGACCGGCTCGCAACATACCGACGCGACGCGCACGTTGCTGCGGCGCTCGGGCATCCCCGTCGTCGAGATGTGGGACCTGCCCACCGATCCGATCGATATCGCCGTCGGTTTTTCGAACGTCAAGGCCGCGCGCGAAATGGTCCGGCATCTCGCCGGGCGCGGCTATCGGCGGATCGGGTTCGTCTGCGGGGCGAGTCCGCTCGACCGGCGCGGTCTCGATCGCCTGAAGGGGTATCAGCAGGAAGTGAAGGCGCTCGGGCTTGGCGAGCCGCGCGCGATCCGGCTCGGCGAATCGCCGATCACGATGAGCCACGGCGGCCCCGCGATCGCCGCGTTGCTCGAACAATGGCCGGACACCGAAGCCGTGATGTGCGTGAGCGATATGTCCGCATTCGGCGCGATCATGGAATGCCAGCGGCGCGGACTCGCGGTGCCAGGCGACATCGCGATTGCCGGCTTCGGTAACTTCGAGGTCGCGAGCTGCTGTCATCCGACGATCACGACCGTGTCGGTCGACGCGTACGGAATCGGCGAACACACCGGCGAGACGCTGCTCGCCGCGCTGGCCGCGCGAGAGGAGGGCGATGACGCGGCCGTTTCGTCGCTGCCGAAGCACGTGAAAATCGACTATACGGTCGTGCCGCGCGAGAGCGCGTAGCGCCGGATGCCGCGGCGGATGGGTGCCGCGGGGTTCCACGCTCGTTCGTCTCGTCGACCCGCTGATTCGCTGCTGCGCGACTGCCGGGGCCACGCGCCCGCGGGCACCCGCCCGGCTTAGGGCGTTGGCGCGCACATGCGGCGCGCCGCCTGCTTGGATATCGAGCGAAAGCCTTGGGAGCGGGCACCGAGCCGTGCTACCATTCGGACGATGTTACCGGTAACGGCCCTGCCGCCGTGTGCGCCGCGTTCCCGAACGCACGCCGCACGCGAAAATACGAGCGGGCCGGCCGATCTTTTGGAGGAGCACGCGAGATGTCCCAATCCCAACCGCGGCGGTTGCGCAGCCAGGACTGGTTCGACGACCCAGCCCACGCGGACATGACGGCGCTGTACGTCGAACGTTTCATGAATTACGGCCTGACGCGCGAGGAATTGCAGTCGGGCCGCCCGATCATCGGCATCGCGCAGACCGGCAGCGATCTGGCACCGTGCAACCGCCACCACCTCGAACTGGCGCAGCGCGTGAAGGCGGGGATCCGCGACGCGGGCGGCATTCCGATGGAATTCCCGGTGCACCCGCTCGCGGAGCAGAGCCGCCGGCCGACCGCCGCGCTCGACCGCAATCTCGCGTATCTCGGCCTCGTGGAAATCCTGCATGGCTTCCCGCTCGACGGCGTCGTGCTGACGACCGGCTGCGACAAGACCACGCCCGCGTGCCTGATGGCCGCGGCGACCGTCGATTTGCCGGCGATCGTGCTGTCCGGCGGCCCGATGCTCGACGGCTGGTATAACGGCCAGCGCGTCGGCTCCGGCACCGTGATCTGGCACGCGCGCAATCTCCTCGCGGCCGGCGAGATCGACTACGAAGGGTTCATGGAGCTGACCACGGCGTCGTCGCCGTCGATCGGCCACTGCAACACGATGGGCACCGCACTGTCGATGAACAGCCTCGCGGAAGCGCTCGGCATGTCGCTGCCGACCTGCGCGAGCATTCCGGCCGCGTATCGCGAACGCGGGCAGATGGCGTACGCGACCGGCAAGCGGATCTGCGAACTGGTGCGCGACGACGTGCGGCCGTCGCAGATCATGACGCACGACGCGTTCGAAAACGCGATCGTCGTCGCTTCGGCGCTCGGTGCGTCGACGAACTGCCCGCCGCACCTGATCGCGATTGCGCGTCACATCGGCGTCGAGCTGAGCCTCGCGGACTGGCAGCGCGTCGGCGAACAGGTGCCGCTGCTCGCGAACTGCATGCCGGCCGGCGAGTACCTCGGCGAGAGCTTCCACCGTTCGGGCGGCGTCCCGGCGATCCTGAAGCAGCTCGATGCGGCGGGCCTGATCCATCGCGATTGTCTGACGGTGTCGGGCCGCACGATCGGCGATATCGTGGCGACCGCGCCCGATGCGGACAACGAAGTGATCCGCGCGCACGATGCGCCGCTCAAGCACGGCGCCGGTTTCATGGTGCTGTCGGGCAACTTCTTCGACAGCGCGATCATGAAGATGTCGGTGGTCGGCGACGCGTTCCGCAAGACGTACCTGAGCGAGCCGGGCGCGGAAAACGTGTTCGACGCGCGCGCGATCGTGTTCGATGGTCCCGAGGACTATCACGCGCGAATCAACGACCCGTCGCTCGAAATCGACGAGCGCTGCATCCTCGTGATCCGCGGTGCGGGTACGGTCGGCTATCCGGGCAGCGCCGAGGTCGTGAACATGGCGCCTCCGGCCGAACTGCTGAAGCGCGGGATCGACTCGCTGCCGTGCATGGGCGACGGACGTCAGAGCGGCACGTCTGCGAGTCCGTCGATCCTCAACATGTCGCCGGAAGCGGCGGTCGGCGGCGGCCTCGCCCTGCTGAAGACGAACGACAGGATCCGCGTGGATCTGAACGCGCGCCGCGTGGACGTGTTGATCGACGAAGCCGAACTCGAGCGCCGCCGCGAACACGCGACGTTCGCCGCGCCGCCTTCGCAGACGCCGTGGCAGGAGCTGTATCGCCAGAACGTCGGTCAACTGTCGACCGGCGGATGTCTCGAGCCGGCGACGCTGTATCTGAAAGTGATCGCCGAGCGCGGCGGGCCCCGGCATTCGCACTGACGCGTAGTTGAGGGCGTAACGATGCGAACGGTGGATCCTGTCCGCCGCTCGCCTGTTTCAGGTATTCGATTCGATGTCCGGTCGCAGCGATGTTGCCGCGATCACGGGCGCAACAAGCCCGTCACTTCCCCAGCCTCGCGAATCGCGCCGTATCCCCGGTCGCGGCCGGCGAGTCGTCGCCGGGCGACGCGTCGTCCGCGGGTGTGCACACAGGCGCCGATGCCGGCGTCGACGCGGGTGCGATTCCATCGCAGAACAGCGAGCGCATCACATCGAGAATCGCGCGTGCGCGCACGTCTTCCAGCGAGTAGTAGATCGAGCGCGATTCGCGGCGGGTCTTGACGACCCCGGCTTTGCGCAACTCCGCGAGCTGCTGCGAAAGCGCGGGCTGCTTGATCTCCAGTTCATCTTCGAGTTGCCCGACCGAGCGCTCGCCCGCCGCGATCTGACATAGCAGCTGAAGGCGATTCACATTCCCGAGCACACGCAGCAGTTCGGCGGCTTCCTGCGCATACGCGGTCAGTTTGTCGAAGCCAGAGGGAGTGTTTGGAGTCATGGTTGCCGTTCGCGGAAGTACCACGCGCGCTCGTTTTGCCCGCATTTCAGGGTTGCGTCGAGCGAGGTTGGCGCGGGGTCTAGCAGCGGCATCCCTTCCTGCCAGTTCTCGGGCGTCGATGCGCCGCTGCGGTCGGCGACCTGCAATGCGCGAACCATCCGCAACTGCTCGCCGACGGAGCGGCCGACATTGACCGGATACCACGTTATCGCGCGAATCACGCCGTGCGGATCGATCACGTAGCTCGCGCGTATAGCGGCGGCGTCGGCCGCCTGCGGATCGAGCATCCCATACGCGATGGCGATGGCCATCGACGAATCCTCGATGACAGGAAACGACACTTTCACCCCGAACTGCTGATGAATATCGCGCAGCCACGCGACGTGGGAATACACGCTGTCGACCGAAATGCCGAGCAGCTTGCAGCCGATGGCCTCGAACTCGGGCTCGGCCTTTGAAAGAGTGATGAATTCGCTCGTGCAGACCGGCGTGAAATCGGCCGGATGCGCAAAGAACAGCAGCCAGTGGCCGCGGTAATCACTCAATGCGCGCTCGCCGCATGTCGTGCGGGCTCGAAATTCGGGTGCGAGGTCGCCGATTCGTAGTGGGCGGGTGGAAAGGACCAGTGGGTCCGTCGTGAGTATCGTCATATTGTTTTTTAAGCTAACGGGTATCACGCGCGCTTGAACGAGATAAATTGCCGCAGTTAGACACTATTTGCTTATCTGTGAAAGTGTCGTGGCGCCCGTTCAGCCGGGTGGTTGCCACAACTGTCGACGCGCACTGTCAGAAACGTGCAGAACGAAGCCCCATAACGCTCGGACAAAGCATGCGGCGAATGAATTTTGATCCATGACAATTACATTCTTTAAATATAAGAATTTGCAACGATGGACGAGTACAGTTCGACCGTCTAGCTGAATCAGGCGAAACCGGGGTGTCCCGGCGGGCTGGCAGAAAGCGGGAGGCAGAGCGCAGATGGCAGGCAGGATAGCAGGACGACAATCTTCCGCATGCGGCCGCGTGTCGCGGCACTATCTCCGCGATGCAGTCCGACTCGCTCAGCTCAACGTTTTGCCAGTCATCAATGGCCAGCGGCATTCAAGCGGAATCCGAGAACATAAATCAGCTCGCATTACAAACAGGCGGCCAACATGGCAAGGTTTATTAAACGCATCCTCGTTCAATCCGCTCGGTAATACAGAAAATTTCCCGTTTTCGTAAATGGATTCCGCAGCGCGGAACATGGTGCTACGGAGTCCAAAGTCAAGGTGCGCCATCGTCATAGGGTTGTGGCCTGTTTCGGCCTAAAGCGGAGCTTTTTATGATCAACGATACCGTGGTTGAGCTGTCACGGCTGCAGTTTGCCGTTACCGCGCTTTATCACTTTCTTTTCGTTCCACTCACATTGGGTCTCAGTTTTCTCCTCGCGGTAATGGAGACCATCTACGTTATTTCCGGCAAAAAAATCTACCGTGAGATGACGCAATTCTGGGGCAACCTCTTCCTCATCAATTTCGCACTCGGCGTCGCCACCGGGCTGACGATGGAGTTCGAATTCGGCACGAACTGGTCGTTCTATTCCGGTTTCGTCGGCGACATATTCGGCGCGCCGCTGGCAATCGAAGGGTTGATGGCGTTCTTCATGGAGTCGACGTTCGTCGGGCTGATGGCGTTCGGCTGGAACCGCCTGTCGAAGGCCCAGCACCTTGGCGTCACGTATCTCGTCGCGCTGGCATCGAACCTGTCGGCGTTGTGGATTCTGGTCGCCAACGGCTTCATGCAGAGCCCGGAAGGCGCAGCGTTCAATCCCGTCACGATGCGCATGGAACTGACGAGTTTCGGCGCGCTGATCTTCAGTGACGACGCGCAGACCAAGTTCGTCCACACGAGCATCGCCGGCTACGTGACCGCGGCCATCTTCGTGGCGGGCGTCAGTGCGTACTACATGCTGCGCAAACGGCATATGGAACTCGCGAAGCGCTCGTTCCGCGTGGCTAGCCTGTTCGGCGTGCTGTCGGTCGCGGGCGTGATCACGCTCGGCGACGCGCTCGGGTTTGTCGGCGGCAGCGCGCAACCGTCGAAGCTCGCGGCGATGGAAGCAATGTGGAAGACCGAAGCGGCGCCGGCGCCGTTCAACGTCGCCGCATGGCCGGTGCAGGGCGAGCAGCGCAACGCGTGGAGCATCCAGATTCCCTACGTTCTGACACCGTTGCTCACGCACACGTTGGACAAGCCGGTTCCCGGCATCGACCAGATCGAGGCCGATGCCGCGAAGCGGATCCGCAACGGCATTCCTGCCGTCGAGGCGCTCCGCGTGTTGAGCGGCGATCCGACGAACGAGGCCGCGCTCGCGCAGTTCAACGCGCATAAGGACGATCTCGGCTACGGCTTCCTCGTGAAGCGCTACGCGCAAGGGCAGGACGTGTCGAAGGCCACCGACAGCGACATCGCGAAAGCGGCGAAGGACTCGATCCCCGACGTGTTCTCGATGTTCTGGGTGTTCCGGCTGATGGTCGCGACCGGTCTGGCGATGCTCGCGTACTTCGTGATTGCGGTGCTGCTGTCGCTGCGCGGTGACGTTTCGCGCCAGCGCTGGTTCCTGAAAATCGCGCCGTGGATGATTCCGGTGCCGTTCATCGCGTGCGAAATGGGCTGGATCACCGCAGAGGTCGGGCGTCAGCCGTGGGCCGTGTTCGGCATGCTGCCCACGTGGATGTCGGCGTCGAGCCACAGCGTCGGCTACATGATCTTCTCGCTGGTCGGCTTCGCGCTGATCTATACGGTGTTCGCCGCAGTGGAGATGTATCTGATGGTCCGATCGATTCGTAAGGGACCGACGAGCGATCACGCAGACTCCGCAGACACCCAGGGCCCCAGCGACGCTGCAATGCTGGATCGTGAGCTGTCCGCCCTCGAACACGAGATGGTCAAGGAGCAGTAATGGAACTCTATTTCTTCCTCAAGGTTCTCTGGTGGCTGCTGCTCGGCGTGCTGCTGATGGGTCTTGCGATCATGGTCGGCATGGACATGGGCGTCGGCGCGCTGCTGCGCTGTGTCGGCCGCACCGATACCGAGCGCCGGGTCGCATTGAACGCGATCGGCCCGCACTGGGACGGCAATCAGGTGTGGTTCATTCTCGGCGGCGGCGCGATCTTCGCGGCGTTCCCGCTCATTTACGCAACCGCGTTTTCGGGGCTGTACATCGTCATGTTGCTGCTGCTGTGGACGATGATCGTGCGGCCGCTCGGCTTCGAGTACCGCAGCAAGCTCGCGTCGCCGCGGTGGCGTAACGTGTGGGACTGGGCGCTGGTCGTCAGCGGGGCGGTGCCGATGATCGTCTACGGCGCGGGCATCGGCAACATGTTCCGCGGCGTGCCGTTCCACTTCAACTGGGACCTGACGTCGTACTACACCGGCAGCTTCCTGAGCCTGCTCAATCCGTTCGCGGTGATGTGCGGTGTGCTCTCGCTGTCCCTCGCGTGCTACATGGGCGGCGTGATGCTGATGGGCCGAAGCGAGCAGGGCGCCATGCAGAATCGGGCCAAGCGCGCGGCCACGCTTGGCGGGATCGTCGCTGTCGTGCTGTTCACGATCGGCGGCGTGTGGGTCAGCCAGATGCAGGGCTATCGCCTCGACCACGCTCCGGCACCGGGTCTGGCGCAAACGCCGTTGCTGCAAAGCGTCGTGCTCGCCGATGGCGCCTGGTTCGACAACTTCCGCGCGCATCCGCTGCTGTGGCTCGTGCCGGCGCTCGGCTATGCGGGCATGGCGCTCGGGCTTGTCGCGATCCGCGCGGGTCGCACGACGCTCGCGTGGTGGCTCGGCGCACTGGCGTGGATCGGCGTGATCGGTACGGCCGGCGTCAGCCTGTTCCCGTTCCTGATGCCTTCGTCGAGCGAGCCGTCGCAGAGCCTGACCGTCTGGAACTCGATATCGAGCCAGACCACGCTGACGTGGATGACCGGCTGGACGGTCGTGTTCATGCCGATCGTGCTCGCCTACACGAGCTGGGCGTTCCACGTGATGCGCGGCAAGGTCAGGGCCGACCACGTCGAATCGAATCCGCACGCTTACTGATGGAGTCTGCAGTGAAAACCTTCGCACACTTGCTGCTTTTCACGGCCATCGCCGTAATCGCGATCGTACTTGGCGTGATCATCGGCAGTTACGGCGCGTGGTACTTCTCGTGGGTCATCGGCACGGCGATGATCGTGCTGGTTGCCGTCGCCGGCGGCGTGTTGTTCGACTCGCAGGAGAAAGAGCGAGAAGGCAGCCCGCACTGAGCGCGGCAACTGGCCCGTCGATCGCAGCGTCACGAAAATGGCTGCTTCAACACCGAAACTCGCACGTACACTCGACCGCTGGCTGACGGCCCGCGCGTCGGGTGTGCGCTCGGGGATTCGCCTCGCCGTGACGCTGTCGATGGGGGGCGGGCTTCTCGTCGTCGTTCAGGCGGCCTTGCTCGCGTGGATCGCGGATCGGGTGACCATGCACGGCGCCGGCCTTCCATCGGTGTGGCCGGTGTTGATCGCGATGCTGCCGATATTCGGTTTGCGCGTCGTGCTCGTGCGGATGGCAGAGCGGGCCGCATTCGTCAGCGCGGCGTCGATACGCAGCGAGTTGCGCAGCGCGCTGCTGCGCAAGCTGCATGCATTGGGGCCGGCCTGGCTCAAGCAGCAGGCAAGCGGCGCGCTCGCCACGCACGTGGTCGCCGGCATCGAAGCGCTCGAAGGCTATTACGCGCGTTGGCTGCCGGGGCGTGCGCTGACCGTGTGGCTGCCGGTTGCGATCCTGGTCGTCGTCTTCCCCGTGGATTGGATCTCCGGCGTCGTGCTGCTGGTGACCGCGCCGCTGATCCCGCTCTTCATGATCCTGCTCGGCAAAGGCGCTGCCGAAGCCAATCAGCGCCAATGGAAGCAGCTTTCGATCCTTGGCGCGCGCTTTCTCGATTCACTGCAGGGCATCACGACGCTAAAGCTGTTCAACGCGAGCCGCCGGGAGGCCGTCGTGGTCGCGCGGCTTTCGGAGGCGTATCGCAGCAGCACGATGAAGGTGCTGCGTATCGCGTTCCTGTCGTCGGTGACGCTGGGATTCCTCGCGACGCTCGGCATTGCGCTGGTGGCCGTGCTGGTCGGGTTTCATCTGTTCTACGGAAAAATCACGCTCCTGCGCGGGCTGTTCGTGCTGCTGCTCGCGCCCGAGTTTTATATGCCGCTG
>Ga0310811_10003004_pt1 | contig 21185 bp, 17 predicted proteins | sample YCmetagenome_FD_207642 | JGI IMG/M metagenome (GOLD analysis project Ga0310811, IMG submission 207642) | Soil microbial communities from experimental microcosm in Duke University, North Carolina, United States - YC | ecosystem: Engineered > Artificial ecosystem > Soil microcosm > Unclassified ...
GGAGCGCGAGCAGGAAGTCATAGTGACGAAGCGCCACGGAGCTTAGGATCCCCTGCACCATGGGCGGCAGGGTCTGCAGAGTCCGACACGACCCGAGTATCTTGCGGCCTTGCAAAACCCGCCATTCCTCGCCTTTGCGGTCAATCTCCAGACGCAGGGCTTCGGACGGAGGCTGCGATAGCTCTAGGTGCGCCACTATGGGATGAATCAGGGCTTCCAGGCTTCGCTGGCCGTAGACGAGCGAAAACTTGACATCGAGCAGCTGATAGAAGTGCAGGTGTGCTTGCCGCGCGGAATCGGACTCGTCGGTGGGCGTCAAGGAGAAGGCGCCCCTGCGAGGCGGCGGGAGGCCTCGGCGTCTGAGGCCCGGGCGGTGGCGACTGCCATGGAGCAGGCCGAGGCGGCGCCACGCGGCAATCATCTTCAGCACAAAGTGATGCGCCCGATCTTTGTCAAGATGGAGAGAATGAGCAGTCGAATGAATGATCGAGTCGATCGGAAACGCTTCCTCGATATAGCACCAGATACAGGCGGCCATCGAATTCAGATGAAACAACTTCTGTCCGACCTCGTCGAACAGGATGCCTTCGGTTCGCGCGAGGAAAAGATGTACGCCCGCGGCTGGCCGCAATACGGTCGATAGGGTCGACCCTGTCTGTTCGGCGTTCACTGTGACGTCAGACGGCGATTTGGCGGCGCGACGACCCCGTGGCAGCGCCTTAGCAAGACACCCAATGCATGGCGCAGGCGAGTCGCCGCCAGGGGCCAGCCCTTCCGGCCGCAGCCGTATCGATAGTCCATTCGCCAAGCACTGAAGATCCAGGTCAAACGGGTGCCATATCGGAACGGCCGCGCCAGCCACGGGAGGTTGAGTTGCAGCAGACAAAGGCGCGCGTGCCGACGGGCGGTGCGGTCTTCCCGCAAGGACTCCGGGACGGGAACGCCCAGCAGCCTGTGCGCCATGTTGAACCAAGCGCGGGCCGGTGCGTCCAGCGAGTAACGGGCAACCGTCTCGGCGATCGCAACCCAGTCGATGTTGGGGCCATGGCGCCAGCTAATGACCGCAAGATCATGCAAGCTACGTAGCGGCAACTCCCGGTTACAGTATTGCGGTTCAAAAAGGCAAAAATTCATCAGAAGCAGCAGAACACGATGCGTTGGGGACAGCCCGGCAAGAGTCAGGCCGCGCTCCGGCAACGCAATGGCAGACCGGCAGGCATCCGCGGATGTCAACAGGTGGATTTGCGGTCCGACACGCAGATGCAAATCAATGGAGGCGAGTTCGCCGGCTCTGTGGAAAGTCACGGCATGGGCATGGGGCGACGGTTCCCCGAAGGAGACATAGCCGAGCGCGCGAAGAATACTGCAGGCCAGGGGGAATTCCTCATTCGGCAGCAGAACGTCCATATCGGCCATCATCAGGAGGCCCATATCCGGAGCGGCCTCGAAAAGGAAAAGCCCTCCCTTCATCAGAACGGGGCGCAACCCTTGACTGTTCAAGGCGGCAAAGACCTCACTCGCCTGCCTGGCGATCAGCCGATTGCGCTGCCGATTGAGAGCGGAAATCATCTCTAAATAGGCCCGCAGATCGCTCGGCAGGAGAAAGGTCAGCGCCTTGCGTTGCAACCCTATCTGGAGTGCCGGAGTCAGGTGAAACTGATTCGACAGGCTGGCTACCACTAGCCAGTCGATCTCGCCGAACTTCAGCAGATCGCCCAAATCGGCACGCGAGGTCGCCGCGCTGTCGTAGCTTAAGCAGCGGCCGAGAAACCCCGCAGCATCTGCCGGGGTGGTAATCCGATGGCTCCGTGATCGACGGCGGGCAGAGCTCGATCCATGAAGCCACCGAATGCGAGGATTGGCCAGGATCGTGGGAGCCTGGGCGCGATTGTTCAATCGGCAACCCTGGCCAACAGGGGGGATCCGATGCCTTGGCTTTCCACAATGCGGTGCAGGACGGCGCACCAGCGATCCACTGCGTGGTTTCGATCGAATCGCCGCGAGAATACTGCTCGAGCGTTTTGCCGCCACCGGTCCGCCAGCTCGGGAAAGTGGCGGAGCCGCAGCACGCAGTTGACGAGACCGTCAACATCGCCAATCCGGACTGCGCTACCGCAATCAGCATCGCGGAGGATCGCCGGAATCTCGCCAGCGACATCCCCTATGTAGAGCGTGGGGCGCCCAGCCGCGGCGACCCCGTAGAACTTGCAGGGAACCATGAGGCCCTCGAGCGCCGGCTGCAGAGAGACCAAATGCAGGTCCGGAAGGCTGAGGCTCCGGCTGAGCTGTGCGTCAGGTTGGTAGGGCCTGATGACGACATTGGTCAACGCTCGGGCACTCACCTGCTTTTGTATCCAGGAGAGATGATGCCCTGCCCCGACGAACAGGAACACGATATCTGGCCGGTGATCGAGAGCCTGGGCCGCATTCAAAATCGTTTCGAATTCGTGACCGCGGCCCAGATTGCCGGAGTAGCCGACGACGAATTTGCCGACCATCCCCCATTCCTCGCGCAGCGGGTTCGCCTGGGACGACACCGGCTGGATGGCACCCCCATCAGACCAGTTGTGAATCACGGTGATTCGATCCTTGGCCACGCCTCGGCGATGCAAATATTCGGCCATTCTTTCGCCGATTGCCACGTTCATGGCCGCGCCAACGAGTGAGCGGTCGCGCAGATGCTGGAGGAACCGGTAGCCCGCGGCAGGCACGGAAACACCGAGAGCTGCGGCGACCTCCGGATAGAGATCGTGCAGCCAATTGATGCGGCCGGCACCGGTGAGCGCGGCCGCAGCCGAGACCAGAACGGAAAGGAGGGGAGGATCGGTCGCGACAATGAGAAGGTCGCCTCGATGCGTGGAGCGCAGAAGCCAGATAAGGACGCTGAGGTAGAAGGTCAGGTAATCCAACGCACGGCCAATCAGATGACGGCGCCCAAAGCGGCTGGCAAGAATGCGATGGACCACGACGCCGCGAATCTCCTGCTCGGATGGGAGGGCCGCGCTGGGTGATCCATAGAGCTGCCGCGAGGTTACCGCATGAACATTCCAGCCCCGCGCCGCGAGGGCAAAGGCGAGGCTGCTCGCCATTCGGCTCGTAGCCGATTCATCCGGCGCGAAATAGCGATTGAGTATGATCAGTCGGGTCATGCCCTCCCCCCGTCTGCCGATCAGGCAACACTCGCGACACACTGGCTATCTGTTGCGGTGGCCGGGACTGGCACCGCCAAGTGGGCAATCAGAGATGATCTGGGTAGGGATCGGCAACATGGCCAAAATGCGTAGTCAGGGCCTTCTGAACAGGCCCGATTGACGTAGGTGCGCGGCTTAACTTACTGGAAATAACTGTTTTTTGACGGTCAGACGACCTCTACCACACTCACCAACTACCTCCATGAATTGTGATTCCGTCTCACCCCCATCTGGCGGTGGTGGGCGGCCCTTGCGCAGCGGAACGGCCTCCTTTCTCGTGGCAGGTGCTCGTCGAAATCGGCGTTTTGCTCTACCGTCGATACGCCGGCTTGAATGAGAGCAAGGGGTGAGACATGACCACGCATGAGGTCAGTGGCGGCGGTTATCGCTATTTGGAGGGTGTGTTCCAGTATTCCGGCGGCGTGCGGGCCGTTGAGGGCTATCGCCTCGAGCGGGTGCGCTTTCGCGATCTGCCGGTTGTTTCGGAGGGCTTCGAACGCATCGAGCGATATCTCGGGGATCTCGGCCTGCCGCTCACCAGCTTTTGCGCCTGCGAGCTGCGCTCACCGGCCCAGTTCACGGAAGCCGGATTCCGCAGCTTCAACGAAGGCTATGTGAAGACGCTGGAACGCTGGGGGATCTTCCGCGACGGCCTCAATCCGGTGGCCCGCAGCAATGTCTGCCCCGAGATCGATCCGCCGGCGGCGCCGGTCTTCCATGCCTTCAGTTTTGCCCGGCCAAGTGGCGCCGCGGCACCCAGCTTCGTCATCGCCGGCAGCGGCGAGGTCACGGAGGGCCGCGGCAACTACCGCGATCACATCGTCGCCTATGGCGATACCAGCCCTGCGGGCATGAAGCAGAAGGCCAGATGCGTCCTGGATGAAATGGAACGGCGGCTGGGCGCGCTGGGCGTCGGCTGGAAGGACACGACGGATACCCAGGTCTATACCGTGTTCGACGTGCATTCCTATCTCGCTGATGACCTCGTTCGACGAGGTGCGGCGAGCCGGGGCTTCAGCTGGCATTTCTGCCGACCGCCGATCCTGGGCCTCGAATTCGAGATGGACTGCCGGGGAGTCGCGACCGAAGTCATGCTTTGATTCCGCTGGCTGACGTCGCGGGTCGCATCGCGGCGCTTTCGCAGGAATGACGGCACAAAATTCTGCGCACTTGCCGAATCTGCGATCGCCCTGCATCAGGCGCCCTGCGGCAGGCTAATCCCACGTCGTGGCGCCCGCCGGAAATCCGGGGCGTTGCACGCGAACGACGCAGAAGCGTTGGCCGGTGGGGGCGCGCATGACGACCCATCGCGCCATGCGCTTATCGACCGTTGCGCCGAGTTTCTCGAGGCGGGCGACTTCGGCGGGGATGTCGTCGGTCTCGATATCGAGGTGGATGCGGCTTTCATGCTCCACGCGCTGGATTTGAACGCTGAGCTCGCCGGGTGGGGTTTCGAGCATGCGGTAGTTCCCGCGGCTGCCGGGATGAGCGGGATCCACGGGTCGCCCCAGGGCCTCGGCCCAGAAGCGGGCGGCCCCGTCGATATCGTCGATTTTGCAGTCGATCAGCAGGCCATTCATGCGCGATCGGTGCATCTGACCATCTCCAGGGTTGAGTCGCATGACACTAGCAGGCGGCTTTTCCGGAACGAAGGCAGGGTCGAACATCCCATGCGGGTTTCGCCGTCGTATCGAAGCTCCATGGCGGGACAAGCCTTCAGATCGGGATTGCGCTCGGGCAGCTTCGGCGACTCGGCGACCCTGGGATAAGGTTGCGGCGCCGGAGGGAGCTGCTGCCTTGGAGACTTCGCTTTATCTGCCCGTCAAACGCTTCCTGGAGACCCTGGGATTCCAAGTGAAGGGCGAGATCTGCGGCTGCGATGTCGTGGCCCTCCACGGCGACGGCCCGCCGGTGGTGGTGGTCGGGGAGCTGAAGCTGAGCTTCAATCTCGATCTCGTGCTGCAGGGCGTCGATCGCACGGCAGCGTCAGATGAGATCTGGCTGGCGGTCCGGTTTTCCAAGCGGGGCCGCGGCCGGGAGCAGGATCCCCGCGTCCGCAAGCTTTGCCGGCTGCTCGGCTTCGGGCTGCTGGGGGTAACGGCCGCCGGGCAAGTGCATGTCCTGGTCGAGCCCGGCCCCTGGCGGCCGCGCCGGGACTCCCGGCGGCGATCGCGGCTGGTCGAGGAGCACCGGCGCCGGCAGGGCGACCCCGCGCTCGGCGGCGGCAACAAATCGCCCATCATGACGGCCTATCGGCAGCAAGCGCTCGCCTGCGCGGCCGCGCTCTCGGCCGGGCCGCGGCGCCCGCGCGACATCAAGCCGGCCACGCCCGATGCGCCGAAGATCCTGCTGCGGAACGTCTATGGCTGGTTCGTGCGGGTGGAGCGCGGCCTCTACGGCCTCACCGACCTCGGCCGGGCCGCTTTGATCCGCTGGCCCTATGGCAGCGCGGGCGCGCCGAACGAGTTGAATGGGCCGGTCTAGAAATTGAGCTTGTGAAGCCGGCGCACATTGCCGGACAGCACGGATTTGCCGATGGCAAGGGCCTCCGAGGCTGTCATCCAATCCCTGTCGACCCCATCCGTCAGCACCCGGCCGAGCGCGGCTCTGGCCATCCGGGCGGAGAACCACAGCACCTCGGGCTCGCTCGAGGCGTCGGAGCCGTACATGATCTTCGCCGGCGGGGCGATCCCCAGCATGGTGGTCAGGCATTGGTCGATGGCAAGCGAGGCCCAGGGCGTGGCCAGGGAGGTCTCGAGATAGACCCGCGGGAGGATCGAGGCGATATAGGCGGCCTCAGATGTCCAGGGCCAGCCCGAATGGATCAGAACGATATCCTGATCGTAACGGTGCTTCAGCAAGGCGAACAGGTTTCGGGGCTGGGCGTAGTCGAGCACGATATCGGCATCGCCGCCGCCGGTATGGATATGCAAAGGCACGTCCATTTTCTTGGCGACATCCAGGGTGCAATGCAGCAGGGCGTCGCGGACTGGCTTCGAATGCTCGCGGCTCTCCTTGAAGCCGGCCTGGCGCCATGCCACCAGGGCGGCGGCGACCTTCGCCTCCGGCCATTCCGCGATATCCAGCCCGGTCCGATAGGCGATGATCGATTTGATCGCGACGGCGCCGCGCGCAATGGCGGCCTCCAGCGCGGCGATGAAGCGGTCGCGCAGATCCGGCCAGTCGCGGGCCTCCGGCAAGAGGCCAGCGATCAGCGGCTCGATCCGCACCACGCTCGCCACCGGCACGGCATATTCCTCGACGATGGTCTCCGGCGAGACGCGGGGCAGGGGATAGCCGTCGTCGATCACCAGGCCGCTGATCCGGGCGTCGGCCATCAATCCCTGGAGGTAGGGGGCGGGATCGCGCTCGATGCGCTGCCGCCGGCGTTGGGTGACCACGGCATGGGAGGCCTCACAGCCCAGGAATTTTGCCAGCGCCCCCATCATGCCGTTGATGGCGGGCGTGGTGTCGGAGAAGGAATGCACCAGAGCGTCGAGGTTGTCATCGTCATAGCCGGCGGATTTCAGGCACATGCCCGTCATGGTGAGCCGCTCGACAAAACCCTTGGAGTCATTGGCCTGGAGGATTGATATCGGGAGCGCATGGGTATGGGCGTCCACCACCTCCAGCTCCGACAGGTCCACAGATCCGGTCATGCCATCCTCCACCCTTGCAGCATCAGCGGACTTCCTGGCGGCGTGCCAGGAGCCCGTTCGGAAACACGAGAAGCAGCCCGATCACGATAGCGAGGCTGATCGAATCTCGGAACCCCAGCAGGCTGTCGGGTAGATAGGCCCGCAGCAGGACCTCGGTGCCGCCCAGCACGAAGCCGCCCAGCACCGCGCCGGGGAGGCTGCGCATGCCGCCGAGCACGGCGGCGATGAAGGCCTTCAGCACCGGCACGAAGCCCAGCATCGGGTCGACCGAGCCGCGCTGGAACAGCCAGAGCAGGCCGGCTATTCCCGCCAGCAAGCCGGAAATGGCGAAAGAGGTCGAAATCACCCGGTTGGCGTTGATGCCCATGAGCCGGGTCACGCCGAAATCCTGTGCCGCCGCCCGCATGGCGAGGCCGAGCATGGAATAGCGAAGGAAAGCGACCAGGGCCAGCAGCGACAGCCAGGTCACCACGATCGACATCAGCGGGATGATGCCGACATGGACGAAGCCGATGGAGAGGGCGCCGGAGAGGATTTCCGGCACGGCGATCGGCTTCGGCCGCGCCGAGATGAAATTCTGGAAGGCCGTGTGCAGGATCGAGCTTACGGCGAAGCTGGTCAGCAGCATGATCGTGCCCGAGGATTTGCGGACGGGCCGGAAGGCGACGCGTTCCATCAGCACCGCGCAAACCGTCGCGGTCAGGAGGGCGATCACGATGGCGACGGGAAAGGAGAGGCCCGACAGCACGGCGAAGAACAGCGCGTAGCCCGTGATGGTCATCAGCTCGCCATGGGCGAAGTTGATGAGGCCTAAGATCGAAAAGACCACCGCAAGCCCGAGGGCGAGCAGCGCATAGGTGCCGCCCAGGGCCAGGGCATTGATGAGCTGTTGGATCAGGTATTCCATCGCCCGCTACGCGCCGCGGTGACCGAGAAAGCTGGCGGCGATGGTCTCCGCCGCCCGCAGCTCGAGGGGGGTGCCGGCGGAGGCGATCCGCCCATTGGCAAGCACATAGGCGCGGTCGGAGATATCGAGGGCGAGTTCGACATTCTGCTCCACCACCAGCAAGGTCAGCCCCCGCTTTCTGAGATCGACCAGCAGATCGAAGATCTGATCGACGATATTGGGCGCCAGGCCCAGCGAGGGCTCATCGAGCAGCAGCATCTTCGGCCCCGACATCAGCGCCCGGCCGATCGCCAGCATCTGCTGCTCGCCGCCCGAGAGGGTGCCGGCGATCTGCGATTTCCGCTCGAGCAGCCGCGGGAACAGTTCGAAGACTTCCGCCAGATGCCGCGGCGCCTCCTGCCGGGCCTGGCGGGAGCAGGCCGAGCCGAGCCTCAGGTTCTCCGCGGTCGTGAGATCGGGGAAGACCCGGCGTCCTTCCGGGACGAGGGTCAGGCCCGAGCGGACGATCGCTTCCGTGGCATCGCCGGAGATGGCGCGCTCGCCGAAACGAACCACGCCCTCGCTCTTTCCCACCAGCCCGACGCAGGCATTGAGGATCGAGGATTTTCCCGCGCCGTTGGGGCCGAGCAGAGCGACGATCTCGCCCTGCTCGACCCGCAACGACACGTCGGTCACCGCCTTGATGGGGCCGTAGCGAACCGAAAGCCCCTCGACCGAGAAGAACGACATGCGCCGGAGCTACTGGGCCGGCGGCACATCGGCAGGGGCCGGGGTCACGGTATCGACATAGGTCTTCTTGCCGCCCGCGACCTTGTTCAGTGCGACCGAGCGGATCGGCACGCGGTTCATGCCCTTGTAGGTGATCGTGCCCGTCGCGATCTGGAGGTTCTCCAGATTGTCCAGCGCGTCGCGGATCGACTGGCCGTCGGTCTTATCGCCGCTCGCCTTGACCGCGGCCTCGATGATCTTGATCAGGTCATAGCCCGTGGCGTTGAAGACGGTCTGGGTTTCCTCGCCGTAATGCGCTTTGTAGTCGTCGCCGAACCGGGCGAGCCGGCTGCCCGGGACGGGGAAGCCGGCATTGGTGAAGACGACGCCTTCGGCGACCGAGCCCAGCGACCAGATGGTGGGGGAATCGAGCCCGTCGGATCCCAGCACCGGCGAATTGACCCCGGCCGAGCGCAGCTGCTTCAGGAAGGTCGGGAAGTCGGGTTCGTAGGCCGAGGTCATGATCACGTCGGGGGCGGGCGACATCTGCGCGATCTTGGTCACCTCCGCGGCGAAATCTTGCTGGCCCAGCTTGTACTCGACGGTCCCGATCAGCTTGCCGCCGGCCTTCTCGAAGGCCTGGGAGAAATAGATCGGCAGCTGATAGGTGTAGGGCGTGTCCTTCGAGACCAGGATCAGCGCCGTCTTGTAGCCCTGGGCGGCGGCATATTTGCCGAGAACCGCGCCCTGGAGATTGTCGGGGGTGCAGTTCACGAACATGTAGTCGCCGCCGATCCGGGCAAGCGAGGGCGTCGATGCGCATGAGCTGATGGCCGGAACCTTTGCCGGCGCGGTGACGCCGACGACGGCGATCGAATGATCGACGTCGCAGGGGGAGATCATGACGGTGACGCCCTGGTCCAGCAGCTCCCGGGCCATCACCGCCGAGGGCGCAACCTCGGAGCGGCTGTCGCGGGCCAGGAGCTCGATCTTGATCTTGCCGTCGATTCCGCCAGCCTTGTTGATCTCGTCGACCGCGAGCTGCATGCCTTTCAGGCTGGGCTGGTCGCATTGCGCCATATATCCGGTCTGGCCGCCGACGAAGCCGATCTTCAGCGTATCCTCGGCCCGGGCGCCGGCGACCCCCGTGCCCAGGACGAACAAGCTCGCGAAAAGCAGAAACCTGATGAGCTTCATTGCTTCCTCCCTCTAGTCCTTGGACGGCTGGATTGCCGTCTCAAGTATCCTTGCGTGCCGCCGCCCGAGATAAGCTTCGCGCACTTGGGGGCTGGCCTGGATTTCCGCGGGGCTGCCGAGGGCGATCAGCTGGCCCTTGTTGAGCACGGCGATGCGGTGGCAGAGCCGCATGATGAGGCTCATGTCGTGATCGACGATCAGGAGACCGAGCCGGCGCCGCTGGGTGAGCCATTCGAGGATCGACAGCAGCTCGTCCGTCTCCGCCTCGTTCATGCCGGCGGCGGGCTCGTCCAGAAGCAGGAAATTGGGATCGAGCGCCAAAGCGCGCGCGATCTCGACCCGCCGCTGCTGCCCATAGGCGAGGTCGCCCGAACGCCGCTGCGCCAGGGTCTCGATCCGCAGTTCGGCGAGAAGCCGCAGCGCCTTGGCTTCCGCTTCCCTTAGCCCGGCGGCACGGTCGATCTGCAGGACCGCGACCTTGACGTTCTCCAGCGCCGTCAGGTTGGAGAACAGGCGGATGCTCTGGAAATTGCGGGCGACGCCGCTTCGGGCGATGGCGTAAGCCGGCTCGCCCAAGACGTCCCGGCCGGAGATCCGGATCGCGCCTTCGTCGGCCGCGATATTCCCGGCAATGCAGCCGAGCAACGTCGTCTTCCCCGAACCGTTGGGGCCGATCAGGCCCAGGATCTCGCCGGCGCGGAGCGACAAACTGACATCGTCGACCGCGGTCAGGCCGCCGAAGCGCTTCCGGATGCCGCTGACCTCCAGCGCCTCGTGCTCGGCATTTGCGGCCGGCGGCCCGGCATCGGCAGCACCGTTCGTCGAGCGTTCGCGTCTGCGGAAGAGACGCCCGATCTCGGCGAAGCCGAGAAGGCCTTCCGGGCGGCGATAGAGGACCGCCAGGATGAGGACGCAGAGGCCGATCTGGGTGAAGCCGAAGACCTGGGGAAAGGCGATCGGTCCGATGGAGAATCCATTCTCCAGCCGGCGGAGAATTTCGATCAGCACCGTGACCAGCGAGGTGCCGAGCAAGGCGCCGGTGACGCTGCCCATGCCGCCGACGATCAGCATCACGATGGTCGCGAAGGTGAGGTCGAAGAAGAAATCCTTGGGCGAGAAGACGGTGAGATAGTGGGCCAGCAGGGCGCCCGCCGCCCCCGCGACGGCCGCGCTCCAGATCCAGCCGAGCATCCGCTGCGCCGGAACGTTGATGCCGACGGCCGACGCCGCGGCTTCATCCTCCCGGGAGGCCCGAAGCGAGAGCCCCGCCGAGGATTCCCGATAGAGGCTGGCGGCGATAGTGGCGACCACCGCCGCGCCGGTCGCGATCCAGAGGCCGACGGCATTGGGCACGCCATACATCGCCTGGCTGCCGCGGGTGACGCCATCGGCGCCGATGATCAGGGAGTTGACGATGATGAGCAGGCCCAGGGTGGCGATCGGCGCCACCGCCGCGGCGAGCTTCCTTATGACAAGGCCGGTGACCGCGGCCACCGCCGCGACGACTGCCATGGTTATGAGCAGGGCCGGCGCGAAGCCGAGCTGAGCCTGGCCGATCGCCTGCGGCAGGTTCGGCATCAGCGAGGCCTTGAGCATGGCCGGCAGGGTCAAGGTGGCGGAGATCTGGGCGCCCAGCGCCATGAAGGCGACATGGCCGAAGCTGAGGATCCCGGAATTGCCGGAGAAGATGGCGAGCGCCATCACCGCGACGACCATGATCATGTAGTTCGTGACCGTCGCCGTACCCGAGGAAGAGCTCATGAGCGCGGCGAGAAGGGCGATCACGAGGAGCGCGGCGCCGAGCGCCAGACCGCTCGCGGCAGCCGCCCCGGAAATCGATCGCGCGATGGGGCTTCTCATGATCATTCCGGCCATTGCCGCAAAAATATACGGCAGCGAAGAGAGGGGTCAAATCATTTGTTACAATATTGACAGTAGGATATGCAGATGTAACAAATGTTATGCCATGAAACGGCGGCGACAATGTCCACCCTGACCGTTGCGGAACGTCTTCGCGCGCTTTCCTCCCATCTCGCTTCGGCGGAGCAGAAGGTCGCCCGCGCGCTGTTCTCCAGCCGGATGATCGCCGGGCTCGAGACGGTGGCGAGCCTGGCGGCCCGCGCCAAGGTGAGCGGGCCGACGGTGATCCGCCTGACGGCGAAGCTTGGCTTTCCCAAATACGAGGAATTCCAGCGCGAGGTGCGGCGCGAGCTCGAGGCGCAGCGCCAGTCGCCCCTGTCCATGTATCCCGCCAATCGCAATCGCCCCGGCGGGACCTTGGGCAAGCATGCCGAGGTCTTCACCTCGGGCATTCGCGATACCTTCGACCGCCTCTCCACCGGCGATCTCTCGAATGTGGTCGGGAGCATCTGCGACACGCGGCGCACCCTCTTCCTCGCGGGGGGCCGGGTATCGCAGCTGGCGGCCCAGATGCTGTTCGTCCATCTCTTCCAGATGCGGCCCGCCGTGCGGATGATCCAGACGGGGCTGCAGCCGCGGGGCGATCAGCTGCTCGAGGTGAACCGCAGCTCGACCTTGATCATGTTCGATTTTCGCCGCTATCAGGCGGATTCGGTCAATTTCTCCAAGGCCGCCAAGGAGCAGGGCGCCGAGCTCATCCTCGTCACCGATCCCTGGCAGTCGCCGATCGCCGATTTCGCCGATCACGTGCTGGTCGCCGATGTATCCTCGCCATCGGCCTATGATTCGCTGGTCCCGACCTTCGCCTTGATCGAGGCGATCATCACCGAGGTGCTCGCGCGTCTCGACAAGAAGGCGATCGCGCAGATCGAGAAGCTGGAAGGGCTTCGCGCCGGCTTCGAATGGAACGAGGCCAGTGCCGACAATCCGAGGAAAGCGCAACGGGCGAGAGATGGAAAATCCAAGAGATCCCGCGGCTAGGGGGATCACCTATCTGTGCTGGACGGATCTCACCGGGTTGCTGCGCTGCCGTGGGGTTCCGGCCTGGCGGGCTGGTGCCGTGATGGAAGAAGGCCTCGGCTGGGCCGCCGCCGGGCAGGCCCTGACGGCCTTCGGGCTGCCGGCCGAGAATCCCTGGGGGCCGATGTCCGAGGTGCGCCAGGTTCCGGTGAAGGAGACCGCGGTCCGGATCGACATCTGGGATGATGCCCCGGCCCTCAGCCTCGTGCTCTGCAACACGCTCGACGGCAACGGCGCCTCCTGGGAATGCTGCGCGCGCGGCTTTCTCGAACGCGCCGCCGCCGATCTCGAGCGGCTGACGGGCCTGCGCTTCATGGCGGCCTTCGAGCATGAGTTCACCTTGCTCGACACCGGCTTCGACGAAACCACCGCCTTCAGCCTGGAGCAGATGCGCCGGGTCGCAGAATTCTGCGGGGAGCTCGAGCAGGCGCTGACCCTGGCCGACGTCGGCGTCGAGACGATCGAGCCGGAATGCGGCCGACGGCAATATGAAGTCTCCTGCGGGCCGGCGAGCGGCGTTGCCGCCGGGGATCGCGCCGTCATCACGCGGGAGATCATTCGCGAGGCGGCGCGCCGGCGCGGCTATTACGCCTCCTTCTCGCCCAAGCCCTTCCTCGGCGGCATCGGCAGCGGGGCGCATGTGCATTTCAGCTTCGGGGATGCAGAGGGACGCAACCTCACCGCCGATTCGACCGATCCGACGCGGCTCTCGGCGCTGTCGTCCATGTTCGCCGCCGGGGTGGTGAAATATCTGCCGGATATCTGCGCCCTCATCGCCTCCAGTCCGGTTTCCTATCTGCGCCTGGGCCCGGGAAACTGGTCCTGCGGCTATACCAGCTTCGGCATCCAGAACCGCGAGGCCGCTCTCAGGGTCTGTCCGCCTTATGGCAAGGAGGCCAAACGGAATCAGAAATCCTTCAATCTCGAATTCCGGCCGCCCGATGCGACGGCCAATCCCTATCTTGCCCTGGGGGCGCTGATCCGGGCCGGGCTCGAAGGGATAAAGGAGAAACTGCCCGCTCCCTATGCGCTGGATCGCGATCCCGCCTCGCTGACCCCCGAGGAACGCGCGGGCCATGGGATCCGGGCGCTGCCGGCGTCTCTGGGCGAGGCCCTCGATCTCATGCGGTCGAGTAACGTAGTTCCTGGCTGGATGAGTGGGACGATGCTGGCCGCCTTCGACTCCGTCAAGCGCAGCGAGCTTCGTACCGTCCAGGCGCAGACCCCCGAGGAGATCTGCCAAACCTATTTGCGGCTGTTCTGAACCCCTGGTCATGGATGTGACATCGCAACGCAAATCCCTGACCGCCGCGAAGTTTCTCGGGGAGACGGACCCCGATCCCGTGGCGATTTTCAATCGCGCCATGCCCGGCCCATTCCTCTTCACCTGCGACCATGCCTGCAATCGCATCCCCGCGCGGCTGGGCGACATGGGCATGACGGCGGCGCAGCTCGACTCCCATATCGCCTGGGATCCCGGGGCGCTGCCGGTGGCCCAGGGGCTGGCAAGGCTGTTCGGCTCCCCCCTGGTCTATGGCGCCTATTCCCGGCTGGTGGTGGACCTCAACCGCCCGCCCGACGCCGCCGGGAGCATGCCGGAGACGAGTGCGGGGATTGCGATACCGGGCAATGCCGGGTTGAGCGAATTCCAGCGGCAGGAAAGGCTGGACGCGCTTTTTCACCCCTACCACGAGGCCATCGATGGCGTGCTGAACGAGCGGCTGCGGGCGTCCCGCGCCTCCGCCCTGGTCGCCATCCATTCCTTCACCCCCGACTATCCCGGGGAAGCGCGGCCCTGGCATGTCGGGATCATCCATCGCCATGATCTCGGTCTGGGGACGGCCCTGGTCCACGCGTTGCGGGACCGGGACGGCCTGGTCGTGGGGGATAATCTTCCCTTTCAGATCCAGGATGACGGCGACGCCACGATTCCCCGCCATGGCGAGCGGCGGCGCCTGCCGAATGTGCTGATCGAGCTACGGCAGGATACCCTCGCGACCGCCGCGGCCCGGGAGGCCTGGGTCGCGCGGCTGCATAAGGCGCTGCAACGCGCGCTGGCCGCGATCTCGCCGGCGGCCTGAGCGGCGCGGAGGGTCAGGCGGAGTTGCCGTGCTTCACATCCGAGGGCCGCAGGCCGAATTTGCGATGGAACTTGGTGCTGAAGTGGGAGGAGCTGTTGAAGCCGACGCGATAGGCGATCTCTGTCAGCGAGCGCGCGTCATGGTCGCTGTTGAGCAGCATGTCGTAGCTTCGTTCCAGCCGCCGATTCCAGATCCAGTTCGAGACCGATGTTCCCTCGAGCTTGAACAGCGCGTGCAGGTAGCGCAGCGAGATGGCATTGCCCTTGGCGATGGCCTCGAGACTGAGGTCAGGCTCGCAGAGATGTTCCTCGAGCCAGGCCTTGACGGAGCGAAGCCGCGCCTTCTGCACGGACTGCTCCGACAGCGGCTCCTCGCCCTGAGCCGAATCGAAGGCCAGGGCCAGGACGTCCATCAGCTCGTCGCCCAGCCGCGCACGGACGGGGGCATCGAGGGAGGCACCCTGAGAGGCCAGCATCGCGCAGAATTCAACGGCGATGCGGCCGAGACCGCGGCCCGTGCTCATGGTGGCCGAGAGGGGAACCCGATCCTTGGGAAAGCGGGAGGCGAAGGCCTCGCGCGGCAGCTCCATGTAATAGGAGCGGATCTTGCCGAGGCATTGAAGGTCGTAGGGCTCGGAGGCGCAGAAGAGGGCGCCGATCCCGGCATTGGTGGAGAGCGTCGCACCGGACTGAAGGACGTTGAGTTTGCCGGCCTGGATGAACTGCACGTAGTAGCAGTCCTTGTCGAGCCGCGAGAGATGTGAGCGCCGCCGCGATATCTGCTGATGCGACAATAGGATGTCCGTCACCGCCACGGCGCCGAACTGCGCCTCGCGGATGAAGCCGTCGTAGTTGGATTGATCCTCGGCGTGGACGTCGACATTGACGTAGACGTCGCAAATCGCATCGCGCCAGGCGGCGTAGCGCTTCGCCTGAGCCAGGCTTTCCGTCGAGAAGACCAGATCCACATTTCCCTCCCTGGAGCTCTCGTCACCGGGGCCTTGATGGCTCTCCGCGGGTGACGCGATGGTCATGCATGATCAAGTCGAAAGGCTCGGCATTTCCTTATTCCTGAGCCCTCATCATACCATCATCGGCCTTCCCCTGTAGAGCGGCAAGAAAAAAAGCCGGGAGTGCACAGTCAGGCAAGAATCTTGCGCGCCTAAGCAAGAACCGCTTTGGCTCAGGTGATACTCCGCCAATCACGGCAAATGGCCCATCGAGGCCAAGCACCGTGGACCGGCTGGTTGCCGGGGGGAGTGCCCATGTTTCGCGTCCTTCACCTGACGCAAGAGCGCATCGTTCTTCTGTTCTCTCTGATTCTGCTGGTGGGCTTTGCCCTGTTTCTTCCGGGCTTTCTGACCGCGGACAACCTCCTGTCGCTGGTCCGCAGCGTCTCGGTGGTCGGCATATTGGGCGTTGCCATGGCGCTGGTCGTGATCGGCCGCGGCATCGACCTGTCGCTCGTCGCCCTCATGGCCGTCTCTTTGGCCTGGACGCTCCAACTCGTGACCAACGGCATGCCGCTGGCCGGTGCACTCGCCCTGGGACTGGCGTTCTCGCTGACCGTGGGGACGATCACCGGCTTCCTGATCGCCTATATCGAGATCCCCGCCATCTTCGCCACTCTGGCGATGGGGACGCTGGTTTACGGATTCGGCCGCTTCTTCCTCATCAGCCTCGACGTCATCTATCTGCCGGAGGGCGCGCGTTCCATCTCCTGGATCGGCACGGGCAATCTGAGCGGCATTCCGATCCCCGTGATCGTCTTTGCCGTGGTCGCGGCGATCGCCGCCTTGTTCCTGCGCTATCTCAAGTCCGGCCGCTTCATCCGCGCCATCGGCGACAATACGCTGACATCCCGGATCACCGGCCTGCCGGTCCGCCCGATCATCGTGATGCAGTATGTGCTCTCGGCCCTGGTGGGATTCCTGGCAGGGCTGGTCACGGCGGCCTCGGTCGCCAGCATGAACACCCGCATCGCCAATTCCACCTTCGTCTACGACATCATCCTGGTCGTGGTGCTGGGCGGGATCGGGCTTTCGGGCGGCCGCGGCGGCATCCGCAACGTCATCGTCGGCACGCTCCTGATCGGCATCCTAATCAACGGGATGACGATCATGAACATCCAATACACCGTCCAGAACGTGATCAAGAGCGTCATCCTGCTCGCCGCGATCGTCGCCGACACCATCATCAATCCGCGCGACGAGCAGACGGCTCAACAAGGCGACATCTGATCCATGAACAACTCACAAGGGAGGAAACAATGAAAAGCGTGAAAGCATTGCTGCTGGCGGCTGCCGTCGGGCTGGTGGGCACGGCCGCCCTGGCCGAAGGCATCGACGATCCGGCGCGGGCCGCCTATTACGCGGCCTTCCAAGGCAAGAAGGTCGCCTTCGTGCCCGTCGCGATGGGCTTCGATCTGACCGAGGGCTGGGCCGCGGGCATCAAGAAAAATCTCGAGCCCCTGGGCGTCACCTTCGAGATCCGCGATCCCAACTGGAGCACGGATGCAGGCGCCCAGGCCATCGCCTCCCTGATCGAGGAGAAGCCGGATGTGATGGTCATCCACAACCCCGACGTTCAGTCCTATGCCAAGCTCCTGAAGAAGGCCGAGGCGGCGGGCATCTACGTCATCCAGGTCAATATGCGCTCGAGCTATTCGACCGACGGTTTCGCCGGCGCCGATTATGTGGGCATGGGCGAGTATCTGGGGAATCGCCTGGTGGAGAAATGCTCGCCGGCCAATGGGGGCAGCGGCAAGGTCTCGATCACCCAGGGCGTGCTCACGGCCGCGGCCAGCGCCTATCAGATGAAGGGGATCGACAACATCCTCTCCAAGCATCCCGAGATCAAGGTCGTGTCCAACCAGGCCGCCGATTGGGATGCGACCAAGGCCCGGACCATCATGGCGACCGCGTTGCAGCAGAATCCCGATCTCTGCGGCGCCGTCGGATTCTGGGACGTGATGGATGTCGGCACGGCCTCCGCCATCAAGGAAGCCAAGAAGAACGTCTATCTGATCACGCAAGGCGGCGGCAACCAGGCGGCTTGCGACAACATCGCCAACGGCTCGTTCAGCGAGGTCGTCGTCTACAACGTGCCGAACCAGGCGCGCGACATCTCCGACATGATCAAGAACCTTCTCCAGAACAAGCCCAAGCCCGGCGCCACCCATACGACGCTGTTCACGCCGCTCACCATCCTGACTAAGGATACGATGCAGCCCGGCTCCTGCTGGTCGCTCGAGCCGAAGAAGTAAGCGCCGCCGCACCGGCGGCGGCTCTCCTAGTCGGAGCCGCCGCCGGCGCATGGCCCCTGCCGCCTGACCCGAGCCCCGCATGTCCCTCGCAGAGACTGCCACCTATTGGCGCTACCGGCTGATCCCCGATCACATCCTGGGCGAGATCCTTGCCAAGAGATGGATCGACAACGCCATCCCGGTCTTCGTGCTGATCGTCGTGGTCGTGGGATTCGGCCATTTCATTCCGGACTTCTTTGGTCTCGGCAGCCTGACGACCTTGACGCGCCAGCTCGGCGAGTTCGGCCTCATCGTCATCGCCCTGATGATCGTCATGCTGGCCGGCGGCATCGATTTGAGCGTCGGATCGAATTTCGCGCTCGCGAATATCACCACCTTGGCGCTGCTGAATGTCTATGAACTGCCGCTGTGGCTGGCCTTCATCCTGGCCTTGGCCGTCGGCGCCCTGGTCGGGCTGGTGAATGGCGTGCTGGTCGGCTATCTGCGGCTGCGTGCCTTCCTGACGACTCTCGTCACGCTGATCATCGTGCGGGCGGTCGTCGACATGATGCTGCTGAGCCTGGCCGTCCGCATCTCCGCGGGCTTCGTGGATTCCGATCTGTGGACCTATCTCGGCGAGGGAACGGTCCTCGGTGTGCCCTTCAGCTTCACCGTTTTTATCGTGGTCGCGGTGCTCGCCCATGTCGTACTCAGCCGGACACGTCCGGGCTGGCAGCTGATGGCGGTCGGGGGCATGCGGCGCTCGGCCCATAATGTCGGCATCCCGGTCCGGCGCACGATATGCCTCACCTATGTCGTATCGGGCGTCCTCGTGGCGCTCGCCGGCTTCCTCTTCGCGGCCAGGCTCGGCGGCGCCGGCTCGGATACGGGGGTCGGGCTGGAGATCACGGCGCTGACCGCCGCCGTCCTCGGCGGCAACAGCCTGGGCGGCGGGCGCGGCTCCGCGGCGAAGGCCGTGTTCGGGGCCATCATCGTCATGATCATCATCAATGGCCTGGTGCGGCTGGGGGTCGCGAGCGGTGCCAACTCCTTCATCCTCGGCTTCATCCTGCTGCTCGCGGTGGCCGTCGATGTGCGCTGGCTCAAGAACCGCCACAAGGTCCTGGCCAAGGTCTATGTCTCCCCGACCTTTCAGAGCCTGCCGGCGACTTTCGGCACGGACCGGAATTCATCCTCGCCCTACGCGCTGAACGACAAGCTGCGCGACGTCTCGTTGATCGGGCTTGGCGAGGTCGACGGGCCGGAGGACGTCATCCTCGACGACGACGACAATATCTACGCCGGGACCCGCACCGGGGACATCGTCCGATTCCTGGCGCCGGACTATCGCGAGCAGGAGGTCTTCGCCCATGTCGGCGGACGCCCTTTGGGACTCGCCTTTGCGAAAGACGGGGCACTGCTCTGCTGCATCGGCGGCATGGGGCTCTACCGGATCGGCATGGACCGGCAGGTGACCAAGCTGACCGACGAGACCAATCGATCGACCTTGTCGATCATCGACGATTCGCGGCTCAAGCTGGCCGACGATCTCGACATCGCCCCCGACGGCCGCGTCTTCTTCAGCGAAGCGACCATCCGCTACGAGATGCATGAATGGGCGGTGGATTGCCTGGAATCACGGGGCAATGGCCGGATCATCTGCTACGACCCAAACAAAAAGACGACGCGCACCGTGCTGCGGAACCTGATCTTCCCCAATGGGATCTGCATGGCCCATGACGGCGTCTCCTTCATGTTCGCGGAGACCTGGGGCTGCCGGGTGAGCCGCTATTATTTCGACGGGCCGAAGGCGGGCACCGTGGAGCCGGTGATCCCCAATCTTCCGGGCTACCCCGATAACATCAATCGGGCCTCCGACGGCAGTTATTGGCTGGCCCTCGTGGGGATGCGCACGCCCTCCCTCGATCTCGCCCTGAAGATGCCGGGATTCCGCCGCCGCATGGCGCGGCGGGTGGCACCGGACGAGTGGCTGTTTCCCAACATCAATACGGGCTGCGTCCTGCGCTTCGACGAGACGGGGAGGATTCTGGAGGTGATGTGGGATCTCGGCGGCGAGAACCACCCGATGATCACCTCGATGCGCGAGCATAAGGGGCATCTCTATATCGGGGGCCTGCTCAACAACCGTATCGGCAAGCTGCCGCTCAGGGGCGCCGATCCCAGCTGGACCGGCCCGCGGTCCTATTGGGGCAACGCATGACCTTCGCCTTCACCAGGATCCTCGATGCCGTTCTCGGGCGCGGCGAGAGCGCCATCACCATCCCCGCCTTGGACGGCGCCCTTCGGCCCAACCGGAGGCTCGACGAGGCATCGCAGCGCATCCCGATCAGCGACCCCAGCGGGATCCTCGCCGGCCCCGAGGGCCTGCTGGTCAGCAGTGGCGACGAAGTCCGCCGCCTGGACGCTGACGGCGCCGGGGCGCTCGTCCACAAGGCGAAATCCGCCATCTCCTGCCTGGGCCGGGCGGCCGGAGGAATCGCCGTCGGGCTGGAGAACGGCGCTGTCGAGCTCGTCGGCGGGCGTTTCGACGGCGCGGCATTCGAGCCGACCCCCGAGGCGCGCTGTCCGACCGCCATCGAGGGAACCGAAGACGGGCTCTATGTCTGCCATGGCTCGTCGTCGAACAGCCCGTCGAACTGGCAGCGCGATCTCATGGAGCGCAATGCCTCGGGGTCCGTCTGGCTGCTGGATCCCGCCTCGGGAAGCCGGCATCGGATCATCGATCGCCTGGCCTTCCCCGCCGGCATCGTCGCCAACCGGGAGACGCTGATCGTCGCCGAGGCCTGGCGGCACCGCCTCATCCGCCTGGATCGCGCGACGGGAAAATTCCTCGACCTGGCGCTCGACGATCTTCCGGGATATCCCGGCCAGATCGCCCGGGACGGCGGGCAGGGCTATCTCCTCTCCGTCTTCGCGCCCCGAAGTCAGCTCGTGGAGTTCATCCTGCGGGAGCCGGGCTACCGGCGGCGCATGCTGGCCGAGGTCGAGGCGCGTTATTGGGTGGCGCCAAGCTTTCGGGCGGGGCGGTCGTTCTACGAGCCGCTGCAGGGCGGCGGCGTGAAGCATCTGGGGATTCTGAAGCCCTGGGCACCGACCCTGTCCTTCGGGATGGTCGTCCGGACGGACGAGAACTGGCTTCCGCTCGACAGCTTCCAGAGCCGTGCCGACGGATCGACCCACGGCATCACCGGCGCGGTCTTTCATGAGGGCAGCATCTACGCCGCTTCCAGAGGCGACG
>Ga0310811_10003005_pt1 | contig 21178 bp, 36 predicted proteins | sample YCmetagenome_FD_207642 | JGI IMG/M metagenome (GOLD analysis project Ga0310811, IMG submission 207642) | Soil microbial communities from experimental microcosm in Duke University, North Carolina, United States - YC | ecosystem: Engineered > Artificial ecosystem > Soil microcosm > Unclassified ...
CTGAGAATAGGTGCTGCATTTACCCGCATGCAAACTCTTACACTACAGACACGGCTCGCCCAGTTTCGTGAAAACAGAGAAGTCGTCTCGTATGGTTCGTTCATCACCGAGCTATTTGTCTTGTCATGACACATTTCCGAGCAGGTCCCTGTCAATTTCCAACGCTCGGGTTTGTCGTCCAAAGATATAATCAAGTCAAGTCCTTCGTTCCTGAAGACTTCTGGTATATAAGCTTTTCTGTGGATCGTGATGACAAGAAGGTCGACTTTAACTGGAAAAGGGGACACTTATTCGAATCTGATGTCGTTGCTGAGATATACGAGGAGGTTTTGCAGAGTCCTACTGCCAGAGTGGTGAAGGTGACACAGAAGGATGTCAAAAAATAGTGAGTTTTCTTCTTAGTTGTCTGCACTGCACTAGACCGGGCTGAACATCTTAGCAAACCGCTCCCATTAACAACTGTAGAGCTGCAGAAAGCAGGGTCCAGATTATTAAGGCTTGCTCCCAAGAAGGTCCTTGATGTGAGTTGAACCAAGATCTAGGCGCTTCTTGCTTTCCGGTTGACCGTAATCATACTCACCCAGATTGCGGAGAAGCTTTACCAACAAGGCTTTTTGTCATATCCACGCACAGAAACAGACCAGTACGATCCTCAATTCAATTTTATGACACTCATCGAGAAGCAAACCGCCGATCCTGCTTGGGGAGGATTCGCCACTGGGTATGCTTCCCATGATTTTTATGAACGCTAGACTTATACTACATGCTCAGCCTACACGAGGGCAATTTCAATACTCCAAGGCGGGGCAAAAACAATGACAAAGCTCACCCACCCATCCACCCTACTGCTCATGCAGGGAACCTCGCTGGTGACGAGAAGAAGGTATACGAATTTATCACCCGGCGCTTTCTTGCAAGTTGTAGCAAGGATGCGGAAGGCAAAGAGACAATCGTGCAAGTGGATTACGGTGGTGAAGAGTTTAGTGCAACCGGTCAGTATTTCTGCTGCGACTACGACTCATATTCACGCCCTCGTAGGATTGATTGTCCTTCAGAGAAATTACCTTGAAGTATACCCATATGACAAGTGGTCGGCAAAAGAGATACCGAACTTTCAGGAAGGAGAGCAGTTCGTACCTACGGTATGTGAAGTCAAGGACGGTCAAACTTCCTCGCCGTCTCTCCTCACTGAGGCGGACTTGGTCACCCTCATGGACAAGAACGGCATTGGTGGGTTTCCGTACACGACGTTATTCGCCCCAATCTGATCATCTGTCATTCTGCAGGCACTGATGCTACAATTGCCCAGCACATCCAAACAATTATCGACCGAGAATATGTCATCGAACGGTTGGATGGTGCAACAAAGCATCTCATGCCCTCGACGCTTGGAATTGGGCTTATAGAGGGATATAATGAAATTGGGTTTGAGAAAAGCTTATCAAAGCCGCAGCTCAGGCGCGAAACCGAACGCGGCATGGTTCGAGTTTGCGAAGGTACGAAATCTAAAGCAGAGATGCTCACAGAGAGCATCGAACAATACAGGGAGATGTATGTTCTCGCAAAAAGAGAGTTCGATAAAGTTGTCTCTGTAGGTGGTCTGTTTTACACTGGTGTCGTCCCGTTCACGTTGCACTTTAGAGCGTGCGCAGGTACATTGAACGTAACGCGGGGGAAAATCAGGGCGGTGGGGGTGGTAATGGTGGTGGCGGCCGTGGAAGGGGTAGAGGTGGTGCAGGAAGGGGTGGTCGTAGAGACAATGGTGATAATGATGATGATAACGATAACGGAGGACCCCCACCAGGAGGTGCCGGTCGTGGTCGCGGTCGAGGACGGGGACGAGGACGGGGCGCTGCAGCTGCAGCTTCTAGAGGCCGTGGACGAGGCGCTGCTAGGGCAGCCCCACCGCCACCTTCCAATGACATTGACGGTATGCATATTTGTGTTATAAACGATAAGAATTGACATGGTTCTCTAGATTTGAATGATGATATGCCCCCGCCTCCCCCACCACCTCGAAGTCGTTCACGAGCAACCAATGAACCATCAAATCCCAGTGCTCCTATCTCGCGGACAACTTCTTCCGGGAGTAAACCTACATCCTCGAGGGTGATTACCTCGACATCTACTTCTCGAACCAACTCCTTGCCTTCTTCAAGCACGACGCCTGAGTGTGAATGCGGTGTTCCATCTCAGCGCAAAACAGTCACACAGAAGTCAGCTCGTGAAGGCAAGGAGTTCTATGCCTGCGGAGTCGGTGACGGATGTGGGTTTTTCAAATGGTGTGATGGTGGACCGGTTGGAATGTCTGCAAATCCCATACCGCTCGTCCCAGCCAAGCGTGCATTGGCTAGCGAACGTTCAGTGAGTTCATGTTTGTACAATGTCCTGTTTCATACAGAGCCGTGTGATTTTAATCAGGTCGATGCCGTTGCACGTCAATGCAAATGTCGTGAAGACGCGGCACGGCGTACCGTCACTAAGGAGGGGCCAAACAAGGGACGATTATTCTGGGGGTGTTCCAAGGGAAAGGACGGGGGGTGTGAATTCTTCGAGTGGGATGATGAATCATCCAAACCTACAAGTGCTGCTGCTCCACGTCCTGTGACATCTCGATCAGTAACACAACACAACGATTCGACTTCCAGTAGCGGAAAGTGCTTCAAGGTTCGTGTGCACACGTAACCACGTTGCTTTGAGGCACTAAACTTCCAGGTAGTGTGATCAAGAAGGCCATTGGGCGTCTGGTGAGTAACAGTAAAGCTATGTACTGTTAGAGGTCGCTGAGTACATGTAGCGTGTCCCAATGGTGACATGACTAGCCGCTCGAAACCAGTATCACAGGCGGGAGGATCGGCGTCCGGTGATGCGTGCTTCAAGTGTGGACAGACAGGACATTGGACCTCTGGTATGCTGCTGTATCTCTACATAGACGTCCCCATTCATTCATGATATAACAGCGTGTCCTGATAATGGTGGACCTGGGCCGTCAAAGCGCGCAAAATCTACTTCAAGAGCTTCGAAGTCTTCGTCGAATACCACCTCCCGAGGGAGAGGTGGGAAGAGAGGTGGGAAGAGAGGGACCTTCAAGACGAAAGGAGGAACGTTTGGTGCTCCAGATGATTTCTGAGGCTAAGCGGTGAATGTTCGACCCGCTCAAAATGGAAAACCGACTCAATTCAAGTAGCGTTGATACTTGAGGTTTGGCATGTACCATACATTTCAAGCAGCAAGTTAATCTGACAAGTCTCGCTGGCCTGAGTGACCTATCTAACTTCCAAACTCACATCTATACTCAATGTTTGGTTATGCTTTCTCCGTCATTGCCGTCGCTGGCGTGATCTTGTCTACGTCCGCGACTCGCACACTGGTCATCGCGGGTACTCATAGTCTCATCCTCCACGTCCGTGTGATCGGTAACGCGAAGGTATACCATCGGTGCGGCGAAGACCATGCCAGCGACCATTAGGCACCAAGTCGACAGGAAGATGTTCATATATCTGAAGTGCTAGTTCAGCGGTTTGTTCACAAAGGATTGAGAAACTCACAAGATTCCAGCAGCATCAGTACTCCAGGCGCTCGCCGCACCCGCTGATTGTAGGGACTTATCTGTATCATGTCTGATCAGCATTGAACTTGAAAACAAAGGTCAATACGCGCAGAAACCAGTAAACACGGCCAGCTTGGCGGGGTCGTTCGACATCGCGCCTATTAGCCAGTATGCATATGTCTGCAGCATTGAATCCAGGAAGCCATGAACTATCATGACCCAGACATGGGCGGCATAGGTTTCGTCCATGATGTCGATCTTGTAAGTATCCTTCATGGCTTTAGCGCGGGTATATGTCCTAAGGAACACTTCCATGGTAATGTGGGGCTGTGGTGTTGCACTGGCAGGATGACTTACTTCTGGTAAAAATATGCCCAGATGTGGACAGCGAGGACCATAAGGAATACGAGGACCCAGCCGTAGAAGGCACGGACTCTGCGCCGGACCCTTTTCTGGTCAAGAATAAAGCAACCGAGGAAGACAGATCCAAAGACCTGAGACGTAGAAGACATTAAACTGTTCAGGCCCCGTGCACGAATAGTGAATATCGCGCCGTTGTAATTATTGTATTCTGCATAACCTATCAGCAACGACGCTGATCCCAATAACAGTACGAACCCCAAGTATAGCAGTAGTTGCTGGCAAAGAACATCGGGAAGAGGAGAATAACCCAAGGGTCGGTCTTTAGCGCCGCGTACAGGCGGAACAACTCCGTCTTCCATGATGGGTGGCGGACCCGATTCACGCGAGTCCCATCTGTACGAATCACCTTGTCTGGGTTTACCATCAACAGCGGGAGGAACACGCCAATAAGAGTCAAAATCAGGAAGCCAACCTAGTTTAGTATCAATCTCTGATGACAAGAGATTATCGAATGACATACATATGTGGCATTGCTAACTGGGGATGAAAAGATCAATCAGTTCCGCCGTCAGAATCATAGTCATATTATGCCTTGGCCCTCACCGCTGTTGGTCTGATGGTGGAGGACATGAGCACGGCTTCCTATTCATGAACGTAATATATGTATCACTCACGGTATTCTTGAAACTGGTTCCAAATGCTACACTAGAACCCATGACTCCTCCAAGATTGAAGATTGTCCAAAAGATAGAGATGAACATGCCCTTCTGAGCCTCTGTGGGGTACGCCATCATCAAAGAACCCTGTGCGGTCCAAAGTAAAGCTGCACAGATACCAAGGATGGCACCGGCCGTGACAACGAAAGCACCCGCGTCGGGATGGATGTTGATAACACTGAAGCGTATCGTTTAGTAACATCATAGAATCGACGTACAAGTCATCATACAGGAACGAGGCAATATATAACGAGTAACCCAAAGTTCCGATCATCAGAGTCCACTGAGGACCAAGGATATTGTTAATAGAACTGCAACAGCATGAGTCACCATATATCCAATCGACGACCTTGACTCACCCAGAAAATAATCCAAAAAATGCAAAAGTCGCATACAAAATCGCACTAGCGTTAGCCTGGACCTTACTGTTGACTTGGCCTCCACCACCAAGACCAGTAAGCGCAATGAAGATGCCGGGGCCCATGAAACACACGAATCCCAACATCGACACTTGGGTGACGGGATGGTAGTAGTACCTCCTCCATCCCGTCGGACGGTCAAAGGGTTCTGCGTGCGGATGAACAGATTCCTTGCTGCTGCCAAATTTGTCGACCTCTGCATATACCTCAGACATAGTGGTTGGAAGATAAAGGTACAAGGGCTCATTATCAAGAAGGAACTACCGCGTTCCTCTTATATGGTTACCAAGGGTTCATATGAATTGCAGGCACCCGGAATTCCGTAGGCAGGACGTAGCACATACCTGATTAAACACCAGCACGGCCTAAATAAATGGATGCCTGGCTGAAGCTTAAGATGGAACGAAAGAGGCGTTCTAGGTCTGATTATGGTACGTGGAAACCTATCCGGTTAGTGAGCCACAAAGATGAATGGTGCGTTCACCAAAGGAAGATACTCGTGTCAAGATCATGACAAGAATTCGAAGTTCGCCAAGTGGCCCGGCGGTTACCACGGACTGGTATATCGTGACCAATATCGGCTCATCATTCATGAGCCATAGGCATACAATGCTGTTGATGTAAAGCTTGTCAGTGAGACCGAAGGAGTTACAGTACAACGCATGAATAATTACCTTGAGAATGTGACCGCGGCTACTTCGTTCGTTATCTGTTGCAGCGCGGGAAGTTAGATCTTTTCCACGCCCGCAATTTATATCCTGTCGTAGATGTCAACCGGTAACATACGTTGGTCTTCATAGGCATTTACAGACCCTTATCCTCAACGTACGTGCGGTCAGTAACGCGAAAGTATACCATCGGTGCAGCGAAGACCATCCCAACGATCATCAGGAGAGACATAATGAACTCACGGATTCCAAGTGGGTAAGCACGCCAGAACCTACCGATTGTACGAATTTGTTTTTATGGATCTTAACCAGAAAGATGGATGGAACTCGTGCGATAGGTCAACATGCACAGAAAACACAGTAAGCTTGGCGGGGTCGTTGGACATCGCACCCATCAGGCAGTATGCATGTCTGCTGCATTTGAAATTTTGAATCCATGGAGCCATATAAGATCATGAGCTAGACACGGGCAGCGTAGTATTTGTCTATGATATCAGCTTCGAGCTTCAGCACAGGTATATGCCCTACAGAGCACATTCATTCTGTATTTGAATTTGAAGCGCGGCATGACGACTCACTTTTGATAGAAATACACCCAGACATGACCAACGAAAATCATAAAGAGGCCATCCATAGAACATTGGACAGACTCTGCGTCGGACCTTCTACTGATCAAGGAAAATATTCACCGTACTTTTGTAATCGGGTCCAAATGCTACAACAGAGCCCTTCCAAGATTAAAGATTTCCAAACCAAGATATATGAAATATGCCCTTCTAATCCTGAGTAGGGAACACCATCATCACAGAGACCTGGTCCCTGCCAGTGCAGGGTCCAAGGTAGTGCTGCGCAGATACTAAGGATAACACCAGCCACGATAACAAAGGCAACCCGAGTGAGCATCAGGGAAACGTAATTTGCTACAGAGTGTCTACAGAGCGCTCTGTAGCACAATCAAACACGCTGAAGGTCGCATGCGAATGCTAACAGCATTGAGACAAAATACTTCAGTGAGATCACAGGATCGATTAATAGATCATCTTACAGGAACAAGACAATGTACAGCGAGTAGCCCCAAGATGGAGGAAATACCACTATTATCCCATCACCCAGGTGTCTGTGTTGGGACTTGATGTCACGGTGCCCGGGCATGTTTGTTGTGCTTACTGATCCTGATAGTGGTAGAGTTCCATCAATGTACTCGCTCCTGGCAGGCTTGTATGTTTGGAACTTGTCGGACAGCGGAAACCTGTATGTGTTTAAAAACGGAGTCTTTGTTGCTTGGACACAGTGGTTGGAAGACGCGACCTCAGTATGGCTCCGTCGCCAAAAAATTATGTGCTGAAACCACTCATATTTAGCTAGTATGAGTGCTATGCGCTCCGCCCGTAGGCAAGATGTGACACATCTTGACGGACCTTTAAAACGGCTTGGAGTAATGCCTGAAAGTGATGTATATACCAACAGAGGCCCAGTTCCCTAAACGAGTCGCGGCTGGTCTAGTTCTGGAATGCATTACGTAAGTCCAATACTGTATACCCGAACGACACTGGTAACTCGCATTCTTCGCCAAGGAATAGGCTTAAATGTATATTTAAGCAGGAGTATATATATCTCATGTATAGCAATTACAGAAAAAAAATCGACGATACGAAATGAAAAAGAGACGATGCACGGCTCGAGAGAAAGTATCAATGCATGCGACAGGTGGCAGAATGAAATCGGCGGAGGTGGAGGGGGATATATGTTTGCCGAGCTCGTTGACTCGGAGATGATGATGGCATAATAGATGTTGGTGCCACTGGAATTATGGATCCGGGCAAAAAGAAGAATTGATGCCCGTGATGGTAGCAGAGATTATCGATTAGGCCCGTGACCAGCCTGACTTAGACAAGCAGCTCGTAGTAGAACTGGTTACGAAGCAGAAATGTCACCAACTTCAGCATGAGTCGGGAGTGTCCTGGGGTCTTAGCTTGAAATTTGAACCCTGTGAATGCCGTGAGGATGTTTGAAACTTTGCACTTTTTTAGCACACTATACGTAGTTGAAGGATCCGAGCTCAGGGTAGTACTCCAATTTGAATTTTGCATCAGCGGGTTTGATTGTGCTACATCGTGCTACAGAGCGCTCTGTACTATGTAGCACTCTGTAGCGAATTACGTTTCCCTGATCCGGGCTATGTGAGTGTCCCGTAACTATTATCACAGAGTTATGCCAATTTTCAGTATTGACTCATTCATTTATTTATGAAGCAGGGTTTTCATCTCTCCGAATCAGTGAAGCCGAAGAAGCTTCGGCCCCGCGACGGAATGATCTTCATTGGAGTGTCTATCACCCTGAGTCTGGCCAACTTACCAAGGGTCGGTCCAGGATCGATATATAACGTTACATTCCTCTTCTTTTCTTCTTCTTCTTCTTCTTCTTCCTCCACTGCCAACATCATACTGACCGCTCGCTCAAGTCGCTTGAACGAGATTTATCTCGAACTTCAAGATGACAAGCCATTCATTTAACCAGTCATTCTTTTCACTTACGTTAACTCACGGTAGCACAGACTCGTTCCTCAAGGGCAGCATCGAGACCAACTCCCAGATAGAGAAAAAACAAATTGCTGAGGAGCTCAATCCGGGAGAAAGAGCGCGCATTCTGCGCAAGCTCGATTGGCATTTGTTACCTTTCGTGTCGTTATTATACATGTTGTCATTCTTGTGAGTCTTTCAAACGTCTGCTTTGTCTAATGGTCACTTCATATTTTATGCTGCCTTTAGAGACCGGGCCAATGTCGGTAAGTTGTAGGATATACACATCGTACTTTTTATTCATCACTATTACCACGGGCAGGAAATGCTAAAGTCGCTGGCATGTCTCAAGACCTCCATCTGATCGGCTTCAGGTACAACATTGCTGCTGCTGTCTTTTTTGTGCGTGATAGTATGCCATGGTCACTGTCACTCAACTCATTACCCACGTGCCTTCTCTAGATACTGTATAGCTTTGCCGAGGTCCCCTCGTATGTTTAACATCAAGAATAATATGCCCATTCTCAATGTTTGTATAGGAACATTGCACTGAAGCTATTCAGACCATCACGCTGGAGTACGTTTACCCCTAACCCTGTTTTTCCCACCGTCTGATGTTTAATTCAGTACCGACTATAATGATCGCCTGGGGTCTCGTGATGACCCTTATGTGTCTCGTCGATTCATTTCGATCTCTTATCGTGTGCGTAGAGCTTACCCACGTGGTAGAAATAATATTAAACCATGCGATGGTAGAGCTCGACTGTTCCTAGGCTTGACAGAAGCAGGTTTATTTCCCGGAGTGACCTACTACATCTCTCTCTGGTATCCACGATCTGAACAGTCCAAACGTATTGCTATATTCTTTTCTGCAGCGACAGTCGCAGGTATGCAAAAATATGTTAAGCGCCAAGTTCATGTATGTTTAAATTTTTGTTGATTCTTAGGCGCCTTCGGCGGACTCCTAGCGTAAGTCTTCGAGTTTCTTGATCAACCCACTGTTAGGCTTGACCTTTTCGTGCACAACAGGTACGGTATCGAGCATATGGAGGGGTAAGCAATCTATCGCCATCGACAGTCCATTATTGATTCGTTAATTAGCATCGGAGGATTGCATGGTTGGCAATGGATTGTAGGTTGCATGTTTGCAGGGCTGAGTCGTCACTTATTTCGCGTGCACTTCTAGTTCCTTTTAGAGGGTATTGGTGAGTCTGCTGGATCTGAGAGAGGCAATCCCGTCATTCATCTTTAATTAGCCACCCTTCTCGTGGCATGCCTCTCGTTTTTCTTGATGCATGACGTGAGTTTGCTCATCTGTTGTGTTTTTCACTGAACCTTCAGACTTCTTAGTATCCCGAAACGGCCAAGTTTCTGACCGAGACAGAGAGAGCATACGTGATAGATATGCTCAAACAGGATGCAAATAATCTCGCCACTCATTACCACATTCGTTTTGTCTTGCAGGCCATGAAAGATTACAAGACTTACGTTCAAGTCCTTATCTACATGGGGTACTTCCTGCCTTATTGTATCTCATTCATGAGCTGAATCCTTCCTTAGGCTGCTCGTCCCTGTTTATGCCATCGCTCTATTTACGCCAACTATAATCAATCAGCTCGGCTATTCTGCTGCCCATGCTCAGTTGCTCTCAGCCCCACCATTTCTTGCAGGATGTATTACCACAATCTCAGTTGGAATCTGCTCTGACAAGTACAAAATTCGTGGCCCATTTATCATTGGTGGCGCCTTCGTGTCTATTATGGGATATATCTTGCTTTATTGTGACGGACGACCGGCTATGTCGTATGCTGGAGTTTGTCTAGCTGCTATCGGTGTCTATCCGACTATCGCAGTTGACCTTGCTTGGGCAGGCTCAAATGCAGGAGGCGACTTGAAGCGTGGAGTTGTGATAGCAATGGTCATTGGCCTTGGAAACCTGGGAGGGTACGTTATGTCATGATAGATATGTCGCCCGCTCAACCCTGTTTTAGCATTTGCTCCTCGTTCATTTACATTGATCCGCCCAATTTCCACATTGGGCACGGCACTATGATGGGATTCCTTTTTCTCTCGTATGTCTCCTCATTTTTTGGATTGAAACATCGATGACGAGTTTCCACTATAGAATTTTGCTGAGCCTGTTTGCTATGTGGGACTATAACCGGCTTAATAAAAAGAAGATAGCGCAGTGTCGAGCGCAAGGTCTTACTGATAGTAGAAGGGATGAATTCAAGGACATGGGCGATGCCAGTCCGTTGTTTAGGTGAGATCTATAACTTATCCACGACCTTCGCTGATCTGAGCGCGTCAGGTATGCCATATAAAACATACGCCTGTCTAAGCTATCCTTTTCAACACCCTTTAATCGTCTATTTTAACGTCTAGAGTTAATATATAACATTCATTTGTGGTTTAGATAGTAGCTGAATTATAGGACCTATAATAGGTCATGAATTGCATAGAGTTTCCAACCTGCGACAGTTCTCATCAGGTGGTTGGATGAACGCTTGACCAGTGTCGGAAAAACGTTTTAAGATTGGAAGTGACAGTGTAAATTCTCCAGGTAGTTGAAGCGTGGTAAAAGAACGGAGAAATGTTGATGTGTCTGTAACATTGTGTTCGCGCAAACTCAGTACAACAGCACACTGACAACAGGAGGCCTCACATTACACCTATGAACACATCCAAAGAATATCATCTACTTCACAGTCTCACTCGTAGAAACTTAGGCATGACTTCCACAACAACGAAGGCAGCTACGAAGAAATTGATTCAGGGTCATGGTTAGCATCATTCAATTCATGTCATACTTTTTAGACGGCCAGCGAGGTAACCAACCACTTAGAAGCCTAGTCTTCGTAGATATATTATTCATCGAGCTTTCATCTGTCGATTTTTGCATTTTACCTGAGCTTTATGACCATCCTGTGTAGCATGACTTGTTTTTGAAGAATAAACAGTGTCGCATCCTCAATTGATGGGCAGGTGATGCTATTCAAGCTTCAGATATGAAATCTTGAAAGGAGAGTCTAAAATATCTACACCTGCCATCAATTGACATGCATCCTAGATTGTCGCGACGTCGCCGTTTCAACATTTGGCATGTGGTGCCCTGGTTATGGTGTATCCTTAGTGGATCGTAGGCCTATAAATTGACAGAGAATAACGCCGCGCAAAGCGCAGAGAAAAACCTAGAGGGTTTTAGACACCATATATCTATCATTCATTTGTAGTTTAAATAATAGCTAAATGTGCATGTGCATCTTCACGAACAACAGGAGTTGCCAAAATCAGACAATTATGTCAGCTCAAGTGTTGTTCAGCCACAAACCAAATTCCGAAAAATATTGGTTTGTGTGCGGTTTTAGCAAGGTTTTAGTTCGTCTAGTTCGTCGTGAGCTCGCGAACGTCGTTGGCTTTGACCACATCAACCTCGGGGGATGCATCTATACAATTTAACGCTTCAGCCCCCGACGGCAGCTACGCAAGCTATCGTTGGCAATTTTTCTGGCTCCCGTACTCAGGAAATCATCATCTCTCGTGGCACTCGACTTGAACTCTTACGGCCGGATGTTCAAACCGGCAAACTATCAACGGTCATTGCTTCTGATGTATTCGGTTCTATTCGCTCTCTAGCAGCTTTTCGTTTGACAGGCAGTACCAAGGGTGAGCCCCTCGTACGTATCATCTTTTATTTCCATCTTATTCATGCCCTATTCTCAGACTACGCAATCGTAGGCTCAGATTCTGGCCGTATCATCATTCTCGACTATGACCCAAAATCAAGCAGTTTCGTGAAGCTGCATCAAGAAACCTTTGGCAAGTCTGGAGCGCGACGCATTGTGCCCGGACAATACCTCGCGACAGACCCCAAGGGCCGTAGCGTGATGATATCAGCAGTAGAGAAAGCTAAACTTGTGTACATCTTGAACCGAGATGCTGCAGCTAATCTCACCATTTCGTCGCCTCTCGAAGCACACAAAAACAATGCAATCATTCACCATATCGTCGGCCTTGATGTAGGCTTTGAGAACCCATTATTTGCTGCTCTCGAGGTCGACTACTCCGAGTCTGACCAAGATCCTACAGGGGAAGCGTTCAACAGTGCGGAGAAGGTGTGTTTGGTGATTTTTTAGTATACAATAACTGAATGGGTTTTCAGATGCTGACATACTACGAACTTGATTTGGGCCTTAACCATGTTGTTCGAAAATGGAGCGAGCCCACAGATCCACGTGCAAATTTATTGGTTCAAGTCCCCGGCGGCCAAGTCGCATCTACAGATCGTTTCGATGGGCCGTCTGGAGTTCTGGTTTGCTGTGAAGATCATATTATCTACCGACACATGGACCGACGACAACATCGCGTCCCCATCCCACGAAGACAACATCCTCTCGAAGATCGTCAGCGGGGCATCATCATCGTTACTGCTGTCATGCACAAAATGAAGGCTGGTCTTTTCCAGTGTGACGCTATATCTTGATTAATATTTTTTTCGTAGGGTGCTTTCTTCTTCCTCCTTCAAAGCGAGGATGGTGACCTCTTCAAGGTCACAATTGACCACGAAGAGGACGAGGTTAAGGCATTAAAAATCAAGTATTTTGACACCGTCCCTGTGGCGTCCAGTCTTTGTATTCTTAAATCTGGTTTCCTTTTCGTTGCATCTGAGTTTGGGAATCAGTGCGCCTCTTAATTTTATGTCTCGCGAGAAGTCTCTGACATTAATTTCAGTTATTTGTACCAGTTCCAGAAATTGGGCGACGATGACAATGAACCTGAGTTTAGCTCAACATCATATCCGGGCACCGGAATGGCAAATCCTACCATTGCTTTACCCCATGCGCACTTCCGGCCACGACCGCTGGATAACCTTGCACTCGCAGACGAAGTAGAGTCCCTGGACCCAATAATAGATTCCAAGGTGATGAACCTACTACCAAACTCAGATACGCCTCAGATTTTCACCGCGTGTGGACGTGGAGCAAGGAGCTCTTTGAGAACACTTCGCCATGGTCTTGATGTTGAAGAATCCGTTAGCTCAGAGTTGCCTGGTATTCCCAATGCTGTTTGGACAACTAAGCGACGCGAGGACGGCAAGTTTTTGTTTCTTAGTGTTCTGAAGAATTTCCATTGATGTGTACTTGCAGACGAGTTTGATACCTACATTATTCTCTCGTTCGTCAATGGAACTCTTGTCCTTTCCATTGGAGAAACAATTGAAGAAGTACAGGACACTGGTATCCTGTCATCAGCGCCCACTCTTGCCGTCCAGCAAATTGGCGCTGACGCCCTCCTGCAGGTGCATCCGCATGGCATTCGTCATATACTTGCGGACCACCGCGTCAATCAGTGGTCAGCCCCTCAGGGAAAGACTATTGTCACCGCTACGACAAACAAACGTCAAGTGGTTGTTGCTCTGAGCTCTGCTGAACTTGTTTACTTCGAACTTGATCTTGATGGCCAGCTGAACGAATATCAAGATAGGAAGGCTATGGGTTCAACTATTACAGCCCTAAGCATAGCTGAGGTACCCGAGGGACGCCAAAGAACGCCTTATCTGGTAAGTTATCTTTCTTGGAGTTCTATCATTGCTTACGTATTGCCAGGCTGTTGGATGCGAAGACCAGACTGTTCGAATAGTGTCGCTTGACCCAGAGAGTACACTGGAAACGATCAGTTTGCAGGCGTTGACCGCACCACCATCAACCATTTGCATTGCTGACATGCTGGATGCGAGTATCAACAAGACCCAGCCCACTATGTTTGTTAACATTGGTCTCCAAAATGGCGTTCTCCTACGAACAGTACTGGATCCTATCAATGGGCAACTAACTGATACCCGAACTCGGTGAGTTGTTTCACTTATTGGAGAGAACCACGACTAATTGTTCGCCATCAGGTTCCTCGGGAACCGACCAGTCAGATTGGTTCGTGTTCAAATTCAAGGGAATCCAGCCATCCTCGCGCTCTCTTCCAGATCCTGGTTGAATTACACGCATCAGAATCTCATGCATTTCACGCCCTTGATTTTCGATAACTTGGACTACGCATGGAGTTTCTCCGCTGAGCTCAGTCCTGAGGGCCTCATTGGCATAGCTGGTAGTGTTCTTCGGTGAGTGATGCCATCCATCATGTCCTGTAGAAGATGAGAATAGAGATACCGGATGAACCTCTAAGAAGGACATGCCGAATATTTTTGAATACCAATTGTTCCTACTGAGACTTCCTTATTCCCTTGTTTTTCGAATTAATATTGACTACTGTTTCCTTTTCAGCATTTTCCAGATACCGAAACTGGGCATGAAATTGAAGCAAGACTCCATTCCGCTATCCTTGACCCCTAGGAGGTTTATATCTCACCCCAAAAATCGCCACTTTTATCTTATTGAGGGCGACCACCGTGTTTTGGGCGATGAAGCCGCCAACAAACGATTACAGGCAATGGTGAGTTCTATTCTCCATGTTGCGAGTATCACGGAATTAACGTTGCCTCAGACGCAAGCGGGTCAATATATTGATCAAGAGATGCTTGACCTACCTCCTGAGATCTTTGGACGGCCGAAAGCGGCAGCCGGGATCTGGGCGTCCGCAATACGCATCATCGATCCTGTTGAGGTAAGGCCGTATTATAACTAGTTGATGCATGAGCTCACATCTACGTTTTGTAGGGCAAGACCATTTCGACTATCACACTGGACAACAACGAGGCTGCCTTCAGCCTTGCTTTCGTATCATTTTCTGCACGAAACAATGAGCTACATCTTGTCGTAGGCACCGCTCAGGATGCTTTATTGTCTCCGCGGTCATGTACCAGTGGTTTCTTGCGAACGTATCGTTTCACCGAGGATGGCGTAGGATTGGAGCTTCTTCACAAAGTGAAGTCATATCTTAACGAATACTTCATTTTGCTGACACCTTCATTTAGACAGAGACAGACGATATCCCCCTTGCTGTCATGGGATTCCAAGGACGTCTGGTTGCTGGCGTCGGAAAGGCTCTTCGGATATATGAGATCGGTAAGAAGAAGCTCTTACGGAAAGCTGAGAACAAGGTACGCATACACAACACTACGTCAATTCACTTTGCTCACATTCACATTTCAGACATTTTCTACTGCCATCGTTAGCCTCAACACCCAAGGTTCCCGTATTATTGTTGGCGACATGCAGGAATCGATACATTTCGCAGTATACAAGGCGCCAGAGAATCGACTGCTTATCTTCGCAGATGACACTCAACCCAGATGGATTGCGGCGGCAACAATGGTGGATTACAATACCGTCGCGGCTAGTGATCGCTTCGGCAATGTATTCGTCAACCGTCTGGACGCAAAGGTCTCTGACCAAGTAGATGATGACCCCACAGGCGCGGGTATTCTACATGAGAAGGGTATTTTGATGGGTGCGCCGCATAAAACCAACATGTTGTGCCACTTCCACGTTGGTGATCTTGTTACTTCGATACACAAAGTATCACTCGTTGCCGGTGGTCGCGAGGTACTGCTCTACACCGGCATTCATGGCACTATTGGAATTCTCGTGCCTTTCGTGTCCAAGGAGGATGTAGATTTCATCTCGACGCTCGAGCAACATATGCGTACGGAGCAGGGCAGTCTTGTGGGTCGGGATCACTTGAGCTGGAGAGGCTACTATGTACCAGTGAAGGCAGTTGTTGATGGCGATTTGTGTGAGACGTATGCTCGGTTGCCAGGGTCGAAGCAGAGCGCGATTGCTGGAGAACTTGACCGCACAGTGGGGGAGGTGCTCAAAAAGCTGGAACAGTTGCGTGTGACTGCTAGTGGTTTCTAGGTGTTGTTTGCAGCCATATTGTAGACTGATCATTGTATGTATTGTATTCAATCTGAATTTCTTGTGATTTAATCACAAGCTTAATATTTGGACCGCGGTAGAATGACGTTACAGGCGACAAATACCCCCGCATGATCTAAACTCTCACCCGTATCTTTCCTTCAGCCCCCTTCAATATCCAAAACCTTTTCGAAAGCCAAAGCAAAGTCAGTATGTTGAACATTGGTGCACGTATCGTAAATACATCTCGCGTGCGGGCAATCCAAGCAACGCGGTCGTACGCAACAAAGGGAGCCGCCCCCGTGACCCTGAAGAACCACAAGGTGCTACTAACAGACTAAATACTCATCCCTTCTGACAATGACGCGCCTTTTCAACGCGAATTATCGTGTATAGTACACCGTCCATGCTACCGCTGCTGGGCAGGGTCGCAGGGGTGAGGTCAAATCATTCGATGAGACCCCTTTCTCTCTGCACCTAGCAATGCCCAAGGCAATGGGCGGCAAGGGTGACGGGACGAACCCTGAGCAGCTGTTCGCCATGGGGTACGCATGTGCGTATTTTGTTAATATATCACAATCTCGTGATCTGCACTGAATATATGCGTCACGGATGTAGCGTGTTTCCTCGGAGCCTTGCAGATGATGGCAGGCAAGACGGGAAAGAAGGATGCCGCGAGGAACGCCGTGATCCACACGACTGTGCATCTTGGAGAGGCGGAGGGGCTTGGAGGGTTCGGGTTGGCCGTGGATATAAAGGTTGAGGGTGTGGAAGACGAGGAACTGATCAAGGCTGGTCATGAGGTACGTTTCCCCTATTTGGCTCGCGCAGTGGGAGTATGTATTGCGATCCGCTGACTGTGGTACTCCTCCCAGGCTTGTCCCTACAGTCGTGCACTTACGCACGGCGCAGTTGTGAATGTTTCTAAGGCATAGGTACACTTTTAGGTTTCTGGCCTGAGGAGCTGTCTTCATAGTTTCCACATGACTTGTTCGCACGTATTCCGGTCCTTGAGAACGTCACTGCATACTAGGACATAATGCACGCTAGCTAATAATACCTTGGCGGTTCAACCATCAACCAGTCTGTATGATACTACAAGTACACATGTCGGGGAGGCGCGTTAACAAAACCAGTAAAACGCAGGTACGCGCGTCCGCAACGCTTTTACAAAGAGCTCTTGTACCACTTGTCCTCGACGCCATCAGCCATAGTTAAGTATGGCATCAAGTCACTCGTCAAAAATTCACTCGGCCATTGTTGCCTGATTTGCTCCATGAGATACTTCTTGGCAATTTCCAAGTGGTTTTCCTTGATGCCCGGGGCGATCTTTTTGATGCCTGGTGCCTGCTCCGCGATGATGTGGTCAACATACTGCGTGGTAATCTGCTCCCCAGAGTCGACACGTGCGCCATATTTCACCCACTGCCAGAGTTGCACACGAGCGATCTCAGCAGTAGCCGCGTCCTCCATCAAGTAGTTGACAGGAATGCAGCCATTGCCGCCGATCCAGGCCCCACAGTATGCCAGAGCCACAGAGACATTGGAGCGGATGCCGTCCTCCGTGATCTTTCCGGGAACGCTGGCATTTAATAAGTCTGCGGCAGCTACTTTCACATCCTCACGTCTGACGTGGTACTACAACCGATGCGTGAGCAATGGGAACAGGTAAAACGGTACCGCCGTGCGAACCTGGTTAGGACCGAGCATATTTTCGTCAAACACTTTGCGAGCAATTTGATTGATTAAGGGGTGCGCAATCCAAGTGCCATCATGACCAGCAGTGACCTCACGGAGCTTGTCTGCTCGAACCTTGTCCATCGCCACCTGGTTGGCTTGAGGGTCATCCTTGATAGGGATTTGAGCAGACATGCCGCCCATAGCAGCCACCTTCCTCCTAAAATATAATGAATACCTATTATCATGATGGACGAAAACGTGGCATTACCTGTGACAAGTTTGGATTAAAAGGCGCACATACGAATCCATAAAGGGCACTGTCATAGTAACATCTTTCCTATCTGGTAACACGGCGCTTCTGTCCGCCCTTCGCTTCTTGATGGCGCTAAAAATATAGTCCCACCTAAGAACACATACGGAAATAAGCGACTGACCCATGACACATGAATACTCCTCACCTTCCACAATTCAATCCAGCAGAGTGGTTTCTGAGTTCAAAGAGAATTTCCTCCATTTGGAACGCCGCGGGAAGCGTCTCGATGAGAACAGTTGCCCTGATTGTGTTGTGGGGTATTCCGATGTAGGACTGGGAGAAGAGGAAAACATCGTTCCATAGACGGGCCTCAAGATAGTGCTCCATCTTTGGAAGATAGAAGTAGGGGCCTGAGCCGCGCTTGATAAGTTCTTTGGCATTGTGGTAGAAGTAGAGTCCAAAGTCGAAGAGAGAACCCGAGATAGGGGTGTTGTCAACCGTGATACGCGTTTCGTCCAAGTGCCACCCCCTAGGCCTAGACCAAAATATAAATAATCAGGTTGGGAGCTAGGAAAGATGTGCGACGTACCGAACGATAAGCACTGCCGGTTTCTCGGACAGCTTGTATCGCTTGCCGCCGGACTCAAAGTCGATCTGACGCTTTATGGCGTCGCGCAGGTTGACTTGGCCGTTGATCATGTTTGCAAACGTAGGAGCACTGGAATCTGGAAATAAAATATTAGTATAATGCTGAGCACCATGGATGGCATGCGAACCTTCAAAATCTGCCATAAAGGTTTTTGCACCACTGTTCAGAGCGTTGATGACCATCTTACGATCAGTAGGACCGGTTATCTCAACACGTCTGTCTTCAAGACCGGGTGCAGGGGGTGCGCAGTGCCATGAGGGCTCAGCACGGATGTGCGCTGTTTCAGGAGGAAAATCAAGAGGTACTCCTGAGTCAAACCTGCGCTGCGCAATATCGCGCGCAACTAGGAGACTATGTCTGGTAGACTCAAATGTTCTATGAAGTGCAGCGAGGAAGTCAAGTGCATCCTCAGTGAGGATGTCAGATTGAGGACTATGAACGGCAACCTTTGTGTGAATTTGAACACCTGCAACCATGTTTGAGAAAGATGAGTGGAGTTGTGGTAAATAGGGAACGAGATTAGATTGTGTGTTATGTACTAGCCTCGGGACTCCGACATACCGCTGGTCGTTCCGAACCGACGTCATTCTGAGCATGTGTTTATTTCTGCAAGAACCACGGAATTACGTGAAACTGAAATTGAACACGGAGTACAGACGGTCGAATCCGCAACACATAAAAGCATACAGATCACCATAAGAACATTGGTGCTGGATCTCCTACGGGATCCCCCACTACTCCTTATCACGAGCTCTTGGTTTCGGTCTCCTTTTCAACTGGGATGGCGACGGGTTCCGAAGGTGCTGCACGACGAGGGAACGTTGTGATAAGTATTCTATAATGATAGATATAAGAAGACTGAATTCACCAAGAATGCTTTTCACCGTGCGCTCTCCGACTTTAATGACTCTGCGGCAGGCCATTTGCCACACCCCGACGCTCACAGAACCTTGGCGTGGGTCAATCATTAAGACTTCGTGAACTGATCATGCTAATAACTGTGGGAATGCTGACCTTTAGGTGCGAAAGGAAATGCCATCCACCAGCCGAGTGGGCCAAGCCAACCGGGAGGCAGGTAGAATACTGCAGCCTTTCTGTACCACCAGCCAACGAAGAATGATAGTCCTGTCGTAAGGACCCACACCAGAGTGTTGAACTTGAGTGAGAATGCAGCTTTGTTGGACGTAAGCTCTCCATCTATGAAACACGTCAGTTCATTGACATGCGCCAACATGACATGTCCTGTAGCCTACGTACTGAGTTTCTCAAGCTCTGCTATCCCTTTGTCAACGCTTCTCCTCAGCTTCGCCCACTTGGCAAATTGATCTTGTGCGCTCGTTTGCAGCAGCTCTTTCTTTGTTGTAAGGAGCTCGGCTTGCAGCTGGCGCTGTCGGGCGTATGAGGCATTCATGAAAAGTCTGCTGTACAGATCCCATGCCTAGAAGAAAGAAACTATAAATTCAAGTGTATAAAGCTTTAGGAAGAACACCAACAAATTCAAGCAGGACAGTTTTGCCGATCCATGAGATGAGCTCAGTCAGAAAGACGAGCGCGAAAATCGTGAAGATGAGCGACATAGTAGATACGGATACGGCCCTTGCAGTCGATAGCTAGACAGGACGTACAGTGCAAGAAGTACAGGTGATGAGCCTTCAGCTAGTCAGTGGTAAGTTTTAAAAAAACGCCAACTGCATACAGCCGAACACGTTGGTACAAGCAACACCGCTCGTGGCGTTCGCACCGGATCACCATGTTCGCCAATTGGCGGATTTGAAGCATGTTAGTCAAAGGATCTGATCTCGCTCCTCAATGATGATTACTGTCTTAACGGACATTAACTCAGTTGTTTGAAAACATGCAACACCAGTAGCGCTCGTTCGCAATGGGACAATCACACCAGAAGAGAACGCCAAATATTATCGTTTGCGCTCTGTCAACTGTGAACTGAGTACAGCAGTGCGCTATAGGCCATGAGGTCCCAAGGAGACAAACATGACTCAAAGAAGAAAGCAAGGTCATATTTGCATGCGGAAGTGGTTGTATAGCCATAATATGCCAATAAGGGGGTGATACATGCTGCGTTGCATTGGTGTGATGCGTCTCTCCGTGTTGTCTCCGCCTCAACTTCACAGCACCAGGAACATCGAGAATAAAAGAGAAGGCTGCTCAGATGTTGAGCTTCGTGCGCCTCCAGTGACGACGTTTAGCGTTATACTGTGAAGCGTCAGCGACGTTCCCGGCTCCCAGGATCTTCGACACATACTTGGATTTTAGTGTCCGTCTTTAGACGGAACCACTGAGGGATGGGCCTGAAAGTGGTTTATGAATAGGCTGTAAAGGCATCAAGACATCCTACTCACCTGTTCTGACGACCAGCCTTGGCGAGGATACGCTTCGTTCTAAAGGACTTTTGGGAAGGCTTAAAGCAAATTCACCCATCAGTATATGGCGCAGTAGTCAACGTCAAAACTCACCATTTTTGTCGATGTCGGGGTCGTTCCTCGCTGTGATGAGATGTGATGAAAAATAAGGTTATCGACATGAACTCACTGT
>Ga0310811_10003006_pt1 | contig 21176 bp, 20 predicted proteins | sample YCmetagenome_FD_207642 | JGI IMG/M metagenome (GOLD analysis project Ga0310811, IMG submission 207642) | Soil microbial communities from experimental microcosm in Duke University, North Carolina, United States - YC | ecosystem: Engineered > Artificial ecosystem > Soil microcosm > Unclassified ...
CTTGCCCAGGCGGCCCGCCTCATCGCCGAGAAACTCGGCCTGAGGCGCTCGACATGAGCACCGCAGCCGCAACGGCCGCGATGGCGCAGCCGCTGTTGCAGGCGCGGGGCCTGCACAAGAATTTCGGCGGCGTGAAAGCGGTGTCGGACATTTCGTTCGATGTCCCGGACGGTTCGATCTTTGCGGTGATCGGACCGAACGGGGCGGGGAAGTCGACTCTGCTCAATCTGATCAGCGGCGTCTATCAGGCAAATGCCGGATCGCTGTCGTTCAAAGGCGCCGATCTTTCACGTATGGCCGCGCACCGGCGCGTGCGGCTTGGCATCGCGCGAACGTTCCAGAAGATCCGCCTGTTCAAGCAGCTGAGCGTGCTGGAAAACGTGATTGCAGGTTTCCACGTCCATCACCGCATTCCGCCCTGGCAATACGTGGTGCACGGGACGGTGTTCGCCGAGGACCAGCGGCGCTGCCGCGAGCAGGCGGCCAAGCTGCTCGATTTCGTCGGCATGTCGGCGCGCATGCATGTACAGGCGGGCTCTTTGTCCTACGGCGAGCAGCGCATGCTCGAGTTGGCGCGGGCGCTCGCCACCAGGCCGCAGCTTCTGTTGATCGACGAGCCGGCGGCGGGACTCAATGCCGCGGAGGTCGACAGTCTGCTCGACCGCATCCGCTCCCTGCGCAATGGCGGCACGACGGTCGTGCTGGTCGAGCACAACATGGATCTGGTCATGAACGTTGCCGACCGCATTATGGTCATGGACTATGGCCGTCATCTGTTCGCAGGCGTGCCCGCCGAAGTGCAGAAGAATCCGGCGGTGATTGCGGCCTATCTGGGCGGAGAACTGTCGTGAGCACGCTTCTGGAGGTCGAGAGCCTTGAGCTTGCCTACGGGCCGGTTGCGGTCTGTCGGGACCTTTCGTTGCGGCTCGACCGCGGCGAGATCGTTGCGCTGATCGGCGCCAACGGCGCGGGCAAGTCCACGACCTTGCGTGCGATCGCCGGCGTGCTGCCGCCGCGGCGAGGAACGATCAGGTTTTCCGGCCAGGATGTGACGGCAACCCCGTCCTACGAGCGCAGCAAGCTCGGCATTGCGCTGGTGCCGGAAGGCCGCCACGTCTTCCCGTTCCTGACCGTGCGCGAAAATCTCGAGCTCGGCGGGTTCAATGTCCGCAACGATGCGGCAAAAGTGCGCCAGCGCATGGATGGTGTCTTTGCAATGTTCCCGCGCTTGTCCGAGCGCAGCGGCCAGAATGCCGGCACGTTGAGCGGGGGCGAGCAGCAGATGCTGGTGCTCGGCCGCGCCATGATGTCGGAGCCGCTGTTGCTCTGCCTCGACGAGCCGTCGCTCGGGCTGGCACCGATCGTCGTTCAGGACATCTTCCAGAAGATCAAGGCGATCAACGCAGCCGGCACCAGCGTGCTCCTGGTCGAGCAGAACGCGCGCTACGCCTTCGAGACCGCGAGCCGCGGTTACGTGCTGCAGACCGGCTCGGTGATCGCGAGCGGCTCCTGCGCCGAGCTCAAGCTCAATCCGCGCGTGCAGGAGGCCTATCTCGGCCGCATCGCGTCGGCTGCGGTGTCATGACGCTCGCCGGCAAATATTCGCTCGCGGGCAAGTCTGCCGTCGTTACCGGCGCTGGCAACGGCATCGGGCGCGCGATTGCGCTCGCTTTCGCCGAGGCTGGCGCCAACGTTGCCTGCGTCGATCTGGACAGAGCGGCGGCAGAAGCAACAGCCGCGGCGATCGGAAAGGCGGCGATCGCCGTTGCCTGCGATGTGAGCAACGAGGCACAGGTCGAGGCGGCCGCCAAAACGATCCTCGCCAAATATCCCGCCATCCACATCCTGCTGAACGGCGCCGCCGGAAACGATCCGAACGGCTCGGTGCTGGAGCTCACGCTCGCCGACTGGAACACGGTGTTCGGCGTCAATGTCGGAGGCGCGTTTCTGATGAGCCGCGCGATCCTGCCGGCGATGATCAAGGCAGGTGGCGGCAGCATCATCCACATCGCTTCGCAACTGGGCAGCGTCGCGGGGCCGCGCCGCGCGGTCTATTGCGCCAGCAAGGGCGCGCTGATCCAGCTCGGCAAGGCGATGGCGACCGATCATGCCGCGCAGAATATCCGGGTGAACACCCTGTCGCCCGGCGCGGTCGAGACCGATCGCCTGGTGAAACGTTTCGGCGACATGGAAACCGCGCGGCGGACGGCCGGCCCGAAGCATCTGCTGCAGCGGCTCGGCCAGCCGCAGGAGATCGCCCAGGCCGCGGTCTTTCTTGCCAGCGATGCGTCGAGCTTCATGACCGGCGCCGATCTGCTGGTCGACGGTGGCTATAACGCGACGTGATGACTTGGTCATTCCGGGACGGCCGACGAGCCCGCAGGGCGAGGCGGACGGACCCGGAATCCAAAAGCAGGCGTTGCTTCGCGTTCTGGATTCCGGGTTCGCTCGCTTACGCTCGCGCCCCGGAATGACCGGGAACGATCACCGCCCCAGAATCGTGCCCGCCATGGCGCGCGGGTCGCGCGTCGGCCAGGTGCCCGCGTCGGCGGCCTGGAACAGGTCCGACAGGTGCATGTTGAAGATGGCCGGCTCCTCGAGATTGATGTTGTGGCCGGAATTTCCCATCACGACCAGCGAGGCGGTCGGGATGTTCTTCTTCATGAGGATCCCGGGCTCGAGGCAGGGCCAGTCCTCGTCGCCGGTCATGATCAACGTCGGCACCGTGATTGTCTTCATCTTGTCGACGAGGTCGAACAGCGACGGCCGCCGCTTCTGCACGCCGCGCATGGTGAACGCCGCGCCTTCGGTCGAGTGCTCGGCCAGTTGGTCGGCGAACTCGCGCCAGCCGCGCGGGTCCTTGTTCTGGTGCTGCACGCGGGTGGGCCCGAGCGCGTAACCCTCCGCCGCCTTTTTCATCGTCAGTTCCTCGAAGCGTTTGGCCGAAGCTTCCGCTTCCTCGGCGAACTTCGCGCGTTCGCCGGGTGCGGCGCCGTAGCCGCAGCCCGCCACCACGATGGAGCGGGCGCGGTTGCCGTAGGTAAAGCCGAAGTGAAGCGCGGCGAAGCCGCCCATCGACAGGCCGACGATATGCGCCTTGTCGATCTTCAGCGCATCGAGCACCGCGCGGATATCGTCGCGCGCGCGCTCCTGCGAGTATTTTTCCTGATCCTTCGGCACGTCGGAGGGCGGATAGCCTCGCGCATTGAAGGTGATGCAGCGGTAGTACTTCCCGAAGTGGCGGACCTGCTGCTCCCAGGAGCGGCAATCGCCGGCAAATTCATGCACGAAGACGACCGGAATGCCTTTGCCGGTCTCCTCGTAATAAAGCTTCACTCCGTCGTCTGTGGTCAGATGTGGCATGAAATCTCCGTTTCAAAAGGCAATTTAGAAAGCCTGCGCGCGTGCGGACAGACCGGCGTCGATGGTAACGACGGAACCGCTGGTGTAGCCCGAGTGGTCGGACGCGATGAACGCGATGGCTGCGCCGATCTCCTCGGCGGTGGCGCCGCGGCCGAACGGCAGCGGCTTGAACAGCTCTTTCCAGTTGTCCTCGCTGCCGGTGCGGTCGCGCGCCTTGCGTTTCATGAGCGTGACCAGGCGGTCGGTCGCCACCGGGCCGGGACTGATGGCGACGACACGAATGCCGTCCTTGGCGCTGACGCTGCCGAGTGATTGCGTGAAGGCGGCGAGCGCGGCATTGCCGGCGACGCCGCAGATATATTCGGGATCGCGTGTGTCGGCCGCATTGCCGACCACATTGACGATCACGCCGCGCTTGCGCTTCTGCATCAGCGCATAGAACGCGCGGCACATGTTCACATAGCCGAAGACCTTGAGGTCCCAGGCCTTGCGCCAGGTCGCTTCGTCGACGTTGAGCAGGCTGCCGCCCGGAATAGCGCCGGCATTGTTCACGAGGATATCGATGTCCGGATAATCGCGGGCGAGCTGGTCGACCTTGCTGCTGTCCGAGAGGTCGGCGGCGACGGTGTCGACGCGCACATTCGATTTCTGCGCGATCGCCGATTTCGTTGCGGCCAGCGTATCGGCGCTGCGCGAGACGATGATGACGTTGCAGCCTTCGCCGGCAAGAATTTCCGCTGCGGCCCGGCCGATCCCTTTCGAGCCGCCTGTGACCAGGGCGGTTTTGCCGGCAAGTTTCAGATCCATAATGTCCCCCGCGAGAACTACAAAAACTGAAAAGGTGAGCGACTATGACGGCCACGCGCGGGATCGGCAACCTGTCCGCTAGCGCGCGGCTTCGATCAGGCGGCGAACTCCCTCGCGATGACCGACTTGCGCGCGAAACCCGAAGTCGCGCGCGGCGGGCTCGACATCGAGCGGTCCACGCTCGGCCTTTGCCCTGCTGCGATCGATCTCGATGCGCACCGGCTTGCCGGCGGCGGCAGCCGCGGCGGCAATGTCGTCGGGCGTGACTCTTTCCGGATGCGCGATGAAATAGCTGAGCTGTCTGCGCCCATTTGCATAGCAGGCCTGCACGGCGGCGCGGGCGGCATCGTCGATGTAGACGTAGGGCCAGTCGCCCATCGGCGCGATGCGCGCGGTCTTGCCGGCGAGCGCCGCGCCGACGATTTCCTCGACCGTGTAGGTCGTTTCGCGGCCCGGCCCATAGATCACGGTGAAGCGCAGCGCGCAGAGATCGAGCGAAATCTTGCCCCACAGCCCACGCAGCACCATTTCGACCGCCGCCTTCGAGGCACTGTAGGTATTGTTCGGACGCAGCGGATAGTTCTCGTCGACCGGTGTGTTCTCGTGGAAGCTGCCGAGCGCTGCCGCCGACGAGCAATAGATGAAGGTCCGGGTGCCGGCGTCCATCGCGGCATAGAGCAGATTGAGACTGCCGAGCACGTTGATGGTGACGACCTTGAGCGGATCGTCGGCCAGCACCATCGGGCCTGAGACGTCGCCCGCATGAATGATATGCGTGACGTTCTCTCCGGAGAGCAGCTTGGCCAGCTTTGCGCGGTCGGAGAGATCATCCACCACCTGTGTCGTGTCGGATGGGCGCGGATCGAGTCCGATCGCACGTTGCCTCTGTTCGGCGAGCAGTTTCATTACGGCCTTGCCGAGAAATCCGCTTGCGCCGGTCACCAATGTCACATTGTCCGCCATGCGCGTCCTAAACAATCTTTTTGGCGCGTAAATCTGCAATCTCGGCGGCGGTATAGCCGAGGCCGCGCAGGATCTCGTCGGTATGCGCGCCCGCTTCGGGCAGCGGCGAGACCACCTTCGCCGGCGTGCGCGACATGGTGATCGGCGTGCCGACAACGCGCACATCGCCGCGCGTCGGGTGATGCAGCGGTTCGGCAATGCCGAGATGCTGCACCTGCGGATCGGCAAAGACTTCGTCGACCTTGTAGATCGGCCCGGCCGGCACGCCCTGCTGCTCGAGCAGATCGAGCCACCGCGCCGACGGCTTGGTCCTGAAGATGTCCGAGAGCAGGGCCGAGAGTTCGGGCCGGTTGCGTAGCCGCATGTCGTTGGTCGCGTAGTCGGCCGCGTTGCCGAGCTCGGGACGACCGAGCGCGATGCACAGCGCGCGCCACTGGCCATCGCCGCCGACGCCGATGTTGATGAAGCCGTCGGCGGTCGGAAAGACGCCCATCGGCGTCGAGTAGGGGTGATCGTTGCCGGCCTGGCCGGGCGCGACGCCGTCAACGAGGTAGCGCGCCGCCTGGAAATCCATCATGGCGACCTGCGCCTGTAGCAGCGAGGTCTGCACCCACTGGCCGCGGCCGGATTGCTCGCGTTCGGCCAGCGCGATCAGGATGCCAGTTGCGGCATAGACGCCGGCCGAGCTGTCGGCAACCGCGATGCCGGCGCGCATCGGGCCGGAGCCCGGCATGCCGGTGACCCACATCAGTCCGCCCATGCCTTGCGCGATCTGGTCGAACCCGGCGCGCATGCGATAGGGGCCGCTCTGCCCGAAGCCGGAAATTGACGCGAGAATGATGCGCAGGTTCACCGCGCTCAGCGCTTTGTAGCCGATGCCCATACGATCTTTGACGTCGGGCCGGAAATTCTCCACCACCACGTCGGCATTCTTGACCAGCCGCATGAAGATCTCGTGCCCGGACCGCTCCTTCAGATTGAGCGTGAGCGAGCGCTTGTTGCGGTGGAGATTGATCATGTCATAGCCGTCCCGCGCGCCGCTGATGCCTTCGTTGGGATCGACGCCCGGCGGCGCCTCGATCTTGATGATGTCGGCGCCGAAGTCGCCGAGGATGCGGCAACAGGTCGGCCCGGCGCGCACGCGCGACACATCGAGCACGCGGATATGCGCCAGCGCTTTCGACGGCCCAGAGGTCATGTCAATCGTCCCGGATAGGACGATAGCACCTGGTCTCGGATAGCGGCCGGAATCCGTGCATGCCAGTCGCTGCGTTTCTGCACGGCTGCGGCCAGCGCGATCAGCGCGTGGTCCGAGCCCGGGCGGCCGACGAGCTGCAGCGCGACCGGCAAGCCGCGGTCGTCGAAGCCTGCCGGGATCGCGACGGCGGGAAAGCCGAGCATGTTTACGAAGCGGGTCCAGCGGCTGAGCTGGTAGAGCGTTTTCGCATTGAACAAAGGCGAGCGCGGGTCGCACTCGCGCACCGCGGGTGTTCTGGCCGTCATCACCGGCAGGACAATTGCCTGCGCATCTTGAAAGATCCGGGCAAGGAAATCGGCTGCAAGCTGCGCGCGCGCCGCGATGCTTGCTGCCAGTGTTCCGTCGTCGATCTCGAGGCCTTTGCGCAGGCGTTTCGTCAGTGTTGCGTCGAGCGCTCCGGACTCCATCAACGCGCGGTGCGCGCAGGCGGCTTCCGCCTGCATGATCGTGAAGACGTGCGGATCGAGTGCCTCGATGGCGGCAACTCCTTTGGTGCGGCCGAGTGCGATGCCGCAGGCGCCGATGGCCTCGATGGCATTACTACACGCGTTCGCGATCGGTGCTTCGGCGAGTTTGAGAACGTCCTCAACCACGGCGACTTCGCGAATAGGGTCAGCCGCGTGCCCGGCAAACAGAATACGCGCGGGTTCCTGCAGATCCGACGCGCTGCGCGCGAGGATGCCGACCGTGTCGAGGCTCGGGGAGAGGGGCATGGCGCCGGCAAGCGGCACGGCCCCATAGGTCGGCTTCCACGACGTGACGCCGCAGCAATGCGCCGGAATGCGCAGCGAGCCGCCGGTATCGGAGCCGAGGGCGAACACGACGGAGCCGCTGGCAACAGCGACCGCGGAGCCCGACGACGAACCGCCGGTGACGTAGTCGAAATTCCAGGGATTCTTCGGCGCGCCGTGCACCGCGTTGTAGCCTGAAGGCTCATAAGCAAGCTCGGTCATCGCCGTCATGCCGATCCGGCGCGCGCCGGCGCGATCGAGGAGGTTGAGGACCTCGGCCTGCTGTACCCCATCCATCGGCAGAGGCTGCGCCAGCCCGCCATGTGGCTTACGTGTTTTGGACACGAACATGTCCTTCGACGCATAGGGCATTCCCTCCAGGACGCCTTGAACTGGCGTGGTGGCGTCTTCGAACGCGACATAGGCCTTCAATTGGGCATCGAGCGCGCGTGCGAATTCGCCGGCATGTGCCGAAATTCGCCCGCGCTCCGCGGCATCAAGTGAAGCCCAATCGGGAAATCGTGCGCTCACTGTTTTGCCGATGGGGTGGCCCAGGGCCTGAGCGTCTGGTCTTTCGCCTTGAAGGCGGCGATCTGCTTGCGATAGCTCTCGGTCAGATCGACGTCGTCCCAGCCGTTCAGCAATTGGTTGCGGCTGATCGGGTCGATTGCGAACGCAAAGGAAATATCGCCGCCGCTCACGGTTTGCTTTTCGAGATCGACGATTACCGGCTGCGAAGGTTTCTCGTGCACCAGCGCGGCGAGTTTCTCGATGTCAGCCTCTGCGGCGACGGCGGTGAGCAGCCCGTTCTTCACGGCATTCTGCGAGAAGATATCCCCGAACGAGGGCGCGACGACGCAGCGGAAGCCGTGATCGTAGAGCGCGTAGACCGCGGCCTCGCGCGAGGAGCCGCCGCCGAAATTGCGCCCCGCGAGCAGAACTTTCGCGCCACGATACGCGTCATTGTTGAAGGCGAAGTCGTCGCGCGGCTGGCCTTTGGCATCGAGCCGCACGTCATCGAACAAAACGGTACCGAGACCTTTCGAGCGCGGCCATTTCAGATAGCGCGCGGGCAATATCTGGTCGGTGTTCAAATTCGGCAGCGACAGCGGGCAGGCCGTTGCGGTGAGGCGTACGAATTTGTCCATCGGCGCGCCCTCTAGGCCTTCCGCCCGGCGAGCAGGGGCCGGACATCGGCGAGGTGACCGCTGACCGCGGCTGCCGCCACCATGGCTGGCGACATCAAATGCGTGCGTGCGCCCGGTCCTTGCCGGCCGCGGAAATTCCGGTTGGTGGTCGAAGCGCAGCGCTCGCCCGGCGGCACCAGGTCGCCATTGATGCCGACGCACATCGAGCAGCCTGAATCCGCCCATTCGAGGCCGGCGTCGCGGAAAATCCTGTCGAGGCCTTCCTCCTCGGCCTGCCGCTTCACCGACGACGATCCCGGCGACACCAGGCCGGGCACCTTGCTGACGCGGCCGCTGAGGACGGCGGCGGCCGCGCGCAGGTCCTCGATGCGGGAGTTGGTGCAGGAGCCGATGAAGACCCGGTCGACCGCGATGTCGGTCAGCTTCGTTCCCGGCGCGAGCCCCATGTAGTCGAGCGCCTCGCGCAGATATTTGGCGCGTGTTGCATCGCTTTCGCGCGCCGGGTCGGGAACGCGGCCGTCGACGGGCAGGGCGTCGTCCGGGGTCGTGCCCCAGGTGACGATCGGCGCGATTTCGTTGGCGTCGAGTGAAACCTCGCGGTCAAATGTCGCATCGGCATCCGAGGTCAGCGTCGACCAGGCTTCGACCGCGCGGTAGAAGTCCGAACCCTTCGGCGCGAACGGCCGGCCTTTCAGGTAGGCGAAGGTGGTCTCGTCCGGCGCGACCATGCCACAGCGCCCGCCGGCCTCGATCGACAGATTGCAGAGCGTCAGCCGGCCTTCCATCGACAACGAGCGGATGGCGCTGCCGGCAAATTCGATGGCGTGTCCCTGCGCGCCGTCGGCGCGGATGCGTGCGATGATCGCGAGCGCGATATCTTTCGCCGCGATCCCCGTTCCAAGTTTGCCGTCAACCGTGATGCGCATGCGCTTCGGCTTCTTCTGCCAGAGCGTCTGCGTCATCAGCACATGCGCGACTTCGGATGCGCCGATCCCGAAAGCGTAAGCGCCGAAGGCACCGTGCGTGGAGGTATGGCTGTCGCCGCAGACGATCAGCAGTCCGGGCAAGGTCAATCCCTGCTCGGGGCCGACGACATGCACGATGCCCTGGCGCGGGTCGCGCAGGCCGAACAACGTGATGTGGTTGTCGCCGGTGTTCGCCTCGAGATTGCGCACCATCGCCGCGATCTCGGGATTGGCAATTCCGGCGGCCCGGCCGCGCGTCGGCACGTAGTGATCAGCGACGCCGAAGGTGAGGTTCGGTTCCGCCACCGAGCGGCCGCGCGCCTTCATCTGGGAGAAAGCGTGGAACGAGCCCTCGTGCACGTAATGGCGGTCGACCCAGAGCAAGGCCGCGCCATCCTCGCGGCGCGCGATTTCGTGCGCAGACCACAACTTATCGACGAGAGTCCGGGGCTCGCTCATGCTCTGCCGGCTGCTGTGCCTCACCGCTGCGGGCTTGTCGAGGCTCCGCAATATTGTATGCTAAAAAATACCAAGTAACCGGCCAAGTAAAGCGTCGGTGGGCGTTGGGTAAGGGGGAGTGGCGTTGCGCCATTGGCTCGGCGAAGCGAAGGCGAAACGGGTCTATCTCGTTTTGCGTGACCGCATCCTCAGCGGGGCGGTCGGCTTCGGTGCGAAGCTTCCCACAGAAAACGAGTTGGCCCGTTACCACGGCGTCTCGCGGGTGACCGTGCGGCGTGCGCTCGGCGAACTGGCGCGCGAGCGGCTGATCGAACGCCGGCCGAGCGCTGGCACGCGCGTGATTTACCGGCCATCGCCGGCGCCGATGACCGCCGATATTTCCGGCGTGCTCGCAAACCTTGCCGACATGGGACGGCGTACCACCGTCAAGCTACTTTCCTTCGACTATGTGCCGGCGCAGGGCGCTGTCGCCGAGGCGCTTGGCGCCGGCGCCGACCATCTTCTGCAGCGCGCGGTGCGCGTGCGCTCGATCGACGGGCAGCCATTTTCCTATCTGGTCACCCACGTTCCCGAGAGCATCTCGGTGACCTTTACCGAGGAGGAGCTCGCGCGCCGGCCGTTGCTCGAATTGCTGGAGCGCGCCGGCGTGAAAGTCGAGCGTGCCCGCCAGCGCATCAGCGCCGGTCTCGCGACGCCGCAGGTCGCCAAGGCGCTTGGGCTGCATACCGGCTCGCCGCTGATCGAGCTCGTTCGCGTCGTCTACGACCAGGCCGGCCGCGGAGTCGAATATCTGCACGCGCTCTATCGGCCCGACCGCTACAGCTTCGAATTCGATCTCATGCGCTCGGGTGTCAATGACGCCCGCAGTTGGGCGCCGGTGGTCGGCAAAGCCGCCGCCAAACGTCCGGCCGCAGCAATTGCGAAAGTTTCAAGCCACAGAACCAAGCCGCTGGATTTTGCACCACGGCGATGAAACAGGGAGGAGAGTCGTCATGTCGAAACTGAAATCAGTCAGCCGTCGCCGATTCCTTGCGAGCAGCGCGCTCGGCGTTGCCGCCGTATCGATGCCGGGAATCCTGCGCGCCCAGGGCGCGCCCGTGAAACTCGGCGTACTGCATCCGGTCACCGGCGCGCTGTCTTATTCGGGACAGCAGGGCCGCCTCGGCGCCACATTGGCAATCGAGGAGATCAACGCCGCCGGCGGCATCAAGGGCCTCGGTAAGATCGATCCGGTGCTGGGCGATGCGCAATCGACGCCGGAAGGCGGCACCGCCGAGGTCGAGAAGATGAACTCGGCCGGCGTCGCGGCCATCGTCGGCGGCTATGCCAGCAATATCTGCCTTGCCACGACGCAAGCTGCTGCCCGCTATGAACTGCCTTACGTGGTTGATGTTGGCGTCGCCGACGGCATCGTCACGCGCGGGTTGAAGAACACGTTCCGCTTCGGGCCCGGCTTCGGCGTCATCTCGAAGACCGCGCTGGCCAATCTTGCCGCCATCAACGATGCGGCGGGCAAGCCGGCCAAGACCGTCATGATCGTGCACGAGGATTCGCTGTTCGGCTCTGGCCTGGCCAAGCTGCTCAACGCCCAGCTGCCGGCACAGGGCTTCCAGATCCTGGAGACGATCCCGCATCCGACGCCGACGCGCGACTTCAACAACGTCGTGCTCAAGATCAAGGCGCAGAACCCGGATCTTGTCATCCCGGCCAGCTACTACAACGAATACGTCCTGCTCGCGCGCACCATGCAGCAACAGCAGGTGAAGCTGAAAGGCATCTATTCGGTACTGGGCGGCGCTGCATCCTCGTACAAGTTCGTCAAGGAATTCCCGGAGGCCGCCAAATACATCATGGACTGCAATCACTGGTTCGACCCGCGCAATCCGAAGGCGGTCGCGCTGAAGAAGACCGTCGAGGACAAGGGACAATTCTATACCTACGAAGTTTACATGAACTACAGCTGCATCCTGCTCGTTGCCGATGCGCTGCAGCGCGCGGCCTCGGCCGACCGCGCCAAGCTCACCGAGGCGCTGGCGAGCTCGACTTTCGCCGGTCACCTGATGCCCTATGGGCCGACCAAGTTCGTGAACGGGCAGAACGAGGGCGCGGCGCCGGTCAACACGCAGGTGCTCGACAACGACATCAAGGTGATCTTGCCGGCGGCATTCGCCAATGCAAAGCCGGTGTTCCCGATGCCCGCCTAACGGCAACACGGTTCGCGGACGGCGCGCGCCGTCCGCGGCCGTCCGGCGGGACTGTCTATGCTGTCGGCTACCATCCTCATTCCTGCCGTGCTCAACGGCCTGTTGATGGGCGCGGTCTATGCGCTCGTCGCGCTCGGGCTGACGCTGATCTATGGCGTGCTGCACATCATCAATTTCGCGCATGGCGCGCTGCTGAGCGCGGCGCTATTCGCCGCGTTCTTCGCGTTCAGGCTGCTTGGGCTTGATCCCTACGTGGCGCTGTTTCTGCTGGCGCCGCTTTTTTTCGTGCTCGGCTATGCCCTGCAGCGCTTCGTCATCGGCCCGGCCTCGCATGGCGATGATCGCAACATGTTGCTGGTGACGCTCGGCATCGCCGTCATCATCGAGAACGCGCTGCTCTACGGCTTCCGCGCCGATACCCGCACCATCGACGTCCCTTACGCCTTTCAGACCTTCAATTTCGGCTTTACCTATCTCGCGGTGCCGCGCGTCGTCGGCTTTGTCGCGGTCTTCGTGGTGGCGCTGGCGCTCTGGCTGCTGATGACCTTCACCGATGTTGGCCGCGCCATTCGCGCCGTCGCCAAGGAGAAGCTCGGCTCCCAGCTGGTCGGCATCGACGTCGGTCATGTCTACGCGATGACCTTCGGCCTTGGCACCGCCTGCGTCGCGATCGCGGCGTGCCTGTTGATCCCGACTTATTACGTCAATCCGGGAGTGGGTAACGCCTTTGTGCTGGTGGCCTTCACGATCGTCGTGCTTGGCGGCATGGGCTCGGTACCCGGCGCGGTGATCGGTGCCTTCGTTATTGGCGTGGTGGAAAGCCTGTCCGGGCTCTTTCTCGGGGAGTCGCTCGGCCAGATTGGCATTTTTCTCATCTTCATCGTGGTGCTGCTGCTGCGCCCGACCGGCCTGTTCGGAGCGCGCGCATGAAATCATTCGCGCCGACCGCCATCGTCATCGCCGTGCTGGCCGCCGTGCCGCTGGTCGTGCAGTCGAACGCCACGCTGAATTTCCTCGTGGTGACCTTGATGATCGCGCTGGCGGGGCAGGGCTGGAACATCCTCGGCGGTTATGGCGGGCAATATTCGTTCGGTCACGCCGCGTTCTTTGGGACCGGGGCCTATGTCACCGCGATCCTGCAGGTGCGCTACGGCGTCAATGCCTGGCCCGGCTTTGCGATCGGCATTGCCGCCGGAGCGGCACTCGGCGCCGTGATCGGCGCACTGACGTTCCGGTCGGGGCTGCGCGGCTCGTATTTCGCGCTGGTCACGCTCGCCTTTGCGGAGGTGCTACGCATCGTGGCGAGCGTCGCGCCCATCACCGGCGCGGGCGTCGGCACGCTGATCAAGCTCGACCTTGGCGCGCGCACGTTCCAGTTCCAGAGCCGCGCCGCGTTCTATTGGGCGATCCTCGCGCTGGTCGCCGTCTCGCTCGTGATCGCCGAGATGATTGAGCGCTCGCGGTTTGGCACCTGGCTGGTCGCTGTGCGCGAGAACGAGGATGCCGCCTCGGCGCTGGGGGTCGATGCGCGCAAGGTCAAGACTTTGGCGATGACGATCTCCGGCGCGATGACCGCCGCGGCGGGCTGCTTCTACGCGCAATATTTCCTCTTCATCGATTCCGGCATCGCCTATGGAACCTGGATCTCGGTCGAGGCGCTGCTCACCGCCATCATCGGGGGCGTCGGCACGGTCTTCGGCCCCCTGGCCGGCGCGTTGGTGGTCAAGTCGCTGGGGGAGGCGACGCGGCTGCTGATCGGCGATGCGCCCGGCCTCGATCTCATCATCTACGGCGCTGTGCTCGTGCTGGTGATCTGGATCATGCCGCGCGGCCTGATCGGCGGCATTGCTGACGTGCGAAAATTCTTCAACCGCAAATCGGCCCGGATCGAACAGGTGCGCCATGGTTGAGCCCTTGCTCGCAGTCGACAACGTGAGCTGCTGGTTCGGCGGGCTGAAGGCCGTCGACGGCGCATCGTTAAACGCGCCGCAAGGCCGCATCACCGCGCTGATCGGCCCCAACGGCGCCGGCAAGACGACTTTGTTCTCGATCATCTCCGGGTTCGTGCGCGCCCGCGACGGGACGATCCGCTATGCGGGTGAGGAGATAATGGGCAAGCTGCCGCACCAGCTGGCGCGGCTCGGCATCGCGCGTACCTTCCAGATCGTGCAGCCTTTCGTCGGCCTGTCGGTGCGCGAGAACATCCTGGTGGGCGCGCATCTTCATCACCGGGCGCGCGACGCCGCGCTCGCTGTCGCCGACCGGGTCGGCCGCGATCTCGGCCTCACCGATATGCTCGACCGTCCCGCCGATACCTTGACAGTCGCCGCGCGCAAGCGCCTCGAACTCGCGCGCGCCCTTGCTACCGAGCCGAGGCTGCTGCTGCTCGACGAGGTGCTGGCCGGGCTCAACCCGACCGAGATCCGCGACATCGTCCCGGTTATTCGCGATCTCTGCCGGCATGGCATCACCATCCTGATGATCGAGCATGTCATGCAGGCGGTGATGTCGCTCGCCGAGCACGTCTTTGTGCTGGCGGAAGGGCGTGTGATCGCGCAGGGCGCGCCGGCGCAGATTGCGCAGGATCCGCAGGTGGTGGAAGCCTATCTCGGCCACGGCGCCGCGGCGAAGTGGGGGGCGTCACATGCACAGTGAGGCCCTGCTCGACGTGCACGATCTGCGCGCCGGCTATGGCGAGACCGAGGTGTTGCGCGGCGTCAACCTGACGATGGCGCCCGGCGAGATCGTTGCGGTGCTCGGCTCGAATGGTGTGGGCAAATCGACGCTCAACCGTGCGCTGTCCGGCATCGTGCGCGCACGAGACGGCACGATCAAATTCGAAGGCCATGACGTGGCGCATGAAAAGCCGCAGGCCATCGTCGCGCGCGGCCTGATCCATGTTCCGGAAGGCCGGCGCGTCTTCCCCAATCTGTCGGTGCGCGAGAATCTCGACCTTGGCAGCTACCGGCGCGGCGCGGCCCGACGCACGCAGAATCGCGAGCGGGTCTTTGCAATCTTTCCACGGCTGCGCGAGCGCAGCACGCAACGGGCCGGCACCTTGTCCGGCGGCGAGCAGCAGATGCTGGCGATCGGCCGCGGGCTGATGGCGGAGCCGAAGCTGATGATCATGGATGAGCCGTCGCTCGGCCTGTCGCCGATTCTGGTCGAGGAACTGTTTGCGCTCATCAAACGCATCAATGCCGACGGCGTGTCGATCCTGCTGGTGGAGCAGAACGTCATGCAGAGCCTCGAGCTCGCAGACCGTGCCTATATTCTGGCTGAAGGAAAATTCGTCATGTCCGGCCTTGCGCGGGACATCGGCGCGAACCCCGAACTCAAGCGTGCTTATCTTGGAATGTGACGCATGACTGATACGACCTTACGCTCCCGCCTCGCTGCGCCGCCGATCCTTGTCGCGCCCGGCGTCTACGATGCCTTGACCGCGCATCTTGCCGAACGGGCAGGATTTTCCGCGGTCTATGTCTCGGGCGCCGCCATTGCCTATACCCGCCTCGGACGCCCCGACATCGGTCTCGTTGCGATGAGCGAAGTGGCCGACACGGTTGCCCTGATCCGCGACCGCGTCCGCAGCCATCTCATCGTCGATGCGGACACCGGCTATGGCAATGCGCTCAACGTGGCGCGCACGGTACGAATCTTCGAGCGCGCCGGAGCAAATGCTATCCAGATCGAGGACCAGGAGTTTCCCAAGCGCTGTGGCCATCTCGACAACAAGGCCCTCGTGCCGGCGCAGGAGATGGTTGGCAAGATCAAGGCTGCACTCGATGCGCGGCAATCGCGCGAGACCCTGGTGATTGCACGAAGCGACGCAATCGCCGTCGAGGGCTTCGAACAGGCGATGGCGCGCGCCATGTCCTATCGCGAGGCGGGTGCCGATGTCTTGTTTGTCGAGGCGCCGAAGACGCGCGATGAGCTCAAGCGTATTCCGCCGGCGTTGAAGGAAGTGCCTGTCATGGCCAATATGGTGGAGGGCGGCAAGACGCCTTCGCTCAACGCCGCGGACCTGCAAGCGCTCGGGTTCTCGCTGGTCATTTTCCCGGGGGCGATCGTGCGCGCGGTGGCGCATACGGCCGGCGAGTTTTATGCGTGCTTGGCCGCCAATGGCACGTCGGAGCCGTTCCGCAACCGCATGTACGACTTCGATGGCCTCAACGACGTGATTGGAACGCCGGCGATGATCAAGCTCGGCAAGCAGTATGAGAGCGGCAAGAAAGGCGGCGGCCAATGATGCGACTATTTTCGCAAATCTGCACCGCTATCGCCCTGTTGCTGGTGCAGGTGGCGCACGCCGAAGACTTTCCGGCGCGGCCGATCAAGATTCTGGTGGGTGCGCCGCCCGGCGGCACCACCGACACGATGGCGCGCGCGATCGCCGAGCCGATGGCGGCGGCGCTGAAGCAGCCGGTCCTGGTCGAAAACCGCCCCGGCGCCGGCGGCAACCTCGCCGCGGCGGCGGTCGCGAAGTCTCCGCCCGACGGCTACGCGCTGCTGGTGAGCTTCAGCAGCCACACCATCAACGCCACGCTTTATCCGTCGTTGCCTTACGATCCAGTCGCCGATTTCACGCCAGTCACCATGATCGCGCGGGTGCCGAGCCTGCTGGTCGGGCGCGCCGATCTTCCCGCGAAAGATCTGAAGGAGCTGATCGCGCTGGCGAAGGCCCAGCCGCACAAGCTGACGATCGGGATCGGCGGCATCGGCTCCTCGCTCCATCTTGCGGGCGAAAAGTTCAAGTTGATGACCGGCGTCGACCTCCTCAATGTCCCGTACAAGGGAACGTCACCTGCGCTCACCGATCTTCTCGGCGGGCAGATCGACCTGATGTTCATCAGCCTGGTGACCGGGTCGGAGCAGGTGCGCGCCGGCAAGCTGCGTGCCTATGGCGTGACGAGCGACAAACGGCAGCCGACGTTTCCCGATCTGCCGGCGATCGGAGAGGTGGTACCTGGATTTGAATCGACGGCCTGGTTCGGGGTCTTCGCGCCGGCAAAGCTGCCGGACGCGATCACCGAAAAGCTGCACGGCACGATCGTCGCCGCGCTCAAGGAGCCGAGACTGCGCGAGCAGCTCAAGACCGAAGGCGCCACCGCCGTCGGCAACACGCCGAAGGAATTCATGGCCTTTGTGCGCGAAGATATCGAGCGCTGGGCGCCGGTCGTCAAGGCATCGGGCGCAAAACCCAACTAGCAAGAAGCCAGGGAATATCTCGCATGGACAAAAGTTTCGATACCGTCATCAAGAACGCCCGCGTCGTCCGCCCGAACAAGACGTCGGTCGACTGCCTCGACATCGCGATCAAGGACGGAAAAATTGCGCGGCTCGCGCCCGATATTCAGGCCGGCGAGGCGAAGGAGGTCTTCGATGGCAAGAACCGGCTGGCGTTCCCCGGTTGCGTCGATGCGCACATGCATATCGGAATCTACGCGCCGCTTGCGCAGGATGCGGTCTCGGAGAGCAAGGCGGCCGCGATGGGCGGCGTCACCTCGAGCCTCAACTACATCCGCACCGGGCATTACTACCTCAACCGCGGCGGGCCCTATCGCGATTTCATGAAAGAGGTCCACAAGCAGGCCAGGGACAAGTTCTGGGTCGACTACGGATTCCATATCGCGCCGATCGAAGCAGCGCATATCGACGAGATGGAGCATCTGGTCACTGATCACGGCGTGACGTCGTTCAAAATTTTCATGTTCTACGGCGGCTACGGGCTGCACGGGGCTTCGTCGCAGCAGAACGAGTTTCTGATGATCGGGCCGGACGAGCGCTACGACATCGCGCATTTCGAGTTCATCATGCGCGGGGCGCAGCGCCTGATGCAGAAATTTCCGGAGCTTGCTCCGTATATCAGCGTCAGCCTGCATTGCGAGCTGGCGGAAATTCTCACCGCCTACACCAGGATCGTCGAGCGCGAAGGCAAGCTGAAGGGGCTTCACGCCTATAGCGCGGCACGCCCGCCGCATTCGGAGGGGCTCGCCATCTGGATCGCGTCCTATCTGGCGAACGAGACCAATTGCCTGAACATCAATCTGCTGCATCTGAGCTCGCGCAAGGCGATCGACGCGGCCTGGACCATGCAGCAGGTCTTTCCGCATATCGCCTTCCGGCGCGAGGTCACTGTCGGCCATCTTCTGCTCGACACCGACTGCAAATGCGCGGTGCATGCCAAGGTCAATCCGCCCATCCGTCCGCGGGAAGATGTCGAGGCGCTATGGCAGGCCGTGCTCGACCGAAAGATCGACTGGATCGTCAGCGACCACGCCTGCTGCTCGGCCGAGCAGAAATGGTCGAAGGACGACCCCGACAATATCTGGCTGGCCAAGTCGGGCTTCGGCGGCACCGAATATCTTCTGTCAGGCGTGGTGAGCGAGGGAAGCAAGCGCGGCATGTCCTTCAATCACATGGCCGAGATGCTGAGCTGGAAACCGGCGCAACGCTTCGGGCTGAACAACAAGGGCGACATCGCGCCGGGCTACGATGCCGATATCGTGTTGGTCGATCCGCACGAAAGCTTCGTGGTGCATGCGGCGGAATCCGAATCCAAACAGGGCTATTCGCCGTTCGAGGGCGTCGAACTCAGCGGCCGCGTGAAGAGCACGTTCCTGCGCGGTGCGGTGATTTACGACAATGGAAATGTCGTCGGCCCGGCCCGCGGCGTCTATTTGCGAAGGCCGATGGTCAAATAAATGCAGGCCCTTCATTTCGCAGGGCGGTGAAGGTGGATACGGGTCCGGAAGGCCGCTTTTCCGGGGTTGAATGGAAACTTGCAGGGCGGCCAAGCCGACTTATCTAAAAGGTGAAGCTGGACGCCCCCGTCCCCCATCCCCAGCGTCCAGCAGAGATTGACCCCAGCGGGACCCCATCCGTCTGGGGTCAGTTCTTTCTGGGTTACCGCAACTTCATGAACGCCTGCGCACTGCCCGCGTCATGGCGGGATGGGCATCGGCGGGATGGGATGTGACGCCGTGCGTGGTGGCGGTGGCGGCTGCGTTGCCGGCTCTGGAGGCGGCGGCGGAACATAGGAACGCTGCGGAACGGGCGCGGGTCGCGTTTGGACCGGAGCCAGTGTTCTTTGCCGGGCCTGCTCCAGCGCCTGGAGTTTCGAAATGCTTTGGCCAGCCTGTTCCTGCTTGGTGGCAAGCTGTTGCTGCTTGGCCGCGAGCTGATCGAGCTGTTGTTGCGCGGCGGTGAGCTGCTGTTGCTTGGCCGCAAGTTCCTCCATGCGGTGGTGCAAGGCGCTGATGTCGTCCGCCAATTCTTCCAACTGCCTGCCCACATAAGGCGCAACGATGGGCGCGGATGCGACCGGAGTCGGCGCGGCTGCCGTTGCGACGTCGTTGGACGTGAGATGAGCTTGCCAGGCGATCGTGCTTCCGGCGCCGATCAAAGCTGCCAAGGCAAATCCCGCCAAGGTAAGAACTTTGTTGCCGAGTTTCGGTCTGTCGTTGATGGACTGATTGCTTTCGAAACCAGTGGGCCGTGGCAACACGCTGATGGACGGCTCTGGTGCCTGCGGCTCGCCGTGATCGCTGGCGTCGGCGTCTTCACTCTTTTCGCTTTGAACGGATGAAGCGTTGGCTTCATCGAATGAGGGGCCGTTGCCCTGCGTCACGTTGTGCGCGAGGGCTTTCAGCTGATCCATCACCTCGAGAGTCGCCGCTGATGGCGTTTCCGTTGCGTCATCGGCCGGGCGCTGCGGTCCCGTATCCGGTTCGGGCATCGGCAGGGATTCTGCCGGGCAAGTTTCCTCGGCCGTGGCATCGAGGTACTCACGTGAGTTCACCGTTGAAACGGCAAAATCGCTCGTCCCAAACGCCGGCTTGTTGAGTTGAGAACCTGCAGAGGTATCCATGGCATCCGCCTTCGACCAGTTGAGAGGCAGCCGACTGGGCTGGACGTGCCAAAGAAGGACATCAGGCTGTGACAAGAGGAAGGCGGGCAGGTGGCAATGTTCTGGCTAAATTGGACATTCCAGCGCGTTGGCCGCCCCGATTTTTGCCCTGCGCTGGGCGGCCTACGGCCCCCTTCCGTGACGGCGGCCGGAACCGGTACGATGGTGATCTGAAGCGTCGGGGGCGATGATGAGACGCCGTGACGTCATCAAAGGAATTGCCACGTCAGCGGCTGCATGGCCGTTTATGGCGCGCGCGCAGCCAAACAAGGTACGGCGTGTCGGCGTGCTTCTTGGCCTTACCGAAAACGACCCGGAAGCGAACGCGCGCATCAAAGCATTCCGGATAGGGATGCGCGACCTGGAATGGGTCGAGGGGCGCAACGTCCAGATCGATTACCGATTTGCCGGCAGCAGTCTGGAAATGATCGGCAGGCATGTTGCTGAACTGGTCAAATCGGCTCCAGAGGTGATTGTCGCGAATACCACCCCGGTTATGAAAGCATTGAAACCAGCAACCAGCACGATTCCAATTGTGTTCGTGGTTGTGAATGATCCGGTCGGGCAAGGCTTCATTTCCAATCTTAAGCAGCCCGGCGGCAACATCACGGGCTATTCATTCATTGAGCCCGAGATAATCGGCAAGTGGATCGATCTGCTCAGTGACATCAAGCCCGGCCTCACTCGGGTGACCTTGATGTTCAATCCCAATAGCGCGCCATACTATGATCGCTTCATCGAGACATACAAAGCGTTGCGGGGCGCTTCTCCCGTTGAGTTCGGCGGAGCGCATATCCAGAGCCCGGCTGACATTGAGCGGGTGGTTGCTGACGTGGCTCGCGACCGCGGCAGCGGTTTGATTACTCCTGGCGACCCCTATGTCCTCACAACACGGGGTGCCATTCTCGGCGCCGCCCGCCAGCACGGGTTGCCGCTCATCTCTCCCTACAGACAATTCGTCGTAGAGGGCAGCCTGATGTCCTATGGGCCGGATACCGCCGACATCTTCCGGCGCTCAAGCTCGTATGTTGATCGTATTCTCAGGGGAGAGCCGGTTGGCAATTTGCCCGCACAATCACCCGACAAATTCGATCTCGCCATCAATCTCAAGGCGGCCAAGGCTCTCGGCCTCCCGGTGCGCCAGACATTCTTGTTTCTCGCCGATGAGGTGATTGAATAACATCAGCGTTCCATCCCGAATCCACAGTTGCAAGACGCTGGCGCAAGTGGCTCCATAGCTCGATGAAAGAAGACCGGTTCGTTCCGCCTGCCGGCGCGTTCACGCGCACGGTGCCGATCAGGTTTTCGCACTGCGATCCGGCGGGCATCGTCTACTTCCCGCACTATTTCGACATGTTCAACGGCCTGG
>Ga0310811_10003007_pt1 | contig 21176 bp, 17 predicted proteins | sample YCmetagenome_FD_207642 | JGI IMG/M metagenome (GOLD analysis project Ga0310811, IMG submission 207642) | Soil microbial communities from experimental microcosm in Duke University, North Carolina, United States - YC | ecosystem: Engineered > Artificial ecosystem > Soil microcosm > Unclassified ...
ACCGGCAGCGGTCGCAGCGGCGACGGCCGCCGGACGTGCATCGCCGGCCAGCATGGTGAGCGGCCAGGCCGGGACGCCGTCCGAGCCGTCGTAGGCGGTCCATGTCCACGGACCGTCGAAGCGCCACGCGCGGCCGTCGGCGTCGGCCACGTCGTCGCCGGGCTCCAGGAAGGCGTACGGCCGGAAGACGAGCTCGAGGTTGAGCGCGATGCCGTCGTCGCGGCCCAGGGCCGCCTCGCCGTTCCAGCGAATGCCGTCCGCATCCGGGTCGATCTCCCACCACGGCCAGCGGACGCTGACGTGCGTGTCGTCGACCCGGGTGACGACCGTTGGCGTGAACGGGCAGGAGATACGCAATACGTCCCCGACGCGGTGGGCCATGTGCGGCAGGTTAGCGCGGGTGACGGTCGGCCGGTGCCGCTACGGCGAGAACGGAAATGGGCGACGCCGGCATCCGCGGTGAGATCTTTTCCGGCGTCGTGAAGCGTCGCATTTGTATGATCATCGAACGGCGGCGATTCCCTCGGGTGAGCGCGGCCTGAGAATCGGCTGCGCAAATCGCCGCGGACACCGTGGAGAACCACGTCATCAGATAGCCGTCCGGCGAACAGGGTAAGCCGTTCGGCCGAATCGTTCATCACCGTGATGAAGGTATTGGTTTGCTGACGGATTGTCGATAGGTTCCGCGTGAGCAGCGCAGACGCCTGGGAGTTCATGGTCGCCAACGGGGGTTTCCGTGGGACGGGTCCTGGTGGTGGAGGACGACGAGCGGATCGCCCGTCTCGTTTCGCGTGCCCTTGAGGCCGACGGGTTTTCGGTCGACCGGGCGTACAACGGCGTGGACGCGCTCGCCATCGCACTCGATCGGAATTTCGACCTGCTCCTGCTGGACCTGATGCTTCCTGGCATGGACGGCACGGAGGTGCTGAGTCGCGTCATCGAGGAACGCCCCGGCCAGCGCGTGATCGTGGTTTCAGCGATAATGGAGATCGGCTTACGAGTGGCGTGCCTCGATGCCGGTGCGGTCGACTTCGTATCGAAGCCGTTCGCGCTCGCTGAGCTGACGGCGCGGGTGCGGGCCCGCATGCGTGATCCGGTCCCGGGTGGCAGGCCGTGGCTCGTCGCGGGACGGGTCAAGCTGGACATCCGGCAACGCCTGGCGCTGGTCGCTGACCGGCGGGTCGACCTGTCGTTGCGCGAGGCCCTGCTGTTGGGCCACCTGATACAACGGGCCGGTCAGGCGTGCAGCCGATCGGAGCTGCTGGCCGATGTCTGGGGGCTGTCCTTCGACCCGGGCAGCAACGTGGTCGATGTCTGCGTCCGGCGGCTGCGCGGCAAACTGGGCGCCGCGGCGCGAGTGGAGACTGTTCGCAATGTCGGATACCGATTTGTATCAGACTGATGGCTCGAAGCGCCGCCGGCTGTTGCTCGTCGCCTGGGCCGTGGTCTCCGCGGCCAACGTCGTGTTGATGTACCTGTACCCGGGCAAGGAGACGGTTCCGTTCCACTTGGTCTGGATCGGCCTGTCCATCGTGTACGGCTTCACCGCCTGGAGTCCGCTCGGCATGGCGGCGGTCCTGGTCACCGTCGCGGTGACCACCGGATGGATCCTGATCCATCATGCCGGCACCGGCGACATCGGCTGGGAGGAGACGACCGAGGTCCCGCTGATGACAGCGGTGTTCGGCGTCATGGTGTGGCACGTCCGCCTGCGTCAGCGGGCCCTCGCGCGGGTTGCCCAACTGGCCGAGCACGACCGCCGGCAGGCCGAGGCGCAGCAGCTGTTCGTCCGGCTCGTGTCGCATGAGCTACGGACCCCGATCACGGTGGCGCGGGGCTACACCGAGCTGATCCGCGACGGTGGGAGCGGGCCACGCGTCGCCGAAGACGCGGAGATCGTGCTCGACGAACTGGGCAAGCTGTCGCGGATCACGCACCGGCTGGTGACCCTCATGCAGATGAACGCCACGGTGGCACGGCATCCGACCGACATCGACGCCGAGCTCGGCCGCGCGCTGCATCGCTGGGCGCCGACCGCGAACCGGGTCTGGAGCGTTCGCTCGGCTGTCGGGGAGGCGGCAGTCGTCCCCGAGCGGCTGGAGGCAGCGCTGGACTGCCTGCTGGACAATGCGGTGAAGTTCACCGCCGACGGCGACCGGATCGAGATCATCGGGGCGCGCCGGCCGAACGCCTGGACGATCGAGGTGCTCGACACCGGAGCCGGGATGAGCCCGGAGCAGGCCGCGACGCTGACCGCCGCCACCGGCCCGCTGCCCAGCATCTCGGGCACCGGGCTGGGCCTGGCGATCGTCAGGACGGTGGTTGAAGCGTGGGGCGGGCGGATCGCGCTGCGGGGCGAGCCCGGCGTCGGCACCAGCGTCACCCTGTGGTTCCCACAGGACTCGTCGGGCGACGAACCGGCCGCACCGCACCGCGTACCCAGTGCGACGTCCGCGGAAAACATGGCCTCCAAATGGCTGGGTCGGTGATCGGCCCGGCTACCGGACCGTCAAGGTCACGGGGACCTGGTGTACCAACGCTCCGGCGGTCCCGGTCCCGGTCACGGTGATGGTGAAGGAGGCGCGTGGGGTCGACGACGTGGTGCGCACCCGCAGCGTCGAGCTGCCTGGTGTACCGACCGGGTTTGTGCTGAAGGTCGCGGACGCGCCGGCGGGCAGGCCCGTCACCGACAGCGTGACGCTGCCGGCAAAGCCACCCACGGATCCCGCCGAAACGGTGTACGAGGCGGTCTGACCGCGCGAGACCGTGACCGCGGACGGACTCGCGCTGAGCGTGAAGTCCCGCGCGGTGACGGTGAGCATGACCGTGGCGGTTCGGCTGAGCGAACCGCTCGTGCCGGTGACCGTCAGAGGATAGGTGCCGGGCGGCGCCGTCGCCAGCGTCGTGACGGTCAGCTGCGAACTGCCCGCGGCGGCGATCGATGTCGGGTTGAACGCCGGCGAGCCCACGCCGCCCGGCAGGCCGGTGAGTGACAGCCCGACGTTGCCGGTGAAGCCGTTGAGGGCGCCGACCGTCACGGTGTACGTCGTGGTGTCGCCGGCCGGCACGGTCGCCGAAGCGGGTGTGACGGCCACGGTGAAGTTCGGTTGAGCGGGGATCACGAGGGTGGCATACGCGCTGCGGCGGGTCGAGCCGTTGGTGCCGGTCAGCGTGAGCCGGTACGAGCCCGGTGCGAGGCCGGCCGCCGTGGTCACGTCGAGCCGGGCGCTGCCGCTGCCGCCGGATATGACCGCCGGGGTGAAGCTCCACGTGGCCTGCGCGGCGGAGAGCCCGGCGAGGCTGAGGGCGACCGGGCCGGTGAAGCCGTTCACGCCCGCGACGGAGACGGTGTACGTGGCGGTTCCGCCGGGTGTCGTGGTCGCCGTCGAGGGGGACACCGACGTCGTGAAGTCGGGCATCGTACTCAGCCACTGGTACGCGGCGAGGGCGTCCAGCCGGCCGTAGCCGTGGTCGTTGTCCGGGCCGCTCGGGCCGAGGTCCACGGCGCCGCCCTCGAGCGCGGCGGCCTGCCGGTCGGCGGGCAGGTCCGGAAACGCGCTCAGCAGCAGGGCCAGCGCCCCGCTGACGTGCGGCGCAGCCAGCGACGTTCCGGACGCGGTGGTGTAGAGGCCGTAGAGGTCGGTGGTCCGCACGTTGACGCCGGGCGCGACCGCGCGCGGGACGACCGGCTGACCACAGGCCGACGGCCCGCGGCTGCTCGACGGGTCGATGACGTCGGCCAGGTCGGTGGCGCCGACCGCGAATGCCTCCGGGTTGTTGGCCGGGCTGAGCACCGTGCCCGCGGTCGGGCCGTAGTTGCCGGCGGAGAACACCGGCAGGATCCCGGCCGCCCGCAGCATGGCCAGGTCGGGCTGGAAGTCGAGGTTGCAGCCGCCCGCCGACGACGTCCACGAGTCGTTGACCACGTCGGGTGCGTCGGCGGTGTCCGGGTTGCCGTCCGGGTCCAGCAGCCACTGGAAGCCGCGGTGAATGGCGGTCGAGGTCGCGGCACCGCGGTCGTTGAACATCTTCACGGCGATCCACCGGGCGTCCGGCGCCATGCCGATCGAGGTGCCCCCGGCGTCGCCGCCGACCATCACGCCCATCGTCGCGGTGCCGTGGCCGTTGACGTCGGTGGGCAGCGTCGGGTGCTGGCCGTACGGGTCGTACCAGCTGTTGTTGCCGCCCCGCCAGCGACCGGCCAGGTCGGGATGGCTGCCGTCGACGCCGGTGTCCATGTTCGCCACCACGACCCCCTGGCCGCGGAACCCGAGGTTCCACAGCGCCGGAGCGTTGACGAGCGCCACGTTCGGCTCGGGGGGCGGCGAACCGGATTCGGTCGTGGCCGTCGCCCTGGGCAGCGCGGGGGCCTGGATGGTGACCTCGGGATCGATCTTGCGCACGTCGGTACGGGCGGCCAGCTCCCGGATGACCGACGGTGCGGCCGCCACGCTGATGCCGTTGAAGATCCACAATGGCTCGATCGTGGTGACGAGCCCCTGCGCCTGCCGCTTGCGCAGCAGTTCGAGGACGCTCTTTTGCGCCGTGTCCGCCGTGGCGCGCAGGGTCCGTTCCAGCGTGGCACCGCGCTGCCGGCGGTTCGGGGCCTTGACGGTGCTCGGATCGACCTGCGCCGTGAGCACGACGATGGCCTGCACGAGCTGCTGCGCCGGCTCGGCCGGGCGGGCGGCCGCGGCGGGGCCTGCACCGCACACCGGCATCATCGCGAGCGCGACGGTGACGACCAGGATCGCACGCTTCATCGGACACCCTCCAGGTCTGTCTCGGCCGGCGTGGCCGGGGTGCCGGCGCGGTGGCGGCGCCGCGCCGACAGCAGCCACAACAGGCCGACTGCGAGCATCGCCTCCGCCAGCGTCCCCGCCAGCGGGTTCACGGTCGCGGCCAGCTGACCGCCCGTCGCGGGTTGCGTGCCGGGCGGCGGGAACAACCACCCGTTGACGGTGACCGGGAGCTGCTGTCCGGAGCGATGGATCACGGCGGTGAGCCGTTCCGGGCCGGCCCCGCCGACCGTGGCGGTGCCGAAGTAGCGGCCCGGCTCCAGTTGCCGCAGCGGAATCGCGGTGGTCGTACCGCCCACGTCGAGCTCGAGCGTGACGTCGTCGATCGGTGCCGGCGGTGGCCGGCGCCGGCTTTCCGCCAGCACGGTGAAGGCGTTGACGCCGGCCCGGTTCGGCGTCACCAGGACCGACACCTCCACGTCGTCCGCGGCGCCGGCCAGGGTCAGTGTCGCCTCCGACGAGGCGCTCGCGTCGTCGGCCGGGCGCGGCGGGGGAGTCTCGGCGAGCAGGCCGACGACGAACAGCAGGACGATGCCGGCCGCCGCCTCGACCGCGACGAGCCGACGCGGCGGCGATGTCGCTGCGCCGGCTCGCCCGCCCCATCTCGAGGGGACCCGTCCGTGCAGGCGGGCCGAGTTGACCAACCCCGTCGCACCGACGACCAGCAGCAGGGCGCTCTTGATGAGCAGTACCCGGCCGTAGGCCGATCCGAGCAGGGTGTCGACGGAGTCGACCTGCCGGCCGGCGTTGTACAGCCCGGTCGCCACGACCAGCCCGACGCTCAACACCACCAGCTGGGTGAACGTCGTTCCCGGCACCGACCTCGCATCCGTTGCTCGTCCCGGCATCGGTGCCGCGATCTGGCTCCACGCCACAGACGTCCAGGCCATTCACGATGCTCTCGTCGCCGACGGTCACACCATCGTCTCGGCACCGATCGACGGCCCCTTCGGCCGGACATTCACCTTCGCCGACCCCGACGGCTACCAGATCACTCTCCACGACCGCGCCTGACAGGCCAAACGCCAACGGTGTGCTGGTCGTGCCTGGTCCACGGCGCCGGCGAAATCAGCCGCGGGTCGCCTCCGCGCGCTCGGACGTCGGCAGCTTGCCCGGGTCCTGCGGGGCGGCGGCAGGCAGGAAACGGCCGATCAGCAGTTGGTAGAGTCCGGCGCCGGTGAGTCCGCCGGCGATGGGGCCGACGATCGGGATCCAGAAGTACAGATACCCCGTCTGATCGCGGAATGCGCCTTCGTAGCCCGTGAGGAAGCTAGCCAGCCGCGGCCCGAAGTCACGGGCCGGGTTGGTCGCGTATCCGGCGTCGGTGCCCCAGGCCATGCCGATGCCGACGACGAGCAGGCCGATGACGAACGGCGCCAGGCTGGCGGCCGCGGGAGTGCCCGCGGCGTCGGTGATGGCGAGAAGCAGGAACAGCAGGATGGCCGTGCCGATCACCTGGTCGCGGAAGGCGCCCCACTCGCCGACCGGCAGCGTGCCGTTGCCGGGCAGCGTGGAGAAGACGCCCTGGGTCCTGATGGTGAGGCCGGGGTCCGCGGCGTGCAGGACCTCGGTGTAGTTCCAGCGCACCAGCAGCGCGGCGACGAACGCGCCGAGGAACTGGGCGATCGAGTAGGGAGCCACCTTGCGCCACTCGAAACCCTTGAACGCCGCGAGCGCGATGGTGACGGCGGGGTTGAGGTGTGCGCCGCTGATCCGTCCGGCGACGTAGATGCCGAGCATCACGCCCAGGCCCCAGGACCAGGCGATGCTGTCGTGGTCGCTGATGCCGCCGCCGGCCACCTGGGCCACCACGCCGAGACCGAACAGGATGAGCGTCATCGTGCCGGCGAACTCGGCCGCGAGCTCGCCAATCAGACCCCGGGAGTTCCATCGCTCTGCCATCGGCTCTCCCTGAAGGAGACTGGTATCCAGTTAGTAAGAGATAGTAACAAACCTCGGCGCCTTCGGCGCTCCGACGCGCTGCTGTTTCCCTCCTACTTCGGCTGGAACTGGGCCGCGTTGTCCGACTGTCTTCGCGATCTGAGCTGGTTGCCCGCCGACGGGTATCTGATCGTCGTCGAGCACGCGCCTCAGCTGCTGTCGAGCAGTGCCGAGGATCAGCGCACGCTCTTCCGGATTCTGTCGGGGGCCGTCCATCACTGGGCGAGCTCGCTCGACCGGCCCGGCGTCCCGTTCAAGGTTTTGCTGCTGTGCGACCGCGACGAGCAGGCGGCGCTGTTGCGGCAGAAGATCGACAGTGCGGTCGATGCCTGACAATGGTGGATCGCCGTCTCTACAGTGGGCGGGTGACGTTTCGGCTCGGGATCGATCTGGGCACGTCGACCACTGTGGCGGTGCTGTCCGGGGCGGCCGGCCCGGCGCGGACGCTGTTGTTCGACGCGTCTCCGCTGTTGTCCTCCGCGGTGTTCGCCGGTCCGGACGCCGATCTGCGCACCGGGCAGGACGCGGAGCGGGCCGCGACCGCGCACCCCGACGGGCTCGAGCCCAACCCGAAACGCCGCATCGACGAGGATACGGTGTGGCTGGGGCGGCGGGAGTACCCGGTCGTCGACATCCTCGCGGCCATCCTGGCCCGGGTCGCCGCGGAAGCCCGCCGGGTCGCCGGCGAGGACCCGCAGAGCGTCGTGCTCACACACCCGGCCGCGTGGGGGCGCGCCCGGCTGAACGTGCTGGTCCAGGCCGCCGACCAGGCCGGGCTCGCCATCGCCGGACTGGTGCCCGAACCGGTCGCCGCCGCCGCGTACTTCGTCACCGCCCTGCAGCGCAACCTCGCCGTCGGGCGGTGCGTCGTGGTGTACGACCTCGGCGCCGGCACCTTCGACGTGAGCGTCGTGCAGCGCACCCAGAACGGGTTCGACGTCGTCGCATCCGACGGCCTCACCGATGTCGGCGGCCTCGACCTCGACGCCGTGATCGTTGCTCACGCCCGCGGCCTGACCGGCACCGCCACCGGAGTGTGGGGCTCGCTCGACTGGCCGCAGACCCTCGCCGACCGCCAGGCCCGCCACGCCCTGTGGTCCGGCGCCCGCGCCGCCAAGGAACAACTGACCCGCCACGCCACCGCGGACCTGTACGTGCCTCTGGTGGACACCGCGGTACACCTGACTCGCGACGAATTCGAAAAGGCCGCCCACCCTCATCTGGAACGCACCGTCGCCCTGACCGTCGCGGTGCTGCGCGACGCCGGTGTCGGCCCCGAACGCATCGACGGCGTGTTCCTCGTCGGCGGCTCCTCCCGGATCCCGCTCGCGGCCACCATGCTGCACCGCACGTTGCGGATCACCCCGACGGTCGTCGACCAGCCGGAGCTCGTCGTCGCCGAAGGCTGCCTCCACGCACCTGCGACATCTGCCGGAGATCCCGTGTTGGCGGATGCCGCCGTCGCGACCGCGGCGCCCGCGGCCGCACCGGCCGACCAGGGCCTGACACAGCCGACCGCAACGCCGGTCGTCGCGCCCGTCGCGATCGCGGCGCCCGTGGCCGCAGCGGCCGACCCGGACCTGACACAGCCGACCGCAACGCCGGTAACCGCGCCCGTCGATACGAGACTGACGAACTGGCTGCGCCGCGTCGGCGCCTTCCTCATCGACTTCGTCCCGCCGTATGCCTTGATCGGCACCGCCGGCGGCGTCCTCAACCAGGCGGTCGCCGCGATGGTGATCTGCATCGTGCTCGGCGTCGGCTGGCACGCGTACAACCGCTGGTACCTCGGTGGCCGAGGCGCGAGCGTCGGCAAGAAGGCGCTCGGCCTCCGGCTCGTCAGGGAGAAGACCGGGCAGCCGATCGGCGTCGCCGTGGCGTTCGTGCGCGACCTCGCGCACTTCACCGACTGGATCCCCGCCTACATCGGGTTCCTGTTCCCGCTCTGGAGCAGCAAGCGGCAGACCTTCGCCGACAAGATCGTCGGCACGGTGGTCGGCAAGGTCTAGGGCGGGTTCGTACGGAGTCGCCGTCTGATGAGGATCTCGACCACGATCAGGTTGACGATCCAGCCCAGGGTCTGACCGATCGGGATCATCGAGGGCGCGCGTTCCCCGATCGCTCCCGCCTCGGCCCCGCCGAAGGGGATCTGCACCAGCAGGAGCAGGGGAACAAGGATGCGCGAGGTGACGGCGAGGAACGTCAGCGCGTAGTTGCGCATCATCCAGGCCCGGTGTGCGGTGAAGTCGCGACGGCGGGCCGCCCGGTACGCGAGACCGCCGGTGATCAGCCACAGGACGGCCGCGGTCGTCAGGCCGATCTGGGTGACGGGGCGGCCGGACCACACCGCGACCGGGATCGTGGCCACCGCCGACGGCAGGACCCCGGCGAGCAGGTAGGTCCGGCCGAGCGTACGGTGCAGCCGCCGGCGCGCCCGGACCTTCGGCATGAACTGCAGCGGGCCGAGGACGAGCGCCACGGCGGCGGTGAAGATGTGCGCCACCAGCACGGCGTACTGCAGGCCGCTGCGCACCTCGATGCGGCTGTTGTCGCTGTCGAGGGTCAGGTACGGTAACGTCAGGACGAGCCCGAACCCGATCGCGGCGACGAGCAGCAGCTTCCTCATCGCTCGATCATCGGTTGCCCGGCCGGGCCGGTCGTCGACCGAGCGTCGCAGCGGGCGTACGAAAATCTGCGTAGCGGAAATTCGGTACGCCGGGATCGTCGGACCGCCTACATTCGGCGGCATGGTGCAGGGTTTCGCCCGAGATCGGTACGAGCCGGTGCGAGCGGCGTTCGCGGAGAACCTGGCCAGCGGCGCAGACGCCGGCGCGGCCCTGTGCGTGACGGTCGACGGTGAGACGGTCGTCGACCTGTGGGGCGGTCACGCCGACGCGGCGGGCGCTCGCCCGTGGGAACGCGACACCATCGTCAACGTCTACTCCACCACCAAGACCGTGACCGCGCTCGTGGCCCTGCTGCTCGCCGACCGCGGCGAGCTCGACTTCGCCGCGCCGGTGGCCCGGTACTGGCCCGAGTTCGCGGCCAACGGCAAGCAGGACGTCAAGGTCAGCCACGTCATGAGCCACTCGGCCGGGCTGCCCGCCTGGCGGGAGCCGATGCGCACCGAGGACCTCTACGACTGGGAGAAGGCCACCTCGCTGCTGGCCGCGCAGGCCCCCGAGTGGGAGCCCGGGACCGTGTCCGGATACCACGCGGTGACCCAGGGGTACCTGATCGGCGAGGTGGTGCGCCGCATCACCGGGCGTTCGCTGGGCGCCGTGCTCCGCGAGGAGATCGCCGGCCCGCTGGGCGCCGACTTCCACATCGGCCTGCCGGCGTCCGAGGAAGGGCGCGTCGCCGAGCTGATCGCGCCGCCGGACGGGCCGCCGCCCGAGCTCGCCGTGACCGATCTGCAGAAACGGGTGGGCAGCAACCCGGCGCTGGCGGTGGCACAGGTCAACTCCCGCGCCTGGCGGGCCGCGGAGATCCCGGCCGGCGGCGGGACCGGCAACGCCCGCTCGGTCGCCGAGATCCTCGCCGTGCTCGCCAACGGCGGGCGGGGGCTCATGTCCGAGGCCGGCTGCCGCCGCGCCCTCGAGCTGCAGGTCGAGGGGCGCGACCTGGTGCTCACCCTGCCGCTGCGGTTCGGCCTGGGCTTCGCCCTCGGCGACCAGATCATGCCCAACCCCAACACGATCTACTGGGGCGGCTACGGCGGCTCGCTGGCCATCGTCGACCTCGACGCCCGCACCACCTTCTGCTACGTGATGAACAAGATGGGCGGCGCGGTCGCCGACCTGCGCGGCTTCGGCCTCGCCATGGCCATGTGGGATGCCGCGGGGATCATGTGACCGCGATGTCGGCGAGCTGCACGGCGATGTGGGCGGACATGGCGCGCAGGAAGTCGGCGGCGTCGAAGATCTCGCCGGCGGAGGCGACGCCGACGGTCCTGGTCTGTCCGGTGAGGATGCGGTGTACCGCCTCCACCGCCAGCGGCGCGGTCACGGCGTAGATGTCCTGGCCCGTGGCCACGGCGCGCCGCTCGGCGTCGCCGCGGCGCACGACGACGTCGACGAGGAAGGTCTGCGCGGATCGCCCGTGTTCGTCGACGGCGGCGGGTGCCGGGGTGTCCGGGCCCACCACGTCCCTGGCCGCTTCGACGGTCATGTAGGTGCGGACCTCGGGGACGGACAGGTGGCTGGGGATGGTGACGACGTCGGCCATGGTGAACTCCCCGATGACGGCCCGGGTGCCCAGCGGCTCGGGGAAGTCCCACTGCACGGTTGCCGGGCTGTCGTTGCGGTAGTCGAGGCGTCCGTCGCGGTAGACGACGCGGGCCCCGTTGCGGCGCTGCCGGGACACGGTGCCGGAGGCGCGGGTCCCGCCCGTGGGGTGCCAGCTGCTCAGCCCGTACGCGACGTGGGCCTCGTCGGCCGAGGTCCAGTCGCCCATCGCCGCGGTGGCCAGCAGGTCGCCCAGGCCGCCGAAGAACGCCATCGCGGGGACGATGACCGCTCCCGCGGCGTGGGCACGGTCGGCGAAGAGTGCGAACGTGTCGGCGTTGGCCTCGACCTCGGCGGCCACGTCGACGTACGGAATCCCAGCCCGCAGGGCCGCCTCGATCACGGGGGCGACGGTCGCGGCGAACGGGCCGGCGCAGTTGATCACCGCCGCCGTTCCGGCCAGCGCGCGGTCGAGCGACGCCGGCTCGTCGACCGACGCCGGTCGGGCCTCGAGCCCGGACTCGGCGGCCAGTGCGCGCAGCTTGCCGCCGTCGCGGCCGGACAGGACCGGGACGAACCCGCGCTCCCGCAGTTGCGCTACCACGAACCGTCCGGTGTGCCCGTACGCGGCGAACACCGCCACCTGCTGTTTCGCATCCATGCGGAAAATCCTCCCGGGCGGCCGATGACGCGGCTAGTGTCTGGAACGACACGTCCCATACAATTCCGGACATGAGCCTGGTCGCCCTGGCCGCCACCGACGGGATGCTGCAGTTCGAGCTGTCCCTGGCCAACGAGGTCTTCGGCGCGCCACCCGATGGCGTCACGGTTCCGTGGTACGAGCTCGTCGTCTGCGGGCCGCACGCCGTCCAGGTGGGCCGGTTCCGGCTGGAGCCGGACTTCGGGCTCGATCGGCTCCGCCAGGCCGACACCGTGATCGTCCCGGGCTGGGCCGACGTCGACGTGGACCCGCCGGCCGACCTGGTGGACGCGGTGCGCGCGGCCCACGAGGCGGGCGCGCGCGTGGCCTCCCTCTGCACCGGCGTCTTCGTGCTCGCCGCGGCCGGGCTGCTGGACGGCCGGCGCGCGACCACGCACTGGGCACACACCGCGGAGCTGGCCGCCCGCTACCCCCGGGTCCAGGTGGAGCCGGACGTGCTCTACGTGGACAACGGCAGCGTGCTGACCTCCGCCGGCAAGGCCGCCGCGCTGGACCTGTGCCTGCATCTCGTGCGCCTCGACCACGGCTCGTCGGTCGCCAACGCCGTCGCCCGTCGCCTCGTCGTGCCACCGCACCGGGCCGGCGGCCAGGCGCAGTTCGTCACCGCCCCGGTGCCCGACCAGGACGACCACCCGCTCACCGCGCTGCTGCCCTGGATCCTCGAGCGGCTCGACCAGCCGCTGACCGTCGAGGACCTGGCCCGCCAGGCCCGGATGAGCTCACGCCACCTGGGCCGGCACTTCAAGGCGGCGACCGGCACCACACCACTGCAGTGGCTGCTGACCCAGCGCATCCGCCACGCCCAGGAGTTGCTGGAGAAGACCGACGACGGCATCGACGCCATCGCCAGCGCCACCGGCATGGGCACCTCGACGACGCTGCGCCGCCACTTCAACCGCGTGGTCGGCGTGCCGCCGGACACCTACCGCCGCACGTTCGGCACCCGGACCCGCTGAGGGTACTCCGGCCCCGGGAGGAGGCCGGAGCACCGCCGATCAGCTGAGCGTGATCGCGTCGAGTTCGGCGTAACCGGTGCCGCCGGCGAAGGACGGGGCGCCCTTCGCCAGGCGGATCGTGTTCCAGCCGGCGTTGAGGTTCACCGTCACGTTGACCGACGAGCCGAACGAGCCCCAGGAGCCCGTAGGCGGGTAGGTCACCGTCGACCAGCCGCCGCCGTTGTACGCCAGGCCCTGGGTGGAGTTCGCACCGGTGCCGTTGGCGTAGCGGATGTTCATCGTGTACGCCCGGGTCTGCGGGACGTTGACGATGAAGTCGACGAACGCGTCGTTGCGGCTGTTGGCCGAGCCGTCGATCTGCCCGACGTAGCCGCCGTTGGACGCCGACGACGACGAGAAGCGGTTCGCGTTGACGACGGCGGCGTTCTCGGCCTCGTACCGCTGCTGCCAGGTCGCGATCCCGGACGTGGGCGTGATGAGCAGCTGGTAGGCGGCCCAGGCGTCCATGCCGGTGACGGGCACGCTGATGCTGCCGCCGGAGACGGTGTACGTGGTGGTGGACACGGTCGTCGGTGCGCTCTGGTTGGTGGTGCGGCCGGTGGTGCCGGTCCGCGAGAGCGTCACGCGGACCTGCGAGCCGAGCGCGCCGAGGCCGGTGACGCGCACGGTGTTGTTGCCGCTGTCGCCGCCGAAGACGACGTTGACGAACTTGCGGGTCGGGTCGTAGGAGGCGACGCCCTCCAACCACGAGCCGGGCACGGTCTGCACGATGTTGCCGGCCATGTCGCCGTACCACTTGTAGGCCCAATACGAGGCCGTCGGTGCGTTGTTGTACAGCAGCCCGTTGAGGGTGCCGGCCTCGTACCAGTACGCGCGCTCGGCGTCGCGGATGCCGTAGCGCTCGAAGACCGCCATGTAGTGCACGGCGACGCTGGGGATGTCGACCTGGCTCGGCGAGGCGTACTCGTTGATCGAGATCGGCCGGGCCGCGATGCCCAGCGACGACTCGATCGCCCGGTAGTCGGCGACGTGCGCGCCGACGTTGAGGTAGCTGTCGTTGTCCAGCTCGTGCCAGGTGACGACGTCGGGCACCGTGCCGGTGTTCTTGGCATTGGTGAGGAAGTCGACCATCCAGCCGTGGTTGTAGATCGAGTGGCTCGGCCCGGCGATCGGGGTGACCGGGTCGAGGGACCGCACGAGCTGGTAGGTCCGGGTCCAGCCCGCGTTGAACGTGCCGGCGGCCGAGGTGTTCCACGTCCAGTCGGGCTCGTTCCACAGCTCGTAGCCGTCGACGTTCGTGGTGCCGGTGGCGTTCACCCGGGCCTGCACCATGGTGCGGACCTTCGCCTCCCAGTCCGCCCAGCTGACCCAGCGGTACGGGAAGTTCGGGTAGATGTCGGGCATCCGGTAGAACTGGCGGGCGCCGGCGCTGGTCACCTTGCCCGCGACCTGCAGGCCGTCGCAGCACGGCGTGGTGGCGCCGTTGCCGAGCTGCTGCCCGCCGGGCGGGGGCTGGGTGAAGTGGTTCATCCGCAGCGGGTACAGCTGGGCCAGCGGCGGCTTGTTGCCGGTGTCGACGCCGTAGAGCCCGCCGGCGGCGACCTGGGTGACGGGCCGCACGACGGTGCCGATGTTGACGGTGAGGGTGTTGCCGGCGGCGTGCGCCGGCGCGGCGAGCGCCGCGGTGGCGGTGACGGTCAGGGCGGTGAGGACCGCGAGGCGGGCGGGGGTTCTTCGGTACTGCACGATGGCACCTCCGTGGTGGCGGCGGTGACGAGCGGGGTTGTCGTCACCGTGGCGGCGGTACGACGGGAAGCCAGACCCGCATTGGCCCGGGCTCCCGGTTGGCCCACAGGTGGTACGGCACGGCGTGGACGGTCGCGCCCGCGCGCGGCGGCGGTGCCGCGTCCAACGGGCCGTAGAGCGCCGCGTCCGCCGCGCGGGAGACCCGCGCGGTGGCGGCGAGCGCGACGGGGACGACGGGGTGGTCGCGGACGACGTCGATCGGCGCCGAGGCGTCGAGCATGAGGTCCTCGAAGACGGCCCCGGCGAGCTCGGCGGGCAGGCCGGCCTGCTCGAGGCAGTAGACGACGGGGCCGCGGGCGAGGGCGGCGGTGCCGCGCACGGCATCGACGCGCGGGTGGGCGGCGAGGAGCCGCGGCGGCATGGCCAGGGTCAGCTCGACCCGGTCGCCGGCCCGCCAGGCGCGACGGATCCGGGCGTAGCCGTCGGCGACGACGGCGTCCGGGTCGCTGACCCGCACGTCGGAGCACCAGGCGGGGACGCGCAACGACAGCGTCCACGGCGCGTCGGTCGACTCGGTCACGGTGACCGTCACCGTGCCGTCCCAGGGGTACTGCGTCGCCACGTCGACCGCGCGGCCGAAGGCGGCGAACGAGCCCTGGGCGTACAACTGCAGCTGGAGGCCCTCGAGATCGCCGGTGGCCACGTAGGCGTGCAGGGACGCCATGAGCCGGGCGAGGTTCGGCGGGCAGCAGGCGCAGCGGTACCACGGCAGCCGGGCGCCGGGCGCGTCCTCGTCGGAGCCGTCGTGGCCGGTGCGCAGCTGCAGCGGGTTGGAGTAGAAGAACTCGGTGCCGCTGATCGCGGTGCTGGCGGCGATGCCGTTGTACAGCAGGCGCTCCATCTCCTCGGCGTAGCGGGCGCGGCCGGTGGCCAGCAGCAGCCGCCACGCCAGATGGAAGCCGCCGATCGCCGCGCAGGTCTCGGCGTAGGCGCGGTCCGGCGGCAGCTCGTAGGCGTCGCCGAAGGCCTCGTCGCGGTGCCGGGAGCCCTGCCCGCCGGTGACGTAGGTCTTCGAGGCCAGCGCCGAGTCCCACAGCCGCTCGGCGGCGGCGAGCAGCTCGGCGTCGCCGGTCTCGACGGCCACGTCGACGGCGCCGGCGAGGAGGTACACCTGCCGCACCACGTGCCCGGTGGCCTCGGCGGCCTCGCGGACCGGCGTGTGGTCCTGGTAGTAGGCGCGCTGGCCGAAGCGGCTCTCCGGGCCCAGCAGGCCGTGGCCGCGCAGGTCGACGAGGCGGGCGGCGAGGTCGAGGTACGGCCGGTGCCCGGTGGCCCGGAACAGCTCCACCAGCGCCGTCTCGATCTCGGGGTGCCCGTCGACCGCGTCCTCGCCGCCGGCGCCGAAGCGGCGCACGAGCAGGTCCGCGAAGCGGCGGGCCACGTCGACGAGCTGCAGCGCTGTCGCGTCGCCGGACGCGGCGCGGGCGGCGGCGACGGCGGCCTGGATCAGATGCCCGGCGCTGTACATCTCGTGGCTGGACGGCAGCTCGGCCCATTGCCGGTCGCGGTTGGCGGCCAGCTGGAAGTACGACACGAGGTACCCGTCGGGGTCCTGGACCTTCGCGAGCAGCTCGACGGTGTCGGCCACGAACTCCCGCTCGGCGCCGTGCCACAGCGCCGCCTCGAGGGTCTTGTACACGTCGGTGTCGGCGAACCAGTAGCCGGCGTATGCGGCGGCCGCGCCGCCGGTGTCCCCGGTGACCCGGCGCAGGTTGTCGAGGTTGCCGTGCGCGTGCAGCTGCTCGATGCAGTGCGGCAGCGTGGCGGCGCGGTTGCGCTCCTGCCATTGGCCGAGCAGCCCGGCGCGGTCGAGGCGGGCGGCGGAAGCGGGCAGGGGGCGCACCGCCGAGATGGCGCGGTCCGTGGGCACGGTCGGGCCAAAAGAAGAGGGCCTGCGGGAGTTGTGCATGGGAGTTCCTTCAGTCCTTGACGGCGCCGGCGGTCACACCGGCGGCGACGTACCGCTGAGCCACGATGAGCAGCAGCGTCGCGGGGATCGAGGCCACCACGGCGGTGGCCATGATGGCGTTCCACTGCTGGTTGTTGTTGCCGATGTAGTGGTAGATGCCGAGCGTGATCGGCTGCTGGGTGCCGCCGCCGTCGAGGGTGGTGGCGAAGACGAAGTCGGACCACGCCCACAGGAACGCGAAGAGGCTGACCGTGACCACGGCGTTGCGGCTCACCGGCAGGATCACCGACCAGAACGTGCGCAGCGGGCCGGCACCGTCGATGCGGGCCGCGGCGGTCAGCTCGGCCGGGATGCCGGACATGAACGCGGTGAAGATGAGCACCCCGAACGGCACGGCGATGGTCGAGTCGGCGAGGATCAGGCCCGCGGTGCTGTTGAGCACGCCGAGGCGCAGGTAGATGGCGTAGAAGCCCATCGCCATGATGATGCTGGGGATCATCTGCGCGACCAGCAGCACGAAGCTGAGCACGCCGCCGCCGCGTGGGCGCAGCCGGGCCAGCGAGTAGCCGGCCGGCGCGGACAGTGCGACCGTGACCAGCACCGTGCCGAGCCCGATGAGGAGGCTGTTGCCGAGGTACGGCAGCTGCTGGTCCAGCACCGCGCGGTACCCCTCGAGGGTGCCGTGCAGCGGGAACAGGTGCGGCGGATCGTCGCGCATGTCGGTGTCCCGGGTCAGGGACACGTTGATCATCCAGTAGACCGGGAACAGCATGATCGCGGTCAGCACCACGCCCACCCCGGTCTTCAGCCCCCGGCTCATGCCGTCACCTCCGCTTCGCTCCGGCAGCGGCATGAGCTGAACCTGAGTCCACGATGAGCGGCCACTCCGCTTCGCTCCGTACCGCTCATGACAGGGCCCTGCGCTGGGTGCGGATGTAGATCAGGCCGAAGATCATGGCCGCGATGATGAGCAGGTTGCCGACGGCCGCGCCGGGGCCGAACGCCGGCAGCAGGTTGCCGAAGCCCAGCCGGTACGACCAGGTGGCGAGGGTCGTGGACGCGTCCGCCGGCCCGCCCTTGGTCATGATCCAGATGATGTCGAAGACCTTGAGCGTGTAGATGAGCCCGAGCAGCAGGGTGATCGCGGAGACCGGGCGCAGCAGCGGGAACGTGATGCGCCAGAACGTGCTCCACGGCCGCGCCCCGTCCAGCGCCGCGGCCTCGTAGATCTCGGCCGGGACGGCCTGCAGGCCGCTGTAGACCACGACGAGGTTGAACGGGATGCCGATCCAGATGTTCGCGATCGTCACCGACGCCAGGGACCAGGCCGGCGACGTCAGCCAGTTGACCGGGTCGAGGCCGACGAGGCGCAGCGCCGCGTTGACGATGCCGGAGTCGCTGTTGAGCATCCAGGACCACGTCGAGGCCGACACGATCAGCGGCAGCAGCCACGGCACCAGGAACAGCGCCCGCAGCGTCGCCGACAGCCGGAAGTTCTGGTGGAAGAACACCGCCAGCGCCATGCCGATGGAGAACTGGAAGGCCAGCGACACGCCCGTGAAGACCGCGGTGTGCCACACGGCCGGCCAGAACGTCGGGTCGTCCACGACCGTGCCGTAGTTCGACAGGCCGGTGAACGGCGCGTCGCCCTGCACGAAAGAGCGCACCGTGTAGTGGCGCAGGCTCAGATCGAGGTTGCGGTACAGCGGGTAGGCGTAGAACGCGCCCAGGTAGAGCACGACCGGTGCGAGGAAGGCCCACGCGGCCCACTGGGCCCCGCCGCGATGGCGGGCAGTGGGCCGCGTCGCCCGGGTCATCGTCACTTGGTGGCCGCGGCCGCGCTGGTCTGTGCCGCCGTGAAGGCGTCCTGCGCGGACTTGCCGCCGGACAGCGCCGCCTGGAAACCCTTCCACATCGGCTCGGAGATCTTCGGGTACTTCGTGCCGAGGTTGTCGCTCGTGCGGCCCTTGGCGGCCTTGACCGCCTCGACCCACACCTTCAGCTCGGCGTTGGCCGCCACCTGCTTGGTCTGCACGGCGTCCGTCGCCGCGATGTACGACAGCGTCGTGTCGGTGGCCAGGGCGTTGTCGGTGCTGCTGAGGCACGCGATGAGCTTCTGCGTCGTGGTGTACCGCTTGGTGTCCTTCTGTACCGGCGCGGTCACGAACTCGCCGCCGGTCGGGGCGGGCGCGGTGCCGCCGGTCTTCGACGGGATCGGGATGATGCCGTACTCGAAGCCGGCCTTCTTGGCGTTGCCCAGCTGCCAGGTGCCGTTCTCGGCGAACGCGAACTGGCCGGTGGCGAACTCCTGCCAGCTGGTGGTCTGGGTGTTGTTGATGACCGAGTTGGGCGCGTAGCCGCTCTTCAGCCAGTCGTTCCACAGGCTCAGTGCCGACACCGCTTCGGGCGAGTCGAGCTTGCGCAAGTCGGCGCCGGAGCCCCAGTACCACGGCAGGAACTGGAAGCTGCCCTCCTCGGTGCCGATGGCCGAGAACGTGATGCCCTTCTTGCCGGCCGCCTTCACCTTGCCCAGCGCCGCGGTCAGCGACGCCCAGTCCTTGACGGCGGCCGGGTCGACGCCGGCGGCGGTCAGGACGGCCTTGTTGTAGTACAGGGCCAGGGTGTTGGCGCCGATCGGGATGCCGTAGGTCTTGCCGCCGGTCTGGCCCGCCGCGACGAGGTTCGGTGCGATGGCCGAGATGTCGAGCTTGTTGTCGTCGGTCGTGGTCAGCACGCCCGCCTCGGCCAGCGTCGAGACGACCGGGTTGTCGACGATGAGCACGTCCGGCGAGTTGCCCTGCTGCGCGGCCAGCAGGGCCTTGTTCGTCAGGTCGCTGGTGTCGTAGCCGGTGCGCTTGACGGTCACGCCGGCGTCGGTTCCGCATTTGCCGAGCAGCTGGACCCAGGCCGACGCGTCGTCGTACTGCGGGTACGGGTCCCAGATCGTGTAGGTGCCTCCGGCGGCGGAGCCGGACCCGGTGTCGCCGCCGGAGGTCGAGCAGGCGGCCAGCCCACCGAGCAGTGTGAGCGCTAACAGGGAAGCACGCAGCTTGGTACGCACGAGTAGCCCCTTTGACAGTCGGGGTGAACGGGGGTGTGTCGCGAATCGGTTCGCGAATCGGTTCGCAGGGACGATAGGCACGGCGACACCGCCGGGTCAAGCCCTCGTTGACAGCTCGTCCCCCAGCGTCCTAGGCTCGCTGCGAACCGATTCGCTGGAGGGTCATGAACATCGGCGAGATCGCCAAACGCGCAGGCGTGGCCCGCAGCACGGTGTCCTACGTCATCAGCGGCAAGCGGACCGTTTCCGACGAGATCCGCCAGCGCGTGCTCGCGGTCATCGAGGAGCTCGACTACCGCCCCAACGCCGCGGCGCGCGCACTGAAGGAGGGCCGCACCCGCACGCTCGGCCTGGTCATCCCGCCGGCGAGCCAGCGACTGACCGACATGCAGCTCGGCTTCGTCGCCAGCGTCGTGGAGGCCGCCGCGCACGCCGACCTGGACGTGCTGCTCTCCCCCTCCGGCGGGGACCACGAGCGGTCCTTCGAACGCGTCATCACCGGCCGGCGAGTCGACGGCGTCATCCTCATGGAGATCCGCCTCGAGGACGACCGCGTCACCCGGCTCCGGCAGAGCGGGCTGCCGTTCGTCACGATCGGCCACACCGCCGACGCGAGCGACCTGTGGTGGATCGACGTCGACTACGCCACGCTCATCGCCCGGTGCGTGCACCACCTGGCCGACCTCGGCCACCGCCACCTGGCGTTCGTCAACCGCTCCGCCGAGCTCGTCGCCGCCGGATACGGTCCCGGCCATCGCGCCCTGGCCGGATTCGGCGCCGCCGTCGCCTTGCGCGGCCTGACCGGCGTGGACGTCTGCTGCCCCGACGAGGCGGCCGGCGGCCAGGCGTGCGTCGAACGACTGCTCGACGCCCACCGGGACGTCACCGGGATCGTGACCATCAACGAGGCCGCGCTGCCCGGCATCCAGCGCGCCCTCGAACACGCCGGCCTCGCCGTGCCATACCACTTCTCCGTCGCCGGGGTCGCCGGCCGCCACTGGGCCGAGGACTTCCGCCCGCCCCTGACCGCGGCCGACGTACCGGCGCTCAAGATGGGCGACCAGGCCGTACAGCTACTCCTCGAACGCATCGCCACCCCGCAGGCGCCGCCGCGCCACGTCCTGCACACCCCGCCGATCTCGCTGCGCGCCAGCACCGGCCCGGCCCCGGCGAAGCCCCGCTAGCTCACGCAGGGGCAGTTGGTCATCAACGCCTCGACGTTGTTGACGTAGTTCCAGTTCGGGATGCCGGCCCTGCCCTTCGTCGGGTCGATCGCGCCGGGCCCGTAGTTGTAGGCCGCCACGATGCTGTCCAGCAGCGACACGCCGCCGGTCGGCGCCGGGACGGACAGGTCGTAGCTGCCCTGGTAGTAGGCGTCGCCGAAGTACTTGACGAGCCAGGCCAGGTACTCCCCGCCGATCATCACGTTGCCGGTCAGGGTGTTCAGGTCGTACGAGCTGCCGAACCTGTTGTTCATCCAGGTCGCCGTGTCCGGCATGATCTGCATGGTCCCGATCCCGCCGTCGCACGCGACGATCGTCGACTGCCAGCCGCTCTCCTGCCACGCCACCGCGTACAGCAGCCTCGACGGCACCCTGATCGACGGCGCGCTCGTCGGCCAGAACTGCTTGGCAGCGGCCGCGTCCAGGGCGGCGCGCACGTCGGCCGCGGGCGCCTTCGGGCCGGTGTAGGTCGGGCACTTCGCGCCCGGCGCCGGCGAGCTCGGCGGCGCCGCGGGCGGATGCGGCGCCGGGGGC
>Ga0310811_10003008_pt1 | contig 21173 bp, 18 predicted proteins | sample YCmetagenome_FD_207642 | JGI IMG/M metagenome (GOLD analysis project Ga0310811, IMG submission 207642) | Soil microbial communities from experimental microcosm in Duke University, North Carolina, United States - YC | ecosystem: Engineered > Artificial ecosystem > Soil microcosm > Unclassified ...
TTCGAGGCGGTCAGGCAGGAGCAAAACAGCTTTGGGGCGCCCGGCTCTTAGACGTGGTGTCGATGCCCGCCTTTGGCCGAGATCCACCGATATGTATAGAGACTGCTTTCGAGCAGGTTTAGTGTAGTTCGCTTGAGGGGCCCGCTGTCGAGGCATTTAGCCAAGTCATATTGAAGGCGAAGTTCTATTGTGATCTCGCGAATGCAGGCATCGATGACGATTTGTGTGGCTTCGGATCGCACGCGATTAGGCTCCGGGCAGCATGTTACAGCCATTGCACGGTCCACCGACACTGCGTTCCAATGGTAACATTAACCGCTTAAGTTTAAGCGCATTATCGATCTGTCTGTACCCGATACCTGCGTCGCTTCTCCTGTGAAAGCGGACAAACGCCGTAGTTATGTTGCCCCATACGGTGATTGGTCGGGTCTATAGGTCGCAGTAATTTGAGACCGTCGGGCGCGCTTAGCGACCTGTATTGCCTGACATTCTGGTGCGAACCTAGGTTACGCAACCGGACATGGGTTCCGGTTCGGCTTGAAGATTCCGTCCCTCTCACTAGTCCATGCGGGGCGACTTTGATTCCAGCATTGGGCAGCGGGCGCTGGTCTAAGTCAGCATTGACGGGCTTTACTGCGCGTGGGCTTTCGATTGACGCCACTTGGAACGAGCATCGCGCGCCAACGCTTTGGCTAGGCCTGCTAATGAGACCGGTTTCGGTCGCTGACTCCATGGGCTGGCTCATTCGCCCATGACAATGGTAGAATAAGTTTTGATAGGCGCCGGTGGATCCGTGGCCTTCTTAGGTCCCTTCATGGAAGAGAAAGCGCGATGAGACGCTCGACGACAGCGATTATTCCAATGTTGGTCCTGCTGTTAGGCGGGCCCGTTCGTGCCCAACCCTATACGGCGCCAGGGGCTTCTCGTTCTTCGGGATACATGTGGCGAGAGGAGCGCGGCAGTAGCGACTGGCGTAACAATTCATGGCGGGAACAGCGTTTCGACCAGAATTGGCGTAACAAGAGTTGGAGGGAGCAGCGTCAAGACGAGGATTGGCGTCAACGTGAAGAGCTCCTCAGGCAACGGGCGCCGAATAACGCCGTTGAGCGCGGATTTAGCTCAGGAGCGAAGGCGCCCAAAAATGGCGACGATGGAGCGGTCGGATGTGCGTCGGGCATAGGTAGCCCCGGCCCGTGCCCGAGTATCCCTAATGCTGGGAGCCCGTTAAACCACCCCTAGCCAGAAAGGCGATCGCTTGCGCCGGTAACCTCACGTGCTCAGCTTTGCCATAGGCGACATCCATGGATGTTACGACAAGCTTGTCGGCCTGGTGGGCCAATGTATGGCCTACCGTCCGGCAGAAACGCGTCGATTCATCTTCATCGGAGACTATGTCGACCGAGGGCCAAACAGCAGCGAAGTTATTGAATTCCTCATCAACTTGCAGCACGAAGCGGATATCTCCGCGGTTTTCCTCCGAGGAAACCATGAGCAAATGCTGCTCGAGGCAGCGGCATCGCCAGAACGAGAACTGGGTTGGTATTCCAATGGCGGCGATACTACCCTTAGTAGCTATGGGATTGCGCGGGCGTCGCAATTGCCGGCCAACCATCTAGGCTGGCTGCGTGCTCTTCCCATGAGCTTCGACGATGGCCAGCGTCTTTTCGTGCATGCTGGCATCGACCCCTCAAGGCCTTTGAGCGAGCAGAGGCCTAAAGACCTTCTTTGGATCCGCGACCGATTTTTGAGTTCGAATACAGAGTTCAGTCGGCTGATTGTCCACGGCCACAGTCCCACGGAGAATGGTCGGCCCGATATTCGTTTGAATAGAATCAATATCGATACAGGCGCGGTGAATGGCAACCAACTAACGGCAGCCGTATTTAGCGGCGCACGTGCTGGCCCGATCGAATTCCTATGGGCGTAGCCTTGGGTCCGATGCACTGGCCCGCGCTGTCCTTCGGTGACCTCGAAATCCCGACTTTCGGGTGCACTGGCATCTTTAGCTGTCGCGTCCAGCCAAAACATTAATCTCAGCTCGCGGCGACAAGTTGCACAAACGTAGATGCGCCTCTCCGCGTCTTGAGTCCGGAGGATGTGACGCGTCTGCCCCGGGGCCGTCTTCTTTCCGCAATCTGGCACCCCTTAGTAGGAACTGGGTCGGAAAACGCGCTCTATCGTCGAGTCAGCCTTGCCTTACGTTGGCGGGATAGAACCGCAGGTCGTGGCGATGCGCCAGCCTGCCGTCCCGATCGACCTGAAAGCTTTCAGGCTTGCGCGGTGGCCTATCTGCCCGCAGCCACGGCGGCCGTCCCGCATCGCGGCAAATGCGGCCGGCGACGTGTGGGCATGATTAAGGCACCCCCAAAAGTCGATAAAGGTCCATCCCGAGAGGCCGCCAGTACGCCGGTATCCCTATAAGCCGTTGAAAGAACGATGGAACTGATGTTTGCCGGGTTATGGATAAAAGTTAAAGTAAAGTTACGATGCACTCTAGCGAATGACCCGCCTTACTGCTGTAATGTGCCTAGTTTGCAGTGCGAAACAGTATGAGTTATCCAGAATTACAGCCACACGTATTCAGGAGCGCCACGGTCCGTCAAAAGGACCAGGAGGGGCGCGCCAATTGGGTATTCTCACATCGGCTCTTGGCCGCGCTTACGATGCTCAGTGACGCGCTCATGATTACCATCGCGAGCGTCGCAAGCGGCATTTCATACAGTTACCATGTCTTTGGCTCCATCGGCGAGCCGTCAGAACATATGGCCGTCGCGGCCATAGTGTCCGCCTTGTTCATAGCTTTCGGTAGCAGCAGTAATCTCTATGACTCAGTCGAGCTCCTGAACTTCAAGTCGCAAGTTCAGAAGATTGCGTTCAAATGGGTCGGGATTTTTCTCTTCCTTGCGGCGATCGGCTTTGCCATGAAGCTCGGTCAGGCGTTCTCTCGCGGAGTCATGATCTCGTTTTTCGTGACCGGTTTCGTTCTGTTGGTCGGCGAACGCGCTGCTTGGAGGATCGTTCTTGAGCGTTTCGTTGCAGTTCGACGGTTCTCCGGAAGGAAAGCTGTACTTATCGCGGATAAAGTGTCCACCGATCGAGGGATCCGCGATGTGCTCAGAAGGCATGGAGTCCACGTCGCGCATCAAGTCAGCATAGATCGCTGGAGGGGGGTACAGGATGGACTCGACGGAATCGCCAAAAGTACGGTTGCTCTGGTTCGCGGCTCGGACATTGACGAGATTGTAGTCGGAGCGGACATCGACGGTTGGACAGGGCTGGATGAATTCCTGTCCGGGCTGCGCGCCGTGCCGGTGCCCGTGACCCTTGTGCCTTTCGGGTCGGCAGCTCAACTGTTCAGGCTGCCTGCGCGTACGATCGGCGACAACGTCGCGGTCGAGCTGCAACGCGGTCCACGGACCGTGTTCGAAAGAGGTGTCAAGCGCGCCACTGACATCGTGATCGCAAGTATTGCGCTGATTCTGACCTTGCCGCTGTTGATCCTGACAGCTGTTGCGATCAGGCTGGATTCTCCTGGTCCGGTTTTGTTTCGACAGCGCAGGTGCGGCTTTAACGGGTGCCCGTTTTATATCTTTAAGTTCCGCTCTATGTCGGTCATGGAAGACGGCCGTCAGATCGTTCAAGCCCAGAAGAACGACAGTCGGATCACTCGGGTAGGTGCTTGGCTTAGGCGTACGAGCATCGACGAATTGCCGCAGCTGTTTAATGTGCTAGCGGGCAGCATGTCGGTGATTGGGCCCCGTCCCCATGCGTTGGCTCACGACGATGAATTCCAGCAGGTGGTCGGCAAGTATGCTTTCCGCCATCATGTGAAACCCGGGATGACTGGCTGGGCGCAAGTGAACGGCTGCCGGGGAAGAACGCCGACTGTTGAGCAGATCGAAAAGCGCGTTCGTCTGGATCTGTGGTATATCGACAACTGGAGCTTGGCGCTCGACTGCAAAATTATGGCTATGACAGTTCTGGAGGTACTCCGCGGCGAGAACGCCTATTAGACCAGCCGCCGGGTCACGATCGCGGTTTGAGCGGTCGCAGGTAGTCGACATTGCGGAACAAAAGGTGTTGTTCGGCCATTTGCACTTATCTACAGTACAATTGGTGACACGTCGGCAGGTGGGGCAAAGAGCCGGGATGACGACATTGGACGGTCGGACACACCAATGGCCCGATACGGGGAGGGCGGAGTTGGCCGCAGCGGTCGACACCTTGGCCGTCCGGGTACGCCGCCTGGCGAGCTTGATGGCTTTTGAGACGGGCCATGTTGCGCTTGTGGACTCGGTGAGCCTGATTCCATTCGCCGAGGACGACTGTAATCAGCCAAATCGCACACCAGCGGATGCGCCACCGTTGGAGGACGATACTATATTTCGCAACCGTGCGGGGCCAATCTCCTCCGACTGCGACACCTCCAGTGAGATTGCGACGGGCATCCTCCACCTTCAGCAGCGGCTTGGCGGCTTTCTGAAGCGTTAGCCGGTGGCCGGCTTCGGTGCCGCCCGGCGCTACTGACGAAACGCACGCATAAATTGATCGGATAGCGGCTTCATCAAATACGAAAGCACGGTTCGATCGCCGGTTTGAACGAACGCTTCTACCGGCATGCCTGGGACAAGCTTTGCCTCCCCTAACTTGGCAGCTTCGCCAGGGGGCATGGATATGCGAATAGAGTAGTAGCTCGTCCCAGTGCGTTGATCGGTCGTTGTGTCGGCGGCCACCCGATTCACGATTCCAGTAATCTCGGGCGTGGTCCGCATGTTGAAGGCAGGGAAGCGCAGTATCGCCTTCTGACCTATCTGAACCTTGTCGATGTCTTGTGGGTTCACTCGCGATTCGACCATCAATTTGTCGGCATTCGGTACGATCAGCATGATCGTTTCGCCGGCCGGAATCACACCACCAACGGTGTGCATTGAGAGCTGAAATACAGTGCCATCTTGCGGGGATCGAATCTCCGTTCGCTTGAGTTGGTCCATCGCGGCAACCTTGCGCTCGATGAATTCACCGATCTTGCTGTCGATATCGCGCAGTTCCTTCGCAACATCGCTGGCAAGATCCTGATCGATTTGAATGATCTGCAACCTAAGCTCGGCGATCTTGCCCTTTCCCTGCGCGATCGACGCAATGAGTTGGCCATGCTCCCCGTCGATTCTGGTCGCGTCGCGCTCCAGTGAGTTCATTCGCGTCAGCGGAACCAAATTCTTTTCATAGAGAGTTTTAACGCCAACCAGCTCTTGAGCTATAAGCTGACCTTCTCTTTCTTTCGCGTCTTTTTGCGCCTCTAGCCCAACACCCTCTTCTTTGAGTTGTCTGATGCGTTCCTGCAGCTGCGCCTTCTGACCGGTCCGTGCGGAACGCCGAAGATCGAACAGCTTCCGTTCAGCCGTCAGTGCCTGGGCCACATCAGGATCATTGCTTTGACTTAGCAAATCCTGCGGAAAGGATATGGAATCCGCTCCATCGCGTTCGGCGACCAAACGGGCTTTGCGGGCATAGAGTTCAGTCAGGGCCTTTGTTACGATGGCGAGGTTCGCTCGAGTCACAGTGTCGTCGAGCCGCACCAGGGTCTGGCCGACTTTCACATGGTCTCCGTCATGCACGAAGAGGCTTTCGACAACACCGCCGGTTGGATGCTGAACTTTCTTGACATTTGAATCGACCACGATCGTTCCTGGGGCGATCAAAGCGCCAGAAATCTCTGTCGTTGATGCCCACACCCCGACGCCGCCAGTAAGCGTCGCAACGACGGCTGCGCCGGCGATGATGTAGTTGCGAATGGAGATGTGGGGGTGCGCTCGCGAGAAGGTCTGCATCGGCTCGGCTTTCATCTAGCGAACAATCTCGACAGCCCGTAGTGCCTGCGGTTTGAGAACCCGATTGAGAATCTCTTCTTTAGGGCCGAATTCAACGAGCCGGCCCTTGTTCATCGCAAGTATGAAGCCGACACCGGAAATCGCACTTTGACGATGTGCGACGACGATCACGATGCCATTCCGCGCACGGATCCCGTGTATGGCCCGGCTAAGCGCCTCGTCTCCCTCGGCGTCGAGGTTGGAGTTCGGCTCATCCAAAACGATGAGGAAGGGGTCGCCGTAAAGTGCGCGGGCCAAGGCGATTCGTTGAGCTTGTCCCGCGGAGAGTCGGGTTCCTTGATCGCCGATTTGGGTGTCGTATCCTTCGGGAAAATTGAGGATCATCTCGTGCACGCCGGCGTTCTTGGCGGCGGCAACGACGGCTTCAGGGCTGGGGCGCGCGGCGAATCGTGAGATGTTCTGCGCGATCGTTCCTTCCATCAGCTCCACGTCTTGGGGAAGGTATCCGACGTGTGCTCCAAGGAGGTCGGCAGACCATTGGTCGGACGTCGCCCCATCGAGGCGGACGCGCCCTCGCGCGGGAGTCCATACGCCCACGAGAAGGCGGGCAAGACATGACTTCCCGGACCCGCTTGGCCCGATGATGCCGAGCCCGTCTCCGGCCTTCAATGAGAAGGTCACGTCACTCACGACGAGTCTTTTATCGCCGGGTGGCACGACTGATACGGACTCAACCGAGATTGTCTTGCGAGGCAGCTCGAGCTGCATAGGCAAGGCGACGGGGGGAAATACTGCGAGCAGTTGGTTCAGCCGCCCCCAACTCTGCCTGGCAGCGACGAAGTTCTTCCAGTTGGCAATAGCCATATCGACTGGAGCGAGTGCTCGTGCGCTCAGTATAGATCCGGCGATGATAATGCCCGCAGTTGCTTCTTGATTGATGACAAGATAGGCGCCGACCGCGAGCACCGCCGATTGCAGAATCATTCTTAGAACTTTTGACGTCGATGAAAAGCTACTGGCGATATCACTGGCTTGTCTGTGACTTTCGATGTATTCGCGGTTAGCTTCATGCCATCGCGCGGCAATGCGTCCTGCCATTCCCATCGCCACAAGCGCTTCCGCGTTGCGCCGACTTGCTTCGGCAAGATTGTTTCGCGATTGGCCCAGCGAAACCATTCTCCTCCCAGGCTCACGAGTGAATATCTCGGTGAGGATGGTCAATCCACAAAGCACAATGGCGCCGACAAGCGCGGTTATGCCGATCAAATAATGAAAGCCAAAGCAAATCGCGAGGTACAACGGCATCCACGGAAGATCGAAAAGGGCAATGGGACCGGCACCCGACAGAAAGGACCGGACGCTATCCAAATCCCGCAGTGATTGAAGCCCATCGCCGCGGTTTCCGGCCTTGAGAGGAAGTCCCACGAGCGCATCGTAAACTCGGGGGCTGATCGTATAATCGAGGCTGGAACCAACCCGTACGAGCAGGCGACCGCGGATGAGATCGAGCAGCCCCAGCGCGGCGTAGAGCCCAATGGCAAGAGCCGATATGCCTAAGAGCGTCGGAATGCTTCGGCTTGGTAGGACACGATCATAAACCTCCAGCATGAAGATGGCGCCCGTGAGCATGAGGATGTTGCTCATGCCGCTGAAGAGCGCCGTGGAGATAAAGGCCCCGCGGCAGGATGCGAGCGCTTCCGTAAGCTCAGACCGGGAGGCTGCGCCCGATGTCCGGGCTTCCTGCTTCGTGGAAATCTGCATGTCTTCACCCCCGGCGGGTGCGAATCGCCCCGGCTTTCTGTAGGCTACTTGATTGTATTTTCCCTTAACCCCTTGGAAGGATTGCCACTGATAGCCCGAAAGGGGTCAAAAAGATGGTATGGACAAAGGTATCCCAGGCGTGAAGGGGACGGAGCGCGATGCACCAAGGTGCCGGCTCACAATCCATAGTTGTTGATAGGCGATTGAATATATGTACAGTGCTAACCAAGTAATTGGCCGTGCGCCCGGAGGGGGCGGGGCAGGGGATGTCATGAGGACATTGGCGGCGGTTTTGATGATGGCTTTCGCGGCGACGCCAAATGCAGCGCTCGCCGGCGAGGCCGCATGGACCGGTTTCTATATCGGCGCGAACGCGGGCGGCGCCTGGAGCACTTCCACCAGTACGCTGAACGTCACGGACGGCCCAACCCTTGCGAATTGCCACTTCTGCAATGCTGGCGCAAGTGACCTTGGCGCCGTGCAGGGTGCGGGATCTTCAAACTTCAATCCATCCGGGTTCGTTGGCGGCGCGCAGATCGGCTATAATTGGCAGGTTTCCAATATCGTCTTCGGGCTCGAGGCCGACTTCGAATCGTTTTCCCAACATAAATCGGCCAACACCGAGTTCGCGCTTACAAACAACAGCGCGACAGCAGGCAATTGCGTCGGAGCTTGTGTTGGCAATTTTTCAAATTCTATCAAGACAGATTGGTTGATTACCATCCGGCCGCGTTTCGGCTACGCGTGGGATCGCACGTTGGTCTACACCACGGGAGGGCTTGCGCTGACCCGAATTTCCTTCGCTCAGTCTTACACGGATAACATCGGATTTCTGGCTGGCCCGGGGGGCATCGAAAATGCTTCGGCCTCATCTACCAAGGCCGGCTGGGTAATCGGCGGTGGCATAGAGCATCAGTTCCTGGATAATTGGACGCTCAGAGCCGAGTATCTTTATGTGAGGTTCGGCGGCCTCACCGCGTCAGGTAGGCTCAGCGATCCCATCGCCGGAGATTATTCTAATTTCTCGAATAGCGTCGACCACCTGTCATCCAACATCGTCCGCATCGGACTGAACTACAGGTTCGGCGCTACCCCGGCTACCAGGCGAAATTAGACCGAAAGACTCCTCGTGGGGGCCGTTAGGCATCAGCTCTCGGCGTAGCGTGAGTAATAGGTCGCCGGCATCTCAGTCGATTTATTGAGAACGACGCGCACGACTGACGTCGCTGCGAGATGTTTGTAGCATTCCTTGATCTCGGAAACAGTTGTGGTTCCCACCGCCGCGAGGAACAAGACGCAGTCGATAGACGGCAGGAATGTGATGACGTCATCGCCCGTCAGCAACGGTGGAAGATCGACGATAACCGTCCAATCCTTGAAATCACGCTTGATCGTCTGAATGATTGACGCCATCCTTTTGGAGGCCATCCATTCCGATGAGCTCAACGTGGATGCTTCGCACGGCAGAACCGATATAGTTTCGCTCTTGACGGTCGCCCGCACCAAGCTGTCGGCCAGAGTCGTACGCCCCTCCAGTAAGCTGATAATGCCGGAATCGCAAGGGATGCCGAGATATCTTGCAACCTGCGGCTTTTGAAGGTCGAGGTCCACAAGCAAAACCGGGCGTTCTTGCTGTCGTGCGATGCTGAGCGCGAGATTAGCTGACACGACGCTTTTGCCGCATGCCGCAGACGGCGAAGTCGTACCAACGATTTGCCAGGAGTTCATGGCCATCGACTGCAGAACCTGCGTTCTAAGCATGTCGAACGACTTGGACCGCGGATCGGACACGTTGTAGGAAATAATCCTCTTCGATTCCAGATGCACCGGATCGAGCGCAACTTCGCGTCCCCAGAGACGCGTCGCCGTAGGCACGCCGGGCACATGCTGGAACTGCGGTTGTGCGAGCGCGACGGTGGGGTCAGGCACGGTAGCGCCCACCTGCTTTGCGCGATCAAGAGCTTGTCTGATATGTTCCATTGGCGGTGTTGCTATTATCCAAAGACAGTCGTGACGACTTTCTGGAATAAAATGTCCCAGGGAGGCAGGACGAAGTAGACGGTTGCGGCTGCGCCGGCGATGAGGAGAATTGCGAAACTAATCCATAGCAGGATTCGCCGGCGTTTTCGCCGCAGGTCGGCATTAGTGTAAATATTCGGGATGGCGACGATCAGGTGGCTATCGATGAGCGATGCCAGATCGGCGCTCCGGCGAACTGCTGGGTTGAGCGCCTCCGAACCGACGAGTATCCCCGCGCTGGCCAACATAGCGAAGGCCGCAACCACAGCGAAGATCTTTGGTCGGTTCGGGCTGACCGGCTTTGTCGGGACGGTCGGCTGCTCGATGACCTCAAGCCTTTCCGAATGTTGTCCCCGCTCAAGGCTTTCACCGAGGCGCGCGGCAGCGAGCTTCTGAGTGGCAGTATTGAGCTCGTCTTTCAGGCTCGCGCGCTTGGTTTGAAGTGCGTCGAGACCTAGCGCGACGAGCCCCGCGACCGTGGGGTTCCCGTCAGCGGTTGCGAACTGCTGCGTTGCGGTACCTGGCGTGGCCCCCTGCGACGGCGCCGAAGCGGGGGTAGCGGCAGGCGTCAGGACGGTTGGGCCGGCATTGGACTTCTCGAGCGCCTCGATCTTTCTCTTGAGTGCGCGAATAGCAGGGTGTGAGTCCGCGTATACGGCTCTCATGGTCACGAGCTGAGCTTTGAGAGCGGCCAGCTCTTTGGCTTCGTCGGATTCGGCGATAGTCACTTTTGGAGAGCGAGCGGCGATCACAATCGCAGCATCAATCGAGCGAAGCTGGCCCTCGATGCGATTGACGTCCCGTTCAAGAAATTTTGTGGTCTCCGCCGCGAAATTGGTTCGCGTCCTCACGTCCTCGGCGAGGATCATTGTGAGCAGTTCGTTCGCGACCTTCGTTGCAATCAACGGATTTTCGTAGTCGAATCCGACCGTGAAGGCGATCGCATCCTTGCGCTCACTAGGCAGACTGAGTTCCAGCGGGTTGATCTGAGTTCGCTGACGGATGAAATCGACAATGTCCGTACCCTTGATAGCGCCCTCCCAACCGGTGGAGAGATGGAACTTCCGGTTGAGCGCCAGCAAGTTATCCCTGGTCATTATCCGCTGTTGGATGACCTGGATCCGCTCATTGGCAAGCGTGGCCACCGTCGGACGGACGAGGTCCTTCGGGATCTCCTGCGACGAGACCAGGATCTTGCCTTGAGCGAGGTATCTGGCGGGCCACGCAAGGGTCAGAACCGATCCGGCGCCTAAAAGAAGAATGAACGGTACGATAAAGTACCATGCTCGGCGCCTGAGCAGATCCAAGACGTGGGAGATTTGGAGGAAGCTGGTTTCCTCCTCATGCGCGAACTCGGTGTATTCCTGGCGCTGGAGCACTGATCCCTCGGGGTAAGGAGCTTGGGCCGTTCAAGGCGCTCTGCCGAGCGCGTTGCTGAGCCAGTTCTCACAAAACCAATATAACAAAAAAGGGGCCCCTATAAGGCCCCTTTTGGTAGCACGCGTGTTAAGGATTAATCAGGCCGCGACGGCAGCCCCGTTCTTACGGCGCTTGCGAAGCTTGCCGAACATGAACCCGCCGCCCAGAACGCTACCGAACAGCGGAAGCGCAGCGGGGATCGGAGTTTCGCCCTGCAGCGTCCCGCCGAGGAGTGTCGCAACACCCATGAAGTCGTCGTGGTTATCGTCGGCGCCGCCGTTATCATTAAAGCCGAACACCACGAAGCTCGTCGGAGAGTAGCTGTAGCTATAGATGCCAGTGATTGGATCGAAGGTGGCATAAGCGAACACAAGATTCGCAATGCTTTCCCCCGGGACTGCATTGCCCGTCCCGTTCGATATGGACTGACCCGTGGTCGTGTCCACCAACGTGAAGTTGACGGTCTGGGTGGTACCGGCAGAAAGACCCATGAAAACCGGACCGGTCTGCGGAGAAGTGGGCGAGCCGCCAGGAAGCGCGCAGGTCCCGCAGTTATTGTTAGCATTGTTCTCCGTGAAGGTCGCTACACCGGGAGCCGAAAACGTATCGACATTGTTCGACTCGGATCCAAGATAGCTCCAAGAGATCGAGTAGCTGGATAGCCCGTTCACCTGCAGGATTGCTGGGCTGCCCGCAGTACTGGCGATGAGCGCTCCACCATTCGTCGTATCGGTAACATCTGAAGCTGGATTATTCACGACGTTGTTGTTGGATATGGCGGTACCATATCCGGTAAAGTCAGCGAGGGCTCCGCCGCCCGAAATTGTGAATGTGGCCGCGTGAGCACTCTGCGTTGCCAAACCTATCGATGTCGCAAACAGCGCCATGAGCGCTATTTTTGCAGCTCTCTTCGTCATTGACGTAACTCCCGAGTAAGCGCTGGTACAGGGCGCAATCGTCTTTTAGCCACATTGGTAACAAACCATAAATCACTACTACTGTAAAGTGTTCCAATTCAAGAAAGCTATTATTTACCGTGTTTTTTGTGTCTGAGGACGGCCCCGTAAGCGGCTACCATCCGCGGCCCGAAGGTTCGGGTATCGGCGCTAGGATTGGCCAACGTCCGTGCCTGTCCGCCTGCGTCCCAAAAATGTCATCCGGGCGTCCATATTTCCTTCGAGTAACCTAAGCAGAGAATAGGATTGGCTCCGTGCGGGAGCTTCTGGCAAACCTATTGGACCGGGTCGTAATTAGGTCTGCTTGTCGCTAAAATATCTGCTAGAGCAAGTATTTAGTGGTCAAGCGCTCGCTGCGGTGGTGGCTGAGGTTCGAATGTACGAGACATATTACGGCTTGCGAGAGAAGCCGTTTTCCATCCTGCCTGATCCCGATATGATCTACTGGGGGCAGGTTCATCGCATGGCCTTTAGCATGCTCGAATTTGGCGTGATGAACAACGCCGGGTTCACCGTCATCACGGGTGAGATCGGCTCCGGCAAGACGACGTTGGTGCGTCATTTGTTGCGAAAGCTCGATCCCAAGACGACCAACGTCGGCGTCATCTCCGATACCCCCCACGGGAGGGAGGAGTTGCTTCAGTGGATCTTGATGGCGCTCGACCAGCCCTTTGAGGGTAGCGCTGCCAACCTTCTGAAAATGTTCAGAGATTTCTTGTACGGGCAGCATCAGGCGCGGCGACGCACAATCCTGATAGTCGATGAAGCCCAGAACTTGGGCTCTGACGCGTTGGAGGGCCTGCGGATGCTCTCCAATATCAACGTCGATAAGTTCCAGTTCCTCCAGCTCATCCTTGTGGGTCAGCCGGAGTTGAAACAGCTCCTTTGCAGCCCGCAGCTGCGCCAGTTCGCTCAACGGGTGTCCTCGGACTTTCATCTCAAGCCCTTGGCCCGCGAAGATGTGGTAAAATACATCAACTTCCGGATCGGCGCTGCCGGCGGGCGGTCACAGATCTTCACCGAAGACGCCTGCAATATGATTGCTGTCGCCAGCCATGGCGTGCCGCGGGTGATCAACATTCTTTGCGACACCGCCTTGGTCTACGGTTTCTCGACCGAGTCACGGCTAATCGATCGTCGGCTCGTCAGCCTTGTCATTGAAGACAAGCAGAAATTCGGAATTTTTCCGGTGAATGGAGCGGCCGTCGTTTGACAGTTAGTGGTTGACGGCCGCCAGTGTCTGGCAATACTCATGGCGAGGGGCTACAGCTGGCATCGGCCCCCGGGGCGCATAGGCGGGGGAGAACTTCCATGCGAGCATTCCTGGCTATTCTTTTGTTCGTCGGGTTTGTTGGTCCAGCGGCGGCGCAGGCGCTCCGGCCGGGGGATACTATTCATATCTCGGTCTGGCAGGACCCGAAACTCGACCAAACTTTGGTCATCGGTCCCGACGGATCTTTCGGATTTCCTCTCGCTGGTCATATCCGTGCCGCCGGGCGATCGCCGCAGGCAGTAGAGGATATCTTGAAGTCGCGCCTGCAGAAGAACTATACCGGCGCTTTGGACATCACCGTCTCCTTGGCTGCGGTCAATAAGCAAGACGAGGAAGACACCAAGCCGCGAGTCTATGTCACCGGCGAAGTGCTTCGGCCGGGTCCGGTGCTGCTCACAACTCGTATAAACGTCATGCAGGCGATCGCGCTGGCCGGCGGCCTGGGTCCATTTGCGGCGAAGCAACGTATACAGCTTCACCGCAAGGTCGAAGGTTCCGATCGGATCTTTGTCTTCGATTACAAAGCCTATACTGCTGGCCTCGATACCGCCGACAATCTTAACCTGCGAGCGGGCGATGTAATCATCGTTCCCGAAAGGGGCCTTCTTGAATGACAGGTTTAGTGGCGCCGTCTGCGCGAGCATCGGGCCCATTTGATCGTGAAAGCTTTTCCGCTCACAATCTTACTGCTTCTTGCGGCCTCGGGTGCTGAAGCGGCCGACGTATCCGTCAAAGGCACGCTGAGTGAAACCCTTGACGGCGGCGACAATTACTTCCTGGTGAATTCTCCATCGGGGCCGACTGGCAGGACGCTCAGTGCCATTAACTTGGCGACGCTTGCTCGCACGCCGGACACTCGCTTTCTCCTAAACACAGACTATAGCTACTATAAATATTTCGGCCCTGGTACCAATGACAGTTCCTTAACGTGGGGAACGCCTGCTGATGCGAGCTTGAGCGTCGATCACTTCACGAAGCTAACGAAGTACAATTTCATCGCTTCTTGGAACCGGGTCGATGCGGCGACGACTCAACTTGCTCAAAGCGGCGTCGCCACGCTGCGGGGCACCATCGATACGTTCAATGTTGGCGGCTCTATAGCGCATGACTTGAGCCGTATCGACACAATCAATTTATCGACTCAGGCATCGAAGGCCACTTACAGCGACCCGACACAACTCCCGTACGTCGATCTCACGACGGCGCTGACTTGGAATCACAATCTTTCGCCTATTGCCACGTGGATAAACTCCGCCAGCTTTGACTGGTTCGAAGAAGATAATACAGCGAGAAGTCAGCGTCTTTTCTGGAGATTCACGACCGGCCTGCAGGCGCGTTTGTCTTCCCGCCTGAACGTATATGGCGATGTCGGCCTGGGATTCGTGAATTCCTATCAAACAGCAGGCGCGAGCGCGATTATTCCAACCACCCCACTGGGAGGTACGACGCCGTTCCAGCCGCAAGTGGGGACAGGCAACAGTGTTCTTGCCGATTTGGGTCTCGATTATTCTCTCACCGCAACAACGACTGTGTCGGCGCATGCGGCGCAGAGCATTGTGCCGCTAATCACGGGACAATTGCAGAAATCAGAGACGATCGGAGGATCGGTTAATCATACGATTAATTACTATTCGAATATTGCGTTTTCGACGCAGTACACCTACTTACCCGCGGTTTCGGGGAATAATCTCTTTGCGCAAAGCAGCGCTTCAGAATTTTTGTCTGGGTCTGTTTCTTATAGTTATCAATGGACGCGCGAATGGCATTCGACATTTTCCTACACTTATCTGCAGCGCGACGATGATACAGGCCTCGCGCGCTCGAACATTTTCTTGGTGTCGCTTGCGCGCGACTTTACATTGATCGGGAACCCGACGGGCCTGCTTCAGGCCGAGGCGGCACGAGCCCGAGAACGTGAGCGCAATAGCATCGGGTATGTGTTCCCGAATTTTCGCTAAACGTTATGCCGTGGCAGGGCTAACAAATCAGGCGTAACTCCGCTCCCTACGCAGCGAATTCGCGTGGAACCTCCGTTTGACGAAAGGTTCTAGGGTTTTCGAGGAAACCCGCCGTATGCGGCGTTGTAAGTGTGGGGCTCACGGTTTTTTAGTGTTATCCTTTTCTTCGGATTGGGTTAGGTTCGGCTGGGGTATTGCGATAAAAGGGCTTTGTGCAAGCCCATAGTACCGCGTCGGAAGCATTATGACCTCGCCGGACCAGCCGCCATCCGATCTCGCGCGGGAGGTGTATGGACTATTGGGGATTCCAATAGACGTCATCGAAATGCCCGAGGTTTTGAGCCGAATTAGGTCGGCGGCGCGTGCATCTCGGCCGTATTTGGTTTCCACGGCCAATCTCAATTTTCTGAGCGCGAGTCATAAGGATTTGGGCTTTCGAGAGACTTTGTTAGCGAGCGATCTATGCACTGCTGACGGAGTTCCGCTTATCTGGATCGCCAAACTTCTCGGAATTCCGCTTCGGTCCAGGGTTGCGGGTTCCGACATGTTTGAGGCGCTACGCAGCGACCGGGATGCGCTGCATCGCCTTCGCGTTTTCCTTTTCGGGGGGGATGAGGGAGTGGCGGCGGCGGCCTGCAGCGCACTGAATTCCCAGGATGGCGGGGTCTTGTGTGCGGGGTGTTTCAATCCGGGGTATTGCGGCGTCAATGAGATGAGCTCGGAAGAAGTCATTGCGCTGATCAATGCAAGCCATGCCGACTTCTTGGTGGCGGCTTTGGGGGCTGCAAAGGGTCAGGAGTGGCTCATTCGAAATCATCAGAGGATAACGGTCCCAGTGCGCGCCCATCTTGGCGCGACCCTGAATTTTCAGGCGGGCGTGCACCGGAGGGCCCCAAAGATATTACGGCGGATGGGCTTTGAATGGCTTTGGCGCATAAAGGAAGAGCCGAAGCTCTGGCGGCGATACGCCGACGACGCCTTCGTGGTCGCGTCATTTATGCTGACGAGAATTTTGCCGCTAATGCTAATTCGCGCTCTGAAGCGCAAGACGGGTCGCCCGCTTGAAGTCGAGAGGTCCGAAACTCAGGAATCGTCTGTCATAAGTCTTAATGGCGATGCGACCGCTGCGAATGTCAGCCGCGTACTGCCATTTTTCGAGGCTGCGGCCATCGGGTATCGCGATTTGAGCATTAACTTCAGCGGCGCAACCATGGTCGATGCCCGTTTTATCGGGCTCATCCTCATGTTAAAAAAGGAGCTGAGGCAGCGAGGATTGCACCTAAAGCTGACCGATCTCCGGCCGCCGGTGGAAAGGTCGTTTCGCCTGAATGGCTTCGGTTATTTGATCGGGGTTGTTGTGGAGAGGAGTTCGCATGACGCTCATGAAAGCCGATATGCTGCAGGCTGAACCTGCTCGTGACCGCCTGACGATCATCGGTCTTGTTTCAATAGTCTGTGGCGCTATTTTGCTCGCGGCTTTCAGCGAAGCCCTGCTTGAACTCGTCCATCGTTGGGGTGTGCAAGAAGAGTACAGTCACTGCTACCTCATCGCTCCTCTCGCAATATGGCTGCTTTGGAGGCGTCGAAGGGCCATCGTCGGTAGCATCGGTGCGCCTTCATGGAGCGGCCCGGCTCTCCTTTTTGTGGCCGCGGTACTGCAAGTCATCGGGAAGCTCAGCGCCCTCTTCTTCGTTTCGCAATTGGCCTTCATCATTGCCATTCTCGGTCTCGTGCTTGGCCTCGGGGGCTACTCGCTTTTGCGAGTCGTCTTTGTTCCCGTAATTTTCTTAATTTTTGCGATACCGATGCCGTATTTTTTCGAGGCAGCACTGTCATGGCGCCTCCAAATCGTGTCGTCGCAACTTGGCGTATATTTGATCCGGCTGTTTGACATTCCTGTTTTCTTGGAAGGCAACATCATCGATCTGGGGGCATATAAATTGCAGGTTGTCGAGGCCTGCAGCGGATTGCGTTATCTCTATCCGCTTACGAGCCTTGCGTTCCTCGCCGCGTATCTTTACCGCGCTCGATTTTGGCAGAAATCCATTGTCTTTCTGTCCTCAATCCCGATAACCGTCATCATGAACAGCGTTCGCATAGCGGTGGTGGGCATCCTCGTCAATTCTTGGGGTCCGCAGGATGCGGACGGTTTTCTCCATATGTTCGAGGGCTGGATAATTTTCATCGCTTGCGCAGCGCTTCTCGTCCTCGAGATGCAGGCGATGACGTGGGCGATCGATCGACGGAGCTTTCTCGAGGTGTTTTACACCCCCGAGGTCCGGCCCGTCGTTTCAAGGAACCGCGCGTTCCCCCGGCGGGCGCCAATTTGGATTAGCCTGATATTGGTTTGCCTGGTGGGAGCGGGTACCTATTTTGTCTCCACCCGCAGAGAGGTTCTGCCGTATCGCCAGAGCTTTGCAGGATTTCCGTTCAAGCTCGGTGCCTGGACCGGCCATCGCGGTACCATGGACACCTCGACGGCCACGTTTTTGGGTGTGACCGATTATGTCTTAGGCGACTTCAGTAAGAGCGACGCGAGGAGTGTGAATCTGTACGTCGCATACTATGCGACGCAGCGATCTGGGGTTTCGCCGCACTCGCCAAGCGTTTGTCTTCCGGGTAACGGCTGGCAAATGACAGATTTTAAGGAGACCTCCTACCGCGATCCGAGCATGGGCATAAATCTGCCGCTTAACCGCGTTATTATGGCTAAAGGAGCATCCAGGGAACTCGTTTATTATTGGTTCGAAGAGCGGGGGATCACGGTGGCGAATGAGTATCTCTCCAAGCTCTATTTGCTCAGAGATGCAGCATTCAAAAATCGGACGGACGGAGCACTGGTGCGGTTGATTACACCGATATTCCCGGGCGAGGATGAAGCGCAAGCCGACAGGCGTCTCGAAGGGTTCATCCGAACGCTGCTGCCAAACCTGAAGCGGTACCTCCCGTCAGGAAACTCGCGGCTCAGTTCGCATTCGGTTGCCGATCAACGTTCCACCTTGAAGCTGGGTGCCAAATGACTATTCGTCGTTCACGGCTTCCGCAGGTTTTCGCTCTCCTGTTTATTGCGGCCATGACGTTGGGCGGGTGTGCTTCCAAACAGGAACGTGCGCGCAATTACTACACTCATGGTAAGGAATACCTCGAGCAAAGCGATTTCGTCAAAGCACGCATCGAATTCCGTAATGCCTTGCAGCTTAACGGCGATATGCTCGACGCATGGCGCGGGCTGGCTGCGGTCGATGAACATGATAAAAATTGGCCGGCATTGGCTGGGAGTCTCCAGCGTGTAACCGAACTCGATCAGAACGATGTGGGCGCGCGTGAAAAGCTTGCGCGTCTCCTGGTGGTCGGCGGCGCGCTCGATAGGGCGTTGAAGATCATCACTTCTGCCACCGACATTGCGCCAAACGACGCGGCGGCTCTAGCGCTTCGGGCCACAGTTCAGTTTCGTCTGAAGGACTATGACGGTGCAAGACAAAGTGCGCTCAAGTCCGACCAGATCGATCCGGGCAATCCAGATGCCATAGTGATTCTCGCGGCGGTCAAATTTGCGGAGGGAGATGCCGTGGGCGCCCTCGATAGGCTTTCCAAGGTCGCCAAGGGGCACGAAGACGATCTCGGTGTGATGTTTCTGAAAATCGATGTTTATGATCGAATGGGCGACCTGCCCAAGGCCGAGTCGTCGCTGAAAAAATTGATAGCGCTTCATCCGGAAAATCGCGCTTACCAGATGCAGCTCGTAAAGTTTTTCTTGGCACACAATCGCCAGGAAGATGCGCTCAATGAGCTGCACAAGGCTGCAGCTGCGGATCCGGATGATGCTGCCGCTGAGCTTGCACTTGTTCGACTGCTCGGGGTGCTTCAAGGGCCGGCTGCAGCCAAACAAGAGCTGACCGCGCGTGTCAGCAAGGGCGGAAATGTCTTCCCTTATCAGATTGCTCTCGCAAAGCTCGATTTTTCGACGGGTGATCCGACGGCTGCTAGTGAGTCACTGAAGCGACTCATCGTCGATGCCAAAACGCAAGATGAACGTCAGACAAGTCGTGTTACGCTCGCGGATATGGATGTCGCGCGAAACGACATGAGCGCCGCGAACGTCCTTGTTGCGGAGATACTGAAGGACGATGCGCACAATCCAGATGGACTCCGAATTCGAGCAGCGATCCATCTGGCTCGAAGTCAGGTCGACGATGCGATAAATGACCTTCGCGCCGCTCTCAATCAGCAGCCGCAGTCATCGCAACTACTAGCTAGTTTAGCGCTGGCTTATGAGCGCAGTGGTGCCATCGAACTCGCCGACAAGGCATTCCTTGACGCGATGCGTTCGTCCAAGTTCGATCCGTCTTACGGACTGAACTACGTAGAGTTCCTGCGACGACGGGGTTTGGAGCCGCAGTCTGAAACCGTGCTTCAGGACCTTGCGAACCGCAATCCAACCAGCATTCCCGTTTTATCTGCTTTGGCGAAAGTCAAGCTGGGACATCAGGACTGGTCTGCGGCGCACGCAATCGCCGATGCTATACGGAAATTGAACGAAAAAAGTGTCGTGGCCGATCTGATCAATGGCGCGGCCTTTAGCGGTCAGAATAATGCCGACAACAGTCTTGCGTCGCTTCGTAGTGCTTTTGATCTTGCCCCGAATGCGCCGGAACCCATGGCGGCGCTGGTCGCCGGTTATGTCAAGGCGCATCAGCCTGACAAGGCGATGTCGTTTCTGCAGACGGTGCTGAAATCAAACCCGAAGAATGCGGAAGCGCTGATCTTGACGGGCTCACTTGAGGTTGCTGCCAAAGACGAGGCCAAGGCCGAAGAAAGTTTCAAGGCGGCGATATCCAGTCAGCCAAAGGCGGAAGGCGGCTACGTGGCCCTAGCCAACCTTTACCTCCACCAGCGGAAGCTTGATCAAGCGGTGTCAATCGTCAATGCCGGGCTTGAACAGCAACCTAAAAGCTTCGACCTTCAACTCGCGGCGGCGGGATTAATGGAGTTAAAGCAGCAGTACGAGCCGGCCATCGCGCAATATCAGAAGATGCTGGCGGAGCAACCTGGGTCCATGGTCGTCGCCAACAATCTGTCAAGCTTGCTCGCGGATCACCGCTCAGACAAGGAGAGCCTCGATAAGGCAGCATCGATCGCCACTGTCCTCGCCAACTCGAAGGTTCCTCAGTTCGAGGACACTCTGGGGTGGATTTATTATCGTCAGGGCGACTACAGTTCGGCAATTCCGTTGCTGGAAAACGCCGCGAAAAAGATGCCTGGACTTGCTCTTGTCCGTTATCATCTCGGGCTGGCGTATTTGGCAAATCATCAAGAGCAGAAGGCGATAGAGGAGTTGCAGTCTGCGAGCAAGTTGGCTTCCGCTGATCCGGATCTTTCCTCCAAGATCGATTCGGCTCTGAAGGCGAGAGGCGGAAAAGCTGGCGGCTGATCAGCCGATATTTGCTGGTCTCGATACGTCCTGTCGTATCTTCTTGAGAAGATCTGTAACCGGTTTCCGATGAGATTGGTCAGCCTGTGGTGTGCTGGAAAGCTGGGGTATCTCGAACGCCTCACGTTGGCATCCGCCATGTCCGTCGGACACGAAGTTACAGTCTACTCATACACCCCCCACACATTGATCGATCTTCCTGCCGGCGTGGCTCTGGCCGATGCAAATGAGGTGATGTCAGACCCTCTCAGAACACGTTATTTCAGAGACGGGCACATGGCACTCGGATCAGACTTCTTTCGATATGAAGCTCTGGCGAACGACCTTGGGTGCTGGATCGATCTCGATCTTATTTTTCTAAAAGCTGTTCCCACTTCGGAATACATTTTTGGTTGGGAGAATGCCGCCTCAATAAACGGTGCCGTGCTAAAGCTTCCCAGCGGGCCTCTTTTGAATGCGCTGCGCACCATCCCGTCTAAAAACTGGCTTCCTCCTTATTTCGGCCCAATCAGAACGATGCGATATTGG
>Ga0310811_10003009_pt1 | contig 21172 bp, 19 predicted proteins | sample YCmetagenome_FD_207642 | JGI IMG/M metagenome (GOLD analysis project Ga0310811, IMG submission 207642) | Soil microbial communities from experimental microcosm in Duke University, North Carolina, United States - YC | ecosystem: Engineered > Artificial ecosystem > Soil microcosm > Unclassified ...
GATGGAGACGTTGCGGCTGCCCCGCGCGGGGACGCTGTTCACCCACACCGTGGAGCACCTGTTCCCGGTGCCGGTGAACCAGCTGATCATGGGTGTGGTCGAGGTCGACGAGGTGCGCGTGTACACGCAGGTCACCGACTCCGATCCGGACGAGTGCGCGCCCGGCCGGCCGGTGCGGCTGGTGCTGCGCCGGTTGCACGACGGCGGCAACCTCCCGCACTACTTCTGGAAAGCGAAGGTGGCGCACTCGTGAGCAGGCCCCGGATCGCCATCATCGGCATGGGCAAGACCGCCTTCGGTGAGCACTTCGCCCGCTCCTACGCCGACCTGGTCATCGACGCCACCATGGAGGCCGTCGACGGCGCCGGGATCACCTTGGACGACATCGACGCGGCCTGGCTGGGCACCGCGTTCTCCTACACCTACTCCGAGGAGGGCAACGCCGGTACCGCGCTGGCCGAGCCCCTGGCCCTGTGGGGCCGCCCGGTCACCCGGGTGGCGAACTACTGCGCCACCGGTATGGACGCCGTCCGGCACGGGGCGATGGCGGTGGCCGCGGACGCGGCGGAGTTCGCGCTGGTGGTGGGGGCGGAGAAGATGCGCGACGTGGCGCCCCGGGCCAGCCTGCTCGGCCAGCACATCGAGCGCGGCCACCCGGTGATCGCCAAGGGCCGCACCGCGCCGGGAATGTTCGGCGTGATCGCCACCCGGTACACCCACGAGTTCGCCTCGCCCCGGGAGGCGATGACCGCGGTCGCGGTGAAGAACCACCGCTACGGCGCGCTCAACCCGAACGCGCACCTGCGCAAGGAGGTGGCCGCATTGCAGGTGGAGAAAGCCGCGCCGGTGTCCGGGATGATCGGGCTGCTGGACTGCTGCCCGACCACCGACGGCGCGGCCGCCCTGGTGCTCACCACCGAGGACCGCGCGCGAGAGCTGGGCGTCGAGTACACGGTGCTGGCCGCCTGTGAGCTCGCCGCGACCCAGGGCTACTTCACCGCGCAGTTCGACCCGGGCAACGACTTCCTCGGCTTCGACGCCACCCGCACCGCGGCAGCCGCCGCCTACCGCAAGGCCGGCATCACCGACCCGCTCCAGGAGCTGGACGTGGCCGAGTGCCACGACTGTTTCACCATCACCGAAGTGATCAACTACGAGGACCTCGGGCTGGCGGCCAAGGGCAGCGGGCACCGGCTGGTGCTCGACGGCGACACCGGCCCGGGTGGCCGGTTGCCGGTCAACACCAGCGGTGGCCTGCAGTCCTGCGGGCACCCGATCGGCGCGTCCGGGGTGCGGATGGTGATCGACGTGGCCGAGCAACTGCTCGGGCGCTGTGAACCCGGGCGCCAGGTGCCGGGCGCCGAGCTCGGGCTCGCGCATGCCCTGGGCGGCCCGGGGTCGGTGGCCTCGGTGGCCATCGTCGCGCGACCTGACCGAATCTCCCGCTAGGAAGGACAAAACATGTTCGAGTTCGACGACCAGGTGGTGCTGGTGACCGGCGGCGGCAGCGGCATCGGCGCCGCCACCTGCGCGGGGTTGGTGGAGAGCGGTGCCCGGGTGTTCGTCACCGACGTCAACGGTGACGCCGCGAAGAAGGTCGCGGCGGACATCAACGAGGCGTGCACCGGACCCGGCAGCGCCGAGGCGGTCACGCTGGACGTCACCGACTTCGACCAGTGCAACCAGGTGATCGACGACGCCGTCGCGTCAGCCGGCAAGCTCGACGCGTTGATCGCGGTGGCCGGCTGGTCGGAGACCCACCCGCTGCTCACCGAGGGCCCCGACTACTGGCGGAAGGTGGTCGACGTCAACTACTTCGGCACCATCTACCCCTGCCACGCGGCGCTGCGGCACATGACCGAGGCCGGTTACGGCCGGATCGTCACCTTCTCCTCCGACGCCGCGCGGGTCGGCACCTTCGGCGAGGGGGTGTACGCCGGCGCCAAGGCCGGGGTGATCGCGCTGACGAAGTCCATCGCCCGGGAGGTCGGGCGCAAGGGCATCGTGGCCAACGTGGTCTCGCCGGGGGTCACGAACACCCCGCTGATGCTGCACCAGGACCAGAAGGTGATCCAGAAGATGATCAGCCTGGTGACCCTGAAGCGGCTCGGCGTCCCGGCCGAGGTGGCGGCGGCGGCGATCTTCCTGGCATCCAGGGAGGTCTCCTTCATCACCGGTCAGGTGATCAGCGTCAGCGGCGGCCTGACCATGGTCGACTGAGCCGTGCGGTACGACAGCTACACCGAACTGCGGGTCGAGCGAGACGGTGACGTGCTGACCGTCGGCCTGGAGAAACCGGGTAACGGGGAGAAGCACACCGAGCTGTCCCGGCTGTTCGCCGAGATCCGGGCCGACGACGTGCGGGTGGTCGTGCTGACCGGGGCCGGCGACGCCTTCATGCCGCACGCGAACATGCAGTGGTACGCCTCGGTGGGGGAGCGCGACTGGCTACGGCTGATGCGTGAGGGCAAGTGGCTGATCCGGGACATGGTCGAGCTCCCTCAACCGGTCGTGGTCGCGCTCAACGGGGACGCGGTCGGGCTGGGAGCGTCCATCGCCAGCTTCGCGGACATCATCGTCGCGGCCGACACCGCGGTCATGACCGACCGCCACCTGGCGATGAGCCTGGTGGCGGGCGACGGCGGTGCGCTGTCGCTGCCGCTGTCCATGGGTGTGCACCGGGCGAAGGCGTTCTACCTGCTCAACCAGCCGATGACCGCACAGGAGCTGCTGGAGGCCGGCGTGGTCAGCAAGGTGGTGCCGAGGGGCGAACTCGACGATGCGGTGCGCGAGGTGGTCGAGCAGCTGCTGGCCCAGTCCCGGGAGGCGCTGCAGTGGACGAAGATGGTGCTCAACCGGCAGTACCAGCTGTCGGTGCTGCTCGGCGGCGATGCCTCACTCGGCCACGAGGGCTGGTCCTGGCACCTGGCCGACGCCCAGCGCGACCACGAGGCGATCAAGCAGCGGGCCCGCGACGAAGCCGCTGACGACTGAGTCAGGCGGAGGGCTTGGCGGGGGCCTCGGCGCCCACCATCCGCAGCACCAGCGCCACGAGCAGGTCGGCCAGCTCGGCCGGGCTCAGTACCTTGGCTTCGAGGTACCAGGCCGAGATGGACCGCACGAAGCCGAGCATCGCGGTCGCCATCACCCGCGCGGCGGCCTCGACGGGTGCGTCGGGCAGGACGAACTCGCCTGCTTCCACCCCGTCGGTGACGATCTGCTCGGCCATCGAGCGCAACTCGCGGCGGCGCTCACGCACGGTGCCGAGCATCGACTCGTCCAGCTCCTGAGACTCGCGGTTCGCCACCCGAGCCTGGTTGATGTTGTCGCAGTGCCACAGCGTCATCGTGTGCACGAGCGCGGCGAGCCGCCCGGTCGCGCCGTCGCCCGCCTTGGCGAGTGCGGCGGTGACCTGCTCGTCGAGCTTGGTGAACGCGTCGACGATGATCGCCAGCAGGACGTCGTCCTTGGACCCGTAGTGGTTGTAGAACGCGGCCGGCGTCAGGCCGGCGGCGCTGGTGATCTCCCGCATGGTGGTGGCACGGAAGCCCTGGCGGTAGAAGAGCGCTAGAGCCTCGGCGCGGATGCGCATCCGGGTCGCTTCGCCCCGGGGGGTCTCCTGGCGCTGCCCGTCCGAAGCCGTCGCGGCAACTGCCTTGGTCATAGCGCTCCTAGGTGTGAACGTGCGCTCATAGGTTACTCGCGGGCGCGTCCCGGGCCGGGCGTGGCTGGTGTAGGGGCACTCGCAGCCCTATCATACAAACGATCGTTCATTTATGCTGCTGGTGGGAGGCACTCATGTTGGCGAGACACTGGCCCGAGGAGATCGAGCTACTCCGCAAGACCGTGCGGGACCTGGCTGTGCGCCGGGTCGCGCCGCTGGTCGAGGGGATCGAGACCAGCGGCTCGTTCTCACCCGTCTTGATGGACGTGCTCAAGGGTGCCGGCCTGACCGGCCTGATCGTGCCGGCCGCGCATGGTGGGGTGGATGCCGACCTGCGCAGCTTCGTCGTGGTGATGGAGGAGCTGTCCCAGGTCTTCCCGACCGCGTCGACCATGCTCACCCCGCACTGGTTCTCCACCAAGCAGATCGTCAAGTGGGGAGACGCTCCCTGGGTGGCGCCGCTGCTGGCCCGGGTCGCCGAGGGCGACGGCGTCGGCGCCATCGCGCTGACCGAGCCCGAGGCCGGGTCGGATCTGGCGTCGGTGACGACGAAGGCGGTGCGGACCGGCGACAGCTATGTCATCGACGGGCAGAAGCGGTTCATCACCAACGGTGGTCAATGTGACTACTACACGCTGCTGGCGCGGACCGGCGGTCCCGGCGCCCGGGGTCTCTCGCTGATCTACGTCGAAGCCGACCGGCCGGGACTGTCGATCGGGCGGGTCGAGAAGAAGATGGGGCTGCGAGGCTCGGCCACCGCCGAGGTGCTCTTCGATGGCGTCACCGTCCCGGCCGACCACCTGATCGGTACGGAGAACCGGGGCTTCGCCCAGGCCATGGACGGCATCGAGGAGGGTCGGGTGGTCGTCGCCGCGATGTCGCTGGGCATCGCCCAGGGCGCGCTGGACCACGCGGTCTCCTACGCGAAGACCCGCAGGCAGTTCGGCAAGCCGATCGGGGCCTTCCAGGGGCTGCAGTTCATGCTCGCCGACATGGCGATCAAGGTCGACGCCGCGCGCAGCCTGGTCTACGACGCCGCGGAGGCGGTGATGGCCCGCACTCCGGACGCCGCCCGGCTGGCCTCGGCGGCCAAGACCTACGCCAGCGACGCCGCGATGGAGGTCGCCACCGACGCGGTGCAGGTGCTCGGCGGCTACGGGTACGTCTCGGACTTCCCCGTCGAGATGCTGATGCGCGACGCCAAGATCAACCAGATCTACGAGGGCACCAACCAGATCCAACGCATGCTCATCGCGCGCGGCCTGCTCGGCGCCGAGGTGACCAACGCATGAGCGAGCTTGCGAGCTCATCAGAGGGCACAGTGCGGCCGCGAAAGCGGCCGACGAGCGCCAGCGAGGAGGCAGCATGAGCGCCCCGGAGAGCGTCGAGACGTTCGACGCCGGTGCTGAGCTTCCGGACCTCACCGACCCGCGGGTGCTCGCCGACATCTATCCGGCCTTCGACGCCATCCGGGCCCAGGGGCCGGTGTTCCGCAGCTCGCAGCTCCGCATGGTGCTGGTCACGGGGTATGACGAGGCGATGGAGGTGCTCAAGAGCCCGGGCCGATTCTCCAACCGGCGGACCCTCAAGACCGCCGGTGGCCGGCGCCAGCCCGAGGTGTCCGAGGTCCTCAAGCAGCTGTACCCGCCCGTCGAGACGCTGATGAGCACGGACGGGGAGACCCACGACCACCACTCCGGTCTGATCAAGGGATACCTGTCCGGCAAGCGGGTCCGGTCGCTCACGGAGCCGATCGAGGGCATGGTCTCCCGGTTGCTCGATACGTTCGAGCCGGGGGAGACGATCGAGTTCGTCGACCGCTTCTCGCTGCCGCTGACCATCGACGTGCTCTGCCTGTTCACCGGCGTGCCGTACGCGGAGGCCGCGCTGGTCAAACAGGCCACCGACGCCGAGGTGGAGATCCTGGGCAACGTCGGCAGCACCGAGCGCAACGTGGCCAACGCGAAGCTGATCGTGCGGATGCAGGAGCTGCTGACCAGGCTGATCGCGGAGCGCACGGAGAACCCGGCGGACGACCTGATCAGCCATCTGGTGCACACCCCACCGCCGCCGGGCCGCGACCCGCTCACCATCGCCGAGACGGTATCCATCCTGCGCGGAGTGGTACTCGGTGGGAACGAGACGACCCGGGGTCTGATCAACGCCTCGGTCCACCAGCTCGCCCGGGAGCCGGAGCTGGCCGAGCGCATCCGCAACGATGAGGACGCCTTCGGTCGTTTCCTCGACGAGGCGCTGCGGCAGATCTCCCCGGTGGTGATGCTCTTCCGCAATGTCACCGAGGACACCGAGCTGGGCGGGGTCGCGCTGCGGGCCGGGGAGATGGTCGGGGTGTCCTACGGCGCCGCGAACCACGACCCGAGGAAGTTCGGCTGTCCGCACGCCTGGGACCTGGACCGGCCCGACATCCGCCGGCACCTCGCGTTCGGGTTCGGGACCCACTACTGCGTCGGCTCGCCGCTGGGCCGGCTCGAGGCCACCATTGCGTTGCGGCAGATCGTCGACCGATTCGACCGGATCGAGATCGCCCCCGGCGGCACCCCGGCGTTCCTTCCCAGCTTCATGGTGCGCAACATGACCTCGTTGCCGCTCCGGTTCAGCGCACGGGGTCGCGCCGGCTAGACGGCGACCAGCCCGGCCCGGGTGACCTTCAACCCGTTGGCGGTCAGGTCCCAGGTGTCCGGCCCGTTGCCCCGGGCGCGCAGGTCGAACTTCTGCACGCGCATGGAAGGGGTCTTGGGTAGCGCCTCGATCATCTCGAAGTAGCGGGGCACCATGTAGTGCGGCAGCTCGCCGGCCATGTGCCGGGCGAGCTCGGTGAAATCGATCTTCGTGTCTTCTTCGGCGACCACCCAGAGCTTGACGTCGTCGCCGTCGCCGAGTTCGTCGGGCACGGCGACGCAGGCGGCCTCGCGGACGCCGGGGAAGCTCAGTGCGCCCTGCTCGACCTCGAAGCTGGAGATGTTCTCGCCGCGCCGGCGCAGTGCGTCCTTGATCCGGTCGACGAAGTAGTAGTTGCCGTCCCCGTCGCGGCGCAGCTGGTCGCCGGTGTGCAGCCAGCCGTTGCGCCACAGCTCGGCGGTGGCGGCCGGGTTGTCGTAGTAGCCGCTCGTCAGGCTCCACGGCAGGTCGGCGCGGATGACCAGCTCGCCGGGCTGCCCGTCGGGGACCTCGATGTCGTGCTCGTCGACGATCCGGCACTCGAAGCCGGACACGACGCGCCCGCACGACCCGGCGACCAGCGGGATGCCGGGAACCCGGGTGATGGGTGCGCTGGACTCGCTGCTGCCGAACGCGGTGACGATCTCGTCGATGCCGAAGCGGTCCTGGAACTCCGCACAGTTCGGCGGCAGCGGTGCGGCCAGCATCGCCCGGATGCCGTGGTTGCGATCGGCCGGTGACGGGGGGCGGGAGAGCAGGAACCCGGCCATCGAGCTGACCAGGAAGCCGAATGTCGCGCCGCATTCCCGCGCGGCGTCCCAGTAGCGGCTCATCGCCGGGGCGGTGCGCACCGCCAGCCGCCCGCCCCGGGACAGGCAGGATGCCGCGGCGGCCAGCGACCCGGCGTGGAACAGCGGCAGGTCGCACTGCACGGTGTCCTCGGCCGTCCAACTCAATCCCTCACCGATCCACGATCCGGTCAGGTAGAACTGCAGGTAGGAGGCCACCGCGCCCTTCGACGGGCCGGTGGTGCCGGAGGTGAACTGGATGTGGTGGCGGTCCCAGGGGTCGATCGGACGGTCCAGCTCGGGCGCGTGGTCGGTCGCCCCGCCGGCCAGCTCGCCGGCGTCGATCATCCGCAGGCCGGGTCGCGCCGCCTCCAGGGGGCCGCGCAGCACGCCGTCGCTGATGGTCAGCGCCGGCTCGGTGAGGGTCAGGGCGTGGGCGAGCATGCCGCCCTTCCAGGACGGGCTGATCGCCGCCATGGTGGCGCCCAGGCACGCGATGCCCCACCAGGCCCGCAGAAAGCCGGGCCCGTTGGGCAGCATCACCGCGACCCGGTCGTCACGCCCGACGCCGAGTCCGCGGAGCGTGTTCGCCGCGCGGTAGGCCTCCCGGAGGGCCTGCGCGTAGGTCCAGGAGGTGCCGTCCTCGAAGGTGGCCGCGACGTCGTCCGGCGAGGTCCGTGCGTTGCGCTCCAGCATGGACCGCACCACGACCTGCTCGCGCTCCATCACAGCGTGCCTCCGTACGGCGCAGTCGTTGCCCGGGACCGGGCAGGGTGTTATAAACGTACGATCACTTATATGATTCTGCAAGGGATCGGCCAGGTCGAGGAGTCCCGGATGCGGTTCAGCTACACGCCTTCGCAGGAGGCGCTGCGGGCCCGGCTGCGGCGGTACTACGCCGGCCTGCTCGACGAACGCACGCGCTCGGAGCTGGCCGCCGACCCTCAGGGGCCGGTGATGCGGCGCGTGGTCAAGCAGATGGCCGGCGACGGCTGGCTGGGGCTCGGGTGGCCGACGGAGCACGGTGGGCAGGGCCTGGGGCCCGTCGAGCAGTACATCTTCTTCGACGAGACCATGCGCGCGTCGGCGCCGTTCCCGGTGATCGCGGTGAACCTGATCGGGCCGACGCTCATGCAGCACGGCACCGATGAGCAGCGCGCGGAGTACCTGCCGCGGATCGTCAGCGGGGACAGCTTCTTCTGCATCGGCTACAGCGAGCCCGAGGCCGGTACCGACCTGGCCGGGCTGCGCACCACAGCGATTCGCGATGGCGACCACTTCGTGGTGCACGGGCTGAAGACCTGGACCAGCTTCCACACGTGCGCGGACTACTGCTGGCTCGCGGTCCGCACCGACCCGGCGGCGCCGAAGCACAAGGGGCTGTCGGTGCTGATCGTGCCGATGACCTCTCCGGGGATCGAGGTCACCCCGCTGGACCTGTTGAACGACCACAACATCGCGACCGTCCGCTTCGACGGCGTCCGGGTGCCCGCCGCCAACCTCGTCGGGGCGGAGAACCGGGGCTGGTCGGTGATCACCAGCCAGCTCAACCACGAGCGGACCACCATGGGTGCGCCCGGGGTGGTGGCCACGGCGTTCGACGACGTCGTCGGGTGGGCGGCGGCCACGGTGCTGACCGACGGCAGCCGGGTGATCGACAGACCGTGGGTGCGGGGCAACCTCGCCCGCGCCCACGTGACCCTGGACCGGCTCAAGCTGATGAGCTGGAGCAACATCGACGACGTCGCGCACGGACGGGTCGAGGTGGCCAAGGTCAGCGCCACGAAGGTGGCCGCGACCGAGGGCTTTCTCGACGTCCTGGGCCTGCTGATGGAGGTCGTCGGCCGGGCCGATGCTCCTGATGACGAGGGTCCGCGCAGCGCGCTGGCGGCCCGGCTCGACCACATGTACCGCCACCATCTCGCCCTCACCTTCGGTGGCGGCGCCAACGAGGTGCAGCGGGAGATCATCGCCACGCAGGGCCTGGGCCTGCCCCGGTCCCGATGAGGAGCCGCTCATGGATATGACGTTGAGCGAGGCCCAGCGCGACCTCGTCGCGCTGGCCGCCCGCATCCTCGGGGACGCCGGCGACCGGGGAACGTCCGCGGCGGAGCTCTGGACGCTGCTCGGTGGCGCCGGACTACTCGGTATCGCGGTCCCCGAGGAGCTGGGCGGGCTGGGCCTGGGGTTCACGGAGGTCGGGCTGCTGCTCGAGGAGGCGGGCCGAGCCGCGGCGGCCGTGCCACTGCTCGACTGCACGACGGCCACCGCGGTGATCCGCGACCTCGACACCGGTGAGCGGCGGGACACCCTGCTGACCGGGCTCGCCGCCGGGCAGGTGGTGGTCGGGATCGCGCTGGGCGAACCGGCGGGCGACCCGCTCACCCCGCTCGTGTGCGCGGCCGGAGACCACGGGCAGTGGACGCTGCACGGGACGAAGCTCTGCGCGCAATCGGATCCGCCGGCCACCCACCTCCTGGTGTCCGCGCACGTCGCCGGGGTCGGTCCCCGGCTCCTGCTGCTCGACGCCGACCGGTTCGAGACCGGCCCGGGGCAGGTGAGCTTCGACGGCGTCCCGATCGGTGTCGACGACGTGCTGGGTGACCTCGCCGATCCCGGAGCGGTGCCGCTCGCGGTGCACTGCGCCCGTGCGGCGGCCTGCTCGGTGATGGCCGGCGCCATGTCGCGCGTCGTGCGGCTGACCGCCGAGTACGCCGCTTCCCGGGAGCAGTTCGGCCGGCCGATCGGCAGTTTCCAGGCGGTCGGTCAGCGCGCCGCCGACGCCTTCACCGCAGCCTGGGCGATCGAGCTCACGGCCCGGCAGGCCTGCTGGCAGCTGGCCGCCAGGTCCGCCGGACCTGACCTCGACGCCGCGGTGGCCTCCGCCAAGTACACCGCCGCGACGGCCGGTGCCGAGGTGATCCGGGCCGCGCACCACCTGCACGGTGGGATCGGGCTCGACCGGGACTACCCGCTGCACCGGTACACGACGCTGGCCAAGAAGCTGGAACTCCTCCTCGGCGGTGCGGCGGAACAGGCGGTACTGCTCGGCGACCTCCTCGCCGCTGCGGCGATTCGAGATGCCGAGCCCGCCGTTGCGACCGGGGGCGAATGATGGTCGACCGTGACTCGGCGGGCACGGTCGGTGAGCCGTTCGAGCTGGTGGTGGAGCGGGGCAAGATCCGCGAGTTCGCCCGGGCCACGCACGCCGACCACCCGGACTTCGAGACCGGGGCGAGCATCCCGCCCACCTTCCTGACCACGGCCTACCACTGGCACACGGCCGGCTCGGACGTGGAACCCGCCGCGCAACTGGACCCGCAGCGTTCGCTGCACGCGGAGCAGGAGTTCGTTTTCCACGGCCCGCCACCGGGCGCCGGCACCCGGCTGATCGGCGCCGCCCGGATCGACAAGGTCTACGAGAAACAGAGCCGGCGCGGCACCCTGACTTTCGTCGAGCTCGTCACCGAGTACCGCGACGAGGCCGGTGCGCTGGTCGCCGAGTCCCGGCTGACCGGCGTGGAGATGCCGGAGACCCCTGGTGAGTGAAGCGGTGAGTGACGCGACGGTCGGGGAGCACCGCAGCCTGATCGGCGGCGAGCTGTACGCGCCGGACCGGACCTTCCCGAACGTCAACCCGGCCACGGGCGAGGTCATCGGGCACGTCGCGGACTGCGACTCGGCGGACGCCTGCCGGGCGGTGGCGGCCGCCAGGACGGCCTTCGACGACGGTCCCTGGGCGCACGACCCGGAGTTCCGCCGCCGGTGCCTGCTCCAGCTGCAGGAGGCCCTGCGCGCCGAGCAGGAACGGCTACGCGAGCTGATCGTCGCGGAGAGCGGCAGCCCGGTCTTGCTCACCCGGGGCGTCCAGCTGGAGACCCCGATCGAGGACCTGGGGTACTGGGCCCGGATGGCCGCCGACTACCCCTACGAGACGGCGCTGCCCGACCTGGCGGCGTTCGGCACCCACAACCGGCGGCTGGTGCGACGCGAGGCGGCCGGGGTGGTCGCCGCGATCACCCCGTGGAACTTCCCCTTCTACCTGAACCTGAGCAAGGTGTCGCCGGCGCTGGCCGCCGGCTGCACGGTCGTGCTCAAGCCCGCGCCGGACACCCCGTGGTCGGCCACCGAGCTGGGCCGCATCGTGGCCGAGCACACCGACATCCCGGCCGGGGTGCTCAACGTGGTGGCGAGCTCCGACCACCGTGTCGGAACGGCGCTCACCACCTCGCCCGACGTCGACATGGTGACCTTCACCGGCTCCACCGCGACCGGCCGCCGGATCATGGCCGACGCGGCGGCGACGGTGAAGCGGCTGTGTCTGGAGTTGGGTGGCAAGTCGGCCGCCGTGGTCCTGGACGATCTTCCCGAGTCGGCCGACCTCGAGCGGGTGGTGAAGGCCTGCGCCAAGGCGGTCCCGATCCACGCCGGGCAGAGCTGTGCCCTGGCCACCCGGCTGCTGGTGCCCCGGGCGTCCTACGGGCGGTGCGTCGAGATCGCGGCGGCGGCCACGGCATCGATCCCGCCGGGCGACCCGACGCACCCGAAGACCCGGCACGGCCCGGTGATCAGCGCGGCCCAGCAGAAGCGGGTCCTCGCGCACATCGACGCCGCTCGCGCGACCTGTCGCCTGGTCACCGGGGGCGGCATCCCGGACAGCCCGACCGGCGGGTTCTACGTCGAGCCCACGCTGTTCGCCGACGTCGACCCGGACGACCCGATCGCGCAGGAGGAGGTCTTCGGCCCGGTCCTCGCGGTCATCCCGCACGATGGCGATGACCACGCCGTGCGGATCGCCAACAACTCCGCCTACGGCCTCGGCGGCACCGTGTGGAGCGGCGACACCGAGCGGGCGCTGGCCGTCGCGCGGCGGATCCGGACCGGCACGGTGGCGGTGAACGGGGCGCTGTGGCTCGGCCCGGACACCCCGGTCGGCGGGTACCGGCAGAGCGGGCTGGGCCGCGAGCACGGGATCGCGGGGTTCGAGGAGTTCCTGGAGACGAAGTCGATGGGCTTCCCGGCCTGAGCCCCCACCCGGCCACACGAGTCATCACGGCCACACGAGTCATCACAGCAAGGGAGCTTCCATGCGGTTGCAGGGCAAATCGGTCGTGATCACCGGCGCCGGGTCCGGGCTGGGGCGGGAGTGCTCGCTGCTGTTCGCCGCCGAGGGCGCGAACATCGTCTGCGCGGACGTCAGCGCCGAGCGGGTGGCGGCGGTGGTGGCGCAGATCAACGCCGGGACCGGCGGCGCGGCGGTCGGGGTCACCGCCGATGTCCGCGACGAGGAGCAGGTCGCGGCCGCCGTGGCGAAGGCGGTGGACGAGTTCGGCCGGCTGGACGTCATGTACGCCAACGCCGGGATCATGGTGCCCGGCTTCGGTCGGGTACCGCTGGAGGAGTTGTCCGTCGAGGCGTGGGAGACCACCCTGGGCGTGAACCTGACCGGGGTGTTCCTCTGCGCCAAGTACGCCACCCGGGCGATGAAGAGATGCGGCGGGGGAGCGATCCTGGTGACGAGCTCGATGGCCGCGCTGCGGGCCTACCCCAACTCGCACGCCTACGCCGCGTCCAAGGGCGGGGTGAACGCGCTGGTGATGAACCTGTCGGTGGATCTGGGCAAGTACGGGATCAGGGTCAACGCGCTCTGCCCAAGCGGGGGTATGTCGCCGAACTTCCTCAAGCCCGGTGACGCCCCGGTGGACGGCCGGGCCTACGACGAGCTCCGCGAGTGGAACCCCGACCGGGCGCCCTACCCGCTCAAGCTGGACACCCCGCCGGCCCTGTCGGACAACGCCGCCGCCGCGCTCTTCCTGGTGTCCGACGAGGCGAAGTGGACCACCGGGGTGTGCCTGCCGACCTCGGACGGCGGCCTCATGCACACCGTGGGCAGCCAGCTCAAATCCGGCTGGCAGGACAAGATGGCCGGCAAACCGGCCGCTCAGACCGCACAGAACGGGGCAGCACAGATGGAGACCCGGGCATGAGTGACCTGCTCAAGGGCATCCGCGTACTGGAGTCCGGCACCCTGCTCAACGGCGCGACCGTCGGCACCATGCTCGGCGACCTCGGCGCCGACGTGATCAAGATCGAGAGCCCGAAGCGGGGCGACTACATCCGCCAGACCGCCGGGCAGATCTCCCCGGGCAACTCACCGCTGCACATCCAGCTGAACAAGCACAAGCGCAGCGTGACCCTGGACCTGCGCACCGAGGCCGGCAAGGACCTGTTCTGGCGGCTGCTGGACACCGCCGACGTGTTCGTCGACGGCAACGTGGCCGGGGCCTACGACCGGCTCGGCGTCGGCTACGAGGCCCAGCGGCAGCGCAAGCCTGGAATCGTCTACTGCCAATACAGCGGCTTCGGGGCGGAGGGCCCCTACAAGGACATGCCCACGCACGGCCAGATGATGTCGGCGCTGGCCGGATCGACCCCGATGGTCGCCGGTGACGACGGTTTCCTGCACCGGATCCCGGCGCGGCCGGTGTCGTGTTCGCAGCAGCGGGACTCCCGTTCCGGCGGGGAGGCCACCTCGGCCGGCGCGGTGCATGCCGCGTTCCACATCGCCGCCGCCCTGGTGCAGCGCGACCGGACGGGGGAGGGCTGCTTCATCGACATCGCCGGGGTCGACGGCATGCTCGCCCAGGCGTGGGTGGCGTCGACGATCTCGCTGAACGAGCACCGGCTGACCGACCGGGGCGATCTCGCGGACGCCGAGACCGAGGAGATCACCTGGGCGAAGTACCAGTACTACCAGGGCAGCGACGGCAACGTGGTGCTGTTCGGGGCGCTGGAGACGAAGTTCTGGAACAACTTCTGCCGGGCCGCCGGACGCGAGGACCTGATGGAGGAGGCCGGCGCGGTCACCAGCACCGGGTCGCCGATGGACTTCGCCGACGACGACGAGCTCCGGCAGACCCTCACCGAGATCTTCGCCAAGCGGCCCGCCGCGGAATGGGTGGCGTTGGCGCTGGAGCACCGCTTCCCGTGCTCGCCGGCCCCGCGCAGCATCGTCGAGGCGGCCGCCGACCCGCACATCGTCACTCGCGGTGCCTTCCACGACGCCCCCGGCCCGGACGGCAACCCGTTCACCTACGTGGCCGAGGCCGGCAAGGTGCGCGGCCAGCCCTACCGGGTCCAGCGCCCCGCCCCGGCCCAGGGCCAGCACACCCGGGAGGTGCTCGCCGAGATCGGGGTGGACGCGGACACCCTGGACCGGCTCGCCGCCGACAAGGTCATCTGAGCGGGCGGGGTCCGATGAGCCCGTTGTTGCTCTGGACCTGGATCACCGACGAGGTCAGGCATCGCTACGAGAGCGGCGGCCAGTGGACCTCGCGGACCTGGCTGGACGATCTGCTGGACTGGCACTCGGCCGCGCCCGGCGATGTCGCGGTGATCGACGGGACGACCCGGTGCACCGTCGCCGACGTCGTCGACCGCGCCCGACGGGTCGCCGGGTTCCTGCGGGAGCGGGGCGTCGGCCGGGGTGACGTGGTCAGCATGATCGTGCCGAACTGGTGGGAGTTCACCGTCGTGCACGCCGCGACGGCGATGGTCGGGGCCGTGGTCAACCCGCTGCTGCCGTCGCTGGGGCGGGCCGACATCGCGCACATCCTCACCACCGGCGGAGCGAAGGTGGTGTTCGCCGCCGGGTCGCACCGCGGCAGCGAGGTGATCGCCGTCGTCCGGGCCGCCGTCGCGGAGGCCGGGTGCGCGGTGACGGTGGTCGGGATCCGGTCCGGGGACGAGCTCGACCTGGAGTGCATCCTGCGGGCCGGCACCGCCGATGAGCGGGTCGACGCACTCGCGGGGGACGCCGACTCGCTGCTGTTCACCTCTGGTACCGAGGCGCTGCCCAAGGGTGCGGTGCACACCCACCAGACGTCCTACTACGGCCTGCGCACCTACCTCGACGAGGTCCTGGGCCTGCCGTGCGGCAGCCCGGTGTTCATGCCGTCACCGATCTGCCACGCCACCGGCCTGCAGTGGGGGCTGCGCGCGGCGAGCCATGTACGCGGCGCCCTGGTGTTGCAGGACCGCTGGGACCCGTCGGTCGCCCTCGACCTGGTCACCGGGCACGGCTGCGCGTACACCCTGGCGGCGACCCCGTTCATCGCCGACCTGGTCGCCGAGCAGCGCCGCCGCGGCGCCACCGGCTCACCGTTCACCGCGATCGTGTCCGGGGGCGCGCCGATCCCCCGGCACCTGGTGAGCGCCTGCGCCGACGTGCTCGGCGCACCACTGCTGTCGGTGTTCGGCGCCACCGAGACCTACGTGACCACGGCGAACCGGCCCGGCGATCCGCCGGAGCTGCTGGCCACCGACGGGTGCCCGCTGCCCGGTACCGAGCTCGCCATCCGTCCGGACGGGGAGATCACCGCGCGCGGTCCGCACGTGTTCGCCGGCTACCTCGATCCCGAACGGACCCGGGCCGCGTTCGACGGCGAGTGGTACCGCTTCGGCGACCTCGGCACGATCGACGCGTCCGGGGCGCTGACCGTCAACGGCCGGATCAAGGACATCGTCATCCGCGGCGGCCAGAACATCGCCGTGCGTGAGGTGGAGGAGCTGCTGATCCGCCATTCCGCGGTCGAGGAGGTCGCGGTCGTCGGGTACCCGGACGAGCGGCTCGGTGAGCGCTGCTGCGCCGTCGTCGTGGCGGCCCCGGGCCCCGCGCCCACACTGCCCGGCCTGGTCGACTACCTGCTGGCCCAGGGCATCGCCAGGTACAAGCTGCCCGAACGGCTGGTCCTCCGCGAGGCGATGCCGCGCACGGCGACCGGCAAGATCCGTAAAGCCGAGCTCCGAGCGGCCCTCGGGTCCTGAGCGGTCAGCGGCGGGTCAGTCCGTCCGTCGCGACCGCGCGCAGTGCCCGGGTGACCTGACGGTGGCCGACGCCGTTGGACATCTCCAGGTCGCAGAAGCCGACCTCGTCGCTACCGTCCAGGCGGACCTGACCGAGTCCTTCGACGGCGAGGAACGACTTCTGCCGGAAGATCGCCCCGTCCACCGTGTCGCAGCGCATGGTCAGGGTCTCCCCGCCCTGCAGGTTCCACACCGCCGTACCGCCGCGGTGGGACACGCCGTCCGCCTCGACGAACGGCACGATGTCGACCGACTCGGCGCGGGTGATCTCTCCTTCGCGGACCACCGCCCCGCCGTGGATCCAGCGGTCTCCGGCGGCCTGCAGGACGGTTCCGGAGAACGACAGGTGCGGGCCGAACGTGCCGACGAACCAGCGATGGCTGACGATCGTCGACCAGTCGCGTACGCCCCAGGAGTGGTCGCGGTGGAAGAGCGCGTCGACCGCGAACGTCTCGTCGCCCAGCCGAACGGTGCCCCGGGCCCGTCCTGAGGACTCCGCGTGGTTGGGTGCGATCGTCTGCGCGGCGTCGTGCGCCTCCGGGCTGTTCCACACCGGCATCGCGTCGTAGAACCCCTCGAACTCCAGGTCCACCTCGGCGTCGGAGTCCCGCACCCGCACCCCGAGTCCGCCGGCGTCCGGCGACACGAACGCCGTGCTGCCGGCGCCGAAGCGCTGCTTCGTCCGGTCGCCTTCGTCGAGCGGGAGGCCGTCCCGGTCCTGGCGCCACCGGCGGCCGTCGGCGGTGACGACCGCGCTCCACAGGTTGGCCGTGCCGGCGGTGGTCTCCTGCCCTACCCGGTGGGCCCCGCCGATGCCTCGCTCGCGGTCGTACCAGGCGACGAACATGCTCTCCTGCCAGAGCGGGCTGCCGTCGCCGTCGTGCAGTTCGATGGTCATGACTCTCCTCTGCCGGATCTCTGTCGGATCTCTACCGCAGCGACGGGATCAGCTCGTCGGCCAGGATCTGTTCCAGCTCGGCGGTGTGCTGCTCGGGGCAGGCGGGCCCGACGAACAGCGACTCCACCCCGGCGTCGACGTACTCCCGCACCCGGGCCCGCACCCGCTCGGGGTCGCCGTGCGCGACGTAGCGGTCCAGGATCGCGCTGAAATCCTGCTGGTACTGGCCGTTGAGCCGTTCCAGGGCGCGCTCCCGGGCCACGGCGGGGTCGCGGTGGCAGCTGACGAAGATCACCGCACCGGAGCGGATCGACGACTGTTCGCGACCGTGCTCGGACATCAGCACCTTCAGCTTGTCCAGGCTGTCGCTGATCATCTCCGGGCTGAACATGTACGGCAGCCAGCCGTCGCCGACCCGGGCGGCGCGGCGCAGCGCGGCCTCCTTGCGCCCGGACACCCAGATCGGCGGGTGCGGGCGCTGGACGGGCTTGGGCTCGATGGTGATGCCGCGCAGCGTGGCGTACCGGCCCTCGTGGTCGACGTCGTCCTCGGTCCACAGCCGCTTGACGATCTCCAGCACGTCGTCGGCCCGGCGTCCGCGCTGGGACATCGGCACCCCGCAGGCCTCGATCTCGGCCGGGTTCTCGCCGCCGACCCCGACGCCGAGGTTGAACCGGCCGCCGGAGATGTGGTCGAGGGTCGCGCCCATCTTGGCGAGCACCGCCGCCGGGTACACCGGGGCCAGCAGGATCGAGGTCATCAGCTTGATCCGTGAGGTCACCGCCGCGGCGGCGCTCAACGCGATCAGCGGGCTGGCCACCGGCAGGTTGAAGGAGATGTGCTCGCCGACGGCCACGTAGTCGTAGCCCAGCGCCTCCAGCCGGCGGGCTCGTCCGGTGATGTCGTCGACCCCGGTCGTCGTCATCCCGATCTCGAGAGCCATCGGTCGATCTCCTCTGCAGCTCCTCGGGTTCGCAGCTGTGCGAACGAACGCTCATACACTAACCTATGGAGGACCTGTTCCGGCCGCACGAAGGTAGGCGATGTGGAGATCGAGGCCCGCCGTTTCCCGCCGGTGACCCGGACCGACCTGGTCCGGTACGCCGGTGCCTCGGGTGACTTCCATCCACTGCACCACGACGAGCAGTTCTGCCGGGACGCCGGGTTCCCGTCGCCTTTCGCGATGGGCATGTACTCCGCCGGCCTGATGGGGGCGTGGGTGGCGGACGCGGTCGGTCCGTCGGCGATCCGGCGGTTCCGGATCCGCTTCGAGCAGCAGGTGTGGCCGGGCGACGAGCTGATGGTGTCCGGCACGAGGGCGGCCGGCTCGGACACGCTCGAGGTCGTGTGCGCCCGGGACGACGGGACGGTGGTCACCAGGGCCTGGGTGAGTGTCGAAGGCGACTAGGACTCGACAGGCCCAGCCTTAGAAACGTACGCTCGTTCATATTCAGAGGAGGCTCCATGGCCGAGGCACTGATCGTGGACGGGGTGCGGACCCCGAGGGGTAAGGGCAAGGCCACCGGAGGGCTGCACCAGCTGCACCCGCAGGAGCTGCTCGGGCAGGTGCTCAACGCGCTCGTCGAGCGGGCCGGATTCCCGGTGACCGACGTGGAGGACGTCATCATCGGCAACGGGTCCAACGAAGGTGATCACGGGCAGAACATCGGACGGATGTCGGTGCTCGCCGCCGGCTGGGATCCGGAGGTTCCGGGTACCACGGTCAACCGGTTCTGCGGGTCGGGCCAGCAGGCGCTCATGTTCGCCGCTCAGGGCATCAAGTCCGGGGAGCAGGACCTGGTGGTCGCCGGCGGCGTCGAGTCGACCTCCCGGTTCGGCGCCCCCTCGCTGCTCGGCGCGGGTAATCAGCGGCTGCGCGAGCGCTACCCGATGGTCCACCAGGGCGTGGCCGCCGACCTCATCGCCACGCTCGAAGGTTTCTCCCGGAGCGACGTGGACGAGTTCGGTCTGCTCAGCCAGCAACGGGCGGCGACCGCCCTGGCCGAGGCCAGATTCGCGCGCAGCATCGTCCCGGTGATCCACCCCGACGGCTCCCTGGCGCTGGACCACGACGAGCACCCCCGGGCGAGCACCACACGGGAGAGCCTGGCCCGGCTGGAACCCGCGTTCGCCGGCATCGGCGCCACGCCCGACCCCGACACCGGACGCACCCAGGACCAGATCTGCGCCGATCTGTACGGCGTCCCGGCGGTCGACCACGTGCACCACGCCGGCAACTCCTCGGGCCGGGTGGACGGGGCGGCGGCGGTCCTGCTCGCCTCCCGCCGCTACGCCGAGGCGCACGGCCTCACCCCACGAGCCCGGGTGGTGGCCAGTGCGCTGGCCGGTGCCGAACCGGTGATCATGCTGACCGCGCCCACCCCGGCGGCCCGCCGCTGTCTGGACAAGGCCGGCATGGCGGTCTCCGACATCGACCTGTGGGAGATCAACGAGGCGTTCGCCTCGGTGCCGTTGAAGACGATCAACGACCTCAAGATCGACCCGGACCGGGTCAACGTCAACGGCGGCGCGATCGCGCTCGGACACCCGATCGGCGCCAGCGGGGCGATCCTGGTGCAGACCGTGCTGGACGAGCTGGAACGCCGCGACCTCGAACGCGGTCTCGTGGTGATGTGCACCGGCGGTGGGATGGCCACCGCGACGATCATCGAGCGGGTGTGACCATGTTCGATCTGGCCCGTTCCGACGAGCAGGCGCAGCTGGTGGACAGCGTGCGCTCGCTGCTGAGCCGGGAGTGCCCGACCGACCGGGTGCGGGAGTCCGAGGGCATGGCCGGTTTCGATTCCGCGCTCTGGGCACGCTGCCTGGAGCTGTCCCTGCTGGAGATGACGCTCCCCGGCGGTGGCGCGACGCTGCTCGACGCGGCCTTCGTGGCCGAGCTGCTCGGTGAGTTCCTGGCGCCGGTGCCGCTGACCGAGGCGGTGGTCGCCGCCCGGCTGCTCGCGCGGCTCGACGAGCCCGACCTGCTGGCCGCCGCGCTCGCCGGAGAGACCGTATTGAGCTTCGCACCGCGCCCTCCGGTGGACGGGATCCTGGTGGCGGTACCGGCCGGGGCCGTGGCGCACCACGTCGTGTTCCTGGACGGCGACTCGCTGTGTCTCACCGCCGATCCGGTACCGGCGTCCGCGCCGGCGAACCTCGGCGGCCTCCCGGTGGCCGACCGGGACACCGCCGGGAGTCGGGTGCTCGTGTCCGGGCCCGACGCGCGGGCTCTGCATGCCGCGGCGCTGGGCGAGTGGAAGTCGCTGGTCGCGGCCCAGCTCGTCGGCTCCGGCCGCAAGGCCCTGCGGCTGGGCATCGACTACGCGAGCGAGCGCGAGGCGTTCGGCGCCAAGGTCGCTTCCTTCCAGGCCATCGCGCACCGGCTCGCCGATGTCGCCACCGCGCTGGACGCCGCCCAGCTGCTCGGCTGGGAGGCGGCCTGGGCGCACGACGGACGACCGGCCGAGTCCGCGGTCCCGTCGGCGGCCCAGCTGTCCTCGATGGCACTGATCCTGGCCACCGACGCCGCGGCGACCGCCACCCGGGAGTCGCTGCACGTCTTCGGCGGCTACGGCTTCATGCTCGAGTACGACATCCAGCTCTACTTCCGCCGGGTGAAGGCCATGACGTTGCTGGTCGGCGACATCAGCCGCGAGCCCGAGCACCTCGCGGACCTGCTCTGGGGAGAGGGAACCTGATGGACTTCGACCTCGGTGACGACATCGACGTGCTGCGGAGCCAGGTGCGCAAGTTCCTGGCCGAGCACGTCACCGACGAGCTGCTGGAACGGGTGCACCGCACCGGAACCTGGCACGACCCGGAGTTCGCCCGCGCCCTCGGCGAACGCGGCTGGATCGCGCCCGGGTGGCCCCGCGAGGAGGGGGGCGAGGGCCGCGGCTGGCTCGAGCAGATGGTGCTGCGCGAGGAGATCGACCGCGCCGACGCCCCCATCTCCGGACTCTCGGTGACCATGCTGGTGGCCAACACCATCCGGCTCTGGGGCTCCGAGGACTTGAAGGCCGCGCTGCTGCCCCGGGTGGTGCGCGGCGAGGTCGTCATGGTGCTCGGTTACAGCGAGGCCGGGTCCGGTTCCGACGTGGCCGCCGCGCGCACCTCGGCCGTCCGGGACGGAGAAGGCTGGGTGATCAACGGCGAGAAGATGTTCACGACGCACGCCCAGGTCGCCGACTACGTCTTCCTGCTCACCCGCACCGACCCGGCCGGACGCAAGCGCCGGAACCTGACCATGTTCCTGGTGCCGATGGACACGCCGGG
>Ga0310811_10003011_pt1 | contig 21171 bp, 13 predicted proteins | sample YCmetagenome_FD_207642 | JGI IMG/M metagenome (GOLD analysis project Ga0310811, IMG submission 207642) | Soil microbial communities from experimental microcosm in Duke University, North Carolina, United States - YC | ecosystem: Engineered > Artificial ecosystem > Soil microcosm > Unclassified ...
GAACTGAAGGCCCGCGGCGACTACATCGGGCTTTCGCAGCTTCCTCGTGACGCAAGCCCCACCCGACTCACGAACCGTTGCAAGATCTCCGGGCGCCGCCGCGCCTACCTGCGCCGTTTCCAAATTTCCCGTATCACCTTCCGCGAACTCGCTTCGGCTGGGCTCATCCCCGGCGTCACGAAGTCGAGCTGGTAAAATCGCGAAGCCAGCCCCGCTGCCTCATGGCAGCGGCTGGCGCGCCGATCGGCCCGGGAGAAATACCGCCCATGCCGATTTACGAATACGAACTCCAGGACGGGGATTGCAAAATCTGCGGCGGTCGCTTCGAGCTCCGCCGCCCGATGGATCGCGATCCTCTGAAGGCTTGCCCCCTCTGCAAAAAGCCAGTTCGAAAAGTCGTCTCCGCTGCCAATACGTTAAAGGCGGCGAAACCACCGTCCATTTCCGACGCGAAGAGCGCGGGATTTCAAGTCTTCAAGAGACGGGACGAAGGCGTTTATGAAAAACAATAGGGTCACGGACCCGGCCACCCCTCAGCCGAAACCGTGAATGGAATGAATTTGTTTCCAAATATACTGGCGGTCGCCGAAGGCAGCACCCAGATCGCCGTCCATTGGGACGACCCGGGCATCATCGCGCTCAAGCTTTTCGCGATTCTGCTCCTCGTCCTGTTGAACGGCTTCTTCGTCGCGTCTGAATTCGCGCTCGTCAAGGTGCGCGCGAGCCAGCTCGAGGCCCTCGTCGACCAGGGAGTGCGCGGAGCGCGCGCCGCCCGGCACGCCGCCCAGCATCTGGACGCCTATCTTTCCGCGACGCAGCTTGGAATCACCCTGGCCAGCCTGGGGCTCGGCTGGCTCGGCGAGCCGTTCCTGGCCGCGATGCTCGAGCCCTTTTTCGTAAAGGCGGGCCTGACCTCGGTCACGGTCATTCATGCCATCTCCTTCGTGATCGCGTTCACGCTGATCACGGTGATGCACATCGTCTTCGGCGAGCTGGCTCCGAAATCGCTCGCGATTCGCAAGGCCGCCGGCATCAGCCTGGCGGTCGCCGCGCCGCTGGGGCTGTTCTACTCGTTGTTCCGCCCCTTCATTCTTTTGCTGAACGGCTTCGCGAACTGGTTCCTCCGCCGCGTCCTGCGGATCGAGCCCTGCGACGAATCCGAGCTGTCGCACAGCGAGGAGGAATTGCGCCTGATTCTCGCGGAAAGCCAGAAAGCCGACGAAGTCACCTCGCTTGGCAAGGAGATCGTCATCAACGCCCTCGACCTCAAGCATCGCATCGCCCGCGACATCATGACGCCGCGCGGCGACGTGGTTTACCTGGATATCGAGGACACTTTCGAAAACCAGATCGCCACGGCCATCGAGTCGCGGCACACCCGCTTCCCGCTGTGCCGCGAGCACCTGGACGACGCCTTCGGCCTCGTGCATATCAAGGATCTCCTGACCCTGGTGCATGAGGGGAAGAAAGATCTCCAGCCCATCCGCCGCGAGCTTTTGCACGTCTCGGAGATGATGCCGCTCGAGAAACTCCTGCGCCTGTTTCTCACCAAGCACGCGCACCTCGCGGTGGCGGTGGACGAATACGGCGGCGCGGTCGGCATCGTCACGCTGGACAACGTGATCGAGGAACTCGTGGGCGCGATCCAGGATGAGTTCGACACGGCCGAGGACGAATATCAACACCTCGGGGAGTGCGAGTTCGAGATCGAGGGGACCCACGCGCTGTACGAGCTCGAGGACAAGCTCGACCATAAATTCGGCGACACCGAGGTCACCACGATCGGCGGTTTCATCACCTCGGAGCTGGGGCACCTTCCCGTGAAAGGCGAAACCGCCCGCATCGGCGAATGGGTCGCCACGGTGACCGATTCCGACGGGCGCCGAGTGCTGCGGGTCCATCTGAAAAAGGATCCCACCCCGGAAGTCGACGAGGACGAGAAAGATCTCGAGAGCAGGAAGGCCTGAGCCGCTTGCCACCTGCGGGCGGGACGCTAGATTAGTCCCACCATGCACGATATCCGCCTCAGCGAGCTCGCCCACGTCCTCGTCAGCCACTCGACCGCGCTCAAGGCCGGGGAACGCGTCCTCATCGACGCCTTCGACATTCCCGACGAATTCGTGGTTGCCCTCGTTCGCGCGGTGCGCGCCGCCAAAGGCGTGCCCTTCGTCCAGATCCACCACGCCCGCATCAGCCGCGAGCTGGCCATGGAAGTCACCGAGACGCAGCTCGACATCAGCACGCCGCTGGAGCTGGCGCGGATGAAGAAGATGGATGCCTACATCGCGATCCGCGGCAGCCACAACATTACCGAGATGTCCGACGTGCCCGACGATCGCATGCAGCTCCTGATGGGCAAGATGCGCCCGGTCCTCGACTGGCGGATCAACAAGACGAAGTGGGTCGTGCTTCGCTGGCCCACGCCGGCGATGGCCCAGCAGGCGCAGCAAAGCACCGAGGCTTTCGAGGATTTCTACTTCAAGGTCTGCACCCTCGACTACTCCCGGATGGTGCCCGGCATGAATGCGCTCAAGGAGCTCATGGACAAGACCGACCGGGTTCACCTGAAAGGCCCGGGCACGGATCTGCGCTTCAGCATCAAGGGCATCGGCGCCGTGTGCTGCGGCGGTGATCGCAACATCCCGGACGGCGAGGTTTTCACGGCCCCGGTGCGCGACAGTGTCGAGGGTGAGGTCACCTACAACGCGCCCACGATCTACCAGGGCATCGCCTTCGAAAACATCCGCCTCGCCTTCGCCAAGGGGCGCATCGTCGATGCCACAGGCAGCAATACCGAGGCGCTCAACCGGATCCTCGATAGCGACCCGGGAGCCCGGTACATCGGCGAGTTCGCGATCGGCTTCAACCCCTACATCCTGCACCCGATGCGGGACATTCTCTTCGACGAGAAGATCGCCGGCTCGTTCCATTTCACGCCCGGCCAGGCCTACTCGGTCGGAGGAAACGGCAACAAGAGCCGCATCCATTGGGACATGGTCAATATCCAGCGGCCCGACTACGGCGGGGGTGAGATCTGGTTCGACGGGAAGCTGATCCGCAAGGACGGACTTTTTGTGCTGCCTGCGCTGAAGAAGTTGAATCCGGACTACCTCGCGAAATAGCGGGGCGTCCTGGCAGTCATTCCATCGGGAGGGTGTGGCAGATTCGCTTCGTGTAGCGATGCGGACGTGCTCCCGCCACGCCGGCTTTTCTCCGAGTGAGTGGCCGTCGCCGACGCGGAGGGGGGATGAAAGGCAAAAAGTCGGCGCGGCAGGAGCCTTGCCCTCCCATGGGGATTTTTTGGGTGGTCGGTTGGGAACCAACGATGGGTGCCGTGCGGCCGGACCTCGCCGAGCTCGAAAAGGTTCCCTTGTCCCCTAAATGAGTCACCGATGCGTCCTCCTTCGGAATGGCGAAAGAGGGATTCTCGTTATAAATACGGTCTCTCTATGAGAATTTTTCCCCGGCTCACTGCCCTGGCCTTTATTTGCATGTCTCACCTCGCTCTGGGAGAACTTCCCAACTCGCTCCCTTCGCCCGGCCGGGTTGCCTGTGTCGGAGACAGCATCACCCAGGGAGCCGGTGCCGCGCCGGGGCGGTCGTATCCGAGCCAGTTGCAGGAACTGCTGGGCAGCCAATGGGAGGTCAAAAATTTCGGGGTCAGCGGACGAACGCTTTTACGCAAGGGCGACTTTCCCTACTGGAACGAAGCCGCGCTCAAGAATGCGCAGGACTTCGCCCCGAATGTCGTCGTGATCATGCTGGGAACGAACGATACGAAACCCCAGAACTGGGTGCATCACACCGAGTTTCTCTCCGACTATCGCGATCTGGTGAAGATTTTCCAGGGCCTGCCGTCCAAGCCGAAGATCTATATCTGCCGCCCCTGCCCTGTGCCGGCGCCCGGGAACTACGGAATCAACGAAGAGAACCTGCAGAAGGAAATCCCCTGGATCAATCAGCTCGCCCGGGAAATGAATCTGGGGCTGATCGACATGCACGCCGCCGTCCCGGCAAACCTCCTGCCCGATCGCGTCCATCCGAATAACGAAGGCGCCGCCGTGATGGCTGCGACCGTTTACAAGGCGCTGACGGGTAAGGCCGCTCCCTTGACCGCTCCGGCAGCCAAGCCATAGTCGCCGGTCCCGCCAAAACCCGGAAAGAACCGATCGTCAGATTTCGGCAAGCGGGAGTCGCGAAGGTCCTTTCCCGAGGGAAAGGATACGATGGGGAATTTGAGAAGGAGAAATAGGATTCAGTAATAGGTGCCTCAAAAAAGGGGGAGGATTAGAAAAGACTTGCCCCAAAGTAGAAAAAATCCATACAAACCGGCTTCAGGTATGTGTCCCCCGCAAATCTCAAGCTCCTGCCTCACCCTTTTTTGCCTCGGAGGGCTGATTTTTACCCTTTGTCCGTTGCACGCAGACGAGGTCAAAAAAACCGTTCCTGTCGTGAAAATGGACTCCGCGCAGGCTGACATAGAAAATCTGGCAAAGCTGGCGCGCTCCCCAGAGGAGCTTATTAGACTTAAGGCAGCATACTTGTATCGCAAGCCGCCTTCGATTGAGCCGCGCGTTTCGGCGGCGGATATGGCCACCAGAAAGGCTGCATATGCGGAATCCTTAGCCAAGATACGCGCGAAGGGCTCTGTCCCGGAAATCATGGCGGTAGAGATTGCCGAGGGGCTAAGGGAGACCCGAGCCTCCGCCCGCACACCGGAGGAGAGGATCCAGCTCACGACCGAGTTTTATCGTCTGAACGCGGATGCGCTAGCAGAAAGCACGCACCCAAAAGCGCAAACATCTCTGTCTCAGGAAGTTCGAAAAATCTCCGCTCCTGCGCGACCAGCACAAGACCAGCTTCAGAACCAGGTCTGTGAAGTTTTGGAGGACATCCGCCGCAGCGCCAAAACTCCACAACAACTCATTCAGCAAAACGCAAATTTTCTATACTTAAACCGCGACGTTCTCCAGCAATCTCCAGCGCCCGCCACCCCAGCTAAATCTCATCTCCCCCATGATCATAAATAAGCTTCTTCTTTCTACTGCCCTTGTCTTCGTTTCCTTGTCAGCGAAAGCAGATCCCCTGCCTTCGCTGGATATCGGAGACGACAATACCTATGAAAACTACTATTTGACGCTTGGTGAAAGTAACTACGTCACGGGGAACGACAGTATAGCCGTGGGATTCAACAATCAGGGAGGTTTCACAAGCTCGATGGTCCTGGGATCGTGGAATCATTCCTGGGGCGCTTGGAATAGCTTGGAATTAGGTTCATATAACGATGTCGACTCTGCGTACAACTCTCTCATTGTGGGAAGTCATAACTTGGGAAACTATAGCAATCCGGGGGAAAATACGGACTCGCTCATCAGCGGGTCTTATAATTCCGGGTATCTGATTAGCGGATTTATTGCAGGGCGGAACAATTACGGCCAAGGGGAGCAATTCATCCTTGGTGAAGGACTTCTGGCGCAGACGAGCCCGCTGATGGTGGTCGCTGGCAAATACAATGCAACACCCGCTGCGGATCAACTCTTCGTGATCGGCAATGGCTATGTCACTCAAAATGGCAATCAGACCGTGGTGACGCGAAGAAATGCGCTGGAAGTCAAGGCCGACGGTACGATCACCGTGCCGAAGCGGCAGGGTGACATCCGCATGGGCCGATTTGGCAACACAGGCGACCAATAAATCGGGGGCTTTGCCATGTTGTTTCGCAGGGCCGTTGTTTTGGGGATTTGGCTTGCGGGAGCAAGCCTACATGCGCAAACCGATCCCGGCTGGTGGACTCCGGGAGTCATTGGGACGGGGACAGCCAATAGCTATGCTCCGATCAATCTCGGGCAGTTGATGAATCTAGCCGATCAAGCGCGCATCCATCTCGATACCGAAGCGGGCGCCGCAGGCGGCGCGGGACCGGACATTGAAAACATGGTGGCGGCGTGGCCGGACGCCCCGGCGACGGCCTATAGCCCAGCGAACCTCGGGCAGCTCAAGGCGATCGCCGATGCGTTCTACACGCGGCTGGATGCGCTCGGCTTCGACTACCAGACGCAGATCAATAACAACAGCTTCGGGGGAACATGGACGGGCACGCCGCTGCGCCCGTGGATCGACACCACTCCCGCGGCGACCAACTACGCGATCGCGAATATCGGTCAGGCCAAGCTGCTCTTCTCGTGGGATCTTACGAAGGGGCTGTTGCACGCGATCAGCGCCACGATGCCCCTGGACGAAGACACGGTCGGGACGATCACCCTCGGCTGCCTCGGCGCCGGTACCGGCGGGGCGACGTACCAGATCCTCACCGGTCCCTCGCATGGGACAGCGGTATTGAATGGAAGTGTGGTCGATTATTACCCCAATACTCATTACAACGGTAACGATAGCTTTGTTTTTCAGGCTACGAAAGGCGGCCAGATAAGCACGGCTACAATCTCGATCGTGGTTACACCGGTGGACGATCCGCCTCTGGTCAGTGTCGGAGGAGGCCAGACGGTGACCTTGCCGGGAACACTCGGGCTTAGCGCTTCTATTACGGATATCGATACAGTGGCGAATGATATTTCTCACACATGGGTCAAGGTATCCGGTCCCGGAACGGTTACGTTTGCGGACGCGAGCGCATTGTCAACGACAGCGACTTTCAGCGAGGCGGGAGACTATCTTCTTCGGTTGGTAGCCAGCGATATGCACTCGGTGAGCAGTGACTCATTGCTGGTATCGGTGAATCCGGCAGGGGCGACGCCGCCGACCGTGACAATGCTTTCCTTGAGTGGAGGCTATCCATTTGGCTCTCCGATTACGTTGCAAGCGACAGCGACCGTGGGGAGCGGAGCAACGATCACGAAGGTGGAGTTTTACGAAGGCTCGCGAAAGTTGGGTGAGGTGACGACGCCGGTCAGCTCACCAATGAGCGGCCTTTATCAACTTTCATGGACGCCCACACATCTCGGTGCATATGCGATCAGCGCGATTGCCACCTCGAGTACCGGAGCAAAGAGCTTTTCGACCAACTCGGTAGTGGCGCGAGCCACGGAGGGACAATGGTTTAGTGGGACCGGAGCCGGCAATGAAGGTTATTCGGGGACGGGAGGCAATGGCGGAGCGATAGCCGATAACACCACAGGGCCAGCGGGCAGCTACGCCTCAGGGTCGGGCGGCAACGGCGGCGGCGGAGCCGCAGGAGCGGGAGGAAACGGCACAGGCAATGCAGCGGCAGGGTTGAAAGATTCCGATGGTGACGGGATCGTGGACGCCGATGATGCTTATCCTCGCGATCCACGTCGCTACAAGGATGTGCCGGTCATCAACTATGCGGCCATTGATCTTAGCGATGCGGTGCAAGCGGGCAATAATATCGAAGATGTCGCCATTGGCGATAACGGCCAAGTTGCGTTCTCCTTCTGGAGCAACAACACTGACTACCGCGTCGGAAAGTGGAAAGATGGTGCCATGATTGCGCCCCCTCAAGTAACCGGATCGAGTAGGACGGATGGGGACATTACAAAGCCGACGGAGTCGAAAATTAATTCCAGTGGCAGCATAGTCTTCCCGGATGGATCATCCTGGTTCTATGGAACGACAGGGGATTTTCCCGCGGGATTTTTTGGGCCTGTCTTTGCACTGACAGAATCGAATGCGGTATTCGGTAACGCGGGAAGTGAATATGCGTTAGTGCCGGTAGGCTCTCCTTACGATTACACCGATCACTTCGATATCAAAAAATCAATCACTGGCGGTGAAACCACCTGGACCTCAATAACCAGCCAGTCCGCGAGCCGAAACGGAAAATTGCTCATGTCCGTAAATTTCGAGTATTTTGGACCACCGCCCCTCAGTCAGCCACATTCGGACAACGATCTGGTGTTCCACTATGCCGGAGGGAACGCCACGATAGACAGTTGTGATGCAGGGGCCGGGCTTTCTTTTCTGGTTGAGTCGGTCAATAGCTATGGTCAGGCAACCTATAGGCGCAATCCCATCGGGTCAGATCTGTTCTTCTCGGGCGGGGCAATTAAAAACGTGGAAACGGAAAAATCCCAAGATTATCTCCTTCAAGTTGCTCAGGAGAGCCTTCCGCTTGTGCTCGATAATCTCCTTATTCGCCGCTGGGGTTACAATCTGGAAGGGCCTGATTTGGGCGTCTGGGTTGAACGCCAGTTTCTTTACGATACAAATCCCGCCAATGCCGACTCCAACGGCAAATGGCCACTTTACGCAGCGCACTTCCCCGATGGATGGAGTGATGGCAAGATTACGAATGCGGCAAGTCTGCCTCATTCCGGAGAAGCGAGGATTAATATCAAAGAATCCAACACGTCTGGGGTATTGGTTGCGAAGGCCTATAAAACAATCGATGCCGCTGGCAATTTCATACCTGAAGCCAACCAACGTTTGCACGCGCTGATGCTTCTCCCGGTTGAGATACTTGACAAGGATAAGAAGATAATAACAGCTCCGAAGGTGGCCAAGATGGCTGACGCTGGAGCTATAAACACAGGTGTATCACCAGCAACGATAAATATTGATAAAGACACGGATCGGTTTTATGTGCGGTTGAAGGGGTGTGCCAGTTTCGGAAGTGGGGCGATCAAAGTTGGGACGGTTGATAACCCTGACAAGGCCAATTATGATGATTCTGGAACAGAGTTGGATCTCAAGGTGGATGGAGATGACCTTATCACCGACACTCTAATGCTCGTTTCCGACGAGATCGATGATCTCGTGCCAGTCGATGGGGTCAGTGATAATGCCCCCAAAAATGATCGAACGTTCAGAATTCAGCTTGGCGGCAAGTTTCAAATCAAGAACATCAAGCTCAATGGAGTCGATTTTCCAACGGACCTGCGAATTGTTGTTCCAGCCAAGAAAGAGTTGGATTTCACCGTAGTGATGGTGAAAGACGGAAGCGGTAATGCTCCAACTCAAAGCATTGTGGACACCTGCTTGAAGGACGCGGCGGAAAGATATGCGCAAGTAGGGGTCAAGTTGAATTGGAAATTTCAACCGGCAAGCCAGCCAAGCGGGGTCAACCTTATTGATGGTTTGAGCATGTCTGGAACAAATATGATGGATCCAGAAGAAGTGGCGCTATTGAACGGCCTGGCTACTGGCTCACCGAAAGACATGCAGATATTTATCGTAAATAACTTGGACGCGGGACCAGGGACGACACTTTTTGGGAAATCCTATCCCGATTTTAGCTCAGCGGGCACTAGATATGTTTATTCCGTGATCATAAATCATAGTCAGCTCTCTACCAACCGAGGCCGATACACGATCGCACATGAGATTGGGCATGTTTTGACGAACGACGGTCACTATGGAGGGCAAATGGGGACTTTAACGGACGAGCAGAAACGAAATTTAATGGCACGAGGGATGGATCGAAATACAACTCTCGATCTCGTCGGTGGAAGGCGACTCGTGGAGAGTCAACAATTCAACATACAAAATCACTCTTTGTGTGTGACACCCAAACAGTAACAAAATGAGATATTTAATTTTAATCGTGTCGTTCTTGATGTGCGGGGTGAAACTTTATGCCTATAGCGAAGAGGAGATCCTGACAGCCCTACAGCAAAGGATTGAATTTATAGATCCGGACGCGACGCTCTATTTTACAGATAAGGATCGAGAGATTGTTGCGGAATTTATGAAGAAGAATCAGAAGTTGTTCGATTCTTTGGGAAAGGAAGAGACGCACTATTATCTGAAGCTAGCTTCGCTCAATAGGAATCCAAATGCCGCACCGTCGGTAATTTCGGCTGCCGTCGATGCTTATAAAAGAAACTATTCAAAGTATAGTGTCTCTGAGAGAGATGCCCTAAAGGAAGAGTTTCTAAAACTGAATCAGAGCAAACTTCTGTCACCGGAGCAATTGAACGACGTGAGAACGTATGAGCCGAAATGAATTATAGATAGCTTGGAGCCGGAAACAGATGTTCATGCTGAAGCGATTGCTTGTTGGCAGTGTAGTCAGTATACCGTGCTAAGATTTGAATCGACCATTTGCGGTCGGTGTCGGCTTGTTTGTCATGTCCCACGCTTTGTTGGGCCAAACGATTGATCTCGCAGGAAATGACACGTTGAAGGCGATTTTTGCATCGGGTTTACGGCCTTGGATGTATGGGGGCACAACCACAGATCAATGTGAAATAAGCGATACTCAGGTCACGTTGCTGCTGCCAGGGGGCGTAAAATATCGAGCTTCCCGGTGGACAGCGGGTCATTTCGAGTGTTTGGCGACTACGCCGTCCAAACCCAAGACCTATCTCTGCCGCCCCGTGCCGGCGCCCGGGAACTACGAAATCAACGAAAAGAACCTGGCTGGCCCGGTCGCGTCCATCCGAACAACGAAGGCGCCGCCGTCGTGACTCAGGGCGCTGACGGGTAAGAACGTACCTTCCGCGAAACCGTAGCCGCCCTATTTACGGCGCCCCAGCCCAGCAAACTCCAGGCTTTCGCCGAGCGGCCGAAATCAACGGATCTCCGGTGACATTGGCCCCATAAGAGGTCACCTCTCGAGCCACCCCTCCCCGCCTCGGACAATCAAAAGAAAAGCCCGCGCGAGTGATCGCGCGGGCTTTTCAGATAATTCAGGCCGCAGCCTTGCTTCTTAACCGATCGATGTTGCCCGGCGACGGCGGATCGACAGAAGCGTCACTCCCAAGCCTGCTCCGATCAGAGCCCAAGTCGCAGGCTCCGGCACGGCACTCGCGGTGAACGTGAGCGTATTGCCGTTAGCGATCGCAAAGGTGCCGGCGTAGTTGCCGCTGGCGTTGAGCTGGCTCACCGAGAGGTTCGTGCTCGCGAAGGTGGCCAGGGTGTAGACCCCGTTCACTTCTCCGCCGCTGAAGTCGAAGGTGTAGAGCGAGGTTCCCGAGTCCGCCGTGAGCGCTCCGGAGAGAGCCAGCATATCGGAAGCATTTGCGGTTCCCAGATCGAAGACGAAGTGGGTTCCGTTGTTGATGGAAAGGGCCGTCGCGGTAAGGGTTCCAATGCCGCCGTCACCAGGAGCGATATTCGCGCCGGTATTCGCCGTAATGGAACTCACCGCTCCCGTGCCGCCCAAGGTCGCACCACTGGCGATGATCGTACCGGCCGAGGCGGCCATCGATCCATTGACCAAGAGGGTGCCCGCCGTGATCGTCGTGGTTCCCGTGTAAGGCGTGGTTCCGCTGTTGCTGAAGCCGTTGAGACGCAGCGTGCCCGTGCCGATTTTTTCCAGGGCCGTCGTCTGGCCAGCATTGCTGGTGAAGGTGCCACTGAAGGTGGTATCAGTGTTTTTGGCACCAATAATGGCTTTTCCACCGTTGTTACCCAACGTCACAAGACCATTTCCACTCAGAGCGCCGATCTGCACGCCATTGGACCCGTTGATGTTCAACTGGGCGTTGCTGCCCACAATATAGGCCGAGTTCGCATTTCCCGACGTCGCACTGTTCATACGCAGGATTCCCGATGCCACCACGGTGTTTCCCGTATACGTATTCACGCCGCCGGCGTTGATGGCATTGTTTCCACTGGAGGCGTACGTCACTCCGACCGCTCCGCCTGCGTTGTCCGTGATCGGAGCAAAGATATCCATTCTCTGCGACCCATTGTTGATGAACGTCAGTTCATTGGCCCCAGCCAGGGCGGTGATGGTTCCCGGCCCATTGATTATCACCTGGCCAGTGTTGGATGCCGCCAGAATGCCGCCCGTCGTCAACGCATTGCCCCCGGCAATCGTCATCGTCCGTGCCGCAGCGTCGCCAAAACGGATCGTAGCCACGTCGGCATTGTTAATCGCGTTGGCTCCCGTCGAGGTATAGTCGATATCGCCCAAGGTTCCGCTGATTGTTCCCGTGGTGGGTGTGGAAGAGAAACCCGTCACCGAGGTGTTGCCCGCATCCTTGGCTGCCCATTGGGTCAGAATCCCAGTTCCGTACGTGGCATAGGCCACGCCGGACGCCGTTTTCAGGATGCTAGAGGCCGTTCCCGTGCTCGTCAAAAAGGATGTCGTTCCAGAACCGCTCGCAGTGAACGACAACACTCCTCCAGCATTCCGGGTAATCGCCCCAAGATCCAAAGCCACGGAAGTCGCCGTTCCTGTCGCCAGCAAAACAGTTGTAGCTCCGGCGTTTAGCGTCGTTCCGGCAAAAGCCTGGCTGTTCGCTGTCGCCGCCTTGCCCGTGATCGTCAGGTTTCCTCCGGCGAGAGTCAGTGCCGAGGAGGCATTGATCATGTTCGACACCGGGAAGGCAACCGCCGTATTGTTGAAATTCAAGTTCGTCGTGCCGCCCCGTACTCCGAGGTTGGTCAGGCTTGAGAACTGACTATTGATCGTATTCGTCACCGGGCCTCCGCCGATGTTCAGCGTTCCGGCAAAGCTGTTTATTATCGGTGTATTGCCAGCCCCAATGGTAAGCGCGCCCAAGCCGGTTTTCGTAATCACTACTGACGATCCCCCAGTGATGGCACCGTTGATATTGATCTGCCGGTTGTTCGTCTGCCAAATCTGGCTATTAACCGCATTGACCGTGGTTCCGCTCCCGAACTGGAGAGTTGCGCCACCCGTATTAGACCCCGAGGTGAAACTCAGATTGCTGATGCCGATCCCGTTCACCCCGTACAGATTCACCGTGTTGTTATCGATGTTGATCTGCGTGTTTACCCCGCTGGCCCCCGGCGCATAATCGAAGACCAGTTCTCCCAGATTGAGACTAGCTCCCGTGTTGTAAGCCACCGTTGTACCAAGAGTGACATTCGCGGCCGATCCGAAATAAGCGATGTCGGTCTGGCCGGGAACCGATCCGTTCAACCAGGCCGCATTCGTATTCAGAGCATCGGAGTTACCCGGCCCTTTGATGTACGTCGCCGCCGAGGCTTGCGAAACGATAAGAGCCGCGAGGCTCAATGCACTACCCGCTGATTTTAAGAAAGAACCAACGGCCATTGGGGGGAGTAAGCGAGATTTCATGGGGTAACTAGTTGAGGGTGGGAGAGCTGATCGATTTTGGCCTGTCCTGGCTGGAGCGAAATCGATCGCTCCAGCCCGACAATTTTGAATGAGAGTTAGCTATTCCGAGAATTGAAGCGGCGGCGAGCGATGGCCAGGATGGCGAATCCGGCCCCCAACACTCCCCAGGTACCCGGCTCAGGAACAGAAGTGAACGTGAGCGTAGTGCCATTCAGGGCGAAGGTTCCCCCAATGCCACTGGCCACGGAGAACTGGCTCACGTCGGCGAAATTCGTGCTTCCGAAATTCACGAGGGTGTAAGTGGTGTCAATCTGGCCACCCGTGAAGTTGAACACGTACGTATCGGCCGTCCCGGTGTTATCCGTGAAAGCGCCTGACAAGGTCAGCGTGTCCGACGAATTGCCGCTCGCGCTCAGATCAAAATTGAAGGTCGCGCTCGTATTCAGAGACAGCGAAGTGCCGGTAAGAGTCCCGATGCCACCGTCACCAGGGGCGATCTTGGCGCCGGAGTTGGCCGTGATGGAACTCACCGCTCCCGAACCGCCCAGAGTCGCACCGCTGGCAATGATCGTGCCGGCCGAGCCAGCCATCGATCCATTGATCAGCAGGGTGCCTGCCGTGATCGTCGTGGTTCCCGTGTAAGGCGTGCTTCCGCTATTACTGAAACCGTTGAGGCGCAGGGTGCCCGTGCCGATCTTCTCCAGGGCCGTCGTCTGGCCGGCATTGCTGGTGAAGGTGCCTTCAAAGGTGCTGTCGATGTTTTTGCCACCGATGATGGCTTTTCCACCAGTATTACCCAGCGTCACGGCACCGTTTCCACTCAAAGCGCCGATCTGCACTCCATTGGATCCGTTGATGTTCAACTGGGCTGTGCTACCCACGATGTAGGTCGAGTTCGCATTTCCCGCCGTGGCACTGCCCATACGCAGAATTCCCGATGCCACCACCGTATTGCCTGTATAGGTGTTCACTCCACCGACATTGATAGCGTTGCTACCGCTGGAGGCGTAGGTTACTCCAACCGCTCCACCCGCGTTATCCGTGATCGGCGCATTGACATCGAATCTCTGGCTTCCGTTATTGATAAACGTCAATTCATTAGCTCCAGCCAATGCCGTAATGGTGCCTGGTCCGTTGATTATCACTTGACCAGTGTTGGAAGCTGCCAGCATGCCGCCCGTCGTCAGCACATTGCCGGAAGCAATCGTCAGCGTCCGCGCAGCGGCGTCTCCGAAGCGGATGCTTCCCACATTGGCGGTATTGATCGCATTGGCTCCCGTCGACGTGTAGTCGATGTCACCCAAGGTTCCACTGATCGTGCCTGTCGCCGGCGTGGAAGAGAAGGCCACCACTGCTGTGTTGCCCGCATTCTTGGCCGCCCATTGCGTCGCAGTTCCGCTTCCAAAGGTGGCATAAGCAACCCCCGAAGCTGTCTTGAGCATGCTCGAAGCCGTGCCCGTGCTCGTCAAAAAGGATGCCGTTCCCGAACCGGTCGAAGTGAACGACAATATACCACCGGCACTCCGGGTGACCGCTCCAAGATCCAAAGTGATCGGATTCGTCGCGGCTGCAGTCGCCAACAATACCGTCGTGGCACCAGCATTCAGAGTCGTTCCCGCAAAAGCCTGACTATTTGTCGTCGCGGCCTTGCCCGTGATCGTCAGATTGCCGCCCCCGAGAGTCAATGAAGCCGTCGAATTGATCATGTTCGACGCCGGGAAAGTTCCCACCGTGTTGTTGAAATTCAGGTTGGTCGTTCCCCCATTCAGCGCCAGCGTCGATAGGCTCGTGAACTGGCTGTTGATCGTATTCGTCACCGCACCTCCTGCGATGTTCAACGTTCCGGCAAAGCTGTTTACCACCGGTGTATTGCCGGCTCCGATCGTGAGTGCCCCCAAGCCGGTTTTCGTGATCGTCACCGACGATCCCCCGGTAATGGCACCATTGACGTTGATCTGCCGGTTGTTTGTTTGCCAGATCTGGCTGTTGACCGCGTTGACCGTGGTGCCACTCCCGAACTGCAGGGTCGCCCCACCGGTATTAGACCCCGAGGTGAAGCTCAGGTTGCTGATGCCGATCCCGTTCACCCCGTACAGGTTTACCGTGTTGTTATCGATATTGATCTGCGTGTTTATCCCGGTGGTCCCAGGCGAATAATCGAAGACCACTTCTCCCAGATTGAGACTGGCTCCTGTGTTGTAGGCTACCGTGGTACCGGCCGTGATATTCGCGGCCGATCCGAAATACGCGACGTCGGTCTGACCGGGGACCGATCCATTCACCCATGCGGCATTCGTATTCAAGGCATCCGTGTTGCCTGGCCCTTTGAAGTACGTCGCCGCCGAGGCTTGCGAAATAATGACCGCCGCAAGGCTCAATGCACTGCCGGCCGTTTTTAGATTTTTAAGACGGGATTGAGGAATCATGTTTTTTCGGAAGGTCAGATGAGGAAGATTCGAGGTGCGATTATTTGCGGGGACGGTTATCCCCCTTTTTCGGGGTTTCTGTCCCCGTTAGAGGGGATACTTGAATGACCGGTAAGACTCAACTGTCGCACTGTCAATCAAAAATCAACAGTCTCTCTGTAAAATTCTTGCCGAAAAAACGGAGAAAACACCCCTTTTTTAGGGGAACACCCCGATGAGACCATCGGGGAAAGACCCGATCCCAAGCCGAAAAGACATGTCGGCAGGGCTTTTTCGCAGATCTGCGAGGCCGGGTCACCTCTATGGTGTACCCGGGTACCCGCTTGCGGGCACCGGATAGTCCATACTCTCGTCAAGCGGGAAGCCTACCGCAACTCGCGGAACTTCCCGCCGCCGGAATCCTTGCCCATCACGCGGCGCATCTCGCCTTCGTTCTTGGGCTTCATGCCGACGCCGATGAAGTTGATTTTCACGGGCTCGGGCATTCCCTTCTGGAGGTCATGCAGAGCGTCGTCGAGTTCCGGGAAAGGGATCTGCGCCTTGGAAAAGTCCTGCGGCCCTCCCCCGCTATTCTGACTGGAACCGCGCTCGAAGGATGCGTCGGAGATCACGAAAATGACGTCGGGCTGCATCTTGAAGGCGGCCTTCATGACCTCGATGAATCCCGGACTACCCCTCACCGTATTCGGAGTCGAGGGCTTCATCGTGCCATCGCTGCCGGCAAACCAATCATCAAACCATTGGTTGGCGGCGGCGCGATTCTGGTCCGTGGCCGGGAGCAGCTCGGAGTTGAAGAAAGCGTAGTTGCGCGCGAACTGGCCGATGCCGAAGCGCGTATTCACGCTGAGCGCGGTCAGCAATTTCCGGGCTTCTTCCTCGATCTTCTCCATCGGATAGCCGGCGCGCTGGGCGGCACTCACCACGGTGGTGGAAATATCGAACAGGATGAGGACCCGCTTCGCCGTCGTCTGGATGCCCATGAAGCTGAATCCGGTCCCCGTGCCACCTCCGCCGGCGCCACCGTTGCCGGTGCCATTGCCCGTGCCGGCCGAGCCAATCATGCTGGAGACCTGGTCGGAAACGATCGCGCTGGGGTCGAGCGGCAGCATCTGATCCATCGGGACCTTCGGCAGCTCGGGCAGCGAGAATTTCGTCGGCTTGAGCGCCTGCAGCTTGTCGTTGAAGCTGGGCTTGGGCGCGAGGGAGTCGAACTCCGCCATATTCATCTTTTGCTCGCGCTCCTTGGCGGGCATCCGCAGATCCTTCGCCGCCTCGAAGGTCGGCTGAGGCTTCATGAAATAACGGGCCACGACCAGAACCCCGGCACAAATGCCAGCGAGCAGGTGCAGCAGCAGCACGCCGATGATGACGGTCCAGAAAAGTTTACGAAGCCGGGTCTTGCGGTCGACGACTTCGAGAGCCGCGCCCGACAGGGTTCTTGGTTTCGGTGGCGCTGGTTTAATTCCCGGCATCGGCTTTAGCTTCTTTTTCCGCGTCCTGCTTTTTCAGGTCCGCGGGCAATTTGTTCAAATAGTCCTGGGCGAGCGTGGCATAGCTCGTGCCCTTGTAGAGAGTGACGAGGTCCCGGGAAGACTCGATCGCGTTCGCATCGTCCCCGCCGAAGCGATAGACCTGCACGGCGCCCCAGAGTCCGCGCGAGGCGGCCTCGGTCTCCGAACCCAGGAATAGGTAGGGATGCAGGTACAGATCGAGCGCCTCGTTGTAGAGGCGATCGCGCTCCGGCCGGACCAGAGGGTCCTCGATCCAGCGGGGATTGTCCGCGAGAAGCTTGTGGAGCTTGGCATTCGTGGCCTCGGCGAGGATGAACTTCGCCTCGATGAGGACGGTGGGGTCCTCGGAATCCTTCGCGAGCTCCGCGGCCTCGGTGAGGGCATCGGCGGCGTTACCGGTCGCCACGAGAGCCCGCAGGCGCCCCCGCTTCGCGGTGGCCTTGTCGGTGTCGCTCCAGGCATCCTTCTCGACCGCCTTGTAGAGGGCCAGCGCGTCCGACGCCTGCTTCGCATCCCCGGTCGCGAGGAGCGCGGCGGCGTAGGCATTGCCGACGGCTCCGGCCGGCGATTTCGGGATCGGGAGAAACGCCTGCCAGCGCCGCCACTCGAGGCCGAGGGCGGGAATGTTTGCCGCCACGGGATTGGCGACCAGCCGGTCACGCGCGGGCTGAGGGGCAAATTCCACACGGCTCACCTGGGCCCGGGGCACGCCCACGGTCGCCGTCGCGCCGCCGACGGCCAGCGTGACCTCGACCTTGAACGAATTCGCGTCGATCCCGACGATATGCCCGGTGCGCCGGGTGCCGGTCGCGTCATTCAGGAACATCGTATCCACGGCATCCGTGGCCTGCCCGAAGGCGGATACGCTCCCGAGCAGGAAGCCGCCCACCAGGGTAAGAGGTAAAAAAGGGCGCGTGATCATGATTGCACCGGCCCTCCCAAAGCCTGGAGGCGCTCTTTGGCCTTCGTGAATTCCGGCATGGACTGTAGTTCCTCGATCCCGCTCATTTCCTGGTAAGTCTTGCGCGCGGCCGTGTTGTCCTTGAGCTCCTCGAAGGCCTCGCCGCTGCTCAGATAGGCCTTGGCGACCCAATCCTTCCAGCGGGTATGCAGGACGTAAATGCGCTGGAAATACGGGATCGCGAGCGCGTATTTCTTCTCCTTCATGTAGAGGTCGCCGATGTGATAGAGCGCCTCGGCCTTCTCGGGGCCGGTGGGATAGGTGCTGGCCAGCAGGGTCTCGTAGGTCTTCCGGGCGGCGGCGGGATCGCCGCGCGCGACGAGGAGATCGGCCTTCGCGAGCATCACTTTCCCGAAGATCAGCGAGCCGAAGGTCTCCTTCTCGAAACGGTCGAAATACTCGAGCGCCAGCTTCTCGTTGCCGCGCTTCGCCTCGATCATGCCCAGGGCCGCGAAGGCCTCGTCCTTCTGCACGGCGCGCGGGTTCCATTTCACGAGATCGCGCCACATCTTCTCGGCGTCCTCGGTCCGTCCGGCCTGCTCGTAGGCACGGGCGAAATCCGCGAGCAGAAGAGGGTTGGTCGTGGAGACATCGGACCGGCTGGCGGCATCGAGGAGGAGATCGCGGGCGCGATCGGGATCGGACTTTTTGTAAAACCAGGCCTGGGCCCAGAGGGCGCGCATGGCGAGCGTGGTCTTCTTGCCGGCGTCGGCGGACTCGCGCAGGTCACGCAGTTTGGCGAGATATTTGGGCTGTTCCTCCTCGCCGGGATAAAGCTTCTGCAAAGCGGGGAAGAGATCGTCCACGGAGCGGATCGTCGCGTCGTCACCGTACTGCGCAATGGCGTCCCAATAGGCCTGGCGGGCCTTGTCCACATCCTTGTCCTGGAGGTAGGTCCAGCCGATCCAGTAGATCGCCTCCGCGACGCGCGGGCTGCGCGAGTGCTCTTTCACGAACTGCTCGAAATGCGCGCGCATTTTCACCGGCTCCTCGAGCATGCGATAGGCCTTGCCGATCTTGAACCAGCCTTCCTCGAAGAACTTCGCGTCGTTGGGGTCGATGCGCTTGAGGGCCGCGATGCCGGGCTCGATCTGACCCTGGTCCATGAGCGCGTCGCCGAGCAGGACGAGCGCCTCGTCGTTCGACTCGTGGCCGGGGTACTTCTTCAAGTAAGCCTGCAGCTCGCGGATGCTCGTCGGAAAGTCGCGCATCGACTGGGCGGCGTAGGCCTTGCGGAAAACGGCGAGGCCTTCATAGGTGCCGCTCTTGTAGCGACTGAGATATTCGTCGAAGACGTCGCGCGACTTCGGGTACTGCTTGTCGAGCGAGTAGGCCATGCCCCGCCAGTAGGCGGCGGCCTCGGTGAGGTCGGCCTTCGGGTACTCCTTCGGAAACTCCTCGAAGGTCACGATGGCGTCCTTGTTCCTGTCCCCGAGGAGCTGGCTGAAGCCCTTCATGAAGAGCGCCCGCTCGGCGAAGCTCGATTTCGGGAACTGCTTGAGGATGCCCTCGAAGGTCGCGATCGCGGCGTCCTGCTGATTCAGCCGTTGCTGGGCGATGCCCTTGAGATACATGATCATCGGCAACTGCTTCGACTCGGGGAATTTCTCGATGAAGGTATCCGACGCCTCGATCGCCTTCGGCCAGCGCTCGATCGCGGACCAGCACTGCACGAGACCGACCGAGGCGGACTCGACCACGGAGTCGGTCGGCATGTCGTTGAGCATGGCCTCCATGATGAGCGCAGCCTCACGGTAGCGGTGCATGGCCTGGTAGGCGGTGGCGAGGCGCAGGCGCAGCGCGGAGTCGAAGTTCGGGATCTTCTCGAGGTTCGCGATCTCGCGCTTCACCTTCGAGATCATCTGCTTGAGCTGGAACTTCCGGTACGGATCGCTCTTCGGCTGGGCCTCCGAGGCCGCCAGCGCGTCCTGAAGCTCATCGAGACGCTTTTCCTGATACTTGGTGAGGCGGTCGCTATTCCACACCCGCTGGAGGGCGGCGATGGCCTTGCGGTACTCCCCCTTCTCCAGGAACTCGGAGCCGAGCTGCAGGGCGAGGGTCTGGAAGGTCGCGATCTGCAGCATCTCGTTCATTCTCGGGAATTCCTCGACCACGAGGGCGAGGGCATCGTCGAATTTCTCCTGCGCCATCAGGGCGTAGAGCTGGAGGACGGTCGCGCGGCCCCGGTTCACCGGATCGAGCAGCGGCTTGATCGCGGCAAATTGCGTCACCGCCTCGGCATACTTCTCCTCCATGAGGAAGCTGGTGCCGAAGAGCAGCATGGCCTCGGGCGCCTGGTGCGACTTCGGGAACTCCTTCAGGAACTGCTGCAGCGACTCGCGAGCGACCTTTTGATCGTCGTCACCCTGCATCTGGCAGACGCTCTTGTAGAAAAGGAGGTCTTCCTTCTGCGCCGCGGTGGGAGTCGGCGGCGACTTGAGGCAATCATCGATGGCCTCGAGCGCGTCATCGAACTTCTGCAAATGAAGCAGGCTCATCGCGAGCGGATAGCGCATGAAGGCGTATTGCTTCTGCCCCTGCTCGGTCTTGCCGAAGTTCGCGAGGAACTTTTTGAAGCCCGCGACGGCCTCGGCGTATTTGCCGGCGTTGTAGTCGTTGATCGACTTGAGGTAGAGTTCGTCGGCGGTCATTTCGCCGCCCGGAGCCGCCGGCGTCTGGGCGCGAAGCGACCCGACCGCGGTCGCAAATGCCACCGTGATCACCGCCAGAATCGCCAATCGGGAAAACAACACCTTCGTCATGCCAGCCCCTGAGTTAGCGGATTGCGGGCCAAAACGATTGTGACATTTTCGCCATACCGCACATCCTGAAGGAAATGAATGCCGACACCCTCGAAAAGCAGCTCTGGCAGGGAATCCAAAACCCGGCCGGAATCGATTTCGGAGCCTGGTTGCTCGAGGTGCATTTTTTCCAGCGCGAGGCCAACACCGCGTACGGAAAATACTGCGAGAGCTTTCCGCCGGCCGGTGACTGGCGCGACATCCCCGCCGTGCCGCAGCGGCTGTTCAAGGAGCATGCCCTCCGTTCTTTTCCTCCTGATGAGACCACGCGCACGTTCCGGACGAGCGGGACGACGGGGGAAGGTTACGGCGAACATCATTTTCGATCTTTACGACTTTATGAGGCGGCAGCGACCCAGGGATGGAATCTCGCCGGCTTCGGAGGCCGCAGGGTGTTTTCCCTGCTGCCCTCCTCCGCCGAAGCGCCCCATTCTTCCCTGAGTCAAATGGCCTCGTGGCTGTGCGCGGACGAAACAGCATTTTTCGTGCGCAACGGACAGGC
>Ga0310811_10003013_pt1 | contig 21168 bp, 21 predicted proteins | sample YCmetagenome_FD_207642 | JGI IMG/M metagenome (GOLD analysis project Ga0310811, IMG submission 207642) | Soil microbial communities from experimental microcosm in Duke University, North Carolina, United States - YC | ecosystem: Engineered > Artificial ecosystem > Soil microcosm > Unclassified ...
CTGATCGAGGACCCTTGCTTCAACATCGCCGCCGCGGCGCTGATTTTGCGTGGATATCTGGACGAAACACACGACTCGCTGCTGCCGGCGATCGGCGATTACCATTCCCACACACCGGCACTGAACAGCGCTTATGCGGCACTGGCGGAGGACACGGCGCGGCGGCTGTTCGCGGCGAAATGAGCCAGGCTTAAGCGGAAACCTCGGCGGATATCCGCCTTCGTCTAACGCCTTATTTTAATTGATATGTATTGGTTGCGGGGGGCACGCAAGGGTATCGGGGAATCAGAAAATGGTAACGGCTTCTGAGACTCGTCGTAGCGACTGCGATAACAAAATGAGCGAGGATTAGGTTGGTGGTGCCATTCGCGCTGCGCTGTGGTAGATCCAATAACCGGAGCCCAACGAGTCAAGACACAGTCCTGCGGCAATAGCGACCCTATAGGCGACCACGCCTGGCGCACATAGACTTCGAAGCTCTTTGTGATATTTCATGCAACTGCGGTGTCCGGACAACCGGCACACCGACGTAATTGTTCTTAGAAGTGGCACGCCAGCATGGGGCTGATCGCCGGATTGCTATGGTCTAATAAAAACTGCAGCGAACACAGAGGCAAGCAATCTTCATTCGCCAACAGAATGAGTACCACCGCGATATCGTCCCCAGGCTCGATCGAGAGCAATGCCTTAGACCTGTGCGAAACCTCCGTCTGCCTGGATATCCGCACCGTTGATATAGCTGGACACATCGGAAGCCAGAAAGGCCACGATCCCGCCCATCTCCTCTGGCTGGCCTACACGCCCCAAAGGCACCGCGCCTATCACGCTCGCTTTATATGCCTGAGCAGCGTTCTCATCGGTCATGGAGGCCTTCACGGCGGACGTCTCGATCGGCCCTGGGCTGAGAACATTGACACGAATCCCGCGCCCTTTGAGTTCCGTCGCCCAGGTCCGACCAAAGCTCCGGATAGCGGCCTTGGTCGCCGAATAGACGGTGCGGGTACCCAGACCTTTAACGGCTGTCGTGGAGGACATCAGAATGATCGACGCGCCCTCGGTGAGCAATGGCAGTGCCTGTTGAATGGTGAAGATGGTGCCCTTGAAATTGACTGCTAGTTGGTAGTCAAGTGCCTCTTCCGTAATGGACCCAAGCGTTTCCTTCGCCTGAACGCCGGCATTTGCGACCAAGATGTCCAGCTTACCCTTCGAGATGCGAACTGTGTCGTAAAGACGATCAAGATCCGCTGGCTTGGACACGTCCGCCTGTACGGCCACAACATTGCCACCGATCTCGGCGACCGCCTGGTCCAACACGGCCTGCCGACGGCCTGTGATGAAGACCGCCGCGCCTTCGGCAGCGAGACGCTTCGCAGCGGCCAAACCAATGCCTTCGCTGCCGCCCGTAACGACAGCCACTTTGCCTTGCAAAGATGTACTCATCGAACACTCCTGCTTTGTTGTGATCGTCACACAAATCGTAACTAGACTGACCCTTCTGCCACCGAGGCCATAGTTTCTTCGAACGTCACGGCAAAATGGTCCGACACGAGAAACCGCATCGCATCGCGAAGGGCGTCTGACTTCGCCCGACCAAAGCCTTTCTCAAAGGCGCGCTGTGCATTTTCCCACAGAGCATCCGACGCCGCGAGGCGCGTGTAACCCAGCTTGGTGAGCGTGATCAGGCGGTTACGCCGGTCGTCAGGATCAATGTCTATGGCCACGAGCCTGTCGCGCTCAAGCGGCTTCAAGGTGTGAGCAAGCGCACCGGAATCCATCACCAGCGCCTCGGCGAGATTGCCGACAGTGATTGGCTGGGAGCGGCGAATTTGTGTCAGGATGGATCTCTGCGTTGTCTTCAAGCCGCTTGGCGACAACGCCGAGTCATAAAGCTGTGAGATCCGCCGCGAAGCCTTGCGCAGCGCGGTGCAGTTGCAGAGGTTTTCTTCAAATTTGGCCTTGCTCGTCTCGCGTTTCATCGCATCTCCTATATCGGACTTGACTCACTACCTGTATATGCAGATATTACGTCAATTACAAGCGTATGCAGATAATAAGGCTGCTGCGTGTATCGAAAGTCACGTCACTATTCAGGAGATCAGAATGCCTCTCGCTCGGATCGACCTTCTCAGAGGAAAAGACACCGCCTATCGTCAGGCAATCGGCCGTGTCGTCTATGAAGCGCTAGTCGCTGTTGGCGTGCCGGTGAACGACCGCTTTCAGGTGGTGACCGAGCATGAAGCCGGAAATTTTTTATTCGCGCGGGACTATCTCGGCATTTCTCATAGCGAAGACCTCGTCATGATCCAGATCACCTGGAATGAAGGACGGAGCACGGCGCAGAAACAGTCATTGTATAAATCTATCGCTGATGGTCTGCACGCCGCGATCGGGATCCGGCGCGAGGATGTGATCATCAATCTAGTTGAGGTCAAAAAAGAAAATTGGTCCTTCGGCAATGGCGTTATCTCATATCCAAGCTGAACGAGGGATTCCCAATGTCTGACACCGTAACACCTGCAACCATAGAGAATTCGACCGCGCAGCCTGATGCTGCCCTAACGCCTCTTTGGGTCGTGATTGGGCTTGCGATGGGGCCGGCGGTGGCGCTCGGCCTGGCGCGTTTCGCCTATGCCCTGCTGCTTCCCGCGATGCGGGCCGATCTCGGCTGGAGTTTTGCGACCGCAGGGTCAATGAGCACGGCCAACGCCGCCGGCTACCTATTTGGCGCGCTGGCGGCGGCACCTATGGGAAAGCGTCTGGGCGACAAGCGGACCTTCGCGGCCAGCCTGCTTTTGACGGCATTGGCCGTCGGCGCATCGGGCCTCACCGCTAACTTCCCGGTGCTTATGGCGCTTCGTGTAGCGTGTGGTTTTACTGGCGCGCTGGCCTTCGTGTCTGGCGCGGGGTTGACCTCCGCCGCCGCGATGGGGGGCTCCAAAAGCCGCGCGCCCACATTGTTGGGTGTCTATTTTTCCGGAGCCGGGATCGGCATAACGGCATCTGCTCTCGCGGTTCCCTCCTTGCTCGGGACGATTGGGTGGCGCGGCGGTTGGCTCGTCCTGGGCAGCATCTCGCTCGCAGCCACCATTTTTGGCTGGGTGGCGCTGCGGCATGTTCCCGAGCCGTCTTATGCCCCAGCGGGTACCACACATGGACGTTGGTCACCCCGGTTCATGATCCGCAAGCTCCTGGCCTACGGTCTCTTCGGCGCCGGCTACATCGCCTACGCGACCTTCATCATCGCCTACCTGCGCAGTAACGAAGGCTTCTCGGGTGCAGCCATTACACGTTTCTGGTCGGTCTTCGGCCTGGCTTCCGTAGCCGCCGCCTTCGCATGGGGACCAGTCCTCGGCCGGCTGAAAGGTGGCTGGGGAGCGGCGGCCACACTCTGCGTCGTCACGATTGGGACCGCGGTGCCGCTATTATGGAGCGCATCGGCCGGTGCATATCTATCCGCCATCCTCTTCGGCGGCTCCTTTCTCGCAGTCCTTGCCGCGGTAACATCCTTCGCCCGCCGCGTCGTCGCGCCACACGCCCTGACGGCCGCAATCGCCACGTTGACTGTCTCGCTCGGTGTGGGCCAGTGCATCGGCCCGGTATTCAGCGGTGCGCTGTCCGACGGGTCCAGCGGCCTACAGGCCGGCCTCTGGCTTTCCGTAGGCATTCTCGCAATCGCCACTGTTGTGGCCGTGTTTCAACGCGAGCCCGCGCACAGCCATGGCGCCCATGCGATTTCGACCGCCGCGACCAATGCAGCACCTGACGTCGCATCTGACTGAGCAAACGACAATACGAAGCTCATGCTGACCGACCTCTCCTGACGCTTCAATCGTATCCAGCAACCAGGCTCATGCGGTCTGATAGCTAAGCACCGCGGCTCCAGGCAGTCTCGTATTGACTGGTCTGCCCCCTTAGAAGCCCTCCATCCTTGATGTAGTTTTTGGGTGGAGGTGTCTGATGCCGCGGAAGATTTACAAGCCTGAGGAGATTATTGCGAAGCTTCGCCAGGTTGAGGTTTTGACCTCGCCGGGGAAGGCTGCGGTTGATGCAATCCGGTCGATCGGGGTGACGGACGCGACGTACTGTCGGTGGCGCCAGGAATATGGTGGCCTGAAGGTTGATCAACTGAAGCGGCTGAAGGAGTTGGAGGCAGAGAACGCGCGGCTGCGGCGGGCAGTTTCTGATCTGACGCTGGAAAAACTGGTTTTGAAGGAAGCCGCGTCGGGAAACTATTAAGCCCGGCGCGCCGCCGGGATTGTGTGAAGCACGCCGTGAGTAAGCTCGGCGTATCGGAGAGGTTTGCCTGCCGTGTTCTGGGGCAACCCCGGGCCACGCAGCGTCAAGCCCCAAGAATGGCTAATGACGAGGCCGCGCTGACGGCCGACATCATCGCTTTGGCGCGGCAATATGGCCGCTACGGTTACCGGCGGATCACGGCGCTGCTGCGGAACGCGGGTTGGCTGGTGAACAAGAAACGCGTTGAGCGTATCTGGCGCCGGGAGGGGCCGAAAGTTCCGCAGCGGCAGCCAAAGCGCGCACGGCTGTGGCTGAACGACGGTTCATGCATCCGGCTCAAGCCGGAACGCCCCAATCATGTTTGGGCCTATGACTTTGTTGATCGCACGCATGACGGGCGCAAGATCCGGATGTTGAACACCGTCGATGAATTCACCCGCGAGGCGCTGGACATCCGGGTGGCGAGGCGGCTGAATTCCCATGACGTCATCGACGTGCTCTCGGACCTGTTCATTCTGCGCGGTGTGCCTGCGCATATCCGCTCCGACAACGGGCCGGAGTTCATCGCCAAGGCGGTGCAGGCGTGGATTACCGCGGTCGCTGCCCAGACCGCCTACATCACGCCCGGCAGTCCCTGGGAAAACGGCTGCATCGAAAGCTTCAATGGCCGCCTGCGGGACGAGTTCCTCGACGGCGAGATCTTCTACACCCTGCAGGAGGCCAAGGTTTTGATCGAAGCCTGGCGGCGCCAGTACAACACCGCCCGGCCGCACTCGTCGCTCGGCTACCGGCCGCCAGCGCCAGAGGTTTGGCTGTGGCCGTCACCGCCAGCCGCGTTGAAAGGCGTGGTGCCCGCCATAGCAAAACCAGCCCAGCTATCATGCAACTAACTACACGGGGTGTGGATCACCGTTCGGGGGCTTGCCAGCACTGCAGGAGGTTATCACCGCCAGCCCCGACAATGCTGGCGTGTTGGAGCGCCTGCGCGACCTGGTCGACCGTGTCGACATCGGCCCAGGTTTAGAGCGGGATCAGCCGGAAATCATTTTAACCGCGCGTTGGCCGCGATGCTCAAACTGACAATGCCGGCAACCGCAGCGTTAGCTGCGTCCGGTCATGATTTGTTCTTGAGTTCGGTCAAAGTGGTTTCGGGGGCACGATTTGAACGTGCGACCTTCAGGTTATGAGCCTGACGAGCTACCGGGACAAGTTCTTGATAAAACTTCTAAAAATCTCCTTTCGTTAGTCTTATGGGCCAAAAACTGGGTCAGAGCGTCCTGTGGTTGTTGCGATTCCACAAATGGATTTCTTGGCCCATTTAATGCCTCTTTTCCATAAAGGAAATTTCAACTGTTACTGGGACATTTAGGCGCCTCCGTCTGCGATCGCGATGGCGAGTCCGCATTGTCGACCGCCGCCTTTGAGCGGACGCCGCGGCGCCCCCCGATCGCCCCGCTCCACGCTTCGCCGGTCGTTCCCGCCAGGGCCACCTACGGTGTCTCCAGGAGCCGCGCCGCGGCAGACACCGGTCAGGATTTCTCGGCACAGGCGCGCCACGCAGTGACGAAGGCCCGGGCGTTCGCACTCACCTCATCGACGCTCATGCCCGGCCGATAAAGCGCCGAGCCAAGGCCGAAACCGGCCGCCCCCGCCGCCACATAGCCGACCAGACTCTCAGGTTTGATGCCGCCCACCGGTAAAAATTTTGTCTCTTTCGGGAACACGCTGCGCAGCGCGGAGAGGGTTGTGGGGCCCATCGCTTCCGCTGGAAACAGTTTCAGCGCATCGGCGCCGGCCTGCAGGGCGGCGAAGCCCTCGGTCGGGGTGAAAATGCCGGGGACGCAGGCCAAACCTGCCGCCTTGGCAGCTTTGATCACCGCCACATCCGCATGCGGCATCACGATGATCCGGCCGCCGGCTGCCGCGATATCCGGCACCCATGCCGGATTCGTCACCGTGCCGGCGCCGACCAGATAGTCGTGCCCCAGTGCGGCGCTCATTCGCCCGATACTCACCAGGGGCTCCGGCGAGTTCATGGGGATCTCGATGATGGAAAATCCAATCGCCGCCAGGGCGCGGCCCACCGGCACCGCCTCATCCGGGGTGATGCCGCGCAGAATGGCGACCAAAGGCAGCCTTTGCAGGAACGTTTCGAACATCGGCGTGTCTCCTTCCGTTTGCCAACTCATGCCAGCCCGGCCATCGTTGCGATCCGCCACAATCCGGTGGCACACGGATTCTCGATCAAACGGGGGGCGGATAGGCCGAACAGGGCGGCGGCCCGTTGGTAGCGGGTGCACAGCGCCGGATCGCCGATCACAGTGAGGGGCCGTTGCGTCTCGGGACGAGCAACCCGAAACTCCTCCCCGATGAGCAGGCCGGACAGGTAATCCAGGCTGTGTGCGGGTTCCATCAGTCCGGCCAGGACCAGGGTGCGGGTGGAAAATAGCAGCGCGGAGAGACCCTCGGCGCTGTCGCGAACCGTGCTTGCGCCACGCTCGAAGGCAGGCCAGTCGATCTCCGAAGCTCCGGCCTCCCTTTGCGCCGCTTTCGCCGGCCTGCCCAGAATTGAATGGTCCCGCAGAACGGCGAACAGCTCCCCGGTCATGTAAGTCGCGAAATCCATGATGCGCGACTCATGCACGGAAACCCATTTGCTATGGGTCCCGGGCAAGATCACCATGCTGTCCTTCTCGAGGTCGGGCGCCAGGGACAGCGCGCCGAGAATTTGGGTTTCTTCGCCGCGCATCACATTTGGAATCTTGCCCCCGCGCCGCACGCCCGGCACGAGATATAACGGGCCATTCCCGGTCCCCACCGTCACAAGCGCGGCGGCCAGTTCGGCTGCGCCGGCCGGTGCCTCACAATAGGGGGCCTCCCGCCAGCCTTGCGCGCTGCCGATCATGCCGCTGGCGATTGCCTTCATGTCAGGAAAGCGATCCCGCCATGGACCAGTCAGCATGGTAAACGCCGCAGCGAAATCTCCCCCAGGCGTGTGCATGATGCCCCAAGGTTCGGCGCGCGTGTCCATGATCGCTCCGTCGGTCCCCAGGAGATACGCTCGGACCGAGGACGTGCCCCAATCGAGCGCCAGCAGAGGCGGTCTTCCGGTCATTGCGTTCCCCCAGAGGCTTGGTCGCCTATTGGGGAGTACCCTAACGCGGTAACCGGCCTGTCGGCCAGAGCGGGATGGCGCGCTACCTCTGCGCGCCCACGGGGGCGGTCGTGCCGGTGTTCATCCTGTTCGGCCTCTATCAGGGGATCTTTTCCGGCACCTTCGGCGCGGCCATGACGCGCGGAACTCGTCGCGGGCCTAGTCGTGGGTAACTTCGACGGCTGGCGATCGCCGGCCATTATGGATCGGCATCGGCAAGGCTGTCGAAATCAGCCTGCACCTATTCGAGCACGCTGCGGGTCAGGTCGCAAACGCCTTACCGCCGGGGCTCGTGCGGATCCCCGGGGTGAGCCGCGTCCAGGGATAATCCGCCGGATCGGCGGCCATCGGGCCCGGCGCCTTGGCGATGAGGATTTTTTCCGCGATTGGCTCGAAATCAGCGCGAAAATGCACTGAGCTTTTGTTCACCAGAATTTTCATGGCTTCCGGCTGGATACCGGCGACGCGATAGAGATTGCGGTCTAACATCTGCGATTTCACAGAACTGACGACGACGCGCACGTCGTCGATGCGGAGGCAGGCAACCGGCCCTAGCTCAACCTTCACGCCATTCAACATTGGCCCGTCGAACACCAATCGACCGTCAGATAAGGTTTCCACCTCGAACACCGCCTCCAACGGGTTATCACCTGAAACGCCAGACCTCCCGCCAAGAGCGAGATGCAGGCTCGCCCCCTCCCCTGCCTGATGCGCGGCGCGCGCCGCTTCTGGATCCCAGATCAGGCCGATCGCCGCCCCCTTCGCCTGGTTCGTCAGTAGCGCCCGCAGCATGCCCATGGTGTTTGAATCCCCGCCGGCACCTGGATTGTCCTGCGTGTCCGCGATGACAACCGGCCGGCTGGCCAATTGCGACAACAGGATTGCTTCAGCGACCGCGTCCTCCGGTGCGAGGAAGGGCACAGCCCAGGCCAGTTCGTCCCTGGTGAAACGCCCGACGAGCTGGCCTATCGTCTTCTCCAGCACAGCTTCCTCCGTTCCATAACCCCAGACGACCGGACCGCATTCTGGAAAATCCGCTGCTGGAAAGCCTGGGGCGAACGAAACCGAAAGTACACTGTCAGTCTCACTGGCGGCGACGTCACGATAGGCTGTTCGCGCCGGCTCCAGTTGCGTGCACATGCCGTTGATGGGAATGAGAAACGGCAACCGGCGCCATTTGCAGACAACCCTCTTCCCCGCCTCCCTAGCAAGAAGAAAACGCTTCAGGAACATTGCGACAGCTTCCCCGGTGTCAGCCATGTCGACATGCGGATAAGTGCGGTATGCGACGAGACCGTCGGCATTGCTCAGCATTTTTTTGGTGACATTGGCGTGCAGATCGAGCGAAGCAACAACTGGTATCTTCGACCCGACTAGTCCGCGGAGACGCGCGAGCAACTCGCCCTCGCCGTCATCCAGATCTTCGGTCACCATCGCACCATGCAGATCTAGATAGATCGCGTCGAATGTTTGCCGATCCGCGGCGTCAAGAATTTCGCCGGCGATGCGCTCGAATGCGTCCTGTGTGACATGGGCGGACGGGCTGGCAGCGGCCCAGATGACGGGAACGATTTCGTGCCCCTCCGCCAGAGCCGCTTTGATAAAACCTCCGATGGGGATATTGATATCACGCAGCGACAACAATGCTTCGCTGCGTGCCATCGCCGGATGGCCTTCGCCCTTCAGAAAGTTTTCATACACGGCCTTGGTCGGCGCAAAGGTATTTGTTTCGTGTTGGAATCCCGCAACGAGAATGCGCATGGACGTTAGCCCCCGATGAACAAAATCAAGCGATTACCAATATTTTCATTTAAAACCTGTGGCATTTTGAGAGAGAACCTCTACCGATCGGGTTGCAGCTTCGACACGCGGCGGTGAGGATTGTGCCTCAGGCGGTGCCGCATCCAAATTCCAAGACCACACCGCTTTTACCCGCCCTATTGCGCGAGCGCAGGATAAGGCGCCTCACGCCTGAAGGCGGCATCAAAATCTTTTTTGGTTTGCGGACTGGCCAACGAAGCAACGATCGCCAACGCCACACCGAATAACAGGAAACTGAACGCCGCCGGGAAGGAAAAGGCATCGGCGATCGCCCCCATGATGAATGGCGTGAGGGCGCCGGCAAACTGGCCCCCAAAGTTCACGAGCCCCATGCCGGCACCGGCAAAGTCTTGCGGCAAAAGCCGCAACGGGACACCGTAGATCGGCATGAAGCAGAGGCTACTGACGCCAATCGCACAGGATTCCCACAGGATGAACTGTCCCACGGTCGTCGCCTTGATCATGACAACCAAAAACACGCCGGAGACGGCCATCGCCGGGGCGATGAGCCGGCGCATTTTGTTATGGAAGAAGCGGTCGAACAGATAGCCGCCGATGATTGTGCCGATGGTGCCAACAAAAAACGGTATCGATGTCAGTATACCGCTATTGCGCACGTTGATGTGGCGGACTTCCATGAGGTAGCTCGGCGTCCAGGAAATGAGCCCCCATAGGACGATATCATAACCGCAAAAGGTCGCGGCAATCAACCACAGCGCGCGGCTGGTGAGCACGCTGCGAAGGTCGAGGGAGGCTGCGTGCCGAACGGGCTCAGATGCATCTGCGCTGAGCAACGTGCGCGGCAGGAACTTCCACAGAGCAGCGGCCATGACAATGCCGAGAATGGCGACCAGAAGGAACGAATTCTTCCAACCTACGGCGGCGAGAGCCGGACCGGCGATCAGAGGAGCCAGGGCGGCGCCAAGCGAATTGGAGCAGAAGACCACCCCGGTGGCGGTGAGGCGTTGCTGCGGCCGAATGCGTTCGGAGAGCGCCTTCATCGAAGCGGCCGGGAACATACCTTCGCTGACTCCGAAAATCGCGCGTATGGCCAGCAGGGATACATAATTGAAGGCCAGACCGGTGAGGCCGGTGAAGACCGACCAGGTCCCGAGCGCGACGATCATCGTGCGTTTGGCGCCGATCTTGTCGGCCAGAACGCCGCCCGGCACCTGAGATGCCGCATAGGCGATAAAAAATACCGTGAGGATCAGGCCCTGTTCCGCCTTGTCGAGATGAAACTGATGGCCGATGGCCGGCAACGCCAAGGTGATGACGAGCCGGTCAATATAATCGATCACCCAAGCCAGAAACAGCAAGAAGACCGTAAGCCGAGCGACGTCTGAAGCTTTTCCACTTGAATCGCCACTGAAGCCACCATCATCTTTTTGATTCGATTCATGAACGGATGATTTCATCAATTATTATCCTTTCAAAGGACAATGATATTGACGCAGACATGCTTTTTTCTGTCAAGCAATTTTCATGAACAAACGCGGCATTTTCCTGACAGGATAATGCCGCGTTTTCGAAACCCCAACACAACATACTGACACAGCAATATCCTGCCGGATCAGGATATTTCAATGGCCTTTTGGCAGTTTCCGTTCCACCAGGGTGGCGTACAACCCGGCGCCGAGCGGTATCGCCTCGTCATTGAAATCGTAGCGGTCGTTATGCACGGGCGCGCTGTCCTCGCCGTTGCCGATATTGATATAGGCGCCGGGCCGGGCCTCAAGCATGAAGGAGAAATCCTCCGAGCCCATAACCGCCGGGCCGTTGCGGCTGACATTCTGCGCCCCCACCAATGCAGCGGCCGCGTCGGCGTAAGCGTGGGTTTCCACTTCGTCATTGACCAAAGGGGCGAACAGGAAACGGAAATCGATCTCGGCGGTAGCGCCGAACCCGGCAGCAACGCTGGTCGCCAGGCGCTTCATGTTGGCTTCCATCAACCCCATGGTCTCGCGGTGAAAGGCGCGTGCGGTCCCACGGACATAAGCGGTTTCCGGGATCACGTTATAAGCGTGGCCGGACTGCAGGCAGGTGACGCTCAGCACCGCCGCATCGCTTGGCTTGACGTTGCGTGAAATGATGGATTGCAATGCCCCCGTGATCGCCGCGGCGGCCATCACCGGGTCCGTGCTCTCCTCGGGCCGGGCGCCGTGCGCGCCACGGCCATTCACGGTGATATCGAAAAATGCGCCGCCGGCCATCATCGCGCCAGGACGGATTTCGAATTTACCAACCGGCAGGCCGGGGCGGTTATGCATGCCAAACACCGTGTCGCAAGGAAAGCGCTCGAACAGACCCGCTTTCAACATTGCCTCGGCCCCACCCAACCCCTCTTCAGCGGGCTGGAAAATGAAATTCACCGTGCCATTGAATTTTCCATGTTCGGCGAGAAACCGCGCGGCCCCCAGCAACATCGCGGTGTGGCCGTCATGGCCGCAGGCATGCATGCGGTCCGGGTTGGTGCTGGCGTAAGGCTTGCCCGTGGCCTCGTGGATCGGCAACGCATCCATATCCGCACGCAGGCCGATGCTGGCCGCGCCATTGCCCCGGCGCAGCACACCGACAAGGCCAGTGCCACCCACGCCGCGATGCACCTCGATGCCCCATTCGGCCAACTTGGCGGCAACCAGATCACTGGTGCGATGCTCCTCGAAGCCGATTTCCGGATGCGCGTGAATATCCCGCCTGATGGCGGTCAACTCATCATGATAGGTGCGAATGGTGTCGACAGCGGTCATGCAAACGTCCTTTCAGAAATTCACCCAGGCGGCATGCTGACGTTCCAGCGCCGCACGCCATTCGCTGAGGCTCCGACTTATCGCGAGACATTTCAAGCGGCTAACACGACCGCCATACGTCGAGGCGAGGAACCGCAGCGGAATGATCCCCTCATGCGCCGCAGCTTCGGCATGGGCGATCAGCGCGCCAGCATGGTCGTTTTTGTCAAATTGCCACGCTTCGAATTGAACCTTGGCAACCTTGCAAGGGCCGGTCGTCACGCCGGCAACAGGTATTTCTTCGGAATGGCGGCTCCCACAGTGTATTTCGGGTCGACAAAATTACCGAGCCGAACGCGGCCGCACTGGCTGAGCATCATATAGGCGTCCCATTGGTCGAACTCGTATTCAGCAGCCATCCAGCGGACCAACTCCCGATAGGCGATCCGGGTTGCATCCTCGAGCGGCCGAGCCGAGCCGATCGCCATGATGAACTCCTCTTTCTCCAGACGCGGCCATTCGATGGCCCAGCCCTTGATAAGGTCAACCCGGATGGTCGTGACGGATGGATATTCGACCGCGACGCCACAGACCTCGCCGTCCCCTTGGCAGGCGTGGGCATCACCGATGAATAGCCTGCCGCCCGGGGAACGAACCGGCAGATAGGTGATGCTCCCCGGCCCCATATCGGGCACATCCATGTTGCCGCCGTGATTATCTGGAGTGAGAGAGTTAATACTATCGATCTCGGGCGACAGGCTGAGCGTACCGATGTGAGGATTGTAGGGAAGCGTGACGCGGTCGCTCCAGAATACGGATTTCTCATCAAGATGAATCTTGCGGACTTTTTCCGGCAATGGCGCGTTGAGCGTCGCTGTATAGGCGGTCCCGGTAAGCGCGCCAAACTCGGGAATCATGCAGCACGTGCCACGGGGATTATGACCACGGGGCACCATACTTTCGATATGGACTGCGACAACGTCCCCCTTCTCTGCGCCCTCGATCATGATGGGCCCATTTTGCGGATTGAGAAAGGGCATGCGGAGTTTCTGGGTGGGCATATCCTGTTCGGTCTGAATCGCGCCCTCGAATGCGTCGCGCGTTTCGACCACAATACGGTCCCCAGGCTTCACACTAAGCGCCGGATCGGAATAGGGACCGATCGTGTAGTGGTATTTGCCTTGGACCGCCTCGGTCAGCTGATGCGTCACGGCAACGCGGTCACGCCCGACACCGCGTTTCGCCATGATCGATTCCGTAAGCCAATCTTTCGAACCCTCTGCCGGTTCCAGCATAACGAGTAATCCTTTCAGATGGAGAGATATTCGGAGAGTAGGGCTTCGTTTTGAATCTCGGCTTCACCGAGCGTAGAGACGATCTCTCCCTTGTCGATCACGTAGGCCCGTTGGGCCACATGCTGCATGAGGTCGAGATTCTGTTCGACGATCAGGATGGACAGGCCGTTCGTCCGATTGAGAGCGAGCAAGGCTTCACCGATCTCCTGAACAATGCTCGGCTGCACGCCGTCGCTTGGCTCATCGAGCAGCAGGAGCGCAGGCCCCGCGATTAACGCGCGAGCAATCGCGAGCATTTCTTGCTGACCACCACTCAACGTACCTGCAAGCTGGCGCGAACGCTCCTTCAAGACCGGGAACGTCGTGTAGATGAGGTCGAAATCCAGGGCCTTACCACCACCGATGAAGCGACCGGTGCGCAGATTTTCGTGCACAGTCAGGCGTGGGAACACCTGACGTCCCTGTGGCACGTACCCCATCCCGCGGCGCGCCCGGTCCTCCGCTCGGAGCGCCGTAACATCGGCATCCGCAAATCTGAGCCTGCCCCGGCGGACCGGCAGCAGGCCGATAACGGTGCGCATCAATGTGGATTTGCCGGCGCCATTGCGTCCGATGACACCGACGATTTCTCCTGCAGCCATGCTGATTGAAATATCTCGAAGCACATCGCCCGTGGCGTAGCCGCTCCATACTCCTTCTGCGGTGAGGATCATTGCGCGGCCGACCTCACCTTGCCGAGATAGATATTGCGTACATCCTCGCGGGCGGTGATCTCGTCGACCGTACCCTCCGCGAAGACCGCTCCCTGATGCAGCACCGTAACCGTCTGAGCGACGGCGCGCACAAAGGCGATGTCGTGTTCGACCACAACGATCGCGAGACCCGCGCGGTTGAGTTCCTTAAGCACGTCGGCAGTGCGCATCGTCTCGGCCGGCGACATGCCGGCGGTCGGCTCGTCGAGAAGCAGAACGGTCGGAGCGCGACCCAGTGCCATGCAGATCTCCAGCCATTGCATCTCGTGATGCGCGAGGCGCGAAGTCGGCAAATCGAGCTTGTCCGCTAAGCCGAAGGCGACCAGGGCCATGCGAAAGTGCAGCGCATCGGCCGCCATGCTGCCGCGCCGCGCGGTCTCCAGATTCTCGGAGACACTCATCATACGGAAGGTTCTATTGCTCTGGAAGGTAAGGCCGATGCCGAACCGCACCCGCCGAAACGGCTCAAGCTTCGTCACGTCGTGGCCGTTGAGCAGGATACGCCCGGAATCCGGCTTCTGGATGCCGCAGAGCAGGGTGAAGAACGTGGATTTCCCGGCGCCATTCGGCCCGATCACGCAGCGCAGTTCGCCTTGCATGAGGCTGAAATCGACTGCATTCGCCGCAACGACGCCACCAAAGCGCTTATGAAGTGCCATTGCCTGCAGGACATGAGGATTCTTGCTCATGCGACCTCCGTCTTGCGGATGCGGAACCGCTGCGCGAGCCGCACCAGGCGGAGAACGATCCCCTCCGGCGCGAACAGCATGACGGCAACGAGAAACACGCCAATGATCACAAGCGCATACTGATTTCCGGCGGAGGAGAGGATGTAACTCAGTTGGTTCAGCAGGAAGGTCACGATCGCGACGGCGAGGAGACTGTCGCGGCCGGCGACTGCCACCCAGATCACCGGCAACGCCGCCTGCTGAAGGCTGGTGACGGAGGGAGTGATGTAATTTCCCCATTGCACGTAAAGAAGCCCGCTGATGCCGGACAGCACAGCGGCCAGCACGAAGACGAACAACTGCTCCAGCCGCACATCGTAGCCGAGCAGCTCGGTGCGTATGACATCCTCGCGGATCGCCATCAGAACCTGACCGCGATGGGAATTCACGAAAGCACGTAATCCGACGAAGGAAACTAAGACGACGCCAAGAACGAGGTAGTAAAAGGCATAGTCCTGAAACACAAAGCTTCCGATCTGGAATGCTGGAATGCCAGTCATCCCGTTATAGCCGCCCAGCGCGACTTGACCGATCGTCCATTGTGCACCTGCTGTAAGGCCCAGGAAAGTATTGAGCAACAAGGCGAGCACAAGGGTTAGGATCGGCACGATCCAGGCAGCGACGCGCGCATAGAAGATGAAATAGCCGAGGGCTGCGGCGAGAGCCGCCGCTGCCGCGAGTCCCGCGAGGGAACCCGCCCAAGTTGCCCAAGTAGCATCCGGAAAATTTCCAGAGACGATGCCATAGACATAGCCAGAGACGGCAAAGAACGCGACTTGCCCGAAGCTCAGAACCCCTCCGTAGCCCCAGAGCAGGCTGAGGCCGAATGCCATTGGTATATTCAGCAAATAATAGGCAACGTTCGTGGCGCTGAACGACGAGGCGATGGCAGGATAAGAAAGGAAGCTGATGGCGACAAGTGCCATCGCCAGCCACGCCGGCTTCGTGCGGCCGATATCGTGCGGCCCGGCGAGCGCGCGACCCAGGCAGGATCTGAGAATTGGTGCAGCCATTTTCACGCTCATCGCGCCAGCCTCGGAAGCAAACGCCGGCCGAGCGAGGAGACACCACCCGGAAGAATGCGAATGACGACAAGGGCGGTGACGAGCAGCGCGACACTGCCCCAGAAGCTTCCGAGCAGAAACGAGACTGGCGTTTCTACCAGCGAAAGCAGAGCGCTGCTGCCAACCGCGCCGCCGATCACACTGGCGCCACCTCCGACGACGACAGTGATGAAAGCCGGTGCGACAAATTGCTGGCCCATAAAGGGCGCTATGGAGGTTGTTGGCGCCAGCAATGCGCCGCTCAGCCCGGCGAGAGCAGAGCCGATACCGAAGGTGATCATGTAGATTCGGTTCACCCGAATGCCCAAAGCCCGTGCCATAGCCGGATTCTGCATCGCCGCGCGCGCCTCCAGTCCGAAATTTGTCGCGCGATATACCCAGGCCAATCCGGCGAGAAGCACCACACAGAACACAATCAGGAAAAGCCAATAGATTGAGAAGGAATAGACGCCCACCGAGATCGAGCCCCCGGGTATAGCGATCGGCGGCATGAAGGGGCCGAAAGCGAGCAAGGCCCCTTGGGCGAGAATGAGGCTGATGCCCCAGGTGACCACCAAAGCACCTAATTCGCGGCCGTAGAAATGCTGGACGATTAGGCGTTCGAGAATCACCCCGAAAAGCCCGACCGCCGCGGCGGCGAGCAAAACGGCGAGCGGTAGAGGAATCCCCTGATGTACGGCGGCACTTGCCGTATAAGCACCAAGCATCATGAACTCCCCGTGGGCGAGATTGATGATGTTCATCATCCCCAAGATGACGATCAGCCCAAGCGCGCATAGCAGCAAGAAGGAGGCGTTCGTGCCGAACTGATAAAGAATGCTGATCGTATCAGCCATTGAACTACGCCGGTGCAAACATCTTGAAGAAAGGGTCCTCGGCCGGTGTGTATTGCTTGTGCTCCGGCGTGCGGACGAGATTGACCCCTAGGCGTTGCAGCCACCACGGCGCGATGGATGACCAGTCACGTGCGAAGCTGATCTGCTGCTGTTCGTTGGCGACGGCGAGACGGATGTAGTGGCTCGCATGATGTGTCCCGGGCTCAAGGAAGACCGTGCCTTCTGGCGCCTCAATGCTCCAGCCTGCCTCAAGGGTCTTGCGCACCGTCTCCTGGTCCGTAGTGCCGGCGAGCCGGGCGGCCTTGGCATAGAGGTGGATGCTGAAATAAGTGTTCTGAGCCATCTGCCCGAGATACGGATCGTTCGGGAACATCTTGTAGAAGCGTTGCACGAAATCCTGATTCCGCTTGGTGGGGATCTCTTGCATGTAGTTTACCGCGTTGTGCATATTGGCGAGAGAAGGCGGTTTGAACCGCTTGTGCTCGTAACCTTGCGCCATGTTTATGGTGGAGGCCATCGGTAGATGAAGGCCGGCGGCAGCTGCCTGCGGGTAGTAGTTGGACTGGTTCTGACCTACGAGCAGGGTCATTACCCAGTCGGGCTTGGCGGCCTGCACGCGCGCGATGACTGAGCTGAATTCGGAAACGTCGAGCGGTGGAAACTCCTCAGCAATCACCTGCGCCTTAAGCACCGGGGCGAAGGAACGAACCCAGGCGGCGGTGAGCTGGCCGAAATTGTAGTTCGCCGCGATGGTGAAGATTTTGGGGCCAAACTTCTCCACCATATACTGCATCACGGGGATGACCTGCTGCTCAGGCACCGCGCCCGTACAGAAGGTATAGCTGTCAGCAACGCCGCCCTCATATTGATTGGTATAGAAATAGAGCTGCTTATGCTGATCGACGATCGGGCGTATGGCCTCCCGCTCCGCACTGGCGAAACCCGCGAAAAGGACATCCACACGGTCCTGCTGGATCATGCGGCGGGCGAGCTGCTGCCAGAGTATGTTGTTCGACTGGCCGTCCGCGGAGATTAGCTGCAGTGGCTGGCCCAGCAGCCCCTTCTCGCCGGAGGAGACAAGAATTTCGTCGGTGTCGGAAGTGACGACCGCCTTGTTGCTTGGCGTGCCTCCGTCGCTCACTACGTTGAGCGTCCCGCCGCTGGTGGTTAAGGTCGGCGGATTGGGGGCATAGAGCCCGTAGCTCCCGAGCACACCCATCCCAACCGGCCCACCGGCGAGCGTATAGCCGTCATTGATCTCCTGTACCGCAAGCTGCGCCGCATGCAGCTTTTGGATACCATAGATCGAAAGATTACCAGACTGGTCTTCGATGAATCCAATCTTGACCGACTTTTCGCTTGCCGCGCGGACGATGGATGGCCGCGCGAGCGCTACTGTGGCTGCTGCTGCGCCCGCTGTCACGAGAACAGTACGCCGCGTCGGGCCGGGTGCGCCATTGGGCGGGGTCGTTTCTTCGTTCACGGAAACCTCTCTTGCTTTCAGATCTGCTTGGATGTCCGCCGGCCGTTGTCGCGACCGACAGCGAAGGGTGTGCGCTCGTCGCTAAGATGGGCTACGAGCACGGGCCGCGCCACAAGCGTGGCCGCCAAAGCCTCGACAGTCATGCGCGCCTGCATGGCTGCGCGTCGCAGCCGGTCGAGCGCTTGCGTCTCGTCAAGACGATGTTGGCGCATCACTTCGAGAACTGCCCGCACGACAAGCGGCCGCGCTCTCAGCCGTTCAGATAATTCGCCGACTGAATGCCGCATGCGCTGAATTTCGCCATGCAGGTGATGGGCGACCACAAGCGCTTGAAACGCCCCGCTCGATCCGATCGGTTTGGTCATGAAGGCACATGCAAAATGCGAGAGCGCCCATTCGATGCGGCCCGGCGCTTCCGACCCCAACAGCGCGACCAACGGCACAGGCGGCGGCGAACGCCCCCAGGAAAATAAAGAGTCGCACCCAGAATCGGCATCAAAGAAAATTACGTCGGCTTCTGCGGCAACACGCGAGAAGCACGCTGTCGGCGGATGCGCCTGTACATTGAGGCCAATTCGACGAAGCTGCGCCTCAAGCGCATCACGGTTACGATCTGCACGATGAATGATGAAGGCGGAATGACCGGAAAAGCTGGGCAAGGTCATTGGCACCTCACGAGACGCAGCTGCGGGCCCCCGCGTCGGGGCATGCCATTGGCAACCGCGGCTGCTTTCGGCGAAAAGGCGAGGTAAGGATCGGGGCGGTACGGAGTGCTCGCTTCCCACTGGATTTCGAAACTGCCTTCCGCTGTGACGGTGCCTATTCTCGGGGTAAGCCAGGCGTGATTGTTTTCCGGATCAACCCACATATCGCCTTGCGGCGCAGAAAGTCGGCAGGCATAAGCCGCCTGCTTCACTGGGCCTAGCTGATCAGTTTTGGCCTCGTGCAAACTCGCAGCGAGAAGCAGCATCGTCATGTAGGCAGCCTCTGAATCCGCCGAAGTGACGCGATTGCCCCCGAAGCGTTCCCGGAAGGTCCGAACGAAAGCGACGTTCTCCATACTCGTGATCGATTGGAAGTAGACGCTCGCGGCAATATGGCCAGCGGCCACGCCGGGCCCGATTGCGTGCAACTCCGGTTCCGATAGCGAACAGCTCAGGATGGGACGCTTGGTCGGCAGGAAGCGTTCGTCGTGCTGCGCGAGTTCGTGATAAGCGCGATAGAAGGCATAGCAGGACTCACCAATGAGTGTATTGAACACGAAATCAGGCGCGCTTTCGGAAATTTCTCGGATCGCAGCACGCACATCGGTCGAGCCGATGGGTAAATAGCGTTCACGTAAAATCGTACCTCCGCCAGACTGCACGAGGTCGCGCATGATCCGGGTATTTTCCCAAGCCCAGATATAGTTGCTGCCGATGCAATAGGTGCGTCCGCCGTAGCGCGGCAACGCCCAATTTGCCAACGGAACGACATGCTGATTCGGCGCCGCGCCGGTGTAGATCACGTTCGGGCTGCTCTCAAATCCCTCGTAATGCGAAGGGTACCAGAGCAGCCCATCGAATTTCTCAAGACTCGGGATAATCTCCTTTCGGCTTGAGGACGTGTAGCATCCGACAATGTGACGAACGCCGTTCGTTAGCAGATGATCAGCCGCGGCGCGGTAACGGTCAAGCGAGCCGCCCGGATCGACGACACACGGCTCCAGCCTGAACGCACCGTCTGCTCTGGCATTCGCCATGTCGAGCCCGAGTAGGGCGCCATCGCGGAGCTCCCGCCCGATGGTTCCGTACGGGCCGAGTGTCGAAAACAGGATACCGATGGGAATACGGTGTCCGGCCTTTTGCATCGGCGATCGATCTCCTCCTTTCTGGCCTTAAAGCAAAAAAGCCCTCTGGCAGACTGGAGCTGCCGGAGGGCCTATTTGCCGTTCCCGATGCGACTGCACCGAGCTATGAGAAGGCGCTTTATCATGACGAGCCGTTTAAAACGGCTACATTCGCATCATCATCGGCTCGCTAACGGTTTGTCAAGCACCGTTTTTCCGAGCGTCGCTTGGTTTTTTTGCTATTCGCGCAAACTCTGCACAAAAGTTGCTCGAGACGCAACATTCGCGCCGCACATTTGCTCGAATTATAAACAGTTCACGCCAGCATGCTGCGTCCCCCACTTCCAGGAGTGGGGTGATGCGGCCATCGCGGGCTTCTCAAATACGTCGGTGCGCATGAATTGGCACACCTGAAATACCGTCGCATGGTCAGGAGTTCCGGGCGTACCTTGGCTCCATGCAGCCAGACTATCAAAAACCGAAAGGCTGACTCGATACCCATCGAGGGCCATTGAATGGCCGTTTGGATCCGGGCGCAAATCGGCGCCCGGCCGTCATGACATGTCGACTGGCAGCAACCGCTCAAGGTCCATTTCATGAGCGAGTTTGGCGAGGTCGGATAACGTATCGACTGGAAGCAAAAGACCCTCACGCCGGTTTCGATCGTTGTTCCGCGCCTCGATCTCTCCTGGATAAAAGATTTCCTCGACGCCTTTCGCCAACGGGGCGCCCTTGAGGCCGGCGATCATCTCCTCCATTCGAGCGCTGAACGCGGCCAGCCGCTGAATGACCTCAATATTCAGGGCGATCATAAGATGCCCCGCGCCGCTGCGCTTTTCCGCCTGATAGGGGCCGAACACGCCGGGCCCGAATTCACTGCCGGTCAAAACCCCGGACAGCACATCCATCAGCACCGAGATCGCATAGCCCTTATGTCCCGCCATCGGCGCAATGATGCCTTCGATCGCGGCCGTCGGATCGGTGGTCGGCGTTCCCTCGGCATCGAGCGCCCAGCCCAGTGGGATGCTCTCGTTTCGTTGCCGCGCGCCACGCCGTGGTCTTCCCCCCTTAGAAGCCCTCCATCCTTGATGTAGTTTTTGGGTGGAGGTGTCTGATGGCTCTTAACCCGGTAAATTAGTCCATTTTTAGCACGAATTTTTGGGTATTTTCTCTAGTGCGAGAGGAGTACCCGGATGCCGAAGAAGCGATTTTCAGAAGAGCAGATCGCGTTTGCCTTGAGGC
>Ga0310811_10003014_pt1 | contig 21168 bp, 24 predicted proteins | sample YCmetagenome_FD_207642 | JGI IMG/M metagenome (GOLD analysis project Ga0310811, IMG submission 207642) | Soil microbial communities from experimental microcosm in Duke University, North Carolina, United States - YC | ecosystem: Engineered > Artificial ecosystem > Soil microcosm > Unclassified ...
GCTCACCGTTTGGGAGCAGGCCATCAAGGCGGGGGTGCCGCTCACGATCACCCATAAGGAGATGCGGCGCTACTTCATCAGCCCAGAGAACTTCGCCACGCGCGCTTGGGATCTCTATCTTGCTGGTGAGACGGTCATCATCCCCGAAATGGACATGGACATCAGGATGGTCGACCTGGCCGAGCGCGTACTACATGAATTCGGCCACTGTTTTCACGAGTATCCGATCAAATACACCGGCCTGAGGCCGGGCGAGAAGCTTGTGGAGAAGCTGCACAAGGGGGATTAGTGAACATCGGCTTTGTCGGGCTGGGGAAGCTCGGCCTGCCAGTGGCGGTGGCCATTGATAGCAAGGGCCACAACGTAGTTGGCTTCGACATCGATTCGAAGGTCCGCGACTACCTCAAGAAGGGCGAAATCCCTTACCGCGAAGAAGGATTGCACGAACTTCTCGTCAATCATCGCGTTGGCTGGTGCGATACCGTCGCAGACGTTGTCGCGCAATCGGATTTGATCTTCGTGGCCATCCAAACGCCACACCAAGAACAATATGAGGGCATCACGCCCCTCCCCGAGGATCGCGCAGACTTCGACTACTCACACCTCACTAGGGCGATTCACGTCATCGCGAACACGTGCGCCGACCAAAAGGTCAAGCGCACGGTCGCTGTCATCTCAACCTGCCTTCCGGGCACGTTCGACCGCGAGATCAAGCCACTGCTCAACGAGTACGTGAGCTACGTCTACACACCGCAGTTCATCGCCATGGGAACGGTCGTGCATGACTATCTGAACCCTGAGTTCAACCTCGTGGGGGTCGATGATATCGATGCCGCGGAGCAGCTCGGCGAGTTCTACTACACGATGAACGATGCGGTCTGCGTACGGACCGACATCAAGACCGCCGAGGGCATCAAGGTCAGCTACAACACGTGGATCACCGCCAAGACGGTCATCGCCAACGCGTGGGGCGAGCTCTGTGAGCGCACGGGAATGAATTTTGACGACATGCTCAAGGCCTGGAGCCTCTCGGACCGTCGACTGATCTCCACCCGCTACATGGACGCTGGAATGTCCGACGGCGGCGGCTGCCATCCGCGCGACAACATCGCGCTGTCCTGGCTGGCCAACGAGGTCGAAATGTCACACAACATCTGGGAGGACTTGATGGCTGCGCGCGAGGACTATGAGGCCTGGCACGCTGCTTGTGCAAGCTTTATGGCCAAGGAGATCGATCTACCATTAGTACTTCTCGGGACGGCGTTTAAGCCGGAAACGGATATCGAGACCGGCAGCCCAGCGATGCTCATGGCGAACATCCTGCGCAGCTATGGCACGCAATTTCTGCATGTCAACGATCTCAGTCCACTTCCGCCGGCTGTGTACTTCATTGCGACCAAGAACAAGAGATACAAGTTCTACGAATTCCCGCCCGGGAGCATCGTGCTCGACCCGTTCGGATACATTCCGGACCGCGACGGCGTGATGGTGCGGCGAATGGGTCGCCGATGAACGAGGTGGCCAAGCGTTTGCGCGAAGATACCGATTACCCTTGGCAAGACTGCATTGAGGCTGCCCGTCGTGGCGTTAGCTACGACATGGCTCGTGAGTTGCTTACGGTGATCTATCGCGAGCGCAAGGGCATCGTGTGGCGGGGGGAAACGACGCGATGAAGATCGTCGGCCTATTGAACTGGTACGAGGAGCACCCGTCATGGCTCGCCGAATGCGTAGCGTCGGCCTCTCGACTCTGTGATCATCTGATCGCGGTCGACGGGGCTTACGCCGCCTTTCCTGGTGCACTGAAGAAGCCCTTCAGCAATAGTGATCAGACGGACGCGATCATGCGGACCGCGGCGGGTGCCGGAATGGGCGTGACCATTCACCAATCTCGCGAACCATGGTGGGGGACCAAATGGGGCGGCGAGGTAGAGAAGCGGGACTTCATGTTCCGCCTGGGGGAGACCTTCACAACACCCGAGGACTGGTATCTGCGTATCGACGCGGACGAGATCCTCACCCATGTGCCACTGGGGACACGCGAGGCACTGGCCGCAACGGAACAGAATGTTGCCGAGGTGACGCTCTGGGAGCGAGAAGCTTCCGGACACATCGGAGAAGTCGTCGACAGCGTCAACGACTATCAGCAGGTATTCCGTTGCCTATTTCGTGCCCTACCGGGCATCAAGATTGAACAAACCCACTTCACCGTGATCGCAGGGGATAAGACCTTGAACGGACTGCATCAGGTTCCGGCCCTCCCGCTATGGGATGTACGCCTGGAGCACCGAACGCGGTTGCGCACCAAGGCGCGTAAGCGGCTGAAGGATGAGTACAACGTGCTCATCAATGACTTTGAAAGAGTAGACGATTGAGCCTAGGTAGACACGACAAACCCGATCCGAATGTTCGCGATCATGTCGGCGATTACGTCAACGCACTCCTCGAGGAGCACGCGACATTGAGCCGCGCCGGCCTTCGGGACCGCGCCGAAGCCGTGGAGGAGCAGTTACGGCTCCGCGGCTATAACGTCAAGGCCGAGAGGCCCACACCGGGCATGAAGGAGCGCGCTGTGACCCCCGAGGTGCTGGAACGCGCCGTCGAGGGGGATGCCCCGCCTAAGCGTCGCCCTGGTCGCCCGAAGAAGGCGGCAGCGGACGAGGCTTAGGGTAGTAGCACCTCAATGCCGAGGCATTTCCCGTCCTTATCGACATCCATATTGATGACGGGATCTTCGGAATAGGTAATCGTTTTCGTGATATGGAACTTCTCGCGTTCCGCGGCGCTTGTTAGCTTGAAGTCTTCCAGCACGCGAACGTCAAATGCGATGTATAGGCCCTTGGAATCCTTGTCGTAATCCAGTCGGGCATTGGTCTCGGGCAGCACGTAGTGGGTCATGGCTCACACCTTTCTTTTTTTCCATCATACCTAAGGGGTGATTAGTGGCCGAAGATCTCGCCGTAGCCGATGTTGAGGCTTATACCGGTGGCCGGATGCTTGCATCAGATGCCGAAACGCAACGCGCGCTCGATGCCGCTCTGGCCAGGGTTCGCCGCTTTTGTGGCTGGCACGTCTCGCCGGCTCGCACGGAAACATTGACCGTCGATTGTCCATGGTCGTCGCTGTTGATTCTGCCGACGATGAAGATTCGCAGCATTACCTCGATCACGGTTGATGGTAATGCGGTCGACCTCACCACGGTACGGACATCGGCAGATGCACCGGGTTGCCTGGAGACTGTCAACTTCCAGCCATGGGGCGGATATCGCACAGATTCCGGCTTTGGTCGGGTCGCGGTTGCGCTCAGTCACGGATTTAGCGCCGCTGAGGCGGCGGACTTCCGTCAGGCCGTCCTCGAGCTGATCGATTCCACCAGCCTGCAAAAGGGAACGGGTGGTAGCGGACCGCTGGTTGAGAAGAAGGTCGACGACGTAACCTACCGCTGGTCGGGCGTGGTCGATCGCTTCCCAGGCAGCATCGCGAAAAATCCGCTCAATGAGTCCCTGCTGTACCAGTTCCGACTCCTGCCGTTCGCGTGAGTTTCGGGAATGACACCGTCTATTTCGTCACGGTGACAGAAGATACGAACAACAGGGACCGCTACGGCAAGCCCGAGAAGATCCGCACCGAGACCGCAGTGACCGGATGTCATTTCCGCCCGCTGACCGCCAAGGAAAAGATCGAGCTCGGCGATATCGTCACCGATCCCTACAAATGCACTGCGCCCCCAGTCTCTACTGCAATGAACGCCAACGCCAAGGATGAACTCAAATTCGATGGCGTCACGTATCAGGTAGTCGGCGGCGCGCGTCCGTTCAGGGATTTGTCGGGGCCATTCAAGGTCACACTGATCTGCGAAAGGATCACGTCCTAAATGGCCGACGTCGACATCGTAGTGCGAGTCGGCGACGTGGACAGTGCCCTCTTGGACGGCATCAACGACAGCGCGGAACTCCGCCGCGTCTACAACGACTTTCTTGACGATGCCGAGGCATTGTGGAAGTTGCTGTGGGAGCAGTCGGGAACGATGACCAAGAGTGGTCACCACGAGTACGAGACCGGCGATTACGTCGAGCACATCAAGACGAACCGAATCCCATATCGCAAGTGGGCCAAGAAGTTTCTTGCAGAGGGCATCCCCTTCGGGTCGGTCTACAACGACAGCCACATTGCGGAGAAGATCGAATACGGCACCAAGGTCGACAAGCCCGGTAGCCGTTCGCCATGGGGTCCTAATACCCCGACTCCCGAATTCGCCATCATGCGCAAGGTCGCCGCGATCATGAATAACGAGGTCAAGGTCACATGACGACTGAACTCTTTGCCTGGGCACCGCCCGATGGCACCGAGGTGCTCATCACCTGGCTTTCCGAGCTCGGTGAAACGCGTGATGAGCGCCCGTCCGGTGGGGATTTACCCTTCCGGATGGTCAACAGGATTATCGGCACCGATGACCGGCTGACCGACATGGGTCATTACTCGATTCACACCTTCGCCGAAACGAAGCCGGATGCACAGTATGAGGCGGGGGAGACGCACAAGCGGCTCCTGGCCTTGGCCGGCCAATTCACCGGCCAGCAGAAGGTCACCATCAGCGATGGCCAAGAGGTTTATGTCGATGACGTCAAAGTCATCGAATCCCCCCATTTTGTCCAGTGGGATGACGAGAATTCGCTGTACCGATTCGTCGGTACCTATCGCGTGGATCTGCGGTACGTCGCGACCTAACTAACCGGAATCCGTCGAGGGCATTTGGTGCAGACCGTGTCCTCATACGGATGCCGGAAGCCGTCGTATCGCTCCACCACAAAACTATGTCGCCCGCGGCATTGCGGCCCTGGACCTTGAATCTTGCGTCCCAGCCGTATGTCACCCAGAACTATGCGCCGACTGCCGTCAGCGTAGTGCTCCACCTTTGAGTTTTCGAGCACGGCTCGGGTGAAAGAAGCGAGTGTCACATCGACACGTTAGCACGCTTATCCCGCGTATGTCTACGCACAAACACGGGTCTTTACCCGAGAACAGTCCCAGAGAGGAACAAAGAAAATAAATGGCTAAGTACCGCGCACTTGAGGACGGCACCTTCATTAGCGAAGGCAAGGTCGTTTCCGTCAAGGCTGGTCGGACAGTTGAGCTCGATGATGATCAGGCTCTGTCACTCGCCGGCAGGATCGCCCCAATCGAGGAAAAGGATTCCATGTTCCCCGGTGGCGCTCCGATTATCGGTTCGCACATCACTCGCGCCGTGGCGCCTCACGACATCGTCGGCGAGCCCACTGAGGTGCCCGAGGTAGCGCCGGAACCAACTCCCACCCCCAAGACTTCTAGCCCCAAGAAGCCGGAAGACAAGTAAATAGCCGCCCGTACAGGGCAACGAAAGGAACAACTGAATGGCCCTGCCTGCTAATGGCGGAACCTACGCGGCCCAGCTTCAGCCCGGCATCAACCCGCTGGCGGTTCGCAAAGCCATTATCACGGACATCCTTATCCGTGATTACCTGAATAGCGATGGCACCGTCCACAGTCTTGCGGATGCTGACATCGGCCTCAATGACGACGGGTATTTCTCGCCCTTCGCTCAGGACGGCAAACTGCGTACCGATCTACTGATCACTTCCGACGACGACAATCTTGGTTTCTACCACATTGGCTCGTTGCATGAAGACGGCAATGAGATGGGTTACAAGACCAACGTCGCCAACACGATGATCGCGCAAAGTAAGCGCGCCGTCCGTTTCGACGTGACCGAAGACAACGACATCGTCACGATCAAGGCGCTGGAAGGCAATCCGATCGTTGACGCACTGCGTTACGACCTGCCTCTGGCGGACCTGCCTGACATCGGCCAGGCCGGCTACACGATCGCGAAGCACGCGGAGACCCAGCTCATTGAGCGTCAGGTCATCGCACTCGGCTTCGACGGTGATAACTACTTCGCCCAGACGTTCCCGCGCATGGCGCTTCAGGATCGCGGAAATGCGAAGTGGAACAAGGCCGATCCGGACACCATGGAGGTCCACCTGGGCTCCCTGCTGTGCCCGTATGTCGGCAAGCCCGTGCTGTGGCACCGTGAAGGTTCCTCGTGGCGTGGTCTGCAGGGCGCTCCGGTGTTCTCGGATACCCCGACTGCCGTCGCGGTCTCTGGCCAGAAGGCCACCGTCACGTTCACCACGCCTACCTCGAAGTCGTCTTCGTACACCTACGTGGTGGAGAAGTCAAACACCGGCACCAGTGGCTGGACCACTGCTACCCCGGTCTCGACCGTGGGTAATGGCACCGTCGACATCACCGTCAGCGGCATCACCTCGTCTTTGACGTGGTACTTCCGCGTGAGGGCGACCGGTACGAACGACATCACGACCACCTCGGCTGTGTCAGTGTCCATCACTGGCGTTTCCTAAGCCGTATTTCACGAAAGTCCCCTTATTCACACTCGCTGTGAATATGGGGCTTTTTGTGAATCTAGACCCCCGCTAGTGCTGAACCTGGGCTGTGTTCAGCATTGGCGGGCTTAACAGCCTTACAGCCCTTTAACTTTCAAGGAGTACACCGTGGGGAACAGTCCACGTATACCGGTCTCTGTCGTAGAGGCCAAGGAACAGGCAGCGGAATACTTCGGTTTCACCGCGAGCAAGTTCATTCAGGTCGATGGCGGCAAGGTCTTTGAGATCCCTAACCCCGGCCTGATGAATGACGATCAGCAGGAACGCTGGGACGAGCTGCAGTTCGCATTGGAGAAGTGCGACCGTGAGCCGGATATCGAAATTCCGGAGCGGACCGTCACCGATGCCGACGGCACCACTACGGTGATCCCGGCACAGACCATCCCTGGTCAGGTCTCTCTCCCGCACCGCGTGAATGGTGAGCTCCTCAAGCCTCCGTACAACGTCCGGTTGGCCATCGCCCTGTTCGGGGAAGATGGCTACGCCGAGTACAAGGCCGGTGGCGGTATCGCCAACCAGATCGCACTGGAGTGGGCGCGGATGAACCGTGAATACCAGGAGCGGGTTGAGGAAGACCCCAAAAGTGGTGGAGGCAGTCCCACGCTGGCGGTTGTTCCCTCGGGAGATTGAGTCTGACCTCTCTCTCTATCACCACATCGACATAGGCGATTGGCATGAAGGGCGACTGAGTAGTCGCCGGTTTATCGCCTTGCTCGATGGGTTGCCTGCCGAGTCTTGGTACAAGGTCGCACTTGTCTCCTTTATCGAAGAAATGCAAGACGCGGAGGAACGACGTCACGCAAAAGATGTTTCCAGTCTCATTTTCGCACAACTAACCGGCCAGGAGGTGACCGCTAGTGGCTAAGGTCATAGTCGACTTTATCGGCAAGTGGTCCAACCTGGGCCGAATGCGCCAGGATGTTCGAAACGACCTCCAGCAGTTGGCTCGCGATTCGCAGGCGGATTTCGCTCGCGAAATCGAGAATGCTGGACCCAAGGTCCGCAAGGCGCTGCTGAAGAACTTCGATATCAGCAATGACATCGCAAAAATGCAGCAGAAGGTGCAGCAGGCGATCAGCGGTCGCGCCAACGAGACCGCTCGCCTGAATGCCCTTGATGAACGACGCAATAGGCTTGATGCCGAGGCCATTTCCAACGCGCGGACCCTCAGTTACTTCGAGACCGCGCTTGGTAAGGCCAAGTCCGACCGCGCCTCACAGGAGCGTGTCCTGGGCGACCTTCAGCGTAAGTATTCCGAGGACTCGGCCAAGCACGCTAAGCAGCTCAAGGAGATTCGCGACCTCGAGCTGTCGCTGACAGAGGCCCGCCTCAAGGGTCAGCGGACCGTCCAGAACCCGACCACGGGTCGCTTCATGAATCTGACGCAGGGAAAACTGCTGAAGAATCAGTGGCAGCAGGAAGAGTCCGACTTCAGGGCGTCTCTGGCACGCCAGTCCGCCGATATCGACAGGGCCAAGGGCAAGTTCGCCGAACTCGACGAGTCGGTCAAAACCACCCAGTCCTCGATCGATCGCGGTCGCAAAAACACCGAGCAGATCACCAAGGATCTGACGCAGGCGAACAAGGCGTTCTCCGACTCTCAGCGGGATGTAGCGCGCTACACCGATGAAGAGACTCGCAATCGAGAGCGCCTGAACCGCAGCCTGCTTGAGCAGATTGATGCTCGTGACAAGCTGCGACGCGCAACCGGCGAAGAGGATGATCGCAAGAAGCGCAATGGCTTTGGAGGCAAGGTCTCCGCAGCGCTTGGTAACTCGCTTACTGACATCCCATTCGTCCCAAGCGGTCCCGCGGGTCTTATGGTGTTCGCCGCCGTTCTGCCGGTTCTGGCTCAGGTTGCGAACATGGTCACGGTCGCCACGCAGGCGCTGTGGTTGATGCCCGCCGCGCTCAGTGCGGTCGGCATCGGGTTTGGCACCGCAGCGCTGGCGACCCACGGCTTCGGCCAGGCGCTGCAGGATATGGGCGATCCGAAGAAGTTCGCCCAGGATCTGCAGGGAATGGCACCGGCTGCCCAGCAAGCAGCCTTGGAAATCCAGTCGCTGGTCCAAGGCCCGCTGGGTGAGTTGAAGCGCGCCGTTGAAGAATCCTTCTTCTCCGGAATCGGCAAAGAGATCCGCGATCTCACCAACCAGTACCTGCCATCGGTCCAGACGCTTCTAACGAGCATCTCCGGTTCGTTCAACGGGGCGCTCAAGGGTATCGGCGATCAGTTGATGCAGCCCGATACCCAAGCGGCACTGCAGAACACCTTCAACAACATCGCCACCTTCTTCCGCGAAATCTCCGCAGCAGCCCCCAATGTGGTCAAAGCGTTCGCCGATATCGCATCGGTGGGTTCGGACCTCCTGCCCGGCATCGGACAGTCTATTGCTGAAGCTGCACAGGGTTTCGCGATGTTCATCCGCGACGCTGCCCAGACGGGCGAACTGAAGCGGTGGATGCAAGAGGGTATCGACGCGGTTAAGGGCCTGGGTCAGGTGATCTGGGGACTTCTGCAGATCATCTACGACGTTTTTGGCGGCGACGCTAAGCAGTCGGTTGAAAACTTCAAGAACGGCCTCAACAACATTCGCGTTGTTGTTGCCGCGCTGAATGGAGACTTCTCCGGACTCGGCGCGATCATCCGCAAGAACTTTGAGGATGTGAAGCTCCCCGAGCTAATGGGGGAGTGGGGCACCGCAGTTATCAACTGGTGCAACAGCTTCGTTCAGAATGTTGTCAACGGTCCGATCAAGTTCCTCAACTATCTGTTGAACATGTGGAACGCTATCCCGCTCTTGCCGGATATCCACATTCCCGAAGTACCGAGCTTCAGCCATACCTACAACAACACGTATGACGGTGGCCCCTCCGGTGGGACCACAACTGGCGGTGGACATTACGTCCCCGGCGGAGGCCGTACCCCCGGCTTCACCCCGCCTACACCCGCCTTTGGTCAGCCCGATCTTGGCGGTAACGCCAACTCTCAGCGTGAGCGTCGAGGCCTCGCGCCCCTTCCGGCTCCCGCAAACGGCTTCCCCACAGCCGGCCTTGATCCATGGACGAATCTCCCCGTTCCCGCTGCGCCCCCCGCCGGCGGTGGCAGTAAGCCGAGCCAAAAAGATATCGATGACCAGATTCGCGCTGGCATCCCGATACAGAGCATCGACCCGTTTGCACCTATTGGTGGCGGGCCTGCATTACCCGGCCCTGGACTCCCCGCCGCTGGCCCCGGTGCCACTATATCCGGCCCATTCGGAATCCAGATTCCTATGCCGGGTGGCGCATCACCGTCGGGCCTTGGCGGCGCCGTCGATCAGAAGGCGCTCAGCGACAAGGCGCACGAGTTGCAGAAGGATGCTTGGGATCTCGCTCGCGAGATGCAAGACCTTGAGGTGTTCAAGAAGGACAACCTGCACACTCAGGCCGAAATTATCGATCAGGAACACAAGGTCCAAGAGCTGAGGTGGAAGCACGACAGCGACCTGATGGAATATCAAAAGATCCAGCAGGGCAAGACCGCTAGCGGTTCCTCTGGGAATAATTCACTGGGCGCTGGGCTGGACAATGACCTCGGCCTCTCTAGGGGGCTGCCAGGTCTCGCCGATAACCTCGTGAGGTTTGTCGGCACCCTGTTGATGTCGCCGATTTTGGCTGCGCTGAATCAGATTACTGGCGGTAAAAGCGCCAGTGAGACTGGCTTCGGCCTGCTTGGTGTCATGGGCGCGAATGCGGGCCTTGGTGGCACCTCTGGTATGCCGAATTACGGCGGTGCCAGCGTGTCGGGTTACGCCACTGCTGGTGGCCCTATTGGTAGCAAGCTCCCCGGCGAGTCGGATCGCGACTTCGCCCACCGAGTGATGGCGCCATATTGGCAGAGCCAGGGGCTGCAAGTGGGTGACCACGCTGCAGATCAGTACAAAGAGCACCAGAACGGTGCACTGGACATCATGGTGCCCAACCTTCAGGTTGGTCAGCAGGTTCTTCAGCAAGTGCTATCGGACCCCAACGTCTACGGTGCGATCTTCAATCGCCAGTCGTACGGATACGGGCACGGCATAGCGGGTCAGCCATATACCGGCCCCAACCCTCACACCGATCACGTCCACGCGTTCTACAAGCCTGGTGACCCCAACGACATCACGCCCATGGCGGGTGGTGGCCCACTCAATCTGGGTGGATCATCCGGTGGCTTTGGCGGCGGAAATATTCCAATCCCGTTGCCCGTCACCATCGTTGGTGGCGGAGGTGGCGGTCCTGGCGGACTGCCTGGACTTCCGGGCGGAATCGGACAGAGCGGTGGCATACCAGGGGCTAACAATGCCGGTTACGGCATCCTCGGCAATGGCGGTGGCGGCCTCAATTGGGACGCCCTCGCTGCAGCGGAATCCGGCACGCCTGGCGTACCTGGATCAGCCAACTGGGCGAATAAGACCAACCCGAAGTACTCGGGCGGTCTGCAATTCAACCAGGGCACCTGGAATGACTACAAGCTTCCCGGCTTCCCTGATATCCCAGCCGACGCAACCAAGGAACAGCAGATTGCTGCTGCCCAAAACGCACTGTCGCAGGGGCGTACTCCGCAGTCGCTATGGCCTCAGAACTATGGCCTCTTAGGGGCGCCGGGTGGCGGTGCTGGCCCATTGCCGGGCATTATGCCCGGTGCTGGTGGCACAGGCTTCCTCGGAGGCGGCACCCCCGCTGGCGGCAATCCCTATAACCAGGAGCAGGCACCGGTTGGCCGTAATACCGGCGAAGGTGGCTGGCAGCCGCAGGGTGGTGGTGGCTTCGGTATTTCCGGTGGCGGTGCCATCGGTGCCGGAATGGCCGCTGCTGCTGGCGCTGGCGCTGGCGGCGCTGGTGCGGGTGTCGGTGCTGCTATGGCATTGGCACAAACAGCTCAGCAATTGATTAACCGCACTATCGCCTATGGCGGTCAGGCGGCGTCTATTGGTGTGCAAGGTTTGTTCGAAACATTCGGCTTGAGTCAAAGCCCATTGGGCGATATGTCCAAGTCTTGGTTCGGACGCGTACTCAGCGGCCTGGCTGGCGCACGTCCCGCCGTTCCGAATATGGCCGGCAAACAGTCCGACGATAAGAAGGACCAGAGTAAGCAGCAGCCTAATGCTGATCAAGCACAGGGCAAGCAGGGCGGCCCAATGGTGAACATTGAGAGCTTCGTCCAGGCACCAAACCGCAATGGTCAGCAGACCGCGCAGGATCTCGCGCTTCAAATGCATGCCGCAGGAACACCCCGATAAGGAGATAGATGGAATCGTATCCGCCTACTCAGGTAACGAAATACGGTATCGATCTATTCAAAGAAGGCATTGAGCCTCACATCTCCTATGTCAGTCCCGATGGCGAGTTGACGTTCTACCTCAATGGCGGCCTGGCTCCTACGCCAGGCGTCACTGAGGGGGTCGTCCTCAAGGAAGGTTTCGAGGGGCTTCACCCCACGTTCCAGCACCTTGACCACAAGGGAGCCCGACAGGACGGCGCCACGTGGACGGACACGGTTTTCGATCCGGCTCAAATCACCTTCGACGTTATCTGTACCGCACGCACGCCCGAGAATCTCCGCAAGGTTATCCGCAAGTGGTTCGCCTCCTGGGACCCGGAAAAGCGGGGCACCCTCTCCTGGGTTACCCCCGATTCGGGCGAATGGTGGTGTCACCCACGGCTGTTCCGCTCACCGCCGAATAAGACGGAGCGAAGCTATGCCCGTAGTCGCGAGCAGACCTTCACCTGGACCATCCGTAACGACGACGCCTTCTGGCGCAGCTACGACTCGGTGTCCCAGTTCCGCTTTGAGCACAACGACGCCATTGACCTCTTTGAGCGCAATGACGTCGGGGACCTTGGCCCTAACTGGACGCAGACCTATTCCGGCCCCGGCGCCGGCGTCTGCGAGACCGACGGCCATCGCGCCGTATGGACCCGCAGCGGCAATCAGATCCGCACGGTCATCAACAAGTGGAACGGTCAGAATGAGGTACAGGTCGTCAATGTCGTTGGCTCACCAACGACTTGGAAGCTGACCTACAGCGGTCTCCCGACGGCCAACATCAGCGGCGGAGCCTCCGCTAGCGATGTCCAAACGGCGCTTGAGGGGCTGGCCAACATCGCCCCTGGCGATGTGTCGGTCACCGGCTCAAATCCGTACACCGTCACCTTCACTGGCTCACTGGCGGGCACCAACGTCTCGCAGATGGTTGGAACCATCGTGGCTGGCGGAACCAATCCGTACGTCACAGTGGCGACGACCACCAACGGTAAGCCAGGCGTCACGGCGACCGACAATCAGGTTTTCCACATCCAGCTCGATGACTTCTTCGAGTGGCCACTGGGCATCCACACCTATTTCGACATCTGGGGCCGCATGAACAGTGCGAGCACCTCGGGTATCCGGTGCCGGATCGGCATCAGTGGAATCACGTTGTCGGCCTTCGTTGGCGGCATTGAGACCGAGCTCAAGAACAGGTCATTCCTACTGCCCCCACTCTGGGGGGAGAAGTGGACCCTAGTCTGCGGTACGGGCACCAGCTCGCGCACCTTCAAGGTTCTGCGCGACGGCTTCCCGATCCTTACCTACACCGACCGTAACAACGTGTCCCAATTGGGAGCGTCGTACCGCGGTGGAGGGTTCGGCATGCAGGCGGGCTCGGCAACGAGCCAGCAGCGCGTACCACCAACGCTTTTCAAGTGGTCCATGGGGGACAACGCCACTCTCACCCAGTCTGGTCATCTCAACTTGACCAACTTCGGTGACCAGGAGGCCTTCCCAGACCTCGTTGTCTATGGGCCGGGGACGTTCTACTTCGGTAACGGCCCCGACGCGGAGCCGACCATCACATTCGGCCCCCTTAAGGACGGCCAGGTCGCGCTCCTGAAGACCCATCCGGGTATGCGTTCTGTCTACGACATCAGTACCGATGTCTCGGAGCAGGATCTACCCCTATTCCAGAATTTCATTGCGAAACTCATCAGCTTTGCGTTCAACAAGAACATCCCACCCCTGTTCCAATGGTTTGAGAGCCTCTTTGGCATTCAGCCACAACAGGGTCCCATGTATTCCCTCCTGAATGGACGGTTTACAAAGGGTGTTCCTGGTCGGACGCTCGCCGCGTTACCAACGACATCTCAGATTTCGGTGAAAATCAAGGATGGCGATGCTGATTCGAAAGTTGTCGCTGCCCTAACACCTCTGAGACGATGGCCCGAGTAGATTTAGATTCCGATACCCTTGAATCCCTCAAAGAGAAGCTAAAAGGCGACGTATATACGTCGGTCAACGCCGCGCGTATGCTGGCGGAACTCGACCAGGCCGCTGTTAATGACACTCGCGTCATTGTTACGGTCTATGACAAGTTCTACACCCCGCTTGGTGAATGTAGCGACTACCTCTCGGTAGCGTGCACATTCCCGCGCAATAAGGTCGAAACAGGCAAACTGGAGCTTAAGCGCAGTGACCCTTTCGCAGATGTCGCATTAACCTGCCATGAGAACACCGTGCCGATCACTATTGAGATCGGCCGGCTTCTCTGGTCGGGGCGCGTGAAGATTGCGCACGACAACTTCAACAACGACCAAAAGGGCGACTACGTCGAGTGTGAGCTCGAGGGTGATTTTGCCTGGCTAATGAAGATCCTTGCGTGGCCGAATTTCCTGCTTCCCTTGCAGGTGCAATTCCCGCCCCGAGGCGTCGCAATTGGCCCCGCTATCTCTGTTTTGAAGTTCCTCGTCGGCACGCAGACATTCCGTCTGCAATCAGGTCTCTGGGACATCTTCAACCAGCTTCTCAGCCTCGAGCTGGACTGGCGCGCATGGTTTGGTACGGCGCTTATGCAGGACCCCGATGGGCCGGATGGAAAATTCGACCTGTCGGACGTTATGCGAATGCTCCGAACGCCCATTTATGTGGTGCCCACCAATCCATTGATCGACACCAGTCCGTTCATCTCCATCAACTGGAGAATGGACAAGCTGGGCACGCTGTTCGAGCAAACCTGCAAGGACAACGGCCTGGTCATCGAGGTAAAACTCTGGAGGCCGGGCGATCCGCAGCCGGGCAATGACCCGATGCTGCGGCTATTCCCATTGACGGTTCCGACTATTGTCGTCGACATAAAAGACCGCATGGGAATTGTCGGTCCGACGGGTACGTTTATCGACGGAATCCTGCGCGTTCTGGTGGATCTTCAGGGTTCGTTGTTCGGCGATCTATTCGCGCCGTTCTTGAATCCCAATGGTGAGTATGCCCCAGATGGGTGGAATATCGCACCCTCTATCGGCGTCAATTTCATGGCACCGTGGACCATTTTCAATGCCGACCATCCTAAGGGCGGCGTAAAGGGACGAATGTCTCACCACTATCCCGAATCTTGGCGCGTGATAGTGGGCGGAAAATCACCTAAATGGATGAACGATTTGATCAATGCGACTTTGGCATGGATTTTGGACATGATCATGATCGTCATTGGTATTACAGGTGTGCCAAGCAACCTTTTCGATGGCCTTTTCAACGACGTACTGCTGGCTTTCCAGCTCGCGGATAATTTCCCGAGACGACTCAATATGGGTCCTTATGGCTATCCAGAAGTGTTCGTCCCGACGGGCCACGCTCCGTACACGATCGACGCCATCTTCGCGCTGAAGCGCGAAATGTGGAATACCCGCGGATACATATCCGGACAGGTCACCTTCCGCAATGGCGAGCCCTACGAAGTTGGGCGAGATGTATTCCCAGGAGGCTTGGCCACCATCATCCGGAATAACAAGATCTACACGGACTACATCGAAAACATCGTAATCCAAGACACGCGCGAAGCCCGTGCCGATGTCTTTGTTCAGATCGGCGACGGCCAACAGCAAGAAGCACCCGTCGTGAAACTGCAACGAAAGCTCACCGGCTACCTCGAAGCGATCAACATTCTCACCCTGGCAACACAACAGTAAGGGGGTCCGTACATGGGAATTACCGTTGACGGAACTGACATCGTCTTTGACGGCCAGGTCAAAGTCGTTAATGGGTTCAACCCCGATACCGGTGTTGCCTATCTGATTCTGACGCCTGATGGTGGGGTCGGGACTCTGCCGTTCTTCGATGACGGCGATCCCGGCCTGCCACCGGTCTTCGACTCCATCACCATGGAGGAAGTCGATCCAGAAGACGACCTGCCCACGCCCAACCCCACGGTCACCGTGGTCAGCACGGGCGGGCCTGGCATCGCTTCGCATTACACGATGAAGTTCTACGTCCACAAGGGTGAGCCCGGCTCACTGGGCGCGTTCCAACTGCGTGATGCTTCCGATGTTGATAGTGGCGTCACGCTGGACTCGACCGCCGATGGCTACACGTTCGTCTATGACTCGGCCACGGACCTGTTCATACCCGAGGCACAGCGCGTCGGAGATGCCTATGTTCCGTCGGCCATTGCCTCTACAGCGTTCAATAACACCTCACCGCGCACGCTGGCCACTGTGGCCATTCCGGCGCAGCCATTCCCATGGCGCCCAAGGGTGTTCGGTTCAACGGTGGTTACTGGTTCGTCGGACACCCGTGTGGATCTGGTGGCACGTTTGAACAACGCGTCTTCGGGTGACCAGGTTGGCTATTCCAAGGGCCTGGCCGGCGCAACGCCACCGCCAAACATCCTAATCCCCGCTGCCCCAGCCGGTTCGGCTATGCCGGGTAGTTACGGGAGGGTGGCGGCCGGTGCTGCTGCAACGGTCTACCTGCGCGCGGAACAGAAGGCTGCATCAAGCAACTCGTGGTCGACACCCGCTGATCCGGACACGACCTTCTGGGTTGAGATCTCGCCGCTGCTGTGACCGCGCCGCTCGAAAGCAGAACGTGGCCGAGCGACCCCACTGGACCTAACCAAGCGCCAGCGGGCTACCACACGCCGGCGACGCTTGCGAATCCTAACCAGGACCCGCCGAAGTCATCGAACGAGATCGAGGCGTACCGCGGCAACTTCATTGAAATGATCCTGCGCAAGGTCGTTGAGGCCTTGACGGGATCGTTCATCCCTGGCCTGGGGCACGCCTTCGGGCAGTTGGTCACCTGGGCCACGAGCACGTTGCCGGATCTCATCATGACGCCGATCCAGCAGCTCGTTGATGCGATCATCGCCATCCTGGGGCCGATCCCCATCGTGGGTGGCCTCATCGAAAACCTCGCCAACTTCCTAGGCCTAACAAGTCAAAGCGCTCAGGATGCGCAGGACACTGCCGATTCAGCACTGACGCAGTTGTCTTCGGGTGCAGACATTTTCGACAACTTCGACCGCTCCGACGCCACCGACCTAGGGGCCGACTACACCCAGAACTACGGCTCTGGCAGTGGCACGCTGGGTATCTACCGCAATGACGCGGCCTGGCGCACGTCGGGCTCCAACGTCCGCCAGGGCGATGCGATCCACAATACGGCACTCAGCAATGACAACTGCGTTGTCAAGGTAATTACCAGCAACAGCATTGACAACGTCAATACCGACCCGTATTACCACATCATTGGCCGGTCGGATGCCGCAGGGGATAACTATGTGGTGGCTTATGTCCACCGCACTTCGCTGGAAATCGGCTATGTCGCTTCGGGCACCTATACGCAATGGGACACCGTATCAATCTCGGTGAATAAGGGTACATGGGAGCTGCATTGCGGCTCCGGTGGCGACCCCTATGACTTTGAGATCTTCCTTGATGGAAATTCAAAGCTTTTCTACAACGACGGTGCCCACGATTCATCTCTCGGCGCTCTCTATCGGCACCCCGGCTTCGGCATGGACGCGGGCAGAAAGCTGTTCGGCACGTACTCACAATATGGGCCTCCGAGGATCATCGTATTCGCTGCCAGCAATGCATAAAGGAGACATTGAAAATGACTACCCGCTCCGCATCCTTGTCCTGGGATGAATGGGAGCTGACCAATCAGGCTGCGGCAGATCAATGTGCCGAGGAATTGTATGAGGCCGGCTTCGCGTCCAACACGGACCGAGGCTGGAATCAGCAAGGCGTTGCCTATCGGAAAATCGAGGTCCACCTTCCCGACCCCACGCCGTCAATCACGGCATTTGTGGGGGCGGGCTCATGGATCGTCCTACTCGCCGGCGGTGTCCCCGAGGTACTGACCGACGAACAACACTCCCTGCGGTTCCCGCAGGAATAAATGGGTCGTGGATTACTCCACGCCTATCAAGTTGCGACGAAGCGACCGATATTTACGGCCACTACGCCTGCTCTAACTAATTCACCACTCACTAATTCAAGGGGAACAACCTCATGGTGAACTCTGCCCAAAAATGGGTTTACAAGGCCGTACTTACGACCGCTCCGCTCGGAATTGCAGCGCTTTTTGCTTCGGCTGCTGCGCACGCCGACACGATCCTTATCTCAGGTCACGACGACGGGGACTGCTGGGGCTATGTGCAACAGCTCGGTGATCAGCAGACAGGCGTAGTACCGCCTGGTACGACCCCGCTGAATCTGCCGCCCGGTGTCTCCTGCGCCAACTACAGCGCACAAATGGCGCCGCTGGAAGGCCAGTGGATCAGCACCGAGGATTCGACGAACGAGGGCGCTCAGCGTGCCTACGACATTTGCGCCGATATCCAGGGTCGACGCCCTGGCGCTCAGTGCACTTTCCGCGCATTCTCCGAGGGCACTCTCGCTGGTGCCAAGGTGCAATGGCGCGAGGTGAACGAGGGTAATACCCGCACTAATCTGGTGACCGACGGCGACGCGATCGGCTCGACCAATCTGCTCAAGGCGCCGATTGTGCAAAACCCACTCGTTGGCTCGCTGGCATGCTCGAATCCGACGGACAACGTCCCAGTGTCGATCAATCCGAATGGCATTCCTTGTATGGATGCGCCGCCGAACACGGAGCGCTACTACAGCAAGTATGATCCATTCGCCAACGGCAATCAGGACAACCCGGTCGCACTGCTCAATGACGCGTTCAACGCCGACGAGCACAGCATTCAGAACCCGAACGATCCGCACGTGGATTTCAAGGGTCCGAATGGCGAACTCAATCACGTATTCGATGTGAATGATCCCGATCCGGTGCCATTCGCCCCGATCGACACTCACATTCCGGATAGCCAGCAGCCGGTGAGGTCGCAGACGCCGAGCTTCCCCGGCGAGCTGCAGTGCCCCGGCGGTTACTACACGCCCGGTGACGCACCCTGCTAACCCACTCCTTCTAGACGATGCGGAGTGCGTGGTCTGCGGCTGTCCAGTCAAGGACCACGCACCCCTCCGCTACGTCCTGAGGGCGTGGATCAAACACCGGCTCTTGGAGAGGTTTAGATGACAGACACGATATTCGCCGATGTCTCGTACTACCAGGCGGCGGCGGATAACTCCTATCCCTATCGCGTGCTGTCGATTCGATCGAATGACGGCAACTTCCGCGACCCGAAGTTCTATCAGAACTACAGATGGTGCGTGGACGCGGTCGAATCCGGCCGCCTGGAGTTCTTCATCGTCTACTTCTACTGGCGTACCAGCTCTGGCGATGTCGACACCCATGTCGACATGGTCACTCGGGCCGGGGGGCCGCACCCGAAGATGGTCACGATGATCGACCTCGAATCGGGGGGCAACCCCGGTGGCGACTGGTCGGGAGAGCTGAACAACGAATTCAACCGCCTGGCTGGCTGGCTCGGTAACCCGCTGAGGGTCATCGCCTACGCCAACCGGTCGGATTACCAGAACATGTGGCGCAATCACCCCGCGAGTCTGCGGTGGGTCGGTGCGGGATACCCCACAAATCCCAACCTGCCCAATCAGATTGCCCACCAGTACACCAACGGCGTGATCAATGCCGGTGGACTTCCTTTGGGCGCACCGCCTTTCGGCAACTGCGACATGAACAGTGCCAATGGCCTGAGTCCCGAGGAGTTCGCCGCGGCGTGCGGTGTTGGCGCAGAGGATGAGGACGAAATGGCTGGATGGACACCAGAATTGGTGTTCCGAGCGATGGTATTGCTCGAGAACCAGGCGGGAGTGCGACGCCCTAGTACGGCACGTTTCCGCCACCTCGGCGAGGGCGACGTGAACACGTGCGCCGGCTTCGCCTGGACTGCTGACGGGAACGTCTACGACAACTTGATCATCAAGCTTGCCGAGTACGGAGACCCTGACGCGCTCAATGTACTGCGGGAGATCGCTTCGGCTGACCCGCAGAAATATCCGGACCGCCAGGGGGATCGCGCAACAGCCCAGCGCATTCTCACCAAGCTGTCCAAATAGGAGAGAGGATGGCCCGTCACATGGCGGATGCCCCAACCGGAAAGATCGCCAATCTCTTGACTGCAATCGCAGGCCTCGTCGTAGCCGTTGTTGACCTACTCCCCGCGGAGTGGGCCAACTGGGTGCACGGCAGCCGCAAGTTCGTCGTAACGGGCGTAGGTGGCGCTGTAAGCCTCCTGGCCGCGCTTCACGAGCTGCCCCTGCCACCGAACGTGGCCGGCCCCGTGGCCGCAGGCCTGATGGCCTTCACGGCACTTGCGACGTGGCTGACGCCTAACCGGAGTTCATGATGTTGGACTGGCTTCGCGTCATCACAGAACATTGGCCGACGGTCGGACTGGTAGCCAGCCTGTTGATCGGTGTCTATCTGCTCGCGCGTTACTACAACGGTGCCGAGATGAGCGACATGCGGCGACGAGTCGACTATCTCGACGAGCAGGTTCGTGCTCTGCGGTACCGGGACCAGTGCTACTTCGACTACATCGTCTTTGACGAGGGTTACCACCAGCGCCACATGCTCATCGCGGCTGAGAAGGGCTGCGAAGTCGAGCAGCACGTCTCATTCCTCGACTTCCGCGACAAGTGGATGCGAGCCCGTGGCCTACAAGAAGAACAGGAGCACATTTGGCGTTGATAGACGTGACCGTCTACACCCCCAATGCCCCTTGCACGCAATGCACCACAACGAAGATGCGACTCAAGAAGAAGAACATTCCGTTCAATACGGAGATCGCCGACGACGCCACCATTGATAGATACCGGGACGAGGGTCACGCCTCATTTCCGATCGTCAGGGTAGAGTTCGGCGACCGAGACCCGCTGGTCTGGAGTGGATTCCGACTGACAGAGATTGACCGCCTGGCCGACTTAATCGGCTAAGACCCGCCCCTCCGGCGCTCCCGATGCGTTCCCCCATCGGTTGTAGCGCTGGGGGGGCTTTCCCTTATTTCAGGACCGCGCCGATAATCGGTTCCTTACGTCAGCCCAGCCGCGCTGGGCAGTAGGTGTGAAAATCGCCGGAATAGGGTCGGCCGCAGTCGGGGCAGGGTGTGATTTCAACCTCGACGCTGCCGGGGTTGCCGCTGCTATACCGCTCCGCTGCTGCGGCGATTGCTGCACGTAGGTCGGCGCGTGCAGCCTCCAGCTCTTCACCTGGTGCCGAAACATGGCGACGCACCTGCGCGATGCCGAGAGTATTGCCGAATCCACGCCAGAACGCACGCCATCTGCTCATAATTCAACTCCCTGTCTAGTACCGATAAGTGGGCGCTGGGCCGTCGTTCGGTTCATATGTCAGGTTGCGCCGACGCGCAGGAATGGGGTGCTCGCGTGCGCGGTACATGATCTGACCCGCGTGTCGACCCACTCATCTGCACCCACTGGCAGCATCAGCCACGTTCCCCACTCTGCCCATTTGAACAGATAGCCAGTGTGTGACCTCCACACGCTGTCACGCTCTC
>Ga0310811_10003015_pt1 | contig 21166 bp, 15 predicted proteins | sample YCmetagenome_FD_207642 | JGI IMG/M metagenome (GOLD analysis project Ga0310811, IMG submission 207642) | Soil microbial communities from experimental microcosm in Duke University, North Carolina, United States - YC | ecosystem: Engineered > Artificial ecosystem > Soil microcosm > Unclassified ...
CGGCGAAGGGCTCCAGGCGAGCTCGAAGGGTGCGCGCGTGCGCTTCGAGAAGAACGGACAGAAGACCGTGATCGACGGACCGTTCGCGGAGACGAAGGAGCTTGTCGCCGGCTTCTGGCTCTGGCAGGTGAAGTCGAAGGAAGAGGCGATCGAGTGGCTCAAGCGCGCCCCCTTCCGCAACGGTGAGGAAGTCGAGATCCGCCAGGTTTTCGAGGCGACGGAGTTCGGCGAGAACTTCGCACCCGACCAGGTCGCGAAGGAAGAAGCGTGGCGAAAGGACAGCGGGTATGCTGAACGGAAGTAGGTGACTCCAGATCTCTCGATACTCGGACCAAGCAATGGTGCTATCGAGGTCGAATGTACTCCTCGAACGCGGGCTCACCGCGAAGCGGGCCGCAGGCCGGAATCGCCGAACGAAACGAGCCGGAGCGAGGCGCTGAACGTGACGCCTCGCCGAGATGCGCCGAGTTCGCTGACGACTCGGCGAGGCTCGTTCGGTCACGGTGTTGCGATGAACCCGTGGAAAGCGCCATCGGCCGATCGATAGTAGCCCGCGATCGCGCCAGTGTCGTTGATGGCTTGGGGAGCCACGCCCACTGAGTCGGGAACATCGAACACCGAGAACTTCCCGTTCGACCACGTGAATCCCTTCGCGGGCGCGCCACGAGCCATCTGGAAATAGCCGACGACGACGCCTCGGTTGTTGATGCCGAACGCGCGCGTCAGGAATGCGCCGGGATAGTCGATCGAAACGAACCGTCCGGTGGCATCTCGAACAAAGCCGTGGCTGCCAGCAGAATTCTGGAACCATCCGGCAATGTCGCCGCGATCGTTGATGTTGAACGCTTGCGTCATGAAGACGTCCGCGTCCGGATAGTCGAACGTCTGAATCCCATCGCGGCGTCGGACGAAGGCATGCATCGACTCCCAGTCCTCGGTATACGTGCCCGCGATCTCGCCGCTGCTGTTGATTCCACCAGGCTGCGTCAGCTGCGAAGCCGGCGTCGCCGCGAACTCCGTGCGCGACCGCCCCGTGAGCAGGAACGCGATCGTGTTGTAATCGCTATCGTAGTACGTACCGACGATCTGACCGCGGTCGTTGATGGCGTTGAAGGACGTTCCGAGCGCGCCGGGCACGTTGTATGGCAGAAAGCTCCCGAGCGCGAAGGCAGCGCCGGGACCCGACACGCCATCGTCAGCGAGCCCCTGTCCTACCGCCGTCAGATTCGATAGCCCGTATAGAAACGTGTTCGGTGAACCCGGAACGTCGATTGTTGTGATGCGGGATTGTGCTGCCGCATCGGATGATCTGGTGCCGAGGAGCGTCGCGACGATAAGCGCGAGCGTACGGTGCGAATGAAAGCGCATTGGAGTCTCCCGAAGCGCGAGGTTCAGCGAACCGCGATGTGGCCTTCGGCGACTGCCACCAGCGGAAGCTTCGGCGGTGTCGTCGTGCCGTGTGCGCTCAGATCGAGAATCTTCACGACGATCTTGCCCGAGGCCTTTCCCTGACCGTCCTGTTCCGCGTCGACGGTTGTGCGAAACGCGAAGCCCTCGCTCACGCGATTGAGCGCGGAGCCGTGAACGGCGTGTGCCGGCGCTAAGGATCTTGTGCTCGCGGGACGAACCACGATCGGTCCTGCGATGACGAGAGCAATTGCAATGGGGCGCATTGTGTTTCCTCATTGAGGTTGTCGTCCGCCGCCCTGCTGGCTAGCGGTCGCGCGGACAACTTGCGCGCGTGCCATCCTCCGATTCTCCTTTCGTCTCCTCCGGCGCGCCGGCCCCGCGTTCAGCGGCGCTCAAGTTGTTGGGCGGCATGATGTTGCAGGACGATGGTCGAGCTCTGTTGACAAAACCGCGCGGAAGAGATAAAAACTTCTCATAAGTACCCACCGCCGGCCTTCTCTCTCGATGGCAACCATGCGAACGATCTCCCTTGTCCTGCTGCTCTCGGCGTGCGCCCTCGTCGCGTGCGCGCAGGACGGGCCGCCCGTGGCGGGCCGTCTGACCCCGCGGGCGATCTCGCTCCGCGATCACCACTGGATTCGACGCGCCACGCCGCACGCTGACCTGTATGTCCTGGCGAGTTCGCGCGCAGAACCGTTGCTCAACACGTTGCCGGCCGACGTCGAGCGCGCGATCGCCGCGGATCTCGCGTTCCTCGGCGTCCCGTTCACTGGACCGCGACTCGCGCTCTTCTTCGTTGGGACGCGCGAGGAGATGCGGCCACTCGTCGGTGCCACGCCAGGCGGGCATGCGGCCACGGACGAAGGCGCGGCGTTCTTCGTCGGAAATGACTCGATTCCGCCCGCGCTGCGTCATGAGCTTATGCATCTGCTTTCATGGCGGCTTTGGGGCACACCAGCGACCGCATGGATGTCCGAGGGATTAGCGACGCTCGCGGCAGGGCACTGCGGCCGGCGGTACTCGATTGCCGACATCGCCGCGGCGCTCGATCGCGAGCAGCAGCTCGTCCCGCTTGACACGCTGTGGCATCACTTCACTTACTCGGCCGAAATCGGAGCGATGCGCTACATCGAGGGGGCATCACTGATGGAGTACGTCGATCGCACGTACGGACGACAGCGCCTGCGTGCGTTTTGGCCGGTCGGTGCGTTCGATCACGTCCACGAACGACTGGGCGTCGATCGTGCGGCGCTCGAGCGCGGCTGGCGAAAGGACGTTGCACAGCACGAGGCGCCGGCGACGTGGGCGACGATCTTCGCGGCTATATCGCAGCACGGCTGCGAGTGATCGCCCCGGCTCGACGCAGGGATGAGTTGCGCCAGCTTGGGAAGCCGCGAGGTCACTACGGCAGATCGCGCGGCGGGCCCGCGCCTCGAGCGGGAACGCGTGCAGCCTAGCCGCGTATCCGTTCGATCGAGAACTTCCCAAGGAAGTTGATGAAGCGTCCGCCGCCCGAAGCGAGAAGTTGAGATGCAAGCTCCTTCCTCGCATCCGTCGGCGCGAGTACGGCTACGACATAGTGATGTTCGCGCAGTGCCTGTTCGTACGCATCCTTTGTGCCCGCCTTCGGATAGCTTTCCACCATGACCAACCCCAAACCCGCCGAACTGCCTGTGCGCCTGTTCAAGGATGACGCGGCATGGGAAGCGTGGCTCGCCAAGCAGCACGCCAAGTCCGCCGGCCTGTGGCTGCGGATCGCCAAGGCAGCGTCGAACGTCAAATCGGTGTCGTACGCCGAGGCGCTCGACGTCGCGCTCTGCTACGGCTGGATCGACGGGCAAAAAAAGATGTTCGATGACGCGACCTGGCTCCAGAAGTTCACGCCGCGCGGCAAGCGGAGCATCTGGTCGAAGATCAACCGCGAGAAAGTGCAGCGTCTCGTCGAGAGCGGCCGCATGCAGTCCGCCGGCCTCGAAGCTGTGGACCGCGCGAAGGCGAACGGTCAGTGGGACTCCGCGTACGACTCGCATCGAACCGCCGGCGTGCCGGACGACCTTCAGCGCGCGCTGGACGCACATCCGAAAGCGAAGGCGTTTTTCGGGACCCTGAACAGCGCGAACCGATACGCCATCCTGTTCCGGATCCAGACGGTGAAAAGAGCCGAGACGCGCGCGAAGAAAATCGAGCAGTTCGTCGGCATGTTGGAGCGGCACGAGGTGATCCACCCGTAGGCAGCGCGAGCTCTGCAAGCCGACAAACCGACGGGCGGTCACGGCGCCCGCTGGAATGACCCCTGCTTCCTGGGAAGCAATGGATCGCTTGATCTTGGTTACTGGCGCGACGGGATATGTAGGGGGCCGGCTGCTCGTCCCGCTTAGAGCTCGGTCCTATCGCGTGCGATGCCTCGTGCGGCGGCCCGAACAGGCTCGGAAGCGCTTGCCTTCTGATGTCGAGGTGACCGGCGGCGATCTGCTTCAGCCGAAGTCGCTCGACGCAGCGCTCCATGGAGTCGATACGGCGTTCTATCTCGTGCATGCGCTTGGCTCGGGCGGCGATCTCTGGCGCGAAGAGACCGATGCCGCGACGAATTTTGCCCGGGCCGCCGAACGAGCTCGGGTTCGTCGTATCGTCTATCTCGGCGGGCTTGGTGACGCGCACGAGCTATCGCCGCACCTGGCCACACGCCAGGAAGTGGGTCGCATTCTCCGCGACGGATCCGTGGAAACGATCGAGCTTCGCGCGTCGATCATACTGGGCTCGGGCAGTCTGTCATTCGAGATGATTCGATCGCTCGTTGAACGCTTGCCCGTCATGGTGTCGCCGCGCTGGGTCCAGAAGAAGGCACAACCAATCGCGATCGAGGATGTGATCGCGTATCTCATGGCGTCGATCGAGGTGGACACGGTCGGCAGCCGCTCGATCGAGATCGGCGGCGCGGACCAGGCGTCGTACCTCGATCTCCTCCGCGAGTATGCGCGTCAGCGCGGGCTGCATCGCGGGTTCGTTCGCGTCCCGCTGCTCACGCCACGGCTCTCCGGCCTCTGGCTGGCGCTCGTCACACCGCTGAACGCTCGTGTGGGACGCCGGCTGCTCGAGAGCGTCCGCACCGACACGGTCGTTCGAACCAACGCGGCGAGTGAGCTCTTCCCGAACATTCATCCGCGCGGGTTTCGGGAAGCGATTCGCCGCGCGCTGGCACGCGAGGATCGCGAATTCGCGCAGACACATTGGTCGGATCCTGTGTCGTCCGGCGTCCCGTCACGACACTGGCATGGCGTTCGATTCGGCGTCCGTCGTGTCGATTCGCGCGCCGTTGCGTTGGACGTCACGCCGGCACAGGCGTTCGCGCCCGTCGCCCGGATCGGTGGCACAACCGGCTGGTACTACGCGAACGCCCTGTGGAGGTTGCGAGGCCTGCTCGATTTGGCTGCGGGTGGCGTTGGTCTGCGCCGCGGCCGACGACACCCGGAGCTGCTGCATCCCGGCGATTCGCTCGATTTTTGGCGCGTCGAGGCGATCGAGCCCGATCGCCTGTTGCGCCTGCATGCCGAAATGCGTTTGCCCGGACGCGCATGGCTTCAGTTTGAAGTGACCGGTGAGGGGCCCGTCCTACTCCGCCAGACCGCCACGTTTGATCCGATCGGGTTGTTCGGACTGCTCTATTGGTACGCGCTCTATCCGATTCACGCCGTCATGTTCTCCGGAATGCTCGCCGCCATCTCACGGGAAGCTCAGATCAGCGCGGCAGCGCGTTCACGAACACATTGAGCGGCGTGGGCATCACCAAGTGTCCGGAACACGACGGTACTAACGGGTTACATCCAGAACCCTACCTGGTGGACCCGCCGTGGACCCGAATCCACAACACACAGGAAAACTCCTACGGTAGTCCACGCCCCGCAGCGCTCAGTGACGCATGCTCCGCCTCTGTCAGCGCAAACACGTTCCCGTGCCGGAGAACGCCGCGTGCCAGAGCATACTTTGGCTTTTGCTGCCAGTCGATCGGAGTCCACATGCCGGACGAAAGGTCCGCACTCCAATAGGGGTGGAGTTGCTCCTCCATGGGATTACCCGCGGGCGAGCCCGCCCATTTCTGATCCGCCCAGAGATAGTAGCCTTCGCCGCGCACGTCGCCGCGGTTCGCCTTCACGACCATCGGCGCTTCGGCATAGGTCGTGTTCATCGCGCGGTGGGTGATGCAGCTCGAAACGAGCTCCCAGCGCTCAGGCGGAGCGAGCACCGACGTCGCTCGCTCCTGATAGATGTCTTCGGAGTTGCACGACGAGACGTACTTGGTGGTTCCCGCGCCACTCGACGTGCGATCGGTGACGAACCGGTGGTAGTACCCAGTCTTTTCGTCTCGGATGACGACCGCGTCGAGCGTGCCGTGACCCGGCCGATTGCTCATCACCTGCGGCGGCGTGAACGTCGCGAAATCACGCGTCGTCGTGTAGAGCGTCTGATTTCTCGTGATCGGAAAGCGCCGCTTCGGATCGTCGGGGTTCGGTGTGAAGTACGTCCCCGGTGTGTACATCGATGACGTCCAGTACACGACGTACGCACCGATCGTCGTGTCCCAGATCGCCTCGGGAGCGAAGGCCATCCCCGCCTCCGCAGGCGCCACAAGCACGTGTCGCTGTTCCGACCAGGTTCGTAGGTCGGTGGACTCCCAAACCTCGACGTAGCGACTGGCGCCGGTTTGAGCCCAGTCCCAGCCCTGCCATCCGTACGCCGCGCCGTCAACGTTCAGATCCGTGGCGATGAGGAAGAATCTGTCGCCCTCCGGAGATCGGACCACCGAGGGGTCGCGAACGGCGTGCATTCCCTTCGTTGACTCCAGGACAGCCCGCCCGTCATTCACCGCCAGCCAGCGGGTCGGGTCGTTGCCGACGCTCACAGCCATGTAGATCTGCTGCCCCGCCTGACTGTTCGACCTTGCGAAGTTCACCATGCCGTACCGCGCGAACTCAGCGAGCGCCACCGCAGGACGGACCGTCAGGACGAAATCGCGACACGCAGTGTCCGCGTCGACAGCGACGCATGCCTTCATCGTGACCTTCGCCGCCTGAGCGCCAACCGCCGGACGCGTTACAACCCCCGCGGCGATGGCACCATTCGGGCGGTCCGAGACGACATTTCTGTTCGAAGAAGTCCAGCTCACCGTCGCGTTCGGAAACGCCGTCACCGTCGTCGTCAACGTCACATTGCCGCGAACGTCATTGGCATTGGGAATCGTGATGTCGGCCAGCGCCTGCGCAGCGCGTCCCTGTCCGCTGTGTTCCGAGCCGCTAGTACTCGTACCAATGGCGGGCCGACACGCGGCGACAAACGCGAGTACGGCGATTCCAGCGAGCCTCCTCATCGCACCACGAATGACAGGGCCGTCAAATCCCGATCTCGCGACGAGCTCCCGACCATCACCTTGATCGTTCCCGGATCGACGACAAAGCGCTTGTTCATGCCCACGTGCCCGAGTTTCGCTGGCGTGAGGAGCATTTCCACCACCTTGCTTTCACCGGCCGCCAAGGCCACGCGACGAAAGTCCTTCAGCTCTTTGACCGGGCGGGTCGGCAAGGTGTAATCCTGCCGAATGTACAACTGTACGACCGCGTCGCCGGCGCGCGTGCCAGTGTTCGTCACTCTCACTCGCACGCGTACAGAATCCGTGCGCGCGATCGTGTCGCGCGATACGCGGACGCTATCCATTCGAAAAGTGGTATAGCTCAACCCGTAGCCGAACGAATAGAGCGGAGACGAGTCGTCGAACAGATAGTTCGAGCGGCGCGCTGATGGCATGTGATTGTAGTAGACCGGCAGCTGACCCACGTTGCGCGGAATCGATAGCGGCAGGTGGCCACTCGGGTCGACGTCGCCAAAGAGGACGTCGGCCACCGCATGGCCCGTCTCCTGGCCGAGGTACCAGCAGTAGAGGATTGCCGGCATCGCGTGGTCGAGGCGGGCAAAGGTGAGCGGACCGCCACTGAACAACATCACCACGACTGGCTTGGCCGTTGCCTTGATCGCCTCCGCCAACTCGTTCTGCATGCCACGGAGCTCGAGGTCGTCGTTGTCACCGTCGTTACCGCCCCATGCCTCATGCATCATCCGGGCGGTCGCGCCCAACATGAGCACGACGACGTCCGCCTGCTTCGCCGAGTCGACCGCTTCGCGAATGAGGCGCTGGTTGACGCTATCCGCAGTGATGCGCGCACCGCCGCCGCGGCCCACGGGTCCAGCCGCGACGCTCGGACCCACGCGACTCTGATCGAGCAGTCGCACACCCTCGGCATAAATCACTCGCCCTGTCGCGCCAAGTCGCTCGCGTACGGCCCTGAGCGCGGTGACGCGCGATGACGGACTGCCGGCGTAGTTACCAGTTTCGGCGAAGTCGGCGTGTGGGCCGATGAGCGCGATCGTTCGTACCTTGCCCGCGTCGAGCGGCAGAATGTCGCCCTCGTTCTTGAGCAGCGTGATCGCCGACGCGGCCACCCGCCGCGCCGTCGTCAGATGCGGGGCGCTCGCGACGATGCGCTCGGCCTCAGCGGCATCGGTGAACGGCTGATCGAACAACTTGAGCGCGAACTTTGCGCGCAACACGCGTCGCACGGCGCGGTCGATCGTGGCTTCACTCAAGCGTCCGGTTTTGACGAGCGATACGAGGTGCCGGTAGGACGCGAGTTGCGGCATGTCGATATCGACGCCAGCGTTCGCGGCGAGCATCGCCGCGGCGGCACTGTCCGGCGCGACGCGATGCGTGTCGTAGTTGTACCGCACGCCGTAGAAGTCCGACACGACCATCCCGGCGAAACCCCACTCGTTCCGCAGGATGTCCGTAAGCATGTACGGGTTCGCATGCACGGGGACACCGAGGATCTCGTGGTACGCCGGCATCACCGCCATGACCTTCGCTTCGCGCACCGCGGCCTCGAATGGAACGAGATGCAGATCGCGCAGCTCCTGCTCGCTCATGTGCACGGGGCCGATGTTGCGCCCGCCCTCCGGCGCGCCATGTCCGGCGAAGTGCTTGGTCGTCGCCGCGACGTGGCGCCGGTCGATGATCGGTGCGGTAGTGCCCTGGAAGCCCGTGATCGCCGCGACACCCATGCGAGAATTCAGGTAGGGATCTTCGCCGTATGTCTCCTCGACGCGACCCCATCGTGGGTCTTGCGCGAGATCGAGTACGGGCGCGAGGACGAGATTGGTGCCGGTGAGCGCGGCCTCGAGTGCGATCTGCGTGAAGGCCTGATGAACCAGATCGACGTCGAACGTGCTGGAGAACGCGATGGCCGACGGATAGTTCGTGAACCCCTGCCCCACGACGCCGTGCAGGGCTTCGTCAGTGACGAGGATGGGAATGCCCAGTCGAGTCTCTTCGACGAAATATTTCTGGATTCGGTTGATCTGTTCCGCACGGAGTCTCGGTGCGCCGCGTGGCGCACCGGTGATCGCGCCGAAGCTGAGCCGCTTGCCGCGCGTACCATACTGCGTCGTGTCACCCCCGCCGAGGAGGGAATCGAGTCCGCGTCCTGGACCGGGGGCGATCGCCTCCATCTGCGCGACCTTTTCCTCGAGCGTCATGCGCTTGAGAAGATCGGCCACCCGGGCGTCGATCGGTGCCGACGGATTCTTGTAGAGGGGGCGGGCCTGCGCGTCGGTCGGGAAAGGCAGGGCGGCGAGAGCGAGCGCCCACAGTACCACCCGGAAGGATTGCCGTATCATACGACGACCATATCCCTTTCTAGCTCACCTCGCCAGCGCGACTGCGCCGCCAGCGTTTGTAACGGGGCAAGTTCGCCAGTGCGCATTTTACTTTCGCTTCCTCTACATCCGGCGCCACAAACGTCAACGCCGTCCGAATCGGCAATTCGGACGGCGCTGTTATTCAATGGTTTTCAAAGAGCGGGCGACCGGGCTCGAACCGGCGACGTCCAGCTTGGGAAGCCGCGAGGTTACTACGCTGGATCGCTATACCCGTTACGAACAAGACGTTACAGAGGACTTTAGCGCTCGGGCCTTGCCGGAGGCGCATATAGCGACCGCCGTGGGCACTGGTGGGCACCGGCTACCGCAGAGGACTTGTAAGATGGTTGTGCCGGCGGCGACTATCTCTCAGTGAATGGTCATGCGTCAACATCATTTCTCGAGCCGGGCGAGGAGGATGACGTTCTTCGTCGCGAGTTCCCGGCAGAGAAACCCAATCACGTATTCCGGCGCAGTGTTCACCGTGAGCTCGCGAGTGGCAACAAGTTCAGCAATCGTCGCCTCGACGGCGGCCCACAGTGGCGTATCACGATACTCATCGTATGGACGGGATGGCATAGCAACTCTCCGTGGAGTCGGGGAGTCATCGGCATGCACCCATGTCAATGGCTCCCACCGGCTGGTAGTTCGCCGCGATTGATTGCGAGTCAATCTGTGGCGCCAATCAGAAAAAAAGGTCTCGATCGGCGCTGCCGCGGTCTTCAACGGAAAGGGTGCGGCTTCCGCCGCAACTCCTTCCGGCGTGGCGATCGGCGATCAAATTCCCGGACCAGTGCCTTGGGAGATCCGCGTCGCTCACGGAGACGCCCGAGAACCCGCCACGCCGCGCGTCGAGTCCATCGAGAGTGCGTCACCGCCCAGATGGCCAAAGTACTCCTCAACGCACCAGAGAATGACGCGTCGGGTCACGGCGAGCCGCGCCGACGTCGGGACGATGTTCGCGTTGTCGATCAGGTCAGTCAGCCGCGTGATGACGAGTGCGGGAGGAACGCCCGCGCGGCGCTCCGTGCCGACGAAGCTCCAGATGGCACATCGGAGCGCCTGATCATCGATCGGCGCGACGGTCAGGGCCGTGGCGATAACGCCTCGAAGCTCCTTCGCATCCGCGAGGTCTTCGACGCTGCGCAGTAGCACGGCTGCGTTTCGGCTGCTGTTCATGAGGCCTCCGGCAATTTCCACGAGCGGGCTGACCGCGAGGGCTCGGGGATCCGGCGCGGCAACACACGCGAGGCGGAGGCCAAAGGGAGCGGAACTGGGGCCGCTCACCAGCTGTCCAGGCAATATAACGCCTGTTGCTCGTCGCCGCTGGATCGCCAGAACTCAACGACCTGATCCGATTCGATGAGGCCGATCACGAGCCTTCGTACGCTCATCACCTCCCTTGCATTTCTACTTATCGTTTGAGATATTCGCGATACATAGAAACCAAAGGGGACGATGGCCAACCCGACCGTCGAGGTCCTGCGCGGCACGCTCGATTTGCTCATTCTCAAGGCCATAAGCGGCGGTCCAGTCCACGGCTATGCAGTGGCGCGCTGGATCGAGCAAGCGACCAACGACGTGCTCCGCATCGAGGAGGGTACGCTCTACCCTGCTCTGCACCGTCTCGAGACGAAGGAGTGGATCAGCGCAGAGTGGGGCACGTCGGGGAATAACCGGCGCGCGAAATTCTACTCGCTCACCCCGAAGGGGCGCGCGCAGTTGCGGCGCGAGATGGACACGTGGACGCGCTACGCCGGCGCCGTTTTCGCCGCGATCGCTGCACCGCCGGCTCCGAGGTCGGCATGACACGGATACCGGCATGGCGGAGATATCTGACGTTCTGGCGCGCCGACATCGAGCGAGACGTTGCCGACGAGCTCACGTTCCATCAGGAGATGCGCGTTGAGGAATACATGTCGCGCGGCATGACGGAAGCCGAAGCGAGACGTGCGGTCGCCGAACGTCTCGGTGATGTCGGCGCGGCGCGCGACGAATGCGTGGAGTGGGGACAGATTCGCGCGACGCATGCACGACGCACCAGCTTCGTCGATGGCGTTCGATCAGACCTGCGCTACGCTGCTCGCTCGCTCGGTCGCGCGCCGACGTGGACAGCTGTTGCGCTGCTCACCATCGCGCTCGGGGTCGGTGCGACGACGACGGTGTTCTGCGTTGCGGATCCGTTGCTCGTGCGCACTCTGCCCTATCCGGCAGCCCCGCGTGTGTATCTGGCGCAGCGACAGTGGACCGCCGGTAAATCTGTCGTCCCATCATCACTGCCCTTCGGCATGGCGAAGATGTGGCGCGAGCGCGCGCGCACCATCGAAGATGCCGTGCTCGCCAGTGGAGGAAACTCCGCCACGCTCCTCTCAGGAAGCGACTCGCTGCGGGTCACGACCGCGCACGCCGAACCGGGCTTCGTCGCGTTCGCGGGAGCGCGGCTCCTACGCGGCCGAGTGCCGACACCCGACGAAGTCACTCCAGCCGCACACTTGATGTTCCTCACGGAACAGCTCTGGCGTACCGCCTTCGGCGCCTCGTCCGACGTCGTTGGCCGCACGATGAAGCTCAACGGCGAGGATTGGACCGTCGTTGGCGTGATGCCGGCATCGCTCACCGTTCCAAGCTTTCGCTCTCAGCGTGCTGACCTCTTACAGCTCGTCAACGCCACCGAGCCGGCGAGCGGATCGATCCTCGTGCGTCTCAAGCCGGGGATCACGCGTGACGCAGCGACTGCTGAGCTGAACGCCATCATGAAAAACGCGAACCTGCCCGACGTGCGCCCGGGTCCGTGGCCGATGACGCTGACGCTCACCCGACCGCAGGATTGGCTCGCCATCCGTCAACCGCTCGTGATGCTCACCGCCGCGGTCGCGCTGCTCCTCCTCGTCGCTTGCACGAATGTCGCACACCTCCTGCTCGCACGGGGCGCGGCGCGCCAACGAGAGCTCGCAGTTCGCCACGCGCTCGGCGCGAGTCGTTCGCGCCTCGTGCGGCAGCTCGCGACGGAGAGTGTACTGCTTGCACTGATTGGTGGAGCGCTCGCCGTGGTGGTGGGTTGGGGAGGCCTGCGCCTCCTCATGGCCGTGCGGCCTGCCAGCCGCAACTTCAATGCACTCACGTACGTCTCTCCCGACGGTGGCATGATCGCCGTCGCCGCCGTGCTGGCCATAGGGTGCGGGCTCGTGGTCGGCGTGTTTGCCGCGGTGCGAAGCGCGCATCGCGATCTCGCCGTCGATTTGCGCGTCGGCGCGGCGAACACGGCATACGGCGCTCGTCGCCTTCGATCGCTGCTCGTCGTGGGCGAGGTCGCCGTGTCGGCGACGTTGCTCGTCGGTGCACTGCTCCTCGTGCACACGCTGTTCGCGCTCGAGCATATGGACGTCGGCTTCGATTCGCGCGGCCTTTACGGAATCGCGCTCCGTGTCCCGAATGGCATGAAGGGCCCCGACCGTGCCGGCTTCGCCGCGGAGGTACGCGACCGCATCGCGCAGGCTCCCGGAGTCGAGAACGCCGTCATTTCCGATCAGGTGCCCGGGAGCTCGGGCGACATGCTGCTCGCGGTATGGGAGACCCCCGACCATCCACAGGACCCGCGAAATGGAACGAACGGAACGGCGATTTCCACCGTCCCGGCCGAATACTTCGCGATGATGCACATGCCCCTCATCGCCGGGCGCACCTTCGACGATGGATCGTTTGCGCGACGCGAGATCGTCGTGAGCCAGTCCCTTGCGAACCAGCTCGCGCCCGGACGGAGTTCAATCGGCCTGCGCATCAGGAACGCACGCGCCCGCACCTGGGGTTCGAATTCCTCGCCCGGCAAGGCGGCGACGCCGTCCCCCGACGAGCCATGGCAAACCGTCATCGGCGTCGTTCCCGACGTCATGACGAATCTCATGCAAGGGACGCCGGACGCCCGGTTGTACACCCCGTTGTCGCTAGCCGATGCAAACGCGATAACGGGCCCGCGCATCACCATTCTGGTCCGAGACACAGCTCCCGACGCCGCGGTGCGCCTTGCACAGGTGGCAGCGAGTATCCGTCCCGGAGGTCCGCCGCCGAGTGTACTCGGTGTTCGCGATGCACTCGACGCATCGCTCGCCGAACCGCGATTCACCATGCGCGTTCTTGCGGCGTTTGCCGTACTTGGCGTCGTCCTCGCCGCGATCGGGCTCTTTGGCGTCATCTCGTACAGCGTCGGCCAGCGCACGCGCGAGATCGGCGTGCGCATGGCACTGGGCGCCACGCGTGCGTCGATCGCGCGCCTGGTTCTTGGCGACGGCATTCGCCTCGCGTCGATCGGCATCGTCGTGGGTCTCGCCGGCGCGGTCATCACCACACGGCTCGTTCAGAGTGTGCTCTACGGTGTCTCGCGCTTCGATCCGATCGCCTTTGCCGGCGGCGCTTTGTTGCTGCTCGGTGTCGCCGCGGTCGCGTGCCTCGCCCCGACGCTGCGTGCGACCACGATCGACCCGGCACTCGCTGTGCGCGCCGAGTGACCTCGTGCGCACAAGCCGAGGGCGTTGCGCGCGATACGTCGAGAGGTCCGAGTGCGGATGGATTAGAGCGGGCTGATCTCGAATCGGAGCTGAGAAATGGCGCGGCGTAATCGTTGCACCGGAGAGGGCCGCCACGACTGACTTTGTCATTCACCCTCGGGGCAATGAGCATACGCATTCTCCCGATGATGGTGGTAGGCATTCTGCTGCTTCCGAGTACCTCCTCCGCCGCGCAGCACCGTCCGCCGATCCCCGGCGGACTCGGACTCGATACATGGACCCGCGGTCTCGGCATAGATGCGGGAACGCTGGCCCCGCCGGGACTGCTGCTCGCCTATCGTTTGATCGACTTCTCCGCGCACACGGCCCGCGACCGCAACGGCGACGCGCTCCCGATTCCGGGATTGAAGATCGGCGCTCGCGCGCACGCGCCGGCGGTTGTCTTCACCGCCAAGCCTCGCGGTGCGCCCTATCTCACCGCCGCGGTCTCCCTGCCGCTTGCGGAAGTGTCGTTCGACTCCGACGTGCCGCCGGTCGCCGAGGACAACGTGGGCCTTGCCGACCTCTTCATCACCGCGCTCCGGGTCGGTTGGCGACTGTCGCGCTACGACGTCGTGACGGCCTATAGCTTCTACGCGCCGACCGCCCGATTCGATCCCCAGGACGCGGCCAGCGTCGGCCGCGGCTATTGGATCAACCAGCTTGCCCTTGGCGGCGCCGTCTATTTCGACACGACGCGGAACCGGCGCGCGTCGGCGCTGATCAGCTACGAGCGTAATCAGCCCAGACGCAGAATCGAGAGCAAACGCGGCGACCTGTTGAACGTCCAGGGCGGGGCTGGAACGACCGTGTACAAGAACGTCACCGCCGGAGTTGCCGGCTACGCGCTGTGGCAGGTGAGCGACGATCGCGGTGCCGAGCTCACGCCGGAGCTCGCCGGCGCGCACACACGCGCCTTCGGGCTCGGCCCGGAGATCGACCTGACCATTCCCAAGCATCGCATGCGCGTGGACATGCGCGCCGAGTGGGACTTCGGCGTCGTCGCGCATCCACAGGGACTCGTGTTCGTCGTCGGCGTTGAGGTTCTCGCCTGGATGCCGGCGATCACAACTGGCGCCAGTCCTCTTGCAGGATCCTCTGATAGGCCTGGCTCTCGACCATGATCCGTATGAGCTCGGAGTCCAGGCGGCCGGCCTCCGCCTCCGAGCGCAGAATGTCCAAAGCCTTGTCGGCGTCGACGGCGGACTTGTATGGACGGTCCGACGCGGTGAGCGCGTCGAACATGTCGGCGATGGTCATGATCCGCGTCTGGATCGGAATCTCCTCCCCCCTGAGTTTTCTCGGATAGCCGGACCCGTCCAGCTTTTCGTGATGTCCGTAGGCGTACGTGGTCAGGTTTTTCAGGTCGTCGGTCCACGGAATGCCGACCAGAAAGCGGAAGGTCGCCTCCACGTGTCCTTCGACGGCGGCTCGCTCGTGCGGGTCCAGCGTTCCGATCGAGAGCTGGAGGTAGCGCAGCTCGTCGCTCGACAGGTACGGGACCACGGTGCCGTCGTGTCGCTCGAACGTGCGCTTTGCGATGGCGGCCAAATCGGTCATCGGTCGCCCGGCCTCGACGGACGGCTCGTTCGCCAAGCGAACGACGGTTCGGAGCATTTCGAGCTCCTCGAGTTCCCTCGCGAAGTCCGCTTCCGCCACGGAGTCGATCTGCCGGTTCGAGCCCGCCCGCAACAGCGTCTCGACGCATTTCCGATGGTAGTCGACCTCCATGGTGCGACGGATCAAGTCGAATCGGGCATCGACTCGCTCCCAGAGCTGCGGCGACAGTTTCTTGGCCTTGCTCAGTAGTTCCTCACGCACGGCCACTTTCCCGAAGTCGTGCAGCAGCGCGGCGAAATGCAGCTCGCGCATTTGCTGATGTGTGAATCGCACGTCGCGATAGGCACCGCGGCCATCGCGCTCGACCGCGGCGGCAAGATCGGTGACGAGCGCGGCTACGCGAACGGAATGGCCGGCCGTTGTCGGATCGCGCTGGTCGATCGCCAGGGCGGACGCCCTGACGAAGTTGTCGAGAATGTTCTCGATCTGCGCGTAGAGCTTCGCGTTTTCGATCGAGACGGCGGCCTGGCTCGCCAGCGCGCGGGCGACCTGCACCTCCCGAAAGGTGTAGGGCAGTACGTAGCGATCGGCGTCGCCTTTGTTTCGGATGATGGCACTGCGGTCCGACTTCCGGTTGACGAAGAGCAGCACACCGACAACGCGATCGAGACGATCGACCATGGGGACGATCAGCATCGATCGTACGCGATAACCGAAGGTCTCGTCGAATGTCGCGTCGAACCCAATACCGACCCCTCGCGGCAGCTCGTACACGTCGGGGACGATGACGGGCTCTTTGGCCACGACGGCGCGGCCGATGATGCTGGCGTCGTCGATCGGATAGGTCACCCCGGTCATCGAAGGCAAATCAGGCAGGGAATCGGTCTGGTACAACGTGATTCGCAGCCGCGGGACGTTGCGCTCGTCCGCTTCCACGAACATGAGGCATCCCGAGTCGCTGTCTGTGAGATCCATGCCCTTGGTAACGATCAGTTGGAGCAACGCGACCTGATCGCGCTCGCCCATGAGCGCCATGCCGGTCCGGGTCAGCTCGCGAACGTCGCGTTGCCCGTGTGCAACCCGACGCTTCTTCCGCGCGGCGGCGAGTCGCGCCGAGGAAAATTGACAGGCGGCGCGCAACGCGCGGTACTTTCCGGCGCCGTTCGGCAAGTCGGCCACGGACAGGTGCGCGCGCAGGCCGAGCGCTGTGTCCGAGGGCGCGTCGCCGGCGACGATGATGACGTGACGAGGAAGGTTGCGGAGATCACCGACGCGGTCGAGCATCGAACCGTCCATCAGGAGGACGGCTGGAGCGTTCCCTATATCGGAGTTCGCAAAGAGTTCATCAGCGGACCGCCACCAAACGCGAACTTGATGTTCGCCGAACGCGTCTGGATTCGTACCCGGGCCACGGAAGACGATACAAGCGTTCGCGTCGCGCCCGTTATGGGGTGTGTCTGCCACGGGGGTTCGGGGCGCAACTAGCGTGCCTTACGCCGCCGGGGACGGGTCTCATGACTGCAGGAGCTGGTATGCCTCGGCGGCATGTGGTATGTGTCGACTCGCCTGCTGCGCCGCGTCACGAAGTACGCGGGTGAACACGTCCACGTTTTCCCACGACCCGTAGTAGCGCTCTCCATTCATGAAGAAGGTGGGCGAGTTGTTGGCTCCACTGCTGATGCCGCTGCGGAAGTCGTCGCGTACCCGCTTCGCGAATGTTTGGGCTTTCACCTCGCGTTCGATGCGCTCCGTATCCAGCTCGAGCATCCGGGCATAGCGAAGGAGGTCCGCCTCCTCAAGCGCGTTCTGGTTCTCGAAGAGCGCGTCGTGCGTCTCCCAAAACTTCCCCTGCGCCCCTGCCGCTTCAGCCGCCTGCGCTGCCTGTCGGGCGTGTGGATGGATCTGGGCGAGCGGGAGGTCCGGAATACGAACCGGAGTTGGCTGTCGAGCGCTCTTCGCACCGCCCGCAGGATCAGGTACGCAGTCCCGCAGTACGGGCACTCGTAGTCACCGTACTCGACAAGCGTGAGCGGGGCCTGATCCGGTCCGGCAACGTGATCGGCGGCGCCCACCGGTGGCGTGAGTCGACTCACGGCCGTACCAGAGGCGCCCGCTCGCGAATTCCGCCGTCATCGCGATACCCGCCGTGCGGGCGTGACACGGCGCCCCTGGCCTCGAAGCCGTTCAGCGGTGGAAAGCGGAGCTTTCGGTCTCGCGCAAACGCGAAATGGCACCAAGCTCCGTCGGCCGAGATCCTGAACAGTTCGGGCCCGTGGTCGTGAAAATCGGGAGGACCCTCATTGGGAAACGCGATCTGGTCGCCGCACACGGAACGACTGACCTTCCATCAAGAGCCTCGGCGACGGCGATGTGCGGCATCGCGGTGGTCGGCGACGCACCGTGCCAGTGCCTCTCGCCGGGGTCGAAGTACACGATGTCGCCAGGCCGAACCTCCTCCACCGGTCCACCCTCACGCTACACCCAGCCGAGTCCGAAGGTGACGAACAGCGTCTGTCCGAGTGGGCGCGTGCGCCACGCCGTGCGCGCGGCGGGCTCAAACGTTACCGTCGCTCCTCCGACGCGCGCTGGCGCATCGGCCTAGAACGGCGCGTCGACGCGCACCGTTCCTGTGAACCAATCGGCCGTCCTTTCGCTGACGGCTTCGAGCCGCCCCGAGTGATCTTCACGTTGCCGTCTCCAGTTATCGGTCGATCATCCGTTGCGACGATTCGCCGTACCGGTGACCATGGATCGTCATCTGCGATACGGCCGTCTCGATTCGACGAAGGTCCTCGGGCGTGAGGCTCCTCGAGCGTGGGCAGGATCTCCTGCTCCGGCTCACGCCACCACAGCGAATACTCGCTCTGCCGCGCCGTCACCGGCTGCACTGCGGGCGCGCGCCGGATGTTCGACACGCCCGCCTCGGACAGCCCGAAGTGCCGCACCTTTTCCTTCGGCGATCAGCTCGTTCAGCGTGCGTGCGACGTCTTCGATCCTCACTCGGCTCGGGTAACGACGTCAGTGGCGTAGTTCTCGCCTCCCCTAGCCCCGCAATGGCAATTCGATCCGATCAGAACGGATTCGTCCGCGTGCGCGGGGCGCGCGAGAACAACCTGAAGAACATCGACGTCGACGTCCCACGCGACGCGCTCGTTGCGTTTACCGGGATTTCCGGTTCCGGCAAATCGTCGCTCGCGTTCGGAACGCTCTACGCTGAGGCGCAGCGACGCTACCTCGAGTCGGTGTCGCCCTACGCGCGGCGCCTGTTCGACCAGATGTCCGTTCCCGACGTAGACGACATTCAGGGACTGCCGCCCGCCGTCGCGCTCCAACAGCAGCGCGGATCGCCGACCTCGCGCTCGTCGGTCGGCAGCGTCACGACGCTCTCGAACCTGCTGCGCATGCTCTACTCGCGCGCCGGGCACTATTCGGCGAAGCAGCCGGAGCTTCACGCGGAAGACTTCTCGCCCAATAGCCCGACCGGCGCCTGCCCCACCTGCCACGGACTCGGCCGCGTCTACGAGGCGACGGCGCACTCGATGGTGCCCGACGATTCCCTCTCGATTCGCGAGCGGGCGATCGCGGCCTGGCCGGGCGCGTGGCAGGGACAGAATCTGCGCGACATCGTGACGACGATGGGCTACGACATCGATATACCCTGGCGTGACATCCCGAAAAAGGATCGCGACTGGCTGCTCTTCACCGACGAGCAACCCGTGGTGCCGGTGTGGGCGCATCACTCGCTCGAGGAAGTGAGGCGCGCGAAGAAACGAAAGCAGGACTTCGACTACAACGGCACGTTCACGAGCGCGCGCCGGTACGTGATGGACACGTTCGCGAATACCGAGAGCGCGTCGATGAAGAAGCGCGTCGCGCAGTATCTCGAGAGCACCGAATGTCCAACGTGTCACGGGAAACGTCTGCGCCCCGAGGCCTTGAAGGTCAAGTTCGCGGGTCTCGACATCACCGACATGTCCCGAGTGCCGCTCAAACGACTTCGCCACCTGCTCCACCGCAAGGACGGTGTGCCGCAGGAGCGCCTAGAAGTCGCCGAGCAGATCACGACCGACATGATCGCGCGGCTCGACATCATGATCGAGCTCGGACTCGGCTACCTCTCACTCGATCGCAGTACACCGACGCTGTCGCCGGGCGAGCTACAGCGACTCCGCCTCGCGACGCAAGTGCGCTCGAATCTGTTCGGCGTCGTTTACGTGCTCGACGAGCCGTCGGCGGGCCTGCATCCGGCCGACACTGAGGCGCTGCTGCGCGCACTCGATGGGCTCAAGTCGTCGGGCAATTCGCTGTTCATCGTCGAACACGACCTCGACGTCATCCGCCGCGCCGACTGGATCGTAGATGTCGGCCCGCGCGCGGGCGAACACGGTGGGGAGATTCTCTACAGCGGACCACCGGCCGGTCTCGCCGACGTCGAGCCTTCGCAGACGAGACGATTCCTGTTCGACGGCACGCCGCGCGCGCCGCTCGAGTCGCGCGAACCGACCGGCTGGATCCGCCTCGAAGGCGTGACGCGCAACAATCTGCACGGACTCGACGTCGCCTTTCCGCTCGGCGTTTTCACGACCGTGACCGGTGTGTCGGGGTCCGGCAAATCGAGTCTCGTGAGTCAGGCGCTCGTCGATCTGGTTGGCGGCCACCTGGGTCACAAGGCGGAAGTGGTCGAAGACGAAGAGCCGGATCTCGAAACGTCGGCGACAGACGTGACGAAGGGGCACATCGTCGAAGGAATGGGCGCGATCCACCGGCTCGTTCGCGTCGATCAGAAGCCGATCGGTCGCACGCCACGATCGAATCTCGCCACGTATACCGGTCTCTTCGATCACGTGCGCCGGCTGTTCGCGTCGACCAAGGCGGCGCGCGCGCGGAAGTACGACGCGGGCCGCTTTTCATTCAACGTGGCCAAGGGGAGATGCGAGACGTGCGAGGGTGAGGGCTTCGTCTGCGTCGAGTTGCTCTTTCTGCCGAGCGTTTACTCGCCCTGCCCTACCTGCCGCGGCTCGCGGTACAACGCGAAGACACTGGAGATCAAGTTCCGCGACAAGTCGATCGCCGACGTGCTCGGCATGACGGTCGACGAAGCCGCCGAGTTCTTTGTCGAAGAACGTTCGGTGAGCCGCTCACTCGAGATGCTGCGGGATGTCGGGCTTGGCTATCTGCGCATCGGTCAGCCCGCCACTGAGCTCTCGGGCGGTGAGGCGCAGCGCATCAAACTGGCGACAGAACTTCAGCGCGCGCAGCGCGGGGATGCGTTGTACATTCTCGACGAGCCGACGACGGGACTTCACCCCGCCGACGTCGATCGTCTGATGACGCAACTCGAAGGACTCGTCGACGCAGGAAATACAGTCATCGTCGTCGAGCACAATGTACGTGTGATCGCGCGGAGCGACCGCGTGATGGACGTTGGACCGGGCGCCGGCGAGGAAGGCGGCCGGATCGTCGCGTTCGGCACGCCGCACGAAGTCGCGCAATCGCGCGAAAGCAGAACAGCGCCGTACCTGCGAAAGGTCCTGGCTCCTCGGCCCTAGGTCCTCGATTCTGAAATCGAGGACGTAGGACCAAGGACCTCAGACGAACTTGTTCAGCTTCGTCCGGATTCCGACGGCACACTCGCGGATACAACGAAGACACAAGCATTTGCGGAGAATTTACCGGACGTCATCGCCGTGAGCTCGGACGAACAGACGGACTTGGCGGACCCAGGGTGGGCCCGAGGCCGATTGTTCAAGTTGGCGCCTTCGAGCCGGCGCGACGATGCGGACGCGAAACGCATCGCCGGTTCGCTCACGCGGGCTAATGATTGGCCATGATCTCTCGCGCGACCGCGAGCTTGTACGCCGCCGGAACTGTCGCGCGCCGGGTGATGTTGTCGTAGCGGTTCGCGCGCACGGCCG